>Ga0098059_1000364_pt1 | contig 30153 bp, 14 predicted proteins | sample 20_taG_FD_92580 | JGI IMG/M metagenome (GOLD analysis project Ga0098059, IMG submission 92580) | Marine viral communities from the Subarctic Pacific Ocean - 20_ETSP_OMZ_AT15318 metaG | ecosystem: Environmental > Aquatic > Marine > Oceanic | place: Subarctic Pacific Ocean | collected 2015-01-19
ATAACTAGTTCTATAGCAAGCATTAACTAAACGTTAGGCTGTATATGTTCCCCGTAAGAGTTCATATCTTGCTCTCCATCTAGAACTGTTATAAAGTCCAACGAAGAAAGAGCTCTAAGTCCTTTAACTATACCTGATTGTGACTGTAGTATTTCTAAAAACACATCAACATCCATTTCTCCATTAGAAACAGATGTGATTAAATCTCTAACAATTTCTACTGCTAATTTCTTGTTATGTATATTAGCGGCGTTTACCTCTGGAGCTATAGATTTTAGAAGTCTAAGTTTAGTTTCTCTACTTAAGTCCCCATTTTCACCGTTCTTTAATATATCTTCAATTTTCTTAAACAAAGGTAAGCTCTTGTTCATAGGCCTTACCTTATCTAAGTCTACTTCAGTATCAAGGGACGATGAATTAGCGTTGGTTTCAAAAGTGTTTTTAGCATCATGGAAACTTCCTTTCGCTACCTCTGCTCCAAATTCAGTTATAGGATCTGTACTTGTTCTAGTTTCTATTTCCCCATCTAAACCTGGTATTTGTTGGAGGTAAGCTCCGTTTTCTCCAAGGTTTTTATCAAAAACCCATCCTTCTATTTTCCTAACGCCAAACTTTCCCCCATTATCTCCACTTTTTATTTGCCATATACAAGGATTGACACCATCTTCTGCCGTTGTAGCTAAAGGATTATCTAATATTGCTTTCTCTTGTTTGCCCGCTGCTGGATCTAAATTTCCATTACGATAACCAAATAACTCTGCTAAATCAGGGAAAGCAGATAACTTATCTTTCCCGATGTAGTTTAAAGCGAAGTTATTTACCTGTTCAGATTTCTTTTCGCGAAAATCTTTTAAATCTTCTACGTTCTTCTTAGTAGGTATTCCGCTTATAATATCTTTGTATTCTTGAGAAACATCAGGATCGTCCATTATAGATTTCTTAAACTGAATCATAGTCATATCTATCTTAGAAGGATCTATAGACGAAAGTATATCTATAGCTACAGATATTTCAAAATCAGAAAAATTACCAAGGTTCTCATCGTCTCTAAAGAAAGTCATGAAATTTGGACTCTCTTGATCTAAATCTATTATGTCGTCATGACTCCGTTTTAGATTTTGAATTACAGAGATCGCTTGAAAAACGTTAGGTTTTAAATCTTCCCAAGCATAACCGTCTGGTGGTGAAACTCTACTAAACTTCATGCTAGGGTCTCTCTTTCCTAACTCAGTGTAATACAATAAGTAGTTATCAATGTCATCAGGATTATTCACGCGTATCCCATCAAAAATAGCATCGTGTCCTAGTTCTGCTCCAAGACGTTTTTTTAACTGTTTAAATCTAGTTTCTGAATTTCTTCCTTTAGTAAATATATCCACGAAGTCCTGTTCAGACATATACGTGGAAACCACATCACCATTAGGTAGTGTCATAGTTGCGTCAGGGTCAGTAAATTGGTAAACACCATAAATCGTATTACCAGCTGTGCTACTCTCTATAAATCCATTGTAATTTGGATCAGCTTTTAATCTTTCCGTCTCTTCTACTGTGGCTCTCTTTTTTATAACAAAACTTAATTCCCTAAAGTTTCGCTTGTATTTAACCGCTAGTGTTTTAATTATTAATTCTTTATTAGCCCTTAGAAATGTGTTTGCTTCGTCGCTACCTTTAGTTTTTAGTTTTTCGTTTATAATGTTTTCAAAATCTTTTGAAAATTGTTCTTCAAGGTCTTTTCTTGTTTGTTTCTTGTCTTTACCTATACCCTCTTTCTTTACTAACTTTGCAACTTTATTGACTATCTCTTTCCTAACGTCTTCATTTATATCTAAACTTTTTCTTAAATCACTAGTTACAACCTCTGTTACCAAACCGTCACCACCCAATGAGTTTTCTATATTATCGTCGATGTTACTAGATGGTTCCCAACCTCCCTCTCGCTTCTCGTCAAGAGAGGTCGTTTCTAATTGTGAGGACAATTTCTGTAAAATACCTTGGAATCTATGTGTTAAGTTAGTTCTTAAATAATAACCAAAATCAATATTCGTAGTACCTCCCTTACCATCGTCTACTTGTGTTGTTGGGTCAAAGGTATTTATTAGATCTAGCACAGCTTTCATTGTTTCTTGTCTAAAATCATCTCTAGTAACTCCATTGATATTTATATGTCGACTAATGAAAGTCTCTATAATACCTGCGTTTTGTTCTATAAGATCTCCTTCAGCCGCTCTATGTAGTTCGTTTTTTGGATAGGTTTTTATTAATTTTGTAATCTCTTCTAATTTACCATCAACGTCACCATTGTCTTCGAGCATTTGTTTTTGTAATTTTAATGCCTCTATCTCCTGGTTTCTTTTCTGCTTGTAAGGTTCTAATACGCTAAAAGTAATTTCGTTCTGTTTAGATATCTCTAAGTTTTTATCTATTGTAGCTATCTGCTCTGTTAAAACCTTTGTTTTTTCTCTTCTCTCATTTTCTAGTTCTCTTCTTTTAGGACCCGCATCAACTCCCTTTAATTTTTCTTTGTACTCTAGCGCTATCGCTACTTTCTGAGCTAATAAACTTGCTTTTTCGTTACCATATCCTACTTTAGATTCTTTGCTTCCATAATTACCTTCTTCCTCATCATCCTCTAAAACAATGTAGCTTATTTTATTAGCGTTATAAGCATCAGAGAAATCAGAAATATATTGCATTACGCTTTCCTTGCTTTTAAAATCGTGCAAATGGAACACATTATTACCCGTTAATCTATTTGATACACCATTAATCATTTGTTTTACAGATAAACCAAAACCGCTTTCTATGTTAAAGTCTCTAGGGTTGATATGTCCAAGAGTAACAAAATCACCTATCATGTTCATTACTTCTTCGAGATAATAATCGTTCCCTTTATAAGCTTTCTTTCTCAATTTATATGAATCTAGTATTTCAGGGTTAGCGTTTGGAGAACCAGGACCAAACTTCTCCTCCATTAATTTATCTAATGCTTGAACAGCTAACTTAGCTTGATTTTTACCAGTCTCAGTATTTAATACATCGGTAACTTTCCTCTCAACAATTATTTCCTTTCCAGTTACTGGGTGTTTCTCAGTCACCTTTATTGTCTGTTGTTGGTGGTTGACATGAAACAACTCGTGGATCACAGATATAGCCGCTATCTCAGCGTCTAAGAGAGTCACAGAAGTTTGACCAGTGTTATATATAGCGTTAAAGATATTGTCGTTAAAAAGTATAACATCAGCTTTTCCATCTTGTTTTGCAAAACCTCCAGGTGTTAAAGCGTTTATGAAAAGTTGTTTTATCTTAGCGTTAGCCTGGTCTTTACTTAGCCCTCTTTTTTTCGTGTAGAATTCGAATAGATTTTGATTTGTAGGAATGTAACCTATAATATCCACTACTTCCCCTTCTTCATTTCTAACTATGTTTTCTCCCTTTTCAAGATCGAATTCGTTACCATCTGGATCTTTAGTAAAATCCTTCATGTTGACGTCAATAACCTCTCCACCAGCTTTAGTGACATGAGCTGTCACTTTAGCTTTAGAAACGTCATACAACCCATGCAGATATTCTCCTTCTACTCTCCTGCCACCCTCTCCGTTTCTATCCTTCAACTCTTTTTCTGACAAAGGAGACTCTGGGATTGATCTCTCTTGAGCGACTTCTATTTGACCTTTTATTTTCAAACTAAGCGCTTCAATTTGAGTTACAAGATCTTGTTTTTCCTTTTTCGTTTTATTATCAATTTCTCCACTTAATCCTAATTCATATAGATCCTGAAAAAGCTTACTCCTTTTCTTAACGTCTTGATTGACAGATTTTAACTCTGCTTTCGTTAAGTGTTGGAGTCTTAAAATAGGAGCCGCGTTGGCTACTTCTAATTTTTTAAACTCTTCTTTTAGCTCTTGTTTTTTAGCTAACAAATCCTTTTGGCTAAGCTTTGAGTTAGGTCCAGTTATTTCGTTATTAGCCTTGATTTCGTTTTGTAGATTTTGTATATTAGTTAAAATCTTATTCGTAGCGATTCTGTCTTTAGTTAAAGCGTACTGTTGCGTTATTAGGTTCTTCGCTGACCCGAGGTTTGATGGCGCTTGAGTAACCAAAATAACCATCAACATTTTTATCTGAGATTCCCAATCCACAGACTTCGACCCGTCCGCGTTTGTAACAACGATACCATCGAGAAGAGCGCCGTTACCTGTAGCTATCATCGTATTAGCGTTTTCAAGTATTGTTTCAATGTTTTCTTGGCCAAACTCCATCATACCTCTAGTACCACCCTCGAGCACTATCTTCGCTGTCTTAGTAAGAAAACTGTCACCTACTTTTCTAGTAAACAATGTTCCAACACCAGAAAAAGGTATTGTTCCTTTTACCAAGGGTATACTAATAAACCTCTCAAGAAGAAAAGCCTGTCCACCAGCCCAAAGAGAAGAGAATTGCTGCGTGAACTGACTAATGTTAACCTGTTCTTCCAGATCGTTTATCATTAATCTCTTAGATTTCACCTGCGCGGGACTTAGTTTGTTTCTACCATACGTAGCCTTAAACTTTTCGTCCGTCATCTCCTCGTTATCCAACAACATTTGTGTTATTTGAGTAATTTGAATATTACCTTGAACTTTTACTGATTGTATTGTTTCATACTGCCCACCGTAAGCCGTAGCCGCGCTCATACTTGCGGATAATAAAACTCCACCAGGTATAAAAGCCACCGCGGTGTTTAGTAACGTTCCAGAGCTATCTATTAGATTACCTAAAGCAAACAACCCTGTGTCTCCCCAAGCCATTTTATAAGCACCTGGGTAGTATTTTTGAAAATACTCTTGTTGATCTGCTAACACGCCGTCTCTAGAAAGTTGCCCAAGAGTTAGAGCGTTCCCGATTTTCTGTGCGTGCATTATTAATTGTTGTCCTAACCTATCCGATAAATCATAATTCTTTAAATACTGGTTGATTAAAGTATTGTCGAAATTCATACCAACATACTCATTTATAGCAGCAAGTTCCCTTTCAATATTGAACATTCTACCCTCTAACGTTTTCCACTCCATCTCCGCGTTAGGCGTTCCAGGTTTTTTCTTCCAACTACCTCTCGTTCCTAATATAGGATGTACTTCTTTAGACTTTCCATCTTCATGCCACTTATATCCGTCAAGTTCTTTTTCTAAAATACTGAGTTTCTTCCATACACCTTGATAATAAGTTAATTGAGTTAAACTTAACGGCTCCCCATCTATCTCCCATTTACCATCTACCAACTCTAATGCGTTGATCTCCGCGCCTAACATACTGAACTCCGCATACTTATCTCCATATCTTTCGCCCCAAGTATTAAAATCCTTATCTAATCTTAATCTTTTGTTCGACAAAACATTATACCTCACGTTTACGTTATCTGCTTTCTCTTGAATGGTTTTCTCAATACTATTATCCTCAAATGGATTGAATAATGATCCGTCTTCTAAAACTCTATAACCAAGAATTCTATGCTCTCCATTTATAAACCACCTGCCTTCTTCCGCTCCTTTTCCCTTCAGGTAAACTGGACCCTCGTCTAAAAAACCATAATCAAAAAGAGGAAGTCCACCCTCCCCTTTTATTTCGTATTTAGACACTTCATAAATGATAGGGTTTCCATTCTGATCAAAAGCAGGTATATCCTCTTTAAAATTCATATCAGTAAAAACTTTAAAATCGATCTCGTCTTGCAGCCCTCTCTCGTATTTTTCCAGTAATATTTCTAATCCATCTCCTTCTCCATAGGGTAAGTTATGTAAGATTATTTCTTTAACAGATTCTTCAAGACGTAGGTTTTTCCAACCAAACTCTTGTAAAATATCGTTCTGAACCATACTTATACCGTTTAATCTGTGTGACTCAAAGTCGTCTCCTAGTTCTTTCATTAACGCCTCTGGAACAAGACCAGTTGCTAAATACTCTTTATAATACTTTAAGTGTTCCTTTCCAAAAGTCTCCTCTATCCACATGTTGATAGCTTGTTGTTCGTTTATTTCGGGTTCATCAACGTTAAGGACAAGATGAAAGTCATCCCCTGTGATATTTGCTAACTGACTCCCCACGCCCTGTTGGTGTACTTCGTAGTTTTCTTTCATGAACTTATTGAACGACTTTGTTTCTAACCCAAAAAAACTTTTTACTATTTCCGTGTGAACACGTTCGTTCTCCTCCCAGTTAGCCATGACGTTGTTAACTCTAATCTGCTGTTCCTTAAACATATTTCTATATAGGATCATTTGATCGGGGCTAGTACCGAACTCTTCTAGCAGTTTAACAAAATACGGATCATTTACTGTTTCATTGTAATGGGCATCCATTACTTTAATATATTTTTCTATCGCTGCTGTTTTTCCCTCAACAGGCAAGTCATTGAATACCGAGGGTTCAAACAATAATTTAAAAGCCATGAAATCCTCATCTGCCAAACCCTCAACGTTAATGTCAATCCCCCAAATTCTATAAAGTTCCGCTTGACTGTTTAAACCAAGTTTCTGAGTTATATTATTTACTGGATTCAAAACAAAATCAAAAAGAAGTTTTAAGTCGCCCTCGCCTTCGTCATACCCCCCGCTTTCTATTAAGGACTTAACAAATTTATCTACTTTTTTATTATGATAAAAACCATAACCAAACTCATTATCACCTACTATACCCATCCAATCTGGCGCGTAGTATTGGTTTTTAGAAGTAGGATTAACCATGTTTATATCGCTGATATGCCCATATTTCTCTTCCGCTTCTAGATTGTTTATTTCCCCTGTTATTTGGTAGCTCTGTAAGTGACCATAAAGTTTCTTTGCTTCGTTATATCTAGCATTAGCGTACTTTCTACAATTGTCAGTAACACCAGCTGATGTTGATCTTCGCTCCTTAATGTTAGATCCCGTGGTAGTTACAACAGTACAGTCGTACTGGTAGTAAGCTTCTAACGTAGAAATACCACTGTTCGAAGCGAAAGTCTCAATTTCTTTAGCGTGATGCTGAAGCATGTTTTCAGTCATTTGAATACTAGTACCTATATCATCATACCTATTAGTTCCTAAAAGTAGAGCCTCGAAAAACTCTTCTTCTGACCCTATGCTCATTAAATCGTTAATATATGTTGATATATCTATACTGGTATCAACATTACCTCGTATATTTTTATTACCACCTTTAAATGCTTTTGGATTTATAATCTCTCTAAATATCTCCGCGATGTATTGATTGTTGATGTCGTTGTTCTCAGGGTCGTTTGGATTTAATAACCAATGTTCATTATTTTCTATCGTGCTTAAAGTGTTATAAAAATTTTCGTGTAAGTGCGAGCTGTCTGAGGGGAATCTATTTTCGTAATCTTGTACTATCTCATCAAGAGTTGGATTATAGAGCATTTCTGTAACCTCAGCTTCTTCTACTATATTTTCATTTACACCTGTAAGATCCTCTGGTAGCTCACCTGTCGTTATAACACCTATCAATTGACAAACACCATCTACCACCTCGTGCGTAGGTGGATCCAATAGAGCGCCAGGGCAATTAACGTCTCCTATCTCAGTATCAACCTTAGTGGTAATATCTACGGGATCCGTTTTAATATCAGTATTCTCGGTTGTGATTTCCTTTTCTAACTCTTCGTTAGTTTGAACTTCTTCCTGTAAAAGAGGACTTATTCTATTCATTATATTATATTTTATTTCTTAGAATCCTTTTCAATAATTGTTGAGACCTCGTCATCCCGCCATCGAAAGCCATTGGAGTTCCCTGTGGTGGTGGACCTTGAGCCATAGCTTCTTCTGGAGCAGGTTGTTGAGGTTGTTCTCCGCTCTCAGCGTAAACACCTTTTTTGTTTTTCTTTTCCTCTTCAACTCCAGCTAACGTTTCGTCCATTATACCTTGTGCTGCATCGCCTTTTTGCTCTGGTTGTTGAGGTACGTTTTTGTTGTAAGCCTCTGTTAGTTTGTTTCCTAACCAACCGTGTATTTCGTCAGTTAGATAGTCAATGTCAAACTCAGGACTCTCAGGCATGAAAACATCAAAACTAGCATTCGAATTTCCCTTTGCGAAATCTTGTATCCAAGCTTGGCCATATAAAGGGTCAAAAGCCCAAGACAAAACACTATCTTTATTCTTAAGAAGAAGATCAGAGTGTCCGTTTACAATGTCTTCGTTTAGTGGTTTTCCTGCCTCAGCGTCTTTCTGTAATTGACCAGACGCTTCTAAAAACATAGCATAACCAGCATCATCTTTAGCAAAAACCCCATCGTCTAAATCTTCTACGTATTTTATCTTTTCTAATCCATAAGATTTTATTCCTAATTTTCCATCCTCTCCAATTGCTACCACTGTGTTCTGATCACCCATAAACGTTATATCACCTATAAATCTCTCGTCTTTTTTAGATCCCTTAGAAACCACAGACCCACCAGCGTTACCTTCTGCTTGGTCTCCAGAATTCCTAGCTATCCAATCTAAAAACTTACCCGAATAAGTAGTTACATCTTGAATTAATTGATTCACAGACGAAGATATTTTTTGTTGTGTTTCTTTATCCTTGTTGTTAGTAGCCTCTACCATACTCTGTTTTTGTCCTTGTAACCACTCTGTAATTACACCAACCCATTGTTGGTTTTGGAAAGCGTTTATTGGTTTGTCTGTTTCCGGGCTATAATTAGCGTGTTGTATAAACTTATCGATTCTCTCTGGCATATCTGAGCCGTAAGATTTTATCTTATCCCATATAGTACCTCCTTGTTGAGGTGGAGTAGATGGGTCTTGCGGGTTGGGTTGTTCCTGGTGAAAAGGACTACCGTAATTCATTGGTGATCCAGTTGGCATCCAGTTGTCTCTAACTTTTAAATGAGACCTATCTCTTCTCGCGAACGGTGACTTGAATCCAAATGGATTTGATGGTGTGTTTCTATGGGGCTTAGCATCATCTGGAGCTCCGTCAGCAACCCACTTCCATGATCCATCTTCGTTATGAGCGTGTCTTAATCCTTCTTTGTATCCCTTTAAATTAGAATCTTCAGCTGGATGTTTCATTGGGCTACTATATTTAGCAGCGGGATTACTATCCCCACTAAAAGGGAAGTAGTTAGATCTACTTAGATTTTTCTTATTGTATTCTTTAGCTTTAGCTAAGAGGTCTTCATAATCCTGACTTCCTTGCCAAACTTTTTTACCATCAATTAGAAAATAAGGTTTCATATCTCCCAATACCTCCATTTCACCATCGTGTTTCCCACTTAATATTTTTTTGTTCTTTTTATAGGCTTCTGTTTTTACCTTTCCTACTTCTTTCCACTCATCAGCTTGCTTAGTGGTTACTTTGACATGTTCCTTTATAACGATTTTTTTACCGTTCTTAGCCTCCACAACCTTATATTGTATATAACTATTTCCAGCTTCTTTGTTTTTGAGTTGTTCCTGGTTGAATTTTAAAGTATTTTTATCAAGTTCCCCGCTTTTACTTAATCTTTTTTGGAAAAATTTATTATGCCTTTGATTAACCTTAGTCTGTTTAAGAAGTCCACTAGCTTCATCTTCAGACCACTCTGTACTAGATTGTAGAGGTAGAGTAGTGTTTTTAAGCTTCTTGGTAAGAGTTCCGGATTCTTTAACACCTCCGTCGGTTTTTGTAATCGTACCTCCACTCCAAGTCCCGTATTCAGTTCTATTTTCACCTTGTGAAAAGGAGTTTAACCCCTCCATAGTCGTTCCGGTTTCTATGCTCTTATCGTTAAATAAATCATATTGGTTGTAATTACCTCCTCCCCCTCCTAAGTCAGCGAAGTTTACTGTTTTTGGCTCACCTGTTCCACCTGTTCCACCCGGTCCATCTGGTGTTTCAACTTTTTTTGGTTCAACTGGTGGTACGTCTGGTGGTTTAACAACTGGTGGTTTAACTGGTCCATCTGGTCCATCAACTGACTTTTTATCAGGACAGCAATCTACACCCCCTTTATTACAACACTGGCACTCGTCGTTCCACTCACCATTTGGATCATCTACACAATCTTTATATTCTTTTTTTCTAAGCTGAGTTTTCTTTTTTCCAGGTTGATTCTTGTCAAGCCAATCTTCCGCTTGTTTACAATCGCATTCTCCTGTTTCTGGATTATATTTTTTGTCTTGTAGGGATGCTGGAAAAGGAGTTGTCGAGCCGGTTCCTTCTGGCACTAAATGCTCACAGCCTTTTTTACCTCTTTCTTCCTCCTCACATTCTTTTCCTTTCTCGTCATCTTTTTTCTCAGATTTTTTTCCTTTGTTACATTCAGCGTAACACGGATCTTCTTCGTTTGTTGGAGGATTATCACAGTTACAATCAGACTCTTCCTCTTTATAATTTTTATGGTAATCTATTTTTTCACATACACCATTTACAACCTTATGAGTTGGTGGGTCTTCCTTAGCACCAGGACATTCTACGGTATCTTCTCCTTTTTTCTCTTTTCCTTTTTTGTCACATCTACCTGTTTCCTCGTTCCAAACACCGCCTTTTCTAGCGCATCTTTTCTTTTTTCCACCAGGGTCACTTTCGTTACTATTCATCTTCTTTTGTAGATCAGCTTTACCAAAATCTATTCCACTCCAATCAACAGTGTAACCAGTGCCTTCGTAACCACTTCCTAAACCACCGCCGCCCATAGCCGCTTGATATGATTGTTTGTACCAGTTAGTACCTGTAGGTGTTTTTGTGTCAACTTGAGTTAATGGAGAATTGTATCCACTAACCTGGTTTATTGGAGTTGTTTTAGGGTTATGACTCCAACCTAACTCCTTATATCGTAAATGATCCTCCCTCGTATTAACCTCTGCGCTCTTCCCGTCAGGAGAGTACATCATATGTTTTTTAAATTCTTTTGCCATAGTTTATTTTATTAAGCGTTTGGGTTAAAAAAGTTACCACCATCATCTATATTACCCTTTCCCCACGCTGCAACTCCTCCAGCAATGTCACTAACTCCCGACCAGGCTTGTGTTGCAGCTGCGCTTCTAGATGCGTCCGCAGCGGCTTTTCTACCCATAGACATAGATAATAAATCCTCTTGTTTTTTCATTTCCCTTCCTTGTCTTCCAACTTCTCCTTGCGCAACAGCATTTTGTCTCGCTGCTTCACCTTGAGCCGCGGCTTTTTGATTAGCCTGTTCTTGTTGTCCGATTGTTGTTGATGCTTTTTGAGCTGCTATTTGACCTTGATTAACCATTGCTTGAGCAAGGCCAGCGGCTCCAGATCCACCCGCGGCTTGTCTCATTCCTTCCATTGTATTAGCTTGGCTTATAGCATTTTGTTGAGCTGTAAACTCCGCTTGTTGTTGATTTACTGTTAAATCTTCATATACGTTTTCTAGGTTTTCATATGGATTAGTAACCTGTACGTTTTCATGAGCAGCTCTACGTTTCGCTAGTTCAGCGTTAGCATCTTGTTGCTCTTTTTTTCTAGCCTTACGTTGCTGACCAGCTTGTATTAATTTTGCGGCACCACCTACTACGGCGACACCTAACGCTACAAAACTCATAATATATTATTTTTTATTGTTAAATTCTTCATAATCTTTTGCTATAATTAACTCTTCTAATTCTTCCAAATCCCGTGTATTTGTAGGATTAGCATGTATGTTTACCCATATTGAATCTTCATGCGCGTAAATCATTCTTTTTGATCCAGACGGCGCTTCTACATAACACGGTGCTATATGGTCTACGGTATCATTTTCGTCAGCCACAGATATCATACCGGTTAATAAGAACCAAACGTGGTTATGTTTATGTATCTTCCCAATAACAAATGAATCCTTCTTCATTGACATTTGTCTTATATATATCCCATCTGTGAAAGTGTGTTTTAAAGGGAAGATTTCAGAGTCTCCCTCAACTACGTTTTCTCCATCCACAAGTTTCGCAAGAGAATCTTGTAGATCCATTATTCCACCTCTTTTTTGTAGTTTTTGCTCTTGTTTTGTTAACTCTTGTTTATCTGTCATTTAATTGAATTTATATCAATATAATCACAGTTTTTAACGTTTATTTACTACTTTCAAAAAAGTCAGACTCAAGCGAGTACAACTCAGCCTCTGATGTGGAATCATTAGTAAGTTGAAACTTACCGTAGTAACCCAACAAACTACTCATGTTAGCCGCGTTATCTTTGCTGAACATTATTAAATCGTTTGACCAGCTATTTTCATCGTACGGCGTTGGTGGAATCGTGCTTGAGTCGATATCACATTTAATACTCGATAGACCAACTGATCGTACGCGACCGATTTTTACAATATCTGAATTTTGTGTGTCAAACCCTCCTTGCGAACTGACTGGAACGTAATAGGCGATATCATTTATTTGTACAGATGATTGTACTGTACCTGAAAACATAAGTGTTATTATTGGCATAATTATTCGATAAAAGTTATTGTACATGTTTTTACTGCGCTGTCTGTGGTTCCGTCGTTACATTTGTAAGTAAAAGTTTCTGTATCACCAACTACAGCTCCACCACTATATAAATATAATATTTGATCTACTTCACTCGAGCTACCCAAGTTTCCATAAAAGTGGTTATCGTTATAGGAGGGATGGTTACTACCCATAGTTCCAAACGTTACTCCACTAGCGTCTACAACATAAAAGTCCTTATGTCCAGTCATCAGCGGTAATGTAATGTCAAAGTTTCCATCATTATCTGCAAAACCTCTTGAAATTCCACCATAATCTCCTACTCGATGTACTTGAAGGCTAGCGCCTCCTGATGTGGCTAAGTCTTCTAAGGATAGACTAAAACTAGAATCGTAGCAATTTGGAGTAGTTGTTATGATGCTTGTGTAGTCTAAGTTTAAAGTAGTGTTAGTGGTTGGCATTTTAATAATACGACCACTTATAGTGGACGTTATAGATGTGGTTCCACTACCGGTGAAGGCTGCTTGTAAACTTACTTCCGCAGAGTATCTCTCTGGTGTATATTCAAAATCTCCATCAACGTTACTCTCGGTTGTTCCGCTAGCTGGAGTGTGATTGTCATTATAGTATATCTTAGCTCCAGACTTAGTCACGGTGTCCACCAGACTTTTGGCCGCCGCGTTAATAACCTTATCTCCTTCCGCCGTCATAGTGTTTGGAGATGGAAGACTACTTATACTTAGTCCTGTACCTGAAGAAGTAAGCGTTATTGTAGTGTCTACATATGAGGATAAAGATATCTCTCCACTAACACCAGGCGCTAGAGTTGGCTGTGTGTTTATGTTACCATCGTTGATACCACCAGTTGGAGACAAGGTGAAATCATAAGTTTTTGTTGTTTTTGCTGTAGCTGGAAAAACAATGTTTCTTGTAAAAATTCCAGTAGAATCTATTTCTTGGCTATTTAAAAAAGTATTAGCAACAGTAAAAGTATCGGTATCAAAATCGTAAGACCTTCCGTCGTCATCCAACAACCAGGTATTAAATTTAACACCACTATTACCTCCAACTACCAGTTTCCTAACTTCTCCGTTTTGAGAAACATTAGAGGTATTTAAGTTTACTTGTGTTATTTTTGGAGACGCTCCCATGTTCCAATTCCACGGTCCAGAAGTATTGTTAAAATCTATTTCATGTGCAGACGTCGATTGCGAACTAGATGAAGAACTGCTAGCGGGACAATTACAATAACAAGTGTTAGAATATGGCCACAGCGCCCAACCAAGAGAATTAGAGGTAGAGTCATAAGCGCCCCACAGCGCGTTGTTTTGAGAAACGACTGTCGCATAATCACTAGCATAAGTATAAGTTAAAACATTACCAGTGTCTTGAGCGTGGAAGTGATCTATAAAGTCACTCCAACTTGCGCTCGTGCCCAAACCGCTTCCTTGATTAGCTGCCATGTTTGAATTAGCACGCACCTCTACGTTCATTAAAACCATGTATTTACCTCCGTTTGGCTCATCACAATCCCCGGCATACCTGGAGTCTTCGTAATAATATTGTCCACCGACATTAAACGGGACTGTAGTTGCTCCGTTCGATGGATCTGCATACCACTCTAGAAAATCTTGTGGAGTACCATATGCGCCGCTATCTACTCTTCCACCAACTTGATTCCCAGGATAAGGGGCGTAAGGTTCGCTACAAGGATTTGAACAGGGAGTAACCTGACCACACAGCGTAGCTAGGTTATCAATAACCACTTGGGAGTAGTCTCCACCTTCTGCGTCGTCCCAAATACCACCTGTAGCATCACAAATATCTTGCCAAGGATAACCGTAGTTAGTTGGTATTGTAACCCCAGGTCCAACAACCATAAGTTTTATACCAGCAGCCACTAGACTAGTGGTTAAGGTTGCCATCGCAGCAGCGTCGTCCGAGCCAAAACAATCATCAGTTCCACCCGGTAGGGCATCTGTAAATAATATAATATATTTAGCAACGTTACTTCTCCAACTACCACCAAAAGCTTGATTTGCAATTTTATCTATAGCTATGTCCGTTGGTTCTGGGCCATTCACGCCGAGTCCCATAGGAAAAACAAAAGCCGTGTTTAATAAGTTAAGTTTCGCTTGGAACGTGGTTTGATTATTAATACTAAACTGTTCTACGTTTGTTATATATTGTTGAACCTCATCACGCTCGGGATCCGGAACACAATCTCCACCACTCTCCGACCCCCATCCTCCTGACCCAGGGGTAGTTGAAGGACTCACGTATTTTTGCGCGGCTGGTAAATTTACATAATCCGACAGGGTGCTGTAACTAGGAGACATAAATGATGATGATTCATCAGCCAGCGTTAAGCTTAGTTGATAATCCGCAACAACCCCACTGCTATTTGTCATTAAGTTTTGGATTTGAGTAATTATCGCAGACGACCCTGCCTTCACATCTTCAACTTGATCATACATACTTCCCGTATAATCAAATATAAAAGCCACGTCCATTCCATCCTCACAACCAGTCCCTTGTGAATCACAACTAACGTCTGTGTCTCCATTAAAACTCACTGTAAATTGTTTAACTAAACAGTCGTTTGGAGCTGTTCCTAGTCCGTTTGGAGAAACTAGATTTAACGTTGATGAAAAGTTTAAAACATCTCCAATAGCTAAGCTAACTATTTTTTCAGTTATAGTGATAGTTCCCGCTGTGTGATCTACAGAAACAACTCTTACATCAGACAGACTCCAGGGGTAACAACCACCAACCGTTGTTGCTATAACACCCATATTGTCTCCGCAACTAAGTAAATCCACACCAGTCACTTGCATTCCAGGTAACACATCGGTAGTGTCACAAGTTAAAATGTTGCTATTAGACACACTAGCTGTTAGGGTTTTATCTACGTTATAATCTGTTGGTGTCTCTTGCACGGTATAATAACCAGATGCCAAAGCAGCTGTGTTTAAACTGTAAGTGGGGGTCACACTATAGCAAGTTTGAGGCGTTGTCCAAAACGTTTTTGTAAAAAGAGTTGTTGGTGTGTTAGGCGTAACACTACCACTATGTTGAGTTGTGTAAGCGTTATCCGTAACATTTATTAACGAGTTGTACCAATTTGTATTAGTTCCATTCGTAGCTGTTATACCAGTCCCCTCTACCGTTGTAACGAACTGGCTCAAGCATTGTTGGTTCGTGTTATCTGGTCCCCCTCCCCCTCCTGGCTCTGTTGGATCACCTTGGTTAGGCCAAGAAGTATCTGTGCAAAATCCGTCTTCTTGCACGTTATCTGTTATACAGACGTTTATATCTGGATCAACCGATACGATCTCTCTAGCCTCTCCATCTATATCAACAATAACATCCTTGTTAGATGAAGGCATAGTGAATTGGTTGAAAATAACAGTAGCGTGAACCAAGTTGCCATATTGACCAGCGGTTGTTGTATTCGTAAACACCACGTTACCAACCTCAACAGGTAATGGATCCCCAATAAAAAAGTCAGAAGCAGAAACAGTATAACCAATATCTGGTGATATTATCAAAATAACAGATGACGCGATTGTTCCAGCGTTAACCGAATCGCCGCTTGACTCTGTAGATGTAGATGTAGATACTGTGTAGTTTGCGTGTGCCATTTATTTAATTTTTAATGATCTAGTGGATTATCTTTAACTGTCAACGTGTAGTCTGTAACCGTACCAGTGCCATCGTCACCACAAATACATGCCGGGATTCCGACTGCTACAGTAGCATAATACCCATATATATTATAGATTTCTGTTGTTAAATCCTCATGACTAGGGTTGGTTTGTCCTGTTATGGGTGTTATAAACGATATTAAGTCCGCGTAATTAAAGAAAGTATGCGTGCCGGCTGAATGCCCATTGCTATTAACGGGTATAGTTACTGTAACATCGAGCACGTATTTCCAAGTGTTATCTGGATTATCGGTTAAGCAAGAGTCAGGGGGAATAGCGCTATAATTTACATATTCGAACGTGTAGTCTTCGAAAATATAAGCTCTATGAGTAGCATCTTGGTTGAACCATTCCATTATGTGGTTTACAGTCGGCGCATTTGTACCAACTCCAAATACCAAGTTATCTCCGCTTGAATCCGTCATAATAACCTTGTCATCACAAGCAACTCCAGCCACAGTACCACTACCACAGTCTGGGCAAATAACATTTCCAGCGTATCCTATCCCTTGTACGGAAAATTCTTTCTCGTCAACGTTTGTATCTGTAGCGCTGTTAAAGTAAGTCGATAGTCCCTGCATACGTGTAAACCATTTTCCTTCTTTTGGTTTAAACTCTAGAATCTTTCCTGTTTGTAAGTCGGTTTCTGCGTAGCTTATAAACCAACCGTTTTTACCGAAGTTATTGTAGTATTCTTGATCGAATTGATTATTACCATCAGCATTCGATCCAGTTAACTTATTTTGTGTTATTCTAGCTTGACTACCAGAATATTTTAGTGTTTGAAAACTCTTCACCACGTTGGGAGATTCATTTAGTAACACGTCTATTGTAGATGTATATTGAGTTCCATAGAAGTTATTTCTAGTAGAATTGCTCTCGTGTTCATAGATATCTCCTCCATTAAACGTATAAAACTTTCCGTTAATACTTAATCCACCCTCTTGGATCCAAGACTTGAAACTAACCCAGCCATTAGTTTTTTCAGCAAAACTTAAAGTGTAATCAGTTGTTACTTTACTTGATGGAGTTTCTGAATCTACACTTTTTAAAGACCACCAGAAGTGAAAGTCTACACCGTGTATATGTGTACCTGATTCATGAACAATTGTTATAACGTAGTTTCCATTTTCATCTATGGTAATAGATGTTATAGCGTAAGTTACAACTTCTCCAGAGTTATATCCTCCCGGACTATAACTGGTATAATGCAAAAGAACGTTGCCAGCTCCATGTGTATTTAGAGCGTTTATTATATTTGCAAACTCAGAAGCTCGACTCGATGAAGTGAAATCTGCCGCTCCCATAACTATCGTTGTAACAGTATCAACAGCTGCGTTAACAAGACCACCATTAACATCATAACTAGTCCATTTTCCATTTCCTGGCGATGTATTAAAAGCCCAATCTCCTAAAGCGTTTGTAGTAGCAAAATCAAAAGGATCTACTGAAGCCGTAGTTTCACCTCGTGTAGTTCCCGACGAATTTAAAGTAATGTTATATAATGACTTCTTATCATCGTAACTACCAATTATTGTTTTAGCGTGTTTTAAATTATCGTTAAACCAATCCTTCATCCCATGTTCAGATACTGGTGTTAGTCCATCTCTAGACAATCTCATCACAACACCTCTACTTTTGTCAGAAAAATAACACTGGTAGGCTTGAGTCGCAAATGACTCTGGGTTTTTAGATATACCATGTTCCCCCGCGAATGGAACTGTTTGTCCTAAGACTCTATTAGTTGCAATAAGTTGTACGTTTCCATCTGCGTTATACACAGCATCTTTATTAGCTAATAACCTAACAACTTTATCTTCACAGAACGCTACTATATCAGAGTCTCTAGAGTGTAGTTTTTGAATACTACCAAATCTAGGGCTTAAATCTTTAGTTATCTTCTCAGCCATTATAAATTGATTGAGATTATTAACCCCACTCGTTGAGTTGTATATACCAGAATATATCAATCCGTTAGTTTTTGTTTCTTCCTCATAGGGTGTGGCTAATGTAATAGAAGCTTTAGGTGATTTGTCTATAGTGACTTGATTGTAATCATCTCTAATTCTATTAGATTCTACCCCATTTCCAAAAGCAAAACAATTGTACCAATCTAAATAGTATGTTTCATCATGAAGATTAGAAAGTAAAGGTATAGTTTGATATGAGCTACCAACGTTGTTAGATGCTGTTATGTTTGTTGCTACAGTTCCAGTTATACGGCCTCCATTTGGTTTTAAAAACGTAATTTTGTCTCCAGCTATTAAATAACCCCCGTTTTGATCGGTTGGCCTACCATTTATAGTTATAGTAGTATCGTTAAAGGCTGTGACTTGTAAATCTGGAATAACAGCACTCGTTACGTTTGTTGTCCATACTCTATCTGTTAGCGATCCACTAACTGTTATCTGAGGTAACGCTGGTAAAGTTAGTTTTGACGTAACGGGAACGTAAATTTCGTTCGTTTTATAGTCTAGAGTTATAGGATTTGAAGAACTAGCTTCGTAATATATGTCTAAACCGATATCTTCTTTAGGTTCTGTCTCCCAAATAGCTGGGTTTGTGCTTGAAAAATCATCCTCCTCATCAATTTCGTACTCTAGTATTTCTATAGCGTGGGCGTTGTCATAATGATTGGCCCCACTCACCGTAGCGCCCGTGCTAAAGCTTGTAGTTGTGTACCTAGGATCATAACCACTAACACAAGCGAGAGAGCTCGTGTCACCTATACCTAAACCAGGTACGTACCCAGATTCTCCAGGTAGTAGACTTCCAATTGTCCATTGTCCAACGGTTACCTCATACCTAATACGTTTGTTAGCAGACATCTCAAAGTTTCCGGTTCCAGGCAAGTTCTGAGCATCGAAATTACATATTTCATCTTTTATATATCCCTTACCACTAGTGTCATTGATAGTTGATCCCGACTTGTATAACGTGGCATCCTCGACGACATAATAAACCCCATCCGGATCCTTTGCCCATTTAAATATTGTTCCTGGCGTGGTTATGTAATCTACCCAGGTTTTTTCATCTAAATTAGAGTTGGTACCAACATTAATGTTATGATGGTCTCCGTGCTCGTGATTTTTTGGCTCAGCTAGTAGACCTGCGTCTGGTGCTACCCCGGGAAGGTAAATTCCAGAAAAAGCTAGTTGAATTGTTTTCGGATAGCTATTATATGGGTTTGTTAATCCACCTGGTCCACCGTGTAATCCCGCTCCATTGTTGTCCCCGTTTCCCCATCCGTTAGTTCTACTTCTTTTGTTATCTATAAACCAATGGCTACCAAAGTTGTTCCACCAGTTTTTAGCTCCATTTTCCCCGTTTAAAACAGATCCCCAACTCCAAAACGACACACTCGCCCAAATAGCATCCCAAAAAGAGTTGGCGTTGCTACCGGAAGGCACTTGACTTTCCCAAGACCCGTTAATCTGCCAGTTATCTGGGTCATCTATATAGTAAATAGGCTCTGAAAACACTGTTACTAATTCTTGTTCTTGAGACTTTGGGGTCATAATGTTTTTTTGCAAAACTCCATCTTTGTATATTTTAACAAAAAATCTTCCTCTGTGTTCTGGTTTAACTTCTTTTTCGTCTTTAGCCATCTCTACTTTCAGCCCACTTATTCTATCAGCCCACAACCCAGTACCTAAAACTCCATTATCGTTTGTAGTAAAAGCCATGTCCTCTTTAAAGCTAGTCGCTAATTTAATATGATAAGCATCTGCTGTACCTGTGTTTTGTAGCTCTATCGCTCTTATTGCTGCTATTTCATACCACTGAGATTTCCTAGATGTTGTTCTAAACCTTATATATCGCGTGACATTCTCGTCAGTCGTAGCGTTGAACAAAGGGGTGTTGTCAAGGGTTTCTTTATGGATATACACAAACGAAGAATCCTCATGTGGGTATCCGCCAGCACCTTGATCTCCAAATAAAGTTTTTGCACCGTTGTTATTCATTGAACCATAAGCTTTTTTAGTAATAGTTATAAACTCAGGGGCTTCATTATCAATAGCTATAACTTTGTACTTAGCTTCTGATTTTACAAAAACGTCGTTATCGTGTTGTTTTTTAAGTATTAGGTATGTATCTTCATCTACTTTGTTTCTTTCTGATGATGGAAATGAGATCCAAACGTTTCCGTCCTCCGCGTTGTACCAACGGTCCATAGCTAAGTTATAATACTCATTAGACGTTTCTTTAATAAAAAACTTAAATGAATCAGCCCAACCAGGGGCGTTGTTACCTATGTTTACCTTTAATTGATTTTTCTTATTAGCAAATTCTTTTCCTACGTCAATTCCAACACCATCTTGTTTACTTGCTAAAACTGGAGTTTCTCTTCCGTATACGTCTCTATAAACTATACCTAGTTGATATGTTCTAAGAGATTTTAATGATTTTTGAGGATCAGATCCATTAGCGGCAATGCTTGTGGACTGTAAAACAGTTTGTAAATCTATGTTGGGGTCTAAAATATCATATTGGTGGGTATAATTCCCGTATACTAATCTATTAGATGTTATCTCTTGGGCTAAAGCTTTTTTCGGGACATTATCCCAATGTCTTAGTGTTTGGTTGCTCGGTACAACAGCATAAATTAACTCGCTAGTTACCTCGATAGAACCTCTAGTTAAAACGTTACTTGAGTTTGGATTTGTACCATCAACGTTCCATTCGCTATCACTAGTTGTTATAGTTTTTAAAGTATAAACGTTTGGAGAGTTAGATTCCTTATACAAAACGTCTATCGCTACAACCCCAATTGGTCTAATGGAATCTTCTGGAACAAAATCTTGAACCTTTAAAAACCTAAGTTGGTTTACCATACCTAGATTATACCCTTTCTTAGGATTATAATCAAATATCCCTGGAATAAAAGCTACTTCTGACCAGGGAGAAAAAGGAGAATACTCTCCATCTTGAAATTTATATCTAAAAGCAAATCTAGGGAACTTAAATTCAAATAAAGATTCTCCCTTTATTAAATTAAAAGACCAAGTTTCGGTTATTGATGGTAACTGAACGTTTGTTATGGTTGAGATACTAAAAACGTAATCAAGAGTACCATTGCTAGTTACTGTATCTATACTTTCTAAAACTAATCTGACTTCATAGTTTGTAAAATTAGCAACACCATTATTGTTGTTGCTACATATAACGTGATCTCCGACTCTATAGTCAGGAGTTCCGAAAGTAGAACTATTAAAAGTAACTAAGGTGGACTGTGACGTAGTTGATGCTAATAGGTTTTGTCCAACGTTATCCGTAAAACTAGTGTTTATAGAAGTGTGTATGTTACCTCTATTATCCTCAGAGTCACTCATCGTTAAGTTAGGTGCTGTTAACGGAGCTTTCTTAATAACAGTAATATGCTCTTCCTCCACAGGCATCGGATTAAACGTCGCGCTATGTAAAATATTAGAACTCTCGTCCTTAACAACAAAATAAGTATGGGTGTTTATGTTAATAGTACCTTCTATTGAACGGGGGATGTTTATTTTTTTAGGCTCAGAATAGTTATCTGTCCAAAATAACATATCATCTAATATGTTTATTCCTGTTATCAGTCTACCAGAATCAAAGTTTAAAACTTTCTTAGTGGTATCTACAAAAACAATTGTTGTTAAATACGATTGAGATGCTAAATCATAATCGTATTTTAGTATAAGATCTTTATTAGCGCTAGTCGCAAACCAATAAATAGCATCGTTTTTTTCGTCAGTTATAGAACCAACACAAGTAAACCCAGATAAATTTAACCCACTAACTAAGGTGTTACCCATGGTTGTTTGTACTGCTCCAACGTTAGCTCCTTCAGATGTAGAAACCTCTATGTTTAGAGCGTCTCTATATTCACCATTAGCAACCAATCTCTCATCAAGGTCTTTGTTCATTCGACCCTTCATGAAATTGTGATTCAATTCTGGCATTTAATTAATGTTTTATATGTTTGGATTTACCTCTCAGTATCTGAGTAAGCTCTTCTATTTTTAAGTTAGATAATCTTAATTTAGCTGTTCTAACGGCTGCGAATCTTTCCTTTTTAAATCTAGCTACTAAGTACTCTTGTGTGTTAGCTCTCGTAGCTAAAATTGCATGGGCAATCCATTTATACATAGCTTCTTCTGCAAATTTATGGACTTGCATTTCATCGTCAGTACCAAGACTATCGCTTATGTATTTTATAGTTACAGTTTGTCCAGATAAGTTAGAACTAAAATGAACTAAACCTGTGTTTGGATCAATATAAAAAGATCCATTAACTTGAGCGAATGATGGGTCTAAACCGTATCTAGTGTCGTCAAAATCCTCTGGTTCATCATAATCTGTGTTTGGACCGCTCGAATCACTTGCTGTTTGGTAACTTTCTAATGTCGTGGAAACATTATCCGTTTCTAATTCACCATCAGCAAAAGTATAATTGCCATCACTATCCTGCGCGACGTCTGTTGGGTTGGATGTTTTGGAAGCGGGATAAATAACGTGTTCTACTCCAGCTCCGTCACTCCAAGTGAACTTAACGTAGTTGACATAATCTTGAGGCAGTATCATTGATAAAGATGGTGGTAAAACTATCTCTAAGGACTTTATAGACTTAAATGTATCATAACTAAGCTCTTGTAACGCTCTTTGAGCATGAAACGCTACGTCGGTCCTTTTTATTTTGCTTATTATCTTATCTTCTCCAACGTAAGCGACTACAAAGTTGTTGACAATATCTTCTAGGGATATGAATTGATAACTCCCATAATTCTCATCACCACTCCTTTGCGTGCCATCTTCGCCTTCGTAATATAATTTTCCTGTCTGCGTTATTAATGCCATTTATTATTGTTTTTCTTGAGTTACCGTTGAATTTCTTTCGTTCTGTGCTATCTGTACTAATCCTGGTTTATTTAGTGTTACACCTGCTAACTCTAATATATTAACAACTAAACTTGATTCTTCCGATGAGTGTAACATAAAATCAGTTGTTTCATCAACGTTGTATAAAGCTTGTTCGTTTACAACGGCGTAACCCCATTTTACATCTCTACCAAACCTTCTAATTGGAGCCGTAATATACGTACAAGTTAAATTATCTACTATAGTAGTAGGGTGAACTTGTATTGTGCTTATTCCAGTTCTGACATAAACCGGTCTTTTTATCGTCGGCCTCGCTATTGGAGAGAGATTCATGTACAAAAGCTCGTTTTTCTTTACTTCCTCTACTTCAACAGGGAAGTTATCTGGCCCGGGTTCATGATGAATAACGGTTCCTAGTCTATATACGTCTGCTGGTAATCCCACTCCTCCACTAGTTATAACATCTGAAGTTGTAAAGGGTGCTAGTTTTTTATTTAACAAATCCAGCATGTCCGAGTACTCCGTATCGTTACCATGCTCCATTCCAAATTGCTTTATATCATAGAAGTATTGTTCAAATATAGCCATTTGGGCTTGGTTAGCGAATAAGTTAAATTCTTGAGGAGTTATATATCCTCTTTGTTCTTTATTAGCTAACGCTAAAACTCTTTGATATACCGTATCTACACTTACCATATTTTTTTATTTTTTATAAGGAAACATCTCGTTTAGTTTCTCTTTTCTTTTTTTACAGCCACAATCTTTTTTCCCAGTGACCTTTTCAACTACTTTTTTAATTCCAGTAGCTTTTGTGAAATTTTCTATCGTGTCTCCAAAACCTTTTGATTTATTAAATTCTGATAGTTTCATTTTATTTAATTTTAGTAGTATTGCAACCACCCTTTTGTTGAGTGGTTGCTTTACTAGGTTAATTTAATTGCTTCTCGATATTTGAATATATTTCCATTCCTTCGTCAGTTTTAAACCATGCGGCTAAAGCTGAATATGGATGTTCGTCAAATGGAACTGTACATAGTTTTCTATCGTTGGATCCCCACATAAAAGTTCTTTGATCAGATGAAAGTTTAATGATGTTCATTTCAGTTGCTTTAATACCAAAATTTCTAAGTTGTACGTTTTCGTCTGTAACTAACTCTAAGAACAACCTAGGGTTTTTCTTGGCATATAACATTAGATCACGTTTAATCTCTTTAGAACTCATCGTAGATACCTTAGAACCAACTTCTACACGTAGTACAGCTTCAGCCATATTTATATCTAAATCTTTCGCTGCGTTTAGAGCTGCTATTTCAAATTCTAACCAAGCTAGTTGACTTGTAGCCTTTTTAACTTCGTTAACTTCTTCGTAAATGTTTCCTCTATGAGGGTGGTATAACGATAGTAATTTTTGTAAAGTCACTTTATTCTTTGGCACGTGTAAAACACCACTTCTAAATATAATATGAGACATTCTAGCGTCGCCTTTAAACTCATCAACAAAACAACTTTTTTGATTCTCTGTATGTTTCAACTCTCTTTCATACCCTTTTTCTTTGTCAAAGTAGTATATATTTGATCCTCTTATCATTTTGCTTAATGGAGTTTTACCTCCTTTTAGAACGTAAGTTCTATCCTTGATTTCCCAAGTGTCTTTTTTTAGTAACGGTTTTTCCATTACTCTTGTTTCAGTTTTTGGTTGTTCTACAACCTCTGGGGTTTTAACTTCTTTAAATTCGTTTACTACCTCCATTTCTTTTTTTGTTTCTTTTTTCTTTGCCATAATATAATATATAATAAAATTGATAAAAATAAAGGGACTGGGAAATTAATCCCAGTCTCTTTAAAATAATTGCTTAGTTTAATAACATGAAGTTATTAGCACCTTGTACAACTAGACATCTTTCAGATAAATAGTGTACCTCCATTGCATCTAAGTCAGATGTTACAGCTCCAACAGAACCAGTAACCCAAGTTTTGAGTTTTCTGTCATCTGTTTTAGAAGCTCTATATCTAACGTGTAAGAATGGTCTCTTAAGGTTTTTACCTAAGTTTTGATCGTATACTGAAGAAACTCCAGCAGGAATCATAACCCCTCTAATCGCGTTAACAGTATCCATACCGTTAATCAAACCTCTAGTTGATAAATCATTTAAGTATTTCCAGTCAGACTTATAGAAGTCGTAAGAACCTCTTCTGAAACCAGAGAAACCTAAGTTTAAAGCCATGTCTTCTTCGTTGTCGAATACTCCGTAAGAAGTACCTCCAGCTCCGTAAGAGTTCATAGAAGCTAACATATCGTCGATTGCCAAAGCAGTTCCTCTGTTACAGAACAACATGTTTTCTTCAATAGCTCCATTCTTATCGAACTCAGCTAAGATAGCATCAAATTCAGCTAAATCAGTAGAAGCGTTAACACCAGTAATACCAGTACTCTCATTACCTCTTGCTCCGATTGCTGCGAATAAACCCTCAGTACCAGTCATTGTACCAGTAGCATTAGTTTGTGTAGCAGAAACTGTTACAGTAGCTTTTTCAGACTCAATCATCGCCATTTCTAAATAATCAGTAAAACGAGCTCTTGTATCACCTTCAGCTTTTAAATACCATAAGTAACCGTTTTGACCTTCTTCACCAGAAACTTCAACCCAACCGATAGCAGACGCATCAGAACCTGATACTTCATACTTATCTTTAATGATAATTGGTTTGTTGTCATAAGCCTTGAATTGAGGTGCGTTTACTGCGTCTCTACCAACAGCTCCTTTAGCGTACTCAGAACCGTATACTAAACATTTAGCTCCAGTTGCATCAGCGATACCACCTGTGTTTAATTCAGCTACCGTGTAAGGTTTAACTGTAGCCGCTGCTCCAGCAACACTAATAACGAAACATTTTACTGTTGCGTTTGCATCTGCTACGATTACCATATCACCTGGTCTAATACCGTGATCTGTACCCGCAACACCGTCTCCATCGTGAGTTACTGTTAAAGTTGTACCTGTACCACCCACTGTTACAGTGTATGATAAGTGTAGTCTTGATTGCTCAGACCAAACTACTTGGTCAGAAGTCATAGACTCTTCAGCCCCAACTTGAGATAAAAATCCTGAGATAGTTCTATTTCCATAGATCTCAGCCTCTTTTTCCATTAGGTCTGGTAAATATTGTTGTGCCCAATCATTACCTGCTCCCGTAAAATCGATATACGCACTCGCTAGAGTTTGTTTCGACGGTGCAGGCGTTGGAGTTCCATTGCTTGTAATTGCCATTTTTTAATTTTTTTTTAAATTGTTATTTGTTTTTCTTAATTTTAAATTTGAAATCTGGAGAGTCATCACCTAAAACTCTTACTTTAACACCAGGCTGAACGCTCTCTCTATGTGACTGTCGAGGGTCCATGTTGATATTTTTAGACTTAGCTATACTATTTTTTAAAGCATCGGCTTTGCCTTGTTCGTAAAAGTGATTTGCGATAGCATCAGAATTCATTGCTGTAAACAATCCTTTGTGATACCCCGTAGCGTTCTCCATTTGATTGTTTTCGTTAAGAAACTTTCCCACGAAATTATTCAAGTCGCTCTGAGTAGTTTTAATGTTGTCTACGTTGTTAACGTTATACCTATACCTTTTATCTCCAACTTTATATTCAAAACCTTTGAATTCATCATTGAAAACCTCTTCAGTCTTCTGTATAAACATTTCTTGTGCTTGCGAATGCATTTGTTGCTTTTCTTTCGATTCGCTGAAGAATTTCAATGCTTCTTGTTGCTCTTCGTTGAGCTTAGAACCCATTTTAATATCTTCGTAGTATTTGGATTTTACACTTTCCAAGTGGTGCTTTGCTTGAGCAACTTGCTCCTTTAAAGCTATTTTTTTCATTTTGATATCCTTTTCGTCATCATAACTTTCGTCGTACTTAAAGTTATCCTCCATAACAAAACTTATTTCATCATCATCTAGATGAGGTTTTGTGTCTTTATAGTAAGCCCTAATCAAATCATCGTTATCCCAATCTTCGTAATTCTGGTTTAACTTTATGTAGTCATTTATATCACCACCAGTATCCCGCATGAAGTTTACAAGCTTGTCTACGCTTTCTGGTAGTTCACTTGGTTTCTCAGGAACAACTATGTCTTCTGTTATTTCTTCTAAAATAACTACTGGTTGCTCTTCTTTTGTTTCTTTTGGTTCTTTCGTTAAATCTACCTTAGTAATATCCTCGGTTTTTTCAGTTAGTTCTTTAAGATCTACTTTAACAATCCCGTCCTCTGGTTCTTTGAAGTTTTTCATCTTAGGTTTTTTAACCTTTAACTTTTCTACGTTTTCGTCTACTTTCGGTTCTTCAACGATTTGTTCAACCGTTGGTTCTTTTTCTTTTTTTGCCATAATATAATATAATAATAATTAATAATTTGCTACATAAGAGAGTTAACCTCTTTCATTGGATCGACTACTTCTTCCTCCGAAAAGTTCTTTGGAGGTTTGTCGTTTTTTCTTTGATCTATAAGTTCACTTTGTTGACTCGCTTGTATTTTAGTTCTTTCATCTTTACGATCCTCTTTACCGTCTTCTTTTGCTTTCATAGCGTCAGCTTGTAACTTAGCTAATCTTATCTGGATTTCAAACTCATGATCCATTATTTGTTTTTTAAGCTCTGTCTCTTGCATCATTCTCTCCGATTCATACTGAGCTTTAATCTGCTCCAACTGCTGCATCGACTGAGATTCAGACTGTTTCTTTTGCATTTCCATTTGAGCAGCAGCGTTTTGTGCCTCGACGTTAGCCATCGTTTGAGCTTTGATGTTTTCTTGCTGTATCTTTTGGTCTCTCTCAAGTTTTTTCTTTCTACGTAACTTAAGAAGTTGGTTCGCTAATTTAATACTTTTTATTTCCCTAAGGTCTATAGCGTCTTCTAGATCTATAGTTTGTTGCGCTAAAGCTGCTTGGATATTATTCTCTAATAACTGTTTCTCTTCCTCGTCTGGAGTTAACTCTATAAATATTCCAAAATCATACAAATGTAACTCATTCATTTCTTTTAACGTAGCCACGTTATGAGCTCCGATCTTCTGTATGAAAGCTTCTTTAGCTGGAGAGTACTCTATAATATCTGATATTCTAAGGGACAATGATTCACACACTTCTGATGTTAGGAACAATCCAGATTGTAATATATGCCTTGTCGCCGTATTAGAGTTAGCTGCCGCTAATTTTTGAACACCAACTAAAGAGTACTTATCTGGAGTAGCAGCGTCTCTAGCTTCGTTCAACCCAGTCACATCTCTTATCATTTGTAAGTAATAGTTATATGTCTGTATAAGAGATTGCATTTTACTTCCACCGTTTCCTGACTGTATCTCTTGAACCGGCATTTTACCAGGATTTTGATCTCCATCTGAAGTGAAGCTCCTACCTATTATAGATCCCGTCTGAAAGTACATATTTAATGCTTCTTGAGGATTATAATTAGTTCCGTTACCTAAGTCTATCTCTGCTAAACCATCAGCATCTAAATATATACCGTCTGGAACTAACCTAGACATAACCTGTTGTAGCTTTAGATGTGTTAACTGTATCATATCGGCAAAACCTGTTATTCTACCGACTAAAGACTCAATCTTACCGTTGTACATTCTAGGAGCACAAATAGCGTAGTTCATTTTTACTTTTGTAATATCACTTTTTGGTCGCATCATATTACTAGCCATCTCCCATTTAAGTATTTTATCACTACCTAATACCATTGCTCCTTCAAATAATACTTCTATACATCTCTTTAGAGCTCCATACCCTCCTTCTTTTTCCTGAGGCGGGTTAAAACTATCGTCTTTTTCAATAGCTTTATCACCTCCGGTTTTAGTTTCTTTCATTTTATAAACCTCGTTCATATGGGTTTTATAATTGAAATACAACACAGACACCTTGTTTTCATCGCTGTCTCTATCTCCAGTGTATTTATAAGCATTATTACCCCCTCCTTGAGAAACTATCTCCTCTAAGTTTTCATGTGTTAATTCTGGGAACTCTTTTACTAATTCGTTTATCGGAATTTGCTTGATTTCTCCAACATAATAAATATCTTCAAAATAAGGAGAGTCCGTGTGGGAGTAAACTAAATTTGCCGGGTCTACGTAATCTACCTTAACACCCTCACTTTGATTGAATGTTGTCTTAACGGCTCCTATACCTAAAACGGTTAAGTCGTAATAGAACTGTTTTTTAATTAATTCATATCTATTTCCCTCTAGCAAAACATTTATAGCTTGCTCTTCAGCTACCTCAATAGCCTGCTTGTAAGTCAACTGCATATGAAGTTCTAGTTCTTGTTCTGACCCGGGTATTTGAGATTTATCATTCTCATTAATAGTTATACCTAAAGTCTCCTCTACTAATTCGTTTAAACTTTGCGTTTGAAGATCCCCTAATAAGGATTCCATATATTCCGTTCTTTTACTGACTCCGTGAGGATCTTGCGAGTAAGCTTTCACGCTGTACATTCTTTCCGCAATACCGTTCACAACAATATCTACGAATTTAGGTATGATTGGCACTGGTTTCCAATCTAAATTTAAGTAAGACAAATCACCATTAATAGACAACTCATCTTTATACTTCTGTATAGCTTGTTCCCCTCTAGCGTACAATCTTAAATTATGGAAGTTATTGTTAGAACTTAGGTATCTACTATAAGTTGCGTTATCAAACCATTCTTTAGCTATAGCTTGACCTACCTCTAACCCATACTCCCCAGTCATTTTCTCTAAATCGCTTACAACTTGACTTGGAAAACCATTACTTATACCTGATTTTAACATATTTGTTATTTAATTATTTTTGAAACATTACCCTTGTTCTCGTATCTAGCAATGTTTATGTTTAATTTTGGTTTTTCTATTCTTGCGTTTGGAGCGTATAAATGTCTGTTACAAGCCATAATAGCGAGTCCGGAACTTATTGTCGCATCAAACTTTGTTCTCTTGTTTATATCAAATCTACTCCAATCATTTAGTGTTTCATTGAAATATATGTTTCCATAATTTCCGTTGCCCAAATGACCAACATGACTCTGTATATACATCTCAATAGCAGCTGCGTGAGCCTGTTTAATATCTTCACTTGAGTTAGGTATTCCACCTATTTCTTTTTCTGTCACAGATAACTTGTTCCAACTCTTATCTGGTCTATTCATTGAGTA
>Ga0098059_1000367_pt1 | contig 30074 bp, 41 predicted proteins | sample 20_taG_FD_92580 | JGI IMG/M metagenome (GOLD analysis project Ga0098059, IMG submission 92580) | Marine viral communities from the Subarctic Pacific Ocean - 20_ETSP_OMZ_AT15318 metaG | ecosystem: Environmental > Aquatic > Marine > Oceanic | place: Subarctic Pacific Ocean | collected 2015-01-19
AGCTTCTGCTGTCAATGATAGACATAATTGTGTCTTACCACAACCGAATTCACCATACACTTCGTATACTGATTCTGATACAAGTCCACCGTTAAACAGTCCGTCAACTGCCTCACACTTGGATGCCAGTCTTGGTTGATTCTCTTGATATTCTAAGAGTTCCATTATTTCCATATCTGTCTGTCTTACCAAGTCATTATCCTCAAGTATTTTTTGTGAATTAAATACCCAGTTATTTGCCTTTGCCTTGTCAACACCTGTAATTTCAGATACTTCCTGTCCTCCTCTTACACATATATCAATAATATTTTTGATACCAAATGCTTCAAGTTTTTTCTTTGTAACTGCTCCGACACCGTCTAGCTGGTCTACCTGAAGGTCTACTTGTAGTTTTGGTTCTTCCACTTCTTCTGTTTTTTCAATTTCAATTATTTCACTCATGGTATCATTAGAATCTTCCTCTATATGAGTGTTGCTTATGTCTTTTTCCATTTTCCTCCCCCTGCCATTGATATATAATTATTCTTTTCCCAATTACCAAATAATTTCTCTGCATCATTTTCTGTGAACTTATCTGTTGCAGAAAGTTTTTCTATGAACTTGTGATGGCTTACGTGTTTTTCATCATCTTCACATTCTCCCCATATTCTATTTGCTAACTGTTCCTTGTTTTCTTTTGCACCTACCATGAGTCCTGACTGATTAAATTCTTTATCGGTTTGGACTCCGAGTGAGGTGAACATTCGTTTCATCAGTCCTTCCACTGCTATGATATCACTGATTTCCACCTCTTTCTTGAACAGTAATTTTGCGTGTGCTGTCGCAAGACGAGCGAGGGCTTCGAGTTGACGTATGCCGACTGCGAGTGAATCGTTATTTGACGAAAGACTTCTCATACTTTGATATATTTCAGTCATTTTTAGTTTAGCTTCTGGTGTTATTGTTGGTTTCAATGTTCTTACATGATTAAGATATGATGTTAATTGATCTATTGGTAAATATACCTTGTTGGTTTGATCATCACCTGTGAATGTATCAAGTATGAATGTTGCCTTTTCATGGTCTTCCTTAACATTAACACTATCTCTTATCAACCATATCATATCAAATCTTGATACTAATGGTACAGGTATGTTGATGTTGTCTATCAATGAAGAATCAATATCATATTTACCATATTTTGGATTAGCTGCTGCAAGTATGCTTGTTTTAGCTGGTAATGTCATCCTGAATCCTGCCTTTGCTATGGATACTGTCTGTTGTTCCATGCCTTCGTGCATTGCACTTCTGTCATCAGTACTCATCTTATCAAACTCATCTATACATGCATGTCCTTCATTACATAGTGGTAGTACCCCTGCTTGTGCCACTTGGGTACCGTTCTCCATCTTGACTATACCTATTGTTAATCCTGCTGCACTTGCTCCTCTACCTGAGGTGTACATGGATTTACTTGATACTTTAGAACATTCTTTTAACAGTTCTGATTTTGCTAGAGATGGATCACCTACTAGTAGTAAGTTAATATCATTTCTCTTTACCTTAGAATATCCACCTGCTAACATGAGTAGTATAGAGAATTTTATGTCCTCATACCCCATAATTAGTGGAGCAAAACTTGTCGTTAATCTATATGTAAAGTCTTTATCTTTAGCATCATTCTTTAATTTCTCTAACTCTTCATTAGTTAAACATACATCATTTTTCTTTTCCAAATCTTGTTCTGACATTATCTCTATAAGAATATCATTTACATTCTCCAATTTTTTCTTATCTATTACAGATTTATACATCCCAGTGATACGTTTTTTCTGACCTACATATATAGTGCCTGACATATCATCTATGGCTACTGCTCTGAATGTTACAGGTGTACTGTTTTTTGCATCAGATAATATTTGTTGTAGATATATGTATTGTATGTTATCTGTTACAAGACCTTCTTTCTTTACATCCATCATATGTCTTTTACATTTAATATTATTACATACTAATGATTTTATATCCCTTTCAAAAGTGCATAACACTGTTTGATCCATAAAACATAGAGGGCATTGAGCTACACATTTTTTGACATATGTTTTCTCTTTCTCTACTGCTATAACCTCACAGTCAAATGTTACAACTGTTTGTTCATGGTCTCTTGCATTTAAATCATGCATTGGTATAGTATTATCTGTTACCAAATGTATCTTGAGATTTCTGAATGAGTTTCTCACATCCTCATAATCACAATGTTTTACTTCCAAGTATCTTAACACAGCTTCTTTTATTACTGATTTGAAAGCCTCTTTCTTTATCATAAAGAATTCATATATTCCATCTTCCATTACATTTATAGTGAATGTACTGAATGGTGTAAGAGAATTTAGAATACCAAAATATTTTCTGCCTTGTAGAACTCCAGTTCCAGATGAATTATAGAACTTGTCTAATATTGCAGAGTCAGTATATGTTGTTTCCATTCCTCTCATCCACTATGTTTTGTATTTGTGTAAGTTTTTGTTGTACCTCTTTGAACTCTTCAACATCTATTGATGTGATGAATCCAATCCAAGTATCTATTCCAGATGATATGTTTGGTGTTACCACCTTGTCTTCCGTAGGAGAGAAATTATCTAATTTAACCAATCCTTGTTTATGACTTTTTGTATATTCATCTGCTGCTATTGCTAACATCAAACTAAAAGAAATATGTTTGGGTCGTATAATTTCTAACTCTTCAAATACTTTTCTTGCTTCGTTACTTATTGATATTGATTTGATTGTAGAATTAAATTTCATTATTCTATAATAAATATTGTATAATATAAACGTTTATGAAAAAAAATAAAAAATGAGTACTGTTTTTATACAGTTACTTGCTCTATTTCTAACCAAGTTTTAATACCTTGATTCTCTAGTTTTTGAACCATATGAGTGGCTTTTTCCATAGCCATAAGTGTTTTTTTAGTTTCACCGTCTTTTACCCAACAAATTTTGATAAACATATAGAGTATTAGATTAATGGTTTTATAAACTTATCTAATTATATGTATGTTATATATTTATTTTATATAATTCTGTCCTTTTACAATGAGAACATTGTTCTGTATATACTTCTCCTAATACTAACATACGTTTCACTACAGCATGTAAATTACCTTGACTTGGTATATTAGCATCTTCACCTATGCCTATAAGTGATAAACCATCAGTGTTATTCTTTAAACTCATTATAACTTTATCTCTAGTAGTTATTTTTTTAGGAGTTGTATCTTCAAGTATATAATTTGGAAGTATTTTTTTCTTTGAACGAACAGGTTTAGATATGACCAATTATTTTCCCTCCTTCAGCGTTGAATGATAAAGTCAACGTTCCTAGCTGAGAACCGATAATCTCGTTCTTTCTGTCCATATATCCGTCAGTGTTTTCTATCAAAGTCTTACAAAACGTGCCTGTATTACCTAGATGTATGTCTCTTTCCCATGTTTTACCTGACTCCCAGTCGAAATCATATACTAATTCAGGTTGATACCTCTTCTGATGTAGGTGTCCACAAAGGAATACGTCATAGTATGCATTGTGTTTCATCTGTTCCATCATTCTCTCAGGCTTACCACCACCACTTCCGTGTATGAATAGTATAGACCACTGTGATAAAATTTTCTTTTTATATGTTATCTCTAATCCCATGACTCCTCTGCTTCCCATAAATGTTAATCCATTTGGTTTACACATTGTGTTTTCCAAATATGATCTTGTTATTTGTGGTATTTTATAATCATGATTTCCATGATAAAAAGACCACACTTTCTCATTCTTTTGTTCCTTTTGAATATCGAATAATTTCTGTGACATGTCTTGCCATCTCTGTCTCTGATTATCAATGTCGTGTTCTATTGACATATCTGGATTGAATCTCCTATCGTAAGTTGTGATTGCATCCAATGCATCTCCACCAAAAAATGTATATCGTTTATTGTCTCTGCATATTGCTTTAACTCTCTTTTTATAAAGGTCTTCATCAAATCCTACATGACCAATATGAATATCACTAATTGGTTCTAAGTGGATTGTGTCATCCTTCTTTTCTAATTCTATTTTTATTTTTTTACTGAACATATTATATCATCTATTCCTCGTTATTTATACCTTTGCTTTTATTTTTAGGGTTATCTTTTCTTTCAGACCAAGCCTGTCTTTTATATAGCTTCCTATTTTTATTAACTTCTTCTTTATGTAAAACATAATAAAGTCTATTTTTCAAATATTTCATTCGTTCTTCATCTTCTAGTCTCATTTGTTCTTTTTCTTCATCTGTTAGAAATCTACCTACTTGTCTTTCAGGATTTTGTGAGAAATCATTTTCTTCATCATTCATAATTTACACCTCTATTATCCCTATATATTCTTAACTGTTCTTTCTGATCTTTAAATATAACCATGAAATCTATATCATCTAACACCTCATTGTTTGGGTGATATGTTTTTAAATGTTCTTCCATTGTTGGTGAATATCTATCAACAAGTCTGGATCTCCCTTGTTCAGTCAATATCCATCCTGAATTACCTTTACATAACTTACATTTTTCTATATCATTTTTCTTAATCTTGGTTTCTTGTGACTGTCTTGACAGTTTGTTACACCATTTGCCATCCTGTCTTCTGTGATCATCTAGTTTCCACTTGCCTGTCTTTTTATTATATTCCATATCCCAGCCAAGTTCTTTCTTCTGACATTTATTACAAATTTTATTTCCCATGAGTCTGTTATGTAACCTCGTTATTAATATGTTTCTTTTTTCATATAGGATATTCTTCCTTTGCTTTCTTGATTGGTATGTATGGTATTGTTACAGGCAACCATATTACGCCATACCTTATCCAAAACTTCAAAGTTTCCTTGCTTCCATACCAGTTGTCGTGAACTATTACTGTTTGTGCTGCACCTCTAGTTCCTGCCTTTCCTTCTGGAGCATCATATTTTCTGGTGATATGATATGTTCCTACGTTGTCCTGATAAATTGCATGTAACAGTTCGTGTGCCAACGGCATTATATTCTGTCTTAATATGAATGGGTTTCTTGTATCTGTTATGAATACAGATATTTCTTTCTTTCCAGTTATTCCCCAAGGTATTCCTGTATTTGTATTGACTTCTACATGTTTAAAATAAGAACTATATTTAGGATCTATTGCATCTGTCAATGGTATTATGTTTAGTGTCCATTCGGCATCAAACTTAGCCCATGCAACCTGACCACTCAAGTGAGTTCCATTATCACCATTAAATATTATCGTATTCTTAATTACCCAGTCATAAGCCTTTTGGTTTATCTTCTTGGTGTGATATATTGTGGTCATAGTATTATGTTAATTAACTTATATAAAAAAATTATCCTACTTTCGTAGGGATTCCCAGTATTGGGTATAAGGTTTTGCTGCTGAAAGATATGATTGTGTATATGATTTCCATTGTTCATATGCAGTATCACATAGTTCAAAGTAAGCTTTTGTTGCTGTATCTGTTACCATACATTACCACTCATTACCAGTTATATAAACGTTTCTTTAAATTTAATCATTCTTCATCTTGTCACTAGCATATGTAGGTAATAAATCAGGAATCCAAGCATGTATAAATAATGCAGCACTCATACTCATTGCTCTCCACCAATGCTTCTTGTATCCCATATAATTATCTTTTAGATGTTTAAACATATTCAATGTCCATATTAAATGCAATACTTATTCTATCTTTATCTGTTACATTTGGTTCAACATCATGATTAATCCAATTAGGGAAAAATAATATCTTTCCATCTTCTGGTACATAAGATATCTCTGTAAATGTGAGTCTGGTTTTAATATTAAATTTACTTGTCTCATTCATTCGGTGTACAATTCTAGGATCTTGAAAGAATATTCTACCACAATTTTCATGTGTCTTAACGTATAGATTTCCACTTAGGTCTGAATTTGGGTGGTTATGACAACCATTATATGATTTTTTATTGTTAATATTTATCCACATATTTGAAATTTTGAATCTACCCTGTATATCTGGAAACATATCTTTCCATATATGTCTACTCTTTTCCTCAATAATAAGTTTTAAATGTGTTAATCTTTTATCATCAACAACATTATCAGATTGCCACCCACCACCTTTGTTTGATTTAGACACACCATCTTGATGTTTCTTTATATCTTGTGAGACTTCTTCTATACCATCAACATTTATCATGTCATGGTAGATTAATGTTGGAAACCACTCCTCCCTAATCATTGTGGGTACACCTTCCTTATGTTTTTTGTAGTCCATACTATTTTACCATCAGTAATAAGACTAACCTCTGTGAGTTCCATCTTGGATACATCTAATCTCTCTTCAAAATCTGGTGTATCACTACAAGTATTAGTATATTCATTCCATTTCATATATCTATATCCTCTTTGGGTTATATAATTCTTTTGCTTTCATGCTATACCAAGTCTTCATACGTGGTCTGAAATTACAGCAAGGACATCTCTGAAATTCTGTCAATGATTTTTTATCCCCCCAATACTCACATCTTCTGCAATTATAATGTGTTTTATATGGATCTTTCCAAGGTCTTTTTGTTTTAAACCTTGAACATATATCTTTGCAATGTTTTGAACCCATTACTCTTTGTCTAACCATGTTTTCCATATCCTCTATAGGCTTCATCCACCTCACATTTCAAACATGATTTAAAGAAACTTGGTTTGCCACATTTGTCACATTGATTTATTTCTCTTAGATAGTCTTTACCATCAAAAGATTTTTTCAAACCTTTCACAAAATTTCCTATCATATTTTTTAAACTGTTCATTCAAATACTCCATCACTACAATCTACAACATGTCCACAGTTAGGACATATCTGATGACAGACTGTCATCTTTTCCATATCCTCTCCACAACTATCACATTTCATAAGCATAAAAAAAAGAAAATTATTGTTTAGGAGGAAACATTGATAGGGATAACATTGGTCTGTTAGTACCTTCGGCAATTTTTTCAACTACCCATATGTCAAGTCCATCACTTGCATCCTTTTCTAAACATTTTGCTACTACATCATTCCAATAGTCACTCTTTGCTTGACCAATAACGGCTTTACCAAAGGAGTGTCTTAGACCTTTTGTAGTTTTGATTTCTGCGACATCAGCACCTGTTGATTCTACGTACTTTACTTCAAAGCCTTGTACTGTGATTTTATCACCAGCTTCTAGTTTTACTGAATTACTTCCAGATGTTTCGATGTCTAATACGTCGCTCACTAGCATTAATTTAATATATATTATACGTTATATAAGTGTTGTTAAAAAAAATATTATTGTTTTTGTATTTCAGTACAATACAATAATTGGTCTATCATTTTTGAACGTATTTGTCCAAACACATGAGTGTTGACATCTAGTTCAGGATACATAGATTTTGTTAGATGATGTGCTACTACCACAAACTGTTGTAGAACTTCTGCAACTTGTTTAACAGAATCACTTACATCCACATCTGGTATCTTAGTAATTATTACATCAGATTTGTTGCCGTATGAATTAAACGAACTTATTGTCCCACCTTGTTGATTGAAACATTTTTCAACAGAACATATTGCTTTAGGATTTTTCTGATAGAAAATACTATCTCCAACTATCCAGTCTGCACCACATATTTTACAAAGTCCGTCATACTTTGCTTTGATTTTAGTTCCCATGAATTCTAATATATGTTACACTATATATATCTTGTTGTTTAATAACACTTTTATATATGTTGTTTATTTTAATAATATGGCTAAAAGAAAGATAGGAAACTCTCATACTACTATCTGTATATCATGGGCTGACAAAGATGTGTTTAGAAAATATGCAAAATTGGTAAAGAAGACAAAGAACGGAGACATGTATGAAAGTGATGCTGCAATATTTAATAGAATGTTAACTGCATTTGTTAAGAAAGAAAGTGGTGACAAAGCACATGACACTTACCCTAGAAAGGACGGTCAAGTATCCACCCAGCACGGTTAAACTCCCTTGGAGTCCAAATAATTTTTATTTTTTTAGTCATCATTGAACTGCATTTTTCCCATAATGGTTTCAATGATTCTGTTGTCACTCTCCACTTGCCTGTAAGTTGATTTACTATAAGTTTGGAGTCACTATAAATTGTTATATTTTTCCCCTTGTATTTGTCTCTGACATATCCCAGTGCATATAATACTGCCAAGTATTCCAGTTCATTGTTGGTAGGGGTATGTTTTCTATACTTAATAATCTCAATATCACCATCAACCAAACATATTCTGGAACCCCGTGTTCCACCATCAACATATATTTTCAATATTTTAGTTTGTTATTCTTTCCTATAACTCTTTCGGCATATATCTGAACAGTATATCTTTTGTCTACCCTTATATCTGTAAGGTAAAGATGCACCACAATTTATACATTGTTTAGGTTCATCCTTTCTCATATATAAAATTTTATAAATCTAGTATTTAAGGCTTATGATCGCATTACTTGTTGATCTTCTCTTGATTCACCTAATGCTTTAGGTTGTGCTTGTGTGTCTCCACCACGGGCACCTCTTCTAGAGTCAGTAGTAATTTTTGGTTTTGGATTTCCTCTGTTTGCTACTTGTTCATCAAATATTGATTTTAATAAATCTAGACTTGTATCTAATGAATCGAAACTATATGTTTTGACTACTCCAACTGATTTTTCAGTAACTTTTCCTGAAGCATTACCTATTCTAGATTGAAGATTGTATGCTGCTCCAGTCTTAACTTCTCTTGGTGTATCTCTGATCTTACCTTCTTTTTTATCTTGTCTAATTTTAGTATCTAAATTTGTATTTGTAATTCTTGTTTTAAATCCATCTGTTTTTAATACTGCTAACATGCCTTGGAATGTTCCTTGTATCATATCTAATGATTTCTTTTCTTGGTTTAGAATTTTTTTACTTGAATGTTTTTCTTGCATTTCCTTTTGATGTGCTTTATATCCTGCACTACCACCAGTAGATGTTAAATTCATTTTACCACTGCCAATAACTACTTGTTTTTTCCTTCTATTAGGATTTACCCATCCTTCTGGTTTAGCTTTTGTACCTTTAACTTTTTTACCTTTAGCTTTTTTACCTGTAGCTTTTGTACCTGTAGTTTTTTTACCTTTTACTCCTGCTCCTTTACCACTACGATTTCCTCCTCCTGATGTTTCTCCTCTATGTCTACCAATAGTTGTTTTGACTTGTTTTTTACCTGTAGTATCTGGCATTGGATATTTAGGTGTTTTGCCTAATTGTTTTCTTCTTGCGTTTACAGTTTGTCTTCTAGTAAATTCTGCTGAATCAATGTTTGTGTGACCTTGTGCTCCTGCTTGCAATTTTGCCCAATTATTATAATTGTTTACATCATTAGTCATAGATCTTTGTGATGTTTTTGTAGGTTTTACTTTAACTGGAGCTAATTTATTAATTGGTTCTGGAGTATAATATAAAGGCATTATTACTCTACTTCCTCGTCTTTGTTTATATATTTTATGCCCCATGAATTGCCTGTATCCTCTGGAATACCTTTAAGTTTGTAACTTACTGTTTTTCCTAGTGGTTCATGTGGTTTTTTAGTATTATATACTGTATTATTTGTACCTTCTGTGCCAGTTGTGACTGTTCCATCATCTTTCTCTAATGAGTTAATTGCAGATTCTTGTAATGTTGGTTTTTTATTGAATTGGGTTGCACCTGCACCTGCTCTTGGTCTTTTGTTAAAGGCTGCTGCTGATTGTTCTAATGTTTGTTTTTTGTTATAACCTTCTGCACCTGCTTGTATTTCTGGATCTACCTTCATGGTCTCTCTAAGTTCTTTTGGTAATTGTTCCCATGTTTTTCCTAAATATCTTGGAGAATAGGCATGAACTTTCAATAATTGTTCAGTTTTCTCTTCCATATCCATGTCATTCCAAGTTTTGTTTAGTAAAATATCGCTTACAAAGAATGTATCATTGATGTGAACATCATGTGATATACCATCTTCTTTAACTATAGTAAGGAATGATGAACTCATTTTAGTGACAATTCCACTATCTTGTCTACCATTATCAAAGTAATTAATGTGATCTCCTATACGTGTATGCAAAAGTTTGTTCTTATCCACGTTTGTCATATTATAACTCTTCCTTTGTTGTATATAACTTTTATTGTTAGATGTTTTATCTTCTTCTTCCTCTGCTGGAGCACCTATATAGGTCTCAGAATCATAATTTGTATCATCTGGGGTAACATTAACTGAGTTCAAACCGTCTTTTTCTACAATTTCTTCTATGTCAGATTCATCTTCTAATTCTTCTTCCGATACTGGTTCTGAATCAGTTTTAACCATATATAAATGGTGTGACTATTCTATATAAAGTTAACCGATTTTACCCAAACAATGCTCTCTGAATATTTTTACCTATATCCATCACATGCCATTGATTGCCAGCACTTACTGCTTTACAAGCCAACACCAATGAGTCTGGATAATCGTCATGTTCAAAGGATTTAATCTTCATTATACCAGATTCGGTATATTCTCTTCTAAGATATGATAATTGATATACCAATTTATTAATTTGTTTAAGTTTAATATTATGGTTCTCAAATAATAATCTAAGATTCTTATACATTTCTGCCTTCTCTTGTAATGAAAATACAACTCCTCTTACTGGAGTTTCTTGTGATCTACAAAGGTCTACCAGTCCACCACCAAGTCCTGTCTCATCTACATATACTGTTTCTATATTATAATCTCTAACCAAATCTTTTACTTTACCTGCTACATCAACCACATTTGATTGTGATTCTGCAATTACATCCTCAACAAATACAACATCATTTTCATCTACTTTTATTATAGTGAACACTGTCTCATCTCTACCAGTTCTTGCAACATCCACCCCCATATAATATGTAGTTCTTCCTTTAGGTTTACCATCTACAATAGCTTCTTGTATAAGTGAACTTGGTATCAATGCATCACCAATGTCTAGGAATTCTCCATCAACTTCTTGAATATATTCTTCTTTAGTAAGTCTTTTAATTTCTTCAATGAATGTAGGATCTTCTTGTACTAGAGGATTTTCTGTTGACTTTACATGAAACTCTGTCCACATGCCATCAGGGTTTCTAGGTTTTGCGTTCTGACATGCTTCATAAAAATAACCTGCCTTTGAGAATGGAGTACTTGTCAACCATACCTTAGCTTGAGTTGCCATACCAGAAGGAAGGAAAGCCCTAAGAATATCTGTCTTAATAAAACTACATTCGTCAGCAATAATAACATGTGGAGAATAACCTCTCAATGCTGTACCAGTTTCACCTGTTGCTCTGGTAATTATTTTTGATATGCCTGTATTGTCTAAGAAATTAAGCCAAAGTTCTGTCTGTGTATTTCTTACTACATATCCTTTAAGGAAATCACTATTCATTACAAGTGATCTGATTCTGTCAAACATAATACCAGCTTGATTTTGTGTAGGTGCAGCTATAACTATGACACATTCTTTCTTGACTGTCTTTGATAATAAAGGTGCAAAGAAAGCAAAATGTATAGACTTGACGGCAGTTGACATGGTTTTACCCACCTGTCTTCCTGATCTGTATACTATGAATCTATCCTTACAATCAACATATTTTGTATTATAATCAAATAGGATATGATCTAGAAATATCCTGCTAAACTCACTTGGTTTGTATGCACAATCCAATATGCTCTGCATGAATACCTTACGGTCATCTATTATTTCCTTTTTAGTTTGACCCATATTTCCTCAACTTGGTTAAACATGATTTACATACCGTAGAGTCGTTTCTGTATTCCGTTGTTTCCCCCAATGCCCAGCACATATCACACAGGTTTTTACTCAAGTGCCTTCTTCTCCTTAATCTGTCTGAATATTGATTCTATATCACCCATCTTGTTGAATGTTTTTTCCTCGCTTATTGTAATCTTTGATGATATTTCACCTATAGTTGAAATGATTTTTAGTAATGTATTTACCTCTGACTTGGTATTCCTGTCAGGTATGTTACCATCAAACTTTGATTCTGTTAAAGCCATTAGTACATTCTCAAATGATAACTTGGCTAACATATCAAGCATAGTCTTTACATGTTCTGGGTTACGTGTATCCAAATCATTAATCAATGCAACAAAATCTTTCCTAATTGCACACATTGCTCCCTCTTCATATTTGGGACACTTACCATTACCTCCTGAATCTATTGAACGATAAACACATTGATCACATAGTGCTGGTATGTTTGCAGTTTTTAAATGTTTAGCTGAATTAAATGGTGATATAGTTTTATGTCCATCAAGTACTACCTTAGCTGCATGTTTGTCCAATGGTTTAATCTTAAATATATCGTCTGCCATATATAACTTTAATTAAAACAAAGTATTTAAGTTTTACATATTAAAATTATTTTCTAATATACCTAACTGTTTACACATCGGCATGTATAATAAAGCGAATGGTGCTTTTAATAATGTGTAATACTCTCCTTCTATGAGTTTATTTTTATCTATGCCACATATCTCTAGATATTCTTTATGTACTTCACATGCATGATTTAATAATGGTATCATTGATTTTCCTTTCTCTCCAAAGAACATAAAATTGGTAGAGTTATTCTGCCATACCTCACATTTCTTAGACATTGCTGCTGAAATCCATCCTGATGTATCCATTGATTCAAACTGTCTTGTCTGTGTTACATACCTACCTTTTGCTAGTCCATGATATTTTAGATTTGCAGGAAGTTTTCTCATCTGATCTTCTGTTTCCAGTCTACCATGTATCTCTCCTAGACATACATATGTGTTAGGTTCTAAATTAAGTCTTGATAAATGATTGATATAATTTTCTTGTAATACTGGTAGAGTCCAATCTATTCCAATCTCTCTTTCCTTATGGTAATGTTTAATAGTTTCGTCCATACTATACATCTTGTCGAATTGAATTGCGTAGTCATACAAATCTTTGTGTTTTTTTAGGAGTTCGTAGTATCTATCTGACTCGGTATTTGTTCCTGCTACCACGAATATCTTTTGGAATTTTGAGTGGAATTTAGATATGTTGGCATAAGAATATTTCATTGATAATACCACATTCTTGACTTTACATTCTTGTAAGGTCTCCATATGAGCCTTGTTGTTTCCATTGAAGTAGATTAATATATCTATTCACCAGCAACTTTGTGACAAAGACATTCACATTTCAATATATCTTCATTGAGTGGACAATCATAATGTCTATGAGAGTGACATTCAGGAGATATTATTTTCATTTTTTCCATTTTTTCCTGTTATCCTCAAAGCACATGGATGCAAAATTACACATTCCATCACATAAATAACATTTAGTTCTCTCAGGGAGAGTACAGTCATTCATAGAGTCTTTGATTATTCTAGATTTCTCTATCATATCCTTTAGAGTTTCTTCTATAGGTCTAAGTTTAAATGAAAGTATTACTGGTTTCTCCCTTTTGTCTTTTTCTATTCTATTGCTGATATATATTACACAGCCAAACTCTGCATCAATATCATAGCATTTCTTTAAGAGAACTCTATATCTATTGATTTGATCAACATGTGATTCACTTGGTTTAGAATTATACCTGCTGAAATAGTCTATAGAACCTGTTGTTTTTTTGTCACAAATCACCCATTTTCCGTCAATTTCCAACAAGTCATCTATGCTTCCGTATATTATATCTAGGTGTTCTGGATCTTCTGGAGGTATTTGTAGTGCCTCCTCTCTTGTTAATGGTTCATCTTTTACATAATTATATGCTAGAAATTTTTCATGATGTTCTTCTTTTGCTATCATAGAATTTGAATGTACTATCTGTCCAAAATATAATGATTTATAATCCTCTGTTGACATACCTGTGTTTGGTTGTATCTTGTTATATATTACATTACGCATACAAGGTTTAATAATATCTGATACATGTATGACACCTAGTCTCTCTGTTTTTAATGCTTCTACTTGTGCTCTTCTAAATTCAAAATATACATGATTATTTACGTCTTCTAATTTTAACATAATAATGTTAAACTAAAGACCCATATAAGTGTTAGTAACTACCAATGTTTTTACAATCACAGCCGTCAACATCACATGTTGTATTACCTTCATGATCTTTTTGACTATGTTCACATTCTTCACATACACCAGATGCTACTACTTTTAAATCTGTCATATAATAATGATATTTATACAGTATTTATATATTGCTAATATGATTCTTCGATAACAAAATTAAATGTCTTTGTCTGCTCTGATATTGCTCCAGAACTATTTAACATTTCTACTTCTCCTGACCAGTTACCTGCATTTGCTATAGCTGTATCGGATGATGTTAATGTGTATGATACAACTCCAGTTGACCTTGTAGTATATACAATGTTTCCATTGATTAACAGTGTTCCATCAGGTTTCCAAACCTTCCATTTGCCAGTAGCGAATGTTACATTGTTACTCAAATTCAATCCTGTTGTCAAATCTAGTGTGGCTGTAGCACCAACCTTGACTCTGAACTCGACTGATCTGCCCTCCATGTTCATACTCATAGCCTAAATATCATTGCTTCTCTTATAAGTATTCCCATCTTGATCTCTCTTATGAGTCTTGACTGTCTTTCCTCTGATATATTTACCCACATTTTCAGCTTGTCTAACAATTCCTCCCTGTAAGTTCTTGGCAAATGAAGTACTGATACTGATTGAATCTATGACAACCATTACTAATCTGATGCTCCAGAAGGTGGAACTACTAATTGATACTGACTCGTTTATGATTATAGTTAATGTTATGAGTCTGTCTCTGAATGATTGAACTGATACTGATTCATTTAATGTTCTTATTAATGAACTTAATCTTATCTGTCCAGTAGATATACTTATAGTATTATTTATCACACGGAATATACCACGCAACCTTGTTAATGATTCAGACACGCTAACTGTATTATTAATAACTCTATTAATACCTCTGAGTTTTACCAATCCTTCTGAAAGACTTAATGAGTTATTTATTATTCTGGTTAATCCTCTGATGTTTTCTATGGTTGTTGATATACTTATACTGTCAGATATATGTCTTAATATTCCTCTTACTTTTATACTTCCATCATTGATTGATGTTGATTCAGATACAATTCTAGTTAATATTCTGAGTCTATCCCTAAAGGTTTGAACTGATACTGATTCAGATATAACTTTGACTAATATATTACCTATACTTTGTAATGTACTGATTGATACAGATTCATTTATGTTTCTGATTAATCCTCTAAGCTTATCAACACTTGTACTAATTGATACTGACTCGTTTATGATTATAGTTAATGCTATTAATCTATCTCTGAAAGTTTGAACTGATACTGATTCATTAACAATTCTTCCTAATGTTCTTAATTTTACTACACCAGTTGAAATTGATATATTATCAGATACAATTCTTGCAAGTCCTCGTATGTTTACTAATCCTTCAGACAATGATATTGACTCATTGAGTTGTTTTACCAACTGTCTTGTTCTGGTTCTGAATGACTGTATTGATACTGAATCATTGATGGTTCTTGTGAGTCCCCTGAGTCTGGTTACACCTTCCGATGTACTGACTGTATTACTTACCATCTTGACAAATCCTATTGCCTTTGATGCTGTATCAGACAATGAGGTTGTTTCAGATACAATTCTGTTAATACCCCTTAATCTTATTTGTGATACAGATATGCTTATGCTATCAACAATTACCTTCTTTAATTGGTTGCTGTTAACTCTGAATGATTGTATTGATACTGATTCATTTAATGTTCTTATAAATGAACTTAATCTTATTCTGTTATCACTAACTGATACTGATTCAGTAACTAATCTGGTTAGTTGTCTAAATCTATCTCTGAATGACTGGACAGATATTGATTCGTTTATTATCATTGATATACTCTTCTTAATTTTATCTGTTACAGATATACTGATAGTATTGTTTATTACTCTTACAACTCCTCTGAGGTTGATTACGGATGTTGATATACTGACAGAATCTGTTGTTTGTCGTATTAATCCTCTTAATACTTTCTGGTTTTCTGATACTGAGATTGATTCATTAATCAATTTTGTCAATATTCTTAACCTATCTCTGAAAGTTTGAACTGATACTGATTCAGATATAACCTTGAGTAATCTAGAACCTATATCATGAAATCCACTGATTGATATTGTATCGTTGATAATCTTGCTAATACCCCTGAACTTTAACACAGTTTCTGACGATTGTACGGATTCATTGATAAGTCTTGCAAGTCCTCTGATTCTAAATATATTTTCAGTTGATTGAACTGTTTCAGATAATAATTTAATCAAACTTCTGGTCTTTAATCTGAATGATTGTATGGATACTGATTCATTTATCAATCTTATAAGTCCTCTTAATTTGACTATACCTTCTGACATACTTACAGATGAGTTAATAATTCTTGTTATTACTCTAAGTTTCACTAATGATTCAGATGACTGTATTGTATCAGATATGAGTACGTTTATTCCTCGAAGTCTTATAACTCCCTCTGATACACTGACTGACTCTACAATAAGTTTGGTTAACTGTCTGGTATTTAATCTAAATGACTGGATTGATACTGATTCATTAATTAATCGTCTTATTGATAATAATCTTTCAGAGTTGAATGATATTGAAATAGTGTCAGATATATTCTTGATTAATTGTCTGGTCTTTAATCTGAATGATTGGATAGATACTGACTCAGATACGGTTCTAGTTATTGCTCTAAGTCTGGTGATATTTTCACTGACATTTAATGAGTTGTTTATAACTCTATTAATTGTTCTTAATTTTACCTTGTTCTCTATGGTTTGATATGTCTCATTAACAAGTCTATTCATTCCTCTTAGTCTGTTAAATGCAGATGATATTGATACTGTGTCAGATATATTCTTGATTAATTGTCTGGTCTTTAATCTGAATGATTGTATTGATACACTGTCAGATACACTTCTTACCAATGTTCTTAATGGAGTTAATACTTCTGAGGTGTTTACTGTGTCAGTTACAGTTCTCTTCAATCCTCTTAATTTATTCTTGGTTTCAGATGACTGTACTGTGTCAGATACCTTCTTGATTAACTGTCTGGTCTTGGTTCTAAATGATTGGACAGAAATTGTATCAGATATGAGTCTGGTTAATCCTCTTGTTTTTGCCTTTGCTTCTGATACACCTAATGTATTATTAATTGTACGTTTAAGTCCTCTGAGTTTGGATGGTGATTCAGATGATTGTATGGTCTCTGAAAGTTTTCTTATGAGTCCTCTGAATTTTATAATATTTTCCTCTGATTCCAACGATTCGTTTGCAAGTCTAATCATTCCTAGTCTTACTTTTCTAGTCTCAGACACCTGTGTTGTTTCTACAACCAATTTAATTAATTCTCTGAGGTTTGATCTGAATTGTTGTACTGATACAGATTCATTTGTTAATCGTATTAATTGTCTTAGTGATGATTCTACACTTGCAATGTTTAATGATTCATTGACTAATTTTATTACAACGTATGCACCTGATATATCGAATACATATCTTTGGAATACACTAGTTTGGAATACAGGATCTACAAGTGTATCATATACATCATGTTGGAATACATTACTCTGGAATGTAATTCCTCCATATTCCTTTTGATATGTATCACTCTGAAAGACATCCTTCTGGAATACCTGTGTTAGTAGAGCCAAGAGGTATTATTAACCTGCCTTGAATGATATATAAGGCGAGTTTATTAAATGAAGTTTAGCATACATGAATTATTTTAACTTTCGTATGATATAAATATTATTATTTATGTTATAATTGATGTAATATAATCCTGCCATCTGCATTACCTGCTAAACCACCTTGAGCACCAGCAGCACCTTTGTCAACTTCTATATTAGCATATACAGTATAGTCATTTTGTACTCCAAAACTATCAGTTCTATTAGTTGCAGATCCAAGGTTAGTAAGAGTTTGATAAAACAACATAACAAAACCACCGTTACCACCACTACCACCAACACCATCTCCACCATCTCCAGAAGCGTCTCCTTGATTTTGAGGATATGGATTAGATCCTGCACGACTAATTTGATTAGAACCACCACCACTTGCATCAGTACCAGTAACACCATCTGCCCCGTTACATTCTATTTTTCCTGAAGAACCAAATATTATAGTTGGTGCAATTAATACAATCATGCCTCCTCCAGCACCACCAGCACCACCATCTCCACCAGTTCCACCAGCAGAGCCATAGTACTGTTTACATAAACCAGCTTGAGGATTGTAAAATGAATTAGATCCACCACCTTTGCCTCCTCCACCTCCACCTCCAGAACCAGATGTACCACCAGTTCCAAAAATATAAGTTTTATTATTTAAAGCATAATTTACATTTAAGAAATCATCATACACTTCAGTTGTTATTTTTGAAGCACCACTAACATCAGTTGTTGTTCCACTTCCTCCACTTCCACCTGAACCTGCAAATGATGAACCACAGTTACCACCACTACTACCAAAAGCACCACCTGAACTACCAGCACCAGAGTTACCTGTTGAACCTTTACCATCAAAGAAGTATCCAGCAGTACCAATATTGCCAGCAGCACCAGTACCTCCATTTCCTCCTGTTCCCGGAGAATTATTATTTCCACGACTACCACCACTTCCACCTGATTGAGTGGCTCCACCAGCAGCACCTTTTCCAGTTGCAGACAATGTACCATTAATTGTTATACTTGTCTTGGCATAAATTATGGTAGGTCTATTATTTGATTGTTTCTGAACAGTAACAGTATCTCCTGCATTAATAATTAATTCTTTAAAGTAACCTGTCTTAGTAATTGTACCACCAGTTAATGTTGTCACACTACTAGAATTTGTACCAGTTCCAAGGGTAGAAGGCAATGTTGATAAGTCTGAATCAGCACCATTACCAAAAGGCGAAGCTCCACTTGCTGGTGCATCTTGTTCTTCAGGTACACCTGTTGAGGAATTAAATCCTATAAATTTTCCTGCTGTACCATGTGCTAATTTTGCTAAAGTAACTGAATTATCATCCAATGATATTTTTGCAGTGTTAGCTGTGATGGCACTTGCTTGTGCACCTGTTATACCAGTTTTAGCTGTGTTAGCTGTAATTGCAGCAGCTTCAGGAGTTGTTCTTTCTACCCATGCTGAACCATTCCAATCAAATGTTTTCTTAGTATTAGTTTCATAAAATTTTGAATCGGCTTCTGGTGCAGTAGGTTTTGTGTCTGTTGATAGACCTCTAATTTTCCTTCCACTAAAGAAAGTAATAGCCATTATCCTATTTGAACCTCCTGAAATGATCCACTTTTTTTGATCTTAATAAATATACCATCATTATTTGAATCTACTTGTTTAATATATACTCTACCATAATCAGTTGCAGGGCTGCTTGGTGCTGACATTTTTTTGACATCTAAATAATTGTCTGCCAAATCTATATTTTGTGTATAAGTTGTTCCTAGAATATTAGTAATTGTAATCTTTTTTGTTACTGGTGAACTGGCAGGACTGTCTACTATTGGTAATATATCAGATGCTACTGGTGTTGTTAATTCAGTTAAGTTTTCAATTTTAGAATCAACCATGACTATGATTATTATACATCCTTAATAAAGTTTATTTAGACTTGATACCTAACGATAACAATTCCATCACGCCTGATAATGATTATTTGGTTTGTATTCCTGAATAACCTGCGTTACCTGAAACACCCATTGAAAGATATACTGCATTTGTAATTCCTATTTTTAAATTACCATTTGAACTATCAGTTGATGAAAAGAAGTGGGTAGTAATTCTGCATGTCGCTCTAGCTACTTCAAATCTTGCCACGTTTGTACCATCAGTTAAACCCACGTTAGAACTTGAAAAACTACTATATCCACCACCTGCATTTCCTGCAACATAAGTAACCATTATTTCTACTCCAGAAGCAGGTTGAAAATTTTGTGTTCCACTTGAAAAAGTTGCATTAATAATATCTCCTACTGCCATTTAGAAACTCCAACCTATAATTGAATCATATCCATCTGTTGAACGTTTGATTGTAATTTCTTTAATTAGTTTGTCATGTACTGCACCAGTGACGTTACCGTCTGCATCTACAACAGGTTGTCCATCTTCACCTACATCTAGTTCTTTTACTGTGAAATCTTCTCTTGGCATTGAATCTTCTGCCTGTTGGCAACAACAATGTTTGCAATGTCTAGAAATTGGGTGGCATTTTTCAGGGTTTGATTTGTCACAACAACAAGGAATTTTTTTCCAAGAAATTTTATCATTATCCATTAAACCGTTTATTTTCATAATTTTTTATCTCAATACTCCTATATTAATATTACCCATAAGTCATCAATTCCCATAATGCTCTTCCACCTGCAGCTCTTGCTACCCAAGCTCCACCAGTGTAATCTGATATAACTAAAGTGTCAGTTTCAGTAAAAACACTTCCTTCTGCTTGGTTTGTTGGTTTAGTGTCAGTTGATAGACCAGTTATTTGCTGACCTGCTTTATATTTTAATGCCATTATGCTATTTGAACCTCCACAAATGATCCACCTTTCTTGATTTTGATGAATATTCCATCATTATTTGAATCTATTTGTTTAACATAAACTCTGCCATGATTTGCAGATGGATCTGCAGGTGCAGTTATTTTATCAAAGTCTTGATAGTTTGTATTACTTATATTATTTCCAGCCAAATCTTGGTCTGCTGTGAATGCATTTGCTCCAAGAATGGCTGCTGTTCCAGTTACTTTGCTTGGTGTGATGCTTCCTGATAACATTGCATCATCTACTGCATTAGTTTGAATTGTAGTTGCACCTGCATTATCAATAGCAACATCACCTGACATAGCAACACTTGTAGCTACATTTGAACCATTACCTACTAATATCCTAGCACTATTTAATGCTGCTAATTTTGAAAAGTCTATTGCTGCACTTGATGCCACATCAACATTTACTATATTTTTAACTAAATTCTTTTTTGTAATTTTTTTGCTTGTAGCAGTACCTGAATTATCTACTATTACAAGTTCATCGCTGTCTGATACTGAAGTATGTGCTGTTAATGCAGATATTTTAGAGTCAGCCATATCATATCATTATATACATCCTTAATAAAGTTTAAGACTGTAGTAACAAATCCCCGTTTGACTGTAATAAGTCGCCTGTTTCTACTATTGCATCTTGTTGTTCTATTACTATAAATCCACCGTTCTCCAGTAGTATATCATCACCTGTTTCTAGTAAAAATTTGTCTCCCAGATATGTACGTACTAATGTTGAAACCATTTTACCCACACCTGATAATGATGTTATATTAAATATATTGAATAGAGTCATATCTATTTATTATGTACCATTCAATCCCAATGAAGTGTCAGTTGATGATATATCTAAATGTGAATGACTTGCTGTTATTTCATCATTTGTTGCTTTCTTTATTTTAAAATGTCTAATTGCAAGTGACTTGCTTGAACCAGTACCATATATACGTACATATCTACAACTTGTTGGTGGTATCCTGACGAATACATCTGATCCTGCTGATACATTGGACATGGTTACTGTTCTTTTTGTTGTCCATGTAGAAGCATCTGGGGATGTCTCTATTTTAAATTCTGTTTCACTTGTATCTGTACCATCTCTATTTATCATTACACCTGTTGCAGTTGCCGTACTTCCCATATCCACATAAATATTTGGATTGTTCTCAGACGTTGATTTCCAATATGTGGTAGTTCCATCAAACACAACTGCTGGATTTCTGTTTTCTGTTGCCGATCCAGTCCAATTATTTGATAAACCTTGAAAATTGCTTCCTTGTGACCATGCTTCCCATCCTATTTCTGTAGCACCTGAAACATTACAACTGTGTGACCAACTAACAATTCCACTATTTTTCCATATATTTCCACTACTGTATGTTGTTAAAGTATTACCACTTGCGTCTTTTACTATAAGTCTAAATTTGGAATATGTATTACCACTGTAATTTGTTCTACAAGTACCTGCTAATCCTGTTACAGTAGATGCATTTGCAAAATCATAAATTTTTACGTATGATGACCAATATGCCTGTGAACCATTAGAACCTGTATGGGTGAAATTTCCTGCTGATACATTTGAATAAGGTGCATTAAACGTGTCATTTGAACTTGATGTTGCTCCTGTTGGAAAAGTATGATCTCCTGATGTTGTGTTATGTGGCATGGAGACTGCTCCTATTGTGGTTACTGGTGGGTCTTGTTCTTCAGGTACTCCTGATGCTGAATATCCAATAATCTTATTTGCAGTTCCATGAGCTAACTTTGCTACAGTAACTGAATTATCATCCAATGATGTTTTTGCAGTGTTAGATGTGATAGCACTTGCTTGTGAACTTGTAATCTGTAATCTCTCTGTCCATGATCCTCCACTTAAATCAAATGTCTTACCTGTGTTGGTTTCATAGAAAACTGCATTAGCCTGAACTGTTGTAGGTTTTGTATCTGTCGATAGTCCTTCTATTTTATTTCCTGCCAAGTAAACTAATGTCATCCTAATTGAACCTCCACAAATGAACCTGCTTTTTTAATCTTTATAAATATACCATCATTATTTGAGTCAATTTGTTTAACATATACTCTTCCGTGATCTGTTGCTGGGGATGAAGGAGCAGTTATTCTGTCAAAGTCTTGATAGTTTGTATTAAGTAAATTATTTGCATTTAAATCTTGATTACTTGTGAATGTATTTGCTCCAAGAATTGCTGCTGTTCCAGTTACATCTGCTGGTGCTACTGTTATAGTATTACTTGCAGTGTTTATTGTTTTATTAGTTAAAGTATCTGTAGATGAAGCAGTTATTCCTGATAATTGGAAATCCTCAACTGCATATGTAGCCAATACTCCAGATTCAATAGCAGTTGTACAAACTAATGATAAAACACCTGTCTTACTTGCTGCTTGGTCTGTTGGTTTGGACTTGTTTAAGAATGTCCATCCACTAGGAAATGCTAATGTTCTGGCAGTAGAATCAGTTGTGATAATTACTGTTTTTGATTTTCCTATTGCATAGTTAGAAGCTGTAAATGTAGTGTTTGCTGATATTGATATATTTTGGAATTCATCTCCTGAGAAATCTAATGCTGTAGAGGCTGTAGATAAATCATGAATAATGTTTTGAACATTGTCAATATTATTACCTGCTACATCTAAACTTGCAGTTGTAACTGTTCCTGTAAATGTTGGTGATGCAAGTCCTGCTTTTCCTGCTACAGTTCCAAGTGTTGTAACATTTGCATCTGTAAATACATTTGAATCAGTTGCTGCTCCTACGGCAGTTCTGATTTCAGCATCTGTTTGATCAGCAGTTGCTGATGTTTCGATTCCAGATAATTTAGTATTCTTTGCATCTGTAAAAGCATTAGTTTCTGCTTCATAAGCTGCTTTAATCTCTGCACCTGTTTGGTCTGCTGTAGCACTTGCTTCTATACCAGCTAATTTAGTTGAAGCTGATGAAGGATAAGTTATCTTTGCTGTATTAGCTGTAACTGCTGAGTTGTTTGCCACCTCTGTATCAAAGTCTGAAATTGTTGATGCTGCTTGAGTTCCAGTGTGATTTGCTCTTGCTACAGGATCTGTTGCCAGTTTAGACAACGCAATGTTTGCTGTTGCTGATACTTCGTTGTTTGTAATAGGTGTAGTTAAATTATTATTCGTTAAAATCCAGTGTGCTAATGTTGTAGGGTCGTCTGCTTTTGCAATAATTGAATCTCCTGCTTGTAGTGCTTCAGTGAAAAATGTACCTGCTGTAGATACTACATAGTGATCTCCTTTCTTTACACCTGATGGGGATGAATCAAGATCTGGGGAGTTTGTAAAAGCATTATAATCTCCTTTAAGTGAAATATCTGATGCTGCTACTGAATCTACATAAGCCTTTACACTTTGTTGTGTTGGAACTTTTGTATCAAGATTAGAAGATAATGTGTCTTCATCAATTACAAATCCCATACCTGCTGTGGTTGTATCTGATAACATGGCTGCACCTGCTGCATTTACATTAGTTGCATCTGTAACATCTGCACTTGCTTCTATTGCATTTAATTTAGTGTGATCTGCATCAGTGAATGTATTTGAGTCAGTACCTGCTTCTACGGCAGCTACAATCTCTGCATTAGTTTGATCAGCTGTGGCTGATGCCTCAATGGATGCTAACTTTGTAAATTGTGCATCTGTAAATGCATTGGTTTCTGCTTCATAAGCTGTTTTAATTTGAGCTCCAGTTTGATCGGCTGTAGCACTTGCTTCTATTGCATTTAGTTTAGAATGGTCGGCATCTGTAAATACATTTGAATCAGTGGCAGCTTCAACTGCAGTTCTAATTTCTGCATCTGTTTGATCTGCTGTAGCTGATGTTTCAATTCCTGATAATTTTGTATTCTTAGTGTCAGTGAAAGCATTTGATTCTGCTTCATATAATGTTTTGATTTGAGCTCCAGTTTGGTCTGCCGTAGCTGATGCTTCTATTCCATCTAATTTAGAATGATCAGCGTCAGTAAAAGTATTTGAATCACTGGCAGCTTCTACGGCTGCTTTAATTTCAGCATTTGTTTGATCAGCTGTTGCACTTGCCTCGATTCCTGCGAGTTTAGTTGAAGCTGATGAAGGATAAGTTATTTTTGCTGTGTTTAATGCTACTGCTGTTGCTGAACCAATATCTGCCTCTGCTAATGTATTATTAACCCATGCACTTCCATTCCATTTTAAGATTTCACCACTAGAATTATTTGTAATGGTTACATCCCCGATGTCATTAACTGCATTTACTACTCCTCCACCGTAACCATACCAGTAATTACCTTTCCTGATAAGGATTGTTGGGGATGTAGAAGATAGTGTTTCATTATTCTCTGATACTGTAGAAATTTGACCAGAAACAGATGGTGATGAGTTATGTGTTAGTGTAATTGTGTCTCCTGTATCTGCAAAAAGATATACAAGATCAAATTCATTTGTGTTTGTAATTGCTAGTTTATCTAAAGTATCAGAAGTTCCACTTTCTGCTGCCACTACTGTGACTGAATCTGTTACTGTTGCTATTCCACTTGCTATTGTAATTGTTGCTGTTGTTGGAGTGTTACCAAACATCCCTGCTGGATCTGGTGCTTCATTCCACTCATTAGTTCCTACTGGGGAACTACCATCATCAGGATATGCTGATGCATCCACTTGAGTTGCGTGTTTATAAATTGCTTTACGTGCCATCTATTTACCCTTTATTACCTTTCCGTCGCCTTTGGTTAGTGTAAAACTGACTTTCTCAGCGAATTGAATTTTATCATCCAATCCACTTCGTCCATCTGGGAATCTCATGTTAAGTTTCTCTAATAAATTAAATATTTTGCTCATTGATACTCTAGTCATGATTCTAATAACGGTTAATGGTATATTAATATTCCGTTAAGATTAGAGGTAAAAAACAAAAAAAATAAAAAATGATGTGTGACTATACGCCATTCATTGTGTGATTAACATACAATGTTAGTGTGTCTGTACTTGTTTTGTGGAAACTTGCTGGGCTACTAAAGTTCCAATGAGTTAGAATTTTAGTTGCGTTGACTGGGGATGTTTGTCCAGAGTCATATATTGCTCCACCAGTGATTGCGTTACCTGAACTGGTATCAATTTGTGCTGTAGTCCATGTGAATTTATATGTAACTACGTCGGTACCTGAACCTGTATTGTCGGAATCGCCATCGTTGGTTTTTGGATAACCAGTTTCCTTTGCTTGTACTGCACCAGAGGTTGTGATTGGGGTTGTTACTTGTTGATAAGTATCTGCTTTTGCTGGTGTATCAGCACTTGCTGGGTTTTGTAGGACACATGCAGCAGATGAGAACACTTCGTTTGAGGCTGGTGTCTCGCCTGCTCCTTTTTTAGCGTAGTAGATATCTCCATCGTTGGTAACTATGTTTGAACCATAGAACCAGTGTTTTGTTCCATCTGCAGTTGTTTTTACAACACAGATGTTATTTTTTGGATCGACAGAACTTGGGAGTTCATAGCCGTTTCCTTCTACTAATGTAACCATATTTGTATTTAAATAGTTATATATTTAAAGATTATTATAGTCCTTGAGGTACATTAACTATAGCATTTACAGAACGACTGGAGTCACCTTCACTTTTTGAAACATCGAACGAGTCAAACTCATTTTCTCCTAATTCTATTTTTGTTATACTCTCTGGATATCTCCATTCTATTGACTGAACTTTTAATTGTAATGGAGTGGATATACCATCTGAATCTATACTAGAATAAATCTTTTTAGTGTTATAAAATACACCTACTTTTTGTCCTATATGTAAAGAATTTACCAATGAATTTGATAATACTTCCACACGTTGATTGACATCTTTATGTCTATCTAGATATCTAGTTCCAAAAGTGGATAAATTTATACCATCTGATATTTGGGGTACAATCATTGTTTTTGCATGTAATCCATTTTCTGCTATTGATGTGGAATCAGATTTTATCTGTTTTGAGTTATGACTAATTCCTACAAAGAAACTTGATACAAATAAAACCTTTGCTGGAGACCAGTTAATTGTACTTGATGTACCATTATATACCCTGAATTGTGTTTTATCTTCACTTATTTGATATGCTGATCCAGATGGGGAATTACTTGATGTAAATGGTACATCATTTCCTGAATCATCTGTAATGCTTACTATAAAATCAACTACAGCATCTCCTCTATTAGATGCAAATATTCTCCAATCTCCCCAAGAATTTGCAGATATATTTCCAGTATTATAAGAATAATCAGTTGTTTCCTGAGATGTATTGGCTATACATTCAATATAATTTGCTGTCTGTGTATCATCATAATAATGTTTTATCAGTTCAAAGTTGTTATTACTTATTGTATAATTTGAATCCAGATATGCTTCAATTATTAATGTTTTTCTTGGTAAAACTGTAAAATACAAGTCCTCACTTTTCATTAATATTAAAAACTCTAATAAATCTATAAACAATCCACTAGCATTTAATGATCCTTGGGCATATTGAACAGGATCGGATGAAGGATCTTCCGTGAATTTTATATATTCATCACCGTCTACAAATTCTAAAATATCAGCCAATATTTCACGGGATTTACCATCTGTATAAGCTACACCTGTTCTTGACACAGCTGAATCTGATGGATCTGATGACAATAAAGCTGGATTTATTACTATATTAAACAGTTTTGATGCAAATGCTACTGCCTTGTAATCTTTACTCATTCCTTCACTAACTTTCCACACATTTCCACCAAATTTCATTGTCATTTTTTGAGGTTTGGAAATAAATATTTTTTTAGCTTCATCGTCAGGAAGTGATGAATTGTAAAATCTTAGTTGTTGTGGTATAAAATATGATGCACCTGTGTTTGCCACAAACGAACTTGTTGATCGGTTGTATCTTTTAAACAAGTAAAAATAATCATGTGTATTTGATCCATTATTATAATCATTCAAGTCACCATCATATGCAGCAGTTCCAGTCAATGTTTGTTCTGTATTATTAAGAAAAATCTTAAATGTTCCATTGGTTCTTGTTACTCTTATTAATGTATCAGTGACGTTTGCAGTTGAACTGTTAGGTGTGTATATTACGTTTGGAGTACCAGAAGTACCGTCATTAACTGTTAATTTTATACGGTCATTGTCATTATCTTGTTCCAACATTAGTCCTTTGTTTACACTTGCGTTATCGTTAAGAAAATCAATTATTGTTGACAAGCCAGATGAATCATTCCATTTTAACCAGAAGTATATGTCAAAATCATTACTCATGTCAAATACTGGTATTTTTGTATTGTCTTGATTCTCATACTGTTTAATCATTTTTAACCCATCATTTGAAGATGTTAAACATTTTGTAGTGTAATATCCTCTAAACCTTCCATTTGGTTCATACAAGTCATCCAAATCACCATTTTTATAACATTCTGGTATTGTATAATTACCAGTGTAATAATCATCCTGTTCATATCCACTTTCATCTCTAAAGTTACCGTAAAAATTCCATATTCCTTTAAGATCATCTACATCAACGATATCCTGTATGTAAAATACCTCGTCACCTTTCTGAATTTTGGAGTTGATATCAAGTGAGAAATTCATATTGTCAACTGCTCTAGATCCTTCTCTTCTTACAATGGCAGTTTTTGGTTTATAGAATCTTCTATGTGTAGCCAGTTTTGGATGTGTCGTTGATGTGTTATTTCTTCTTATTGATACTATCTTTACTTTGCTCATGTTACTGCCAACACCACATTATTAGTAGGTGTCTTTGCAGATATTTTATGTCTAACACCACTTTCACCAGTTACTTTACCTGATAAAGACATTTTGATTCTATAATTACCTGTTTCTGGTAAAGTTATTAATCTGTAATTCCATCCAGACAAACCTGTTGCTTCTACTAATGCAGTTGTACAATCTTCACATCCTAGTTTATGAGCATCTGTAGATCCACCGTTTATATATTCTACCATAGAGGATGTTACCTCTTCCCATATTGCACCACCTGATTTCTTATATTGAAAATAAACACCTGTTACTAATGTTGCATCAGAAGAACTCGCATATCCATCATATGGTTTCCATAAGACTTTTATTTGTTTAGTAGTACTTTCATTTGTAATTATTGCCTTTGATGGTGTTTCAGGTACGTCAGCCTCAAACATTGCAATTACATTCCCTACAAGGAATGTCAATGTTGCGTTCCATACAACAGGTGATTCACCGTCTACATTAAATCTCATACTTGCTATAGTTCCCTCTTCAGATTCATTTTCTATTATTGATAAATCATCACTCATAAACCAAATTGAATATGAGTCCTGTATGTTCTCTGGTATAAAATTTTCTTTGAATTCATCCATTTCATTGAATACATTTCTTGAATCTGAATCAGCTGTAAAAGTTTGAGCTGCTGCATTAAATGAACCAAAATGTGTTACATCATCTGCCAATAAAGTCCAAGACACGCTCATCTGAGCACTGTTTCCTTCCATTTTTACAAGTATGTTTTCTTTGTGACTTTCTTCTGGTAATGGCATTGGTGATACAGGCGTGTTTACATCCCATGACATGTTGCTAAGATTTGTTACCTCATATGCGAATGAACCACTTCCTCTTGACTCACCTTTGACTATAAATATTCGTGTCATGCTCTAACCCTTCCTATTGAACTTTCTTGTATCACGTTTAATATTGTACGTTTTAGGTTATTTAAATCATTCTGTGAACCTGACATGCTTTGAATGTTTATTGTTATGTTAGTTCCACCACCTGCTAACTGACCTCCAGTCTTGTTTAATGGTGTAACTGCTTCTCTTCCATTTTCTCCCAAAGTATATTTTCTACCTGTACTTTGACCAAATCCTACAACTGGTTCATTTAATATACCACCTTCAGCACCAAATATACCACCACCATTTTGTATATTAGCATACCAGTCTTGAAGACCTTGTGATCCAGATGCAATAGCTTGACTTATTGGATTACTTACTTTCAAATTATTATCTTTACTGAAATTTCTAAATGCATCATCTACACCTCCACCAATTCCACCTTCACCTGTACGATTACCTTCGGAATCTTCCATTCCAGCAGCCTGTCTCATTCCACCCTGAAACCATTCTCTAAAATCTTTAACTTGTTCTATTCTATCCAAATTTTCTGCAATCATCCAAGGCACTCCGCCTGCACTTGCACCTCCCATGCCTCCCAATGCACCTCTAAACACGCCTTTCATAGTTGCAACTGATAACAGACTCTTTAGTGAATCCATCTTAACTTTAGGAAAGTTCATCTTTGGCAGTAATGATTTTAATGACTCAAACCCTTTTACTATACCTCTTCTTTTGAAAA
>Ga0098059_1000368_pt1 | contig 30033 bp, 24 predicted proteins | sample 20_taG_FD_92580 | JGI IMG/M metagenome (GOLD analysis project Ga0098059, IMG submission 92580) | Marine viral communities from the Subarctic Pacific Ocean - 20_ETSP_OMZ_AT15318 metaG | ecosystem: Environmental > Aquatic > Marine > Oceanic | place: Subarctic Pacific Ocean | collected 2015-01-19
AACTCTTTGTTGGCTTCAAAGACTTTGAAATCTGTATAGGGAATACGACCGCGTTCAAAGCCTAAAGCACGCACATCCATATCGTGTTGCACACAATCTTTAGATAGCACGATATCGCCAATTTCGTAGGTGGTGTTCAGTGCCCCAGCAACACCCGTAAATAACAAATGGGAGGGGGCATAGGTGTCGATCATATGCTGGGCAATCATAGCTGAAAACACTTTACCAATGCCCGACTTCACCAACACCACTTTTTTGCCTTCTAACAGTCCATGATAGAACACAAAATGATTCCATGCTTCTTCCTTCATGTCTTCAAGATGGTGAAGGTATTCTTGAATTTCGGCATCCATAGCACCAATAATGGCAATAGGGGAAGTCGTTGCGCTCATACTATTTGCTTTAACCTTTAAGGAATACGAGTATTACCAGCCAATACGGCCTTTGTTTTTATCACGAACTAACTCGTTGTTTACGGTATTTGGATCTTCAGGCATCACAAAACCAGGAGGCGGTGTAAAGGCATCATTTCCCCAAAAAGCATCGGGATCGGCAGAGGCGTAGTTAATGAAGGTTCCAACGATAGGTAAGGCCGTTCGTGCACCTTGACCAATACTATTGGGGTCATCTTTTGGGAATCGAATACGACGATCCGCACCACCTACCCACGAGCCCATCACCATATGAGGAGTCATACCGATGAACCAGTTATCGGAAGAGTTATTAGTAGTTCCTGTTTTACCGGCTATATCTTGGCGCACACCATATACGTTACGCAATCGAACTCCAGTACCATGGTAATCTTCACCACCACGAATTACCCCACGCATCATATCTAGCATGATGTAGGCTGTTTCAGGACTGATTACTTCTTTGCGGTATTCCGGTACATATTCTTTAAGCACATTGCCTTCACGATCTTCAATACGTGTAATGGCTATAGGTTCAATATGAACGCCATTGTTTGCGAAGGTGGTATAAGCTGAAGTGATTTCCAAGAGAGAGACTTCCGCTGTACCTAATGCAATAGAAGGGAAGGCTGGTTGATCCGACATATCGATGCCTAAATTCGAGGCCATGTCTTTGATTTTTCGAGCAGCGCCATCAAGCTCCCATAGTTTGTTGGTGCCTGGGTATCCCGCAAGTTCGGGCAGCAGACGAATGGTAATATTGTTCAAACTACGAGCTAACGCTTGGCGAATCGGTATCATATCCGGTCCAGATGCCACTGTAGCATCTTTCGGGGCCCATACCTTGCCGTTTCGATCTCGGAATGAAATAGGGTATTTCGAAAATTTGTGATAGGGCTTAAATCCATTATCGATGGCTACGGCATACACAAAGGGCTTGAAGGTTGAACCCGCCTGACGTTGTGATTGGTATACATGATCGTACTGAACGTCGCCATAGTTAGAACCTCCAACCCATGCCAAGATGTTACCGTTAGAAGGCTCAATGGCTACAAAACTGGCTTCAAGTCGTGTTTTAGCTCGCAGCACAGAGTCCATAAAGGCTTCATTGGCCTTCAGGCTATCCAACACCACCTTTCGAATTTTGGTGTTATAATTCTGAAAGCCATTTTTATACTCGTCGGTTTCTTCCAAAAAGCTGTCTTTGAAGAGGGGGTATTTCGCCCATAGTTTGTCGAGGTATTCGCCACCAGGTGTGGTCCATTCTGCTTCGAATTTATTTTGAATGGAATCAAGTTTGGTTGCTACGGCCGCTTCGGCATGCTTCTGTAAACGAGAATCGATAGTGGTGTAAATCACCAAACCATCTTTATAAATATCATATCCATTTTCTTCGGCCCAACCTGTTACACGCTGACGTACATATTCTCCAAAATATCGGCTTACTCGTCCCGCTTTGGATGGAGGCTGGTAATCAAGAGCAATGGGTTCTGCTGTTAGTTGATTGTATGTGTCATCGTTGATGAATCCTTGATTTCGCATAAGGAACAACACCACATCACGGCGACGTTTAGAGCGTTCTGGGAATAATCGTGGGTTATAATAATATACCGCATTAACGGAGCCCACTAGGGTAGCCGCTTCGGTTACGTTTAATTCTTTAGCAGATTTGTTGTAGTGTGTTCGTGCAGCCGCTTCAATACCAAAGGCACTGTTACTGTACTCAACGGTATTTAAGTACATCTCAATGATTTCGCGCTTGGTATAGTTCTGCTCAATCTGAACGGCGGTTATCATCTCTCGGAATTTACGGGAGATGGAAAAAGCGAGACCAATTTCTTTGTATAGGTTTCGGGCTAATTGCTGACTTAAAGTTGATCCACCTTCAACACGACCTCTCAATAGGTTGATAGGGATGGCAAGGGTTCGAAACATATCGATCCCCCAGTGGTTGTAGAATCGGTGATCTTCGGTAGCAACTAGCGCGTTTATAACATTGGGTGAAATTTCAGAATAAGGCACCCAAGTACGGTTCTCCGTAAAGTATTTGTCTAACACCACCCCGTCTCTACTACGCACTTCGGTAGCTATAAAGGTATCGGGGTTTTCTAATTTCTCGAGTGGAGGCAAGCCTTGAATCAGGAAGTAAAGGTATCCTAAACCCGCAAGTACAAGCACCCCAGCAATACTGCTTGTCCATACAATGATTTTCTTTTTCAAGGAATCAGATTCAGAGCCATACGAACTTTTTTTAGGGTCAGAGCCTGACTGCTTTTTCTCTTTTTGTTGAGCTAAAATCTCTTTCCTGTACTCAGGATCGTTAAAGTACCGTTGGTGATCTATTGGATTATTGGTATCGCTCATTCTGCTGTAGTTGATTCTTTGAAAGGTACGAATTCTTGGGTGGATGCTTTCCAACTAACGAGATGAAATCCATCTTTGTTATATAAAACCAGACTCCTATGGTGAAAGAAAGTTCCGAGGTTTATATATCGTCCGCCAGTAAAAGTTTCCATTCGTGGAATATGATCGTGCCCGCTTAGAATATAGTCAAAATTCGTGGAGTTAAGCACTTGTTCTGCATGTATATTTAATGCAGTGGCTGAATGAATATCTCTCACCTTCGATGCTTTGGAAAAATGCTTCATTACTCCAATTCCCATTTCCGGAGGAAGTAAGGATTGATAGAGCTTTATAAATGCCTTACTTCTAAGCATTCGATGGAATAGTGGACGTTTTAATGGCTTCTGATCATCTATATAATGTCCATCTCCGTGAATCAATAGTACCTGAAGTCCTGCTAAGTTGAGGCTTCTGTAATCCGTTTCTACATCAAAGCCCAACGACTCAAAGTAGCCAAAGTCCCAATTGTCATGATTCCCTGTGATATAAACAATGGGTTCAACTTGGTGGTTATATCGCTTTAAAACTTCCAGTACATCGGGGGAAATATTCGGTACCCATTGTTTTTTGGGATACTCCATCCAGTAATCAAATAAATCGCCCAGTATGAATAACTTCAGCTCGTAGGCAATACAAAATTCAACCAGAGCTATAAACTCTTGTTCAATTGCTTTCGCTTCGGTGGGTTGAAAGGCCCCTAGGTGTACATCAGAAATAAAAACATATTCCCTGTGGGGCATACTTATTTTTTTCGTGTGATTACGTAGTGAATGAGATCCACAAAATCTTTTTTAGCGTCTGAATCTGGAAGTTTTTCTAAGCCCTCAATGGCTTTATTGGCATAGTCGTACATGCTTTCTTTGGCATATTCCATGCCGCCACTTTTGTGTACGAATTCCACAATCTCTTCTACATTCGCAGATGACTTTTTACGCTTCTTCATGAGCGCACGAATATGAGCGGCCTCTTTTTTGGAAGCATGCTCCATCGCCTTAATAAGAGGGAGGGTTACTTTGCGTTCCTGTATATCATTTCGTTTCGGCTTGCCGATGTCATAAACGCCGTAGTCGAAGAGGTCGTCTCGTATTTGGAAGGCAATGCCTATACATAGTCCAATCTCAGCCATTAAATCGTGCATGCTTTCATCATCTGTAGCGGATACGGCACCACACTCGCAACAAGTTGAAATCAAGCTGGCCGTTTTTTCGGAGATAATCTGAAAGTAACGGTCTTCGGTCATATTAAATAACCCAGCTGTTTTAAGCTGACGAAGTTCGCCTTCACTCATCTTTTGCACGGCTTGCGATTGCACTTTCAACAGTTTGTACTCTTCGTTCTCAAGGGAAACTAGTAACCCTCGCGAGAGCAGGTAATCGCCTAATAAAACTCCGGCTTTGTTCTTCCATATTTTATTGATGCTCACAAATCCACGGCGACTGTTCGCTTCATCTACTACATCATCATGAATCAAAGTGGCGGTGTGCAGTAACTCAATCATCGTAGCGGCAATGTGGCTACGGCGTGTAATACCACCAAACAAGTTCGCCGTCATAAACACGAGGGTAGGGCGCAGCTCTTTTCCTTTTTGGCGATGAAGGTAATTCAACACTTGATCTAAGAGGAACACATCGGTCTTGATGGTATCCTTAAAAAATGATCTAAACTCATTGAGGCTATCGGATACAGGAGCCGTTATTTCCTTTAAGGATTTCCTCGTAACAGTTTCGTTACTTATGCGCGGAAGTACAGAGTTATCGATCATCAAATGTGTTTAAATTTTCTTAAACTTGAGAAGTCTAGAATTTAGTTAATATCTACAACAATATTTTAGCGATAATATTCAATTATAAAACCAATCATTGTGCTGAAACCTGTAGTAGAAATAAAGAAAATTGGAGTGCTCACTAGTGGTGGTGATTCCCCTGGTATGAACGCGGCTGTTCGCGCAGTAGTTCGCTCAGCCACTAAAAGCGGTATAGAAGTTCTAGGCATCAAGCATGGATATCGTGGATTGATATCGGGCGAGATTGAAATAATGGATACTCATTCGGTTTCAAATATCATCCAGAAAGGCGGTACCATATTGAAGTCGGCACGCTCAGATGAGTTCAGAACAAAAGAGGGGCGCGCAAAGGCGGCAAAGAATATTAAAAAACACGGTATTGATGCTTTAGTGACTATCGGGGGCGATGGGACTTTCACCGGAGCCAATATACTTAGCGAAGAGCATGGGGTGAATGTAGTGGGTGTGCCGGCTACCATAGATAATGATATCATTGGAACGGATGAGACCATAGGCTACGATACGGCCCTGAATACCGCCCTAGAAGCAATGGATAAAATCCGAGATACCGCAGATGCCCATGAGCGTATGTTCTTGGTGGAGGTAATGGGTCGTGACTCTGGATTCATCGCCTTACTTACAGGGATAGCAGGTGGCGCTGAATTGGTATTGTTGCCTGAAGAACTCACCGACGTGAAGGAAGTGAAAGCTCAGTTGAACTCTATGTTAGAGAATCAGGTGCGCAGCAGTTTAATTGTGGTAGCTGAAGGTGATGAAATAGGCGGTGCTATAAAATTAGCCGAGCAACTGAAAGGTGATTTCGATAAGTATGACATGAGAGTATGTATACTTGGGCACATCCAACGTGGAGGCTCGCCTACCGCACGCGATAGAGTAAATGCAAGTAGAATGGGGGCCGAAGCGGTTAAGGTGTTATTAGAAGGGCATAGTGATGTGATGGTGGGTGTGGTGAATAATCAGACAAAAATAACCCCCATACGTGTAGCAGTTTCTAGAAAAAAAGAATTAGATCAAGGATTATTGGAACTAGCAAGGATATTACGATAAATGATAAAAGTAGATCTAACAAAGGCTACAGAGTTTTTCGAGGAAGGAGTTTTAGAGGAAGCTTACAGAATAGCCAGCGATGCATTTACTGAAGTACAGCAGGGCACTGGCAAAGGAAATGAATGGCTAGGGTGGAGAGATATTTTAGCAAACCCCAATGATGCACTTCTGGAGAAGATAAGTTCCACCGCTAAAAGCATTCGCTCGGATGCAGATATAGTAATTATATGTGGAATTGGTGGTTCGTATTTAGGTGCAAAGGCTGTGATAGAAGCACTGAGCCCTAGTTTCAAGAAACGAGGCCCTGAAATTATTTTTGCGGGGCACAACATCGATGGGCGTTATCTAGATGAGCTGTGTCAATATATTGGTGAACCCAAAGCCGACGGTTCCGCAAAAAGTGTGTATATCAATGTGATATCGAAGTCGGGTTCTACCTTAGAAACAGCTATTGCCTTTCGTGCACTATTAGCCGAGTTAGAGCAACATGAAGTTGATCTTAAAGACCGTGTGATTGTAACAACCGGAAAGGAAGGCGGGCTATTAAATGGCTTCGTTCAACACTACGGCTTTCGAAAGTTTGTGATACCTGAGGATGTTGGTGGCCGCTTTTCTGTATTAACGCCTGTGGGTTTGTTGCCCATCGCAATTGCGGGCTACGATATTAGAACGCTCTATTATGGAGCGGTCTCAGCCTATAGAAGCTATGAAGAGCAACCTGAAGATATTTTACGATATGCCGCGCTTCGAAAAGCGCTTCATGACGCAGGTTGGAGGGTAGACCTCTTTAGTTTTTTCGAACCAAGAATGGTAGAATTTGGAAAATGGATTCAGCAACTCTTAGGCGAAAGTGAGGGTAAAGAAGGGAAGGGGATATTCCCGTCGGTAGCCTGCTATTCTACTGATTTACATAGCATTGGACAGTTTGTACAGCAAGGTACGCCTTCCGTATTTGAGACCTTGATATCAGTGGAGCAAGCAAGTAGTTCAAAGAAAATTGAAGAAACTGTAAATAATATTGATCAGCTTAATTATTTATCCGGTAACTTATACCACGAGGTAAACAGACTTGCGAAAGCTGGAGTCGTGGAAGCGCACAGCAAAGGTGGAGTCCCGATTATAGATATTACAATCGGATCAATACATGAAGAAAATTTAGGCGAACTCATCTACTTTTTTGAATTGTTTACGGCCGTTTATGCGTATAGCATGGGCGTAAACCCATTTGATCAACCGGGGGTTGAAGATTACAAAAAAGCGATGTACCGTTTGCTCGGAAAAGAATAAAGATACTATGACAAAAGAAAACGGAGCGAAGTCTCAATATATAGCGGTTGCGGGTAATATTGGTGCAGGTAAATCTTCACTCACAAGTTTATTAGCCAAGCACTTTCAATGGGAAGCTTTTTTTGAATCGGTAGATGATAACCCATACTTAGCCGATTTTTATGAAGACATGCGCAGATGGAGTTTTAATCTGCAGATCTACTTCCTGAGTAGTCGATTTCGCCATCAAAAAGAGATGCTCGAAAATAGAGTAAGCTTAATCCAAGATCGTACCATCTATGAGGATGTGGAGATTTTCGCGAAGAACTTACACGAGATGAGTTTAATGAGTGATCGCGACTTCACAAACTATGAAGCGCTGTTCCATGAGATGAGCTACTACCTTCGTCCACCAGATCTTCTTATTTACTTACGTGCGCAAGTACCTACACTGGTGCGTCAAATTCAACAACGTGGGCGCGATTACGAGAACACCATCCGCATTGATTATCTAGAGCGCTTGAATCGCCTGTATGAGGATTGGATCGATCGTTATCCGCACGAGAAGTTGATTATAGAGACCGATGATCTCGATTTTGTGAACAACAACGAGGACCTAGGAAAGGTTATAGAGCAAGTAGATAAGCGATTATTTGGCTTATTTAATTGATTGTACGCAAGTGCTATAATCCTTATATTAGCAAGCTATAGTGGAGACGTTCTATGTTGAAGTTTAAGATCTTTGAAATTCCTGAAGGCCAAAGCCAGAGGACTGTTGAAATCAGCAGTGATGATATCGATACAGGTGAACTTCCTTTTAAAGGAGGAACAGTTGATATCGACTTCTATCGGACCCCTCATTTCATTCAAGCTAAGTTTGAAGTGGAAGGCACAGTTGAGTTAGTCTGTGACCGTTCGCTCGACACCTTTGATCATACCGTGAATACACAGTATGAGGTGTTATTTAAAGCTGAAGAAGTTGAAGAGTCTGCCGAGGAAAGTGGAGCCATCAGAAATATAGATATTAATTCGAAGCAAATAGATTTAGAGCAAGATGTACTTGATAGCATTATGCTCAATCTCCCTGTAAAGAAATTACATCCCAGATACTTGGATGATGACGGAAACCCAAAAGAGTATGTGAACCAAAAGTTTGGTGAAGATACCGAAGAGGAAGAAGACACAATTGATCCGAGATGGGAAGCATTAAAGGAACTAAAGAAATAATTATTTAAGTAAATAAATGGCACATCCAAAGCGAAAAACCTCCAAATCACGCAGAGACAAACGCCGTTCACATCATGCTATTTCAGATGTAACATTGGCAAAATGCTCAAATTGTGGAGAGCTACACCGTTACCATCACGCATGTTCAGAGTGCGGACATTACCGCGGTCGTCAAGTTACAAAAGCTGCTAACTAAACTAGCTATATCATGATTGTTGCCGTTGATGCAGCCGGAGGTGACCACTACCCAAAAGCTCCTGTTGAAGGGGCTTTATTGGCTATAGAGGAAAACTCTGAACTTACTGTACTACTATTGGGGCCAAAAGCTCAAATAGAAAAGGAACTGGAAGGAAAGCAGTACGACCCTAAGCGCGTACTTATTCAAGATGCTCCACAAGTAATCGGGATGGAAGAATCTCCGTCTTCAGCTGTAAAAAACAAACAACAATCATCTATTGTAATTGGTATGGGGCTGCATAAAGCGGGCAAATGCCACGCTTTTGTTAGTGCCGGGAATACCGGGGCGCTATTAGCGGCTTCAACTTTTATTTTAGGCAAACTCGAAGGAATTTTACGCCCTACTATAGGTGCGTACTATCCTACCGAAAAAGGATTCCGTCTTCTTATTGATGCGGGGGCTAATTTGGAATTAAAACCAGAAGTAGCTCAACAATTCGCAAAGATGGGGCAAGTGTACTGTAGCAATGTGCTTGGTATCGAAAACCCAACCTTTGGTTTACTAAATGTAGGCGAAGAAGAAGAAAAAGGGACGGAGTCTTTAAAAGCTATTCATCAACATATCAAAGAAATGCCAGGCTTTGTAGGTAATCTCGAAGGCAAAGATATTTTGCCGGGTAAAGCCGATGTATTTTTAACTGATGGTTTAGTGGGTAACATACTTCTCAAATTTGGGGAATCTATACCTGCCACTATCATGAAGTTGGTGGAACAAGCAATTGCTCAACTCGATGTGGATAAAGCAGAGTTGGGTACCGCCATTAAGATACTGAAAACCTCTTTAGCACCATTCGATTACGAACGGGTTGGAGGCGTGCCCTTTTTAGGAGTAAACGGGGTTAGTATTGTAGGGCACGGCGGAAGCTCTCCATTGGCCATCAAGAACATGATTAAAAGTGCTGTAACTTGCGTTGAAAACGACGTGAACGGCAAAATCGTAGCATCTCTAAACTGAAAAACTCCTTTATGGAAGTAAAACGAGCAAAAATTACTGCCGTTGGGCATTATTTACCCGAGTACAGAATGACAAACGCTGAACTCGAGACAATGATGGACACCAACGATGAATGGATCAGAACACGTACAGGGATTCAAGAACGTAGAATTCTAAAAGACGAAGACAAAGCTACCGCATTTATGGGTTGTGAAGCGGCAAAAGAAGCCCTTCAAAGAGCGGATGTTAGTGCAGATGAGATCGACTTAATTATCTTAGCTACAGTAACACCCGATTACTTTTTCCCAGCAACGGCTTGTCTAGTTCAAAATATGTTAGGAGCTAAAAAAGCATTTGCCTTCGATTTATCTGCGGCTTGTTCAGGCTTTCTGTATGCCCTAAGTACTGGTTCTATGTACATCGAAGCAGGTAGAGCTAAGAAAGTGTTGATTATCGGTACGGATAAAATGAGTTCGATCTTAGATTACACCGATCGTACTACTAGTATCTTATTTGGCGACGGCGCTGGTGCTGTGGTATTGGAAGAATCAACCGACGAGACTGGGATTATTGATCAGATTCACTACACCGAAGGGGATGTGAACTGCGCGTTATATCAGCATGCTGGTGGAAGTTTAAACCCAGCTACTCAAGAAACTTTAGACAATCGTCAGCATTACCTCACGCAAGATGGACGTGCGGTTTTCAAAAAAGCGACGATGGGTATGGCCGATGTATCTCTAGAAATTATGGAGAAGAACGGATTAACTCCCGATGATGTGGCATGGTTAGTTCCGCATCAAGCAAATTTACGTATTATCGAAGCTACCGCTAAAAGAATGGGGCTATCATCTGAAAAAGTGATGATTAACATTCAGAAATATGGTAACACCACCGCAGGTACTATTCCTCTGTGTTTATACGATTGGCAAGATAGACTCAACTATGGAGATAATTTAATACTATCTGCCTTTGGTGGAGGATTCACTTGGGGATCAATCTATTTAAAATGGGGAATTAAGTAATGAGTACAGCTTATTTATTTCCAGGACAGGGATCACAGTTTGTGGGCATGGGAAAGGATCACTACGATTCAAATCCTGAGTTCGCTAAGTATGTAGATCAAGCAAATGAAATTTTAGGAATCGACTTAAAGTCGGTGCTATTTGAAGGACCAGAAGAAAAGCTTAAGCAAACTGAGTTTACTCAGCCAGCTATATTCTTGCATTCAGTAGCTCTTTTTAAAACCCTTGATGCCAAACCAGATATGGTTGCAGGGCATAGTTTAGGTGAGTTTTCAGCTTTAGTAGCATGCGGAGCTGTGAGCTTCGAAGATGCATTAAAGATTGTACGCCGTAGAGGTGAATTGATGCAAGCAGCAGGTACTTCAAACCCAGGAACAATGGCGGCCATTATTGGAATGGACGACGACAAGGTTGAAGAAGTATGCGCTCAAGCAACAGAAGCTACCGGCAATGAAGTGATTGCAGCTAACTACAACTGCCCCGGGCAGTTAGTAATTTCTGGTTACATCGATGCAGTTGAAAAAGCAGTAGAGCTCGCTAAGGAAAACGGTGCTAGAATGGCAATGATGCTTCCAGTTTCAGGAGCCTTCCATTCATCATTAATGCAACCGGCTTACGACGGATTGAAAGAGTCGTTAGAGAATTTGGAAATTAAGACTCCTAATTGTCCTATTTATAGTAACTATACCGCTCAGCCTACAACCGATGTAGAAGAGATTCGATCTAATTTATTAAATCAATTACTGAATCCTGTGCGTTGGACTCAAACCCTCCAGAACATGATGGAGAACGGTGCAGATGCATTTGTTGAAGTAGGTCCGGGTAAAGTGTTACAGGGATTAGTAAAAAGAACGAACCGAAAGGCTCAAATTTCGGGTCATCAATAAGGAAGTATTATGGGTTTATCATTAGAAGGAAAAGTATGCTTAGTAACAGGTGGTAGCCGTGGCATAGGCCGCTCTATCGCGCTTCGTTTAGCTGAATTTGGTGCAGATGTAATTATCACCTATGCTCGCTCGGCCGACGCTGCTAATGAAGTAGTTGCTGAAATGGAAGCAAAGGGAAGTAAAGCAAAAGCGATGCAAGCTGATGCTGTGAATCTCGCTCAAGCTGAAGAAGTTATTGCAAGTATTACTGAAGAGTTTGGTAAAATCGATGTGATTGTAAACAATGCAGGCATCACAAAAGACAACCTGATTTTACGCATGACCGAAGAGCAGTGGGATGATGTAATCACCACAAATCTTAAGAGTGTATTTAACTATTCGAAGGCAGCAGCAAAGCCAATGATGAGAAATCGTGGCGGGTCAATAATCAATATTAGTTCGGTTGTTGGAATCTCAGGAAATGCTGGCCAAACAAATTATTCTGCATCGAAAGCAGGTATAATCGGCTTTACAAAGTCGTATGCGAAAGAATTGGCATCTAGAGGAATTCGTGCAAATGTAATTGCTCCGGGTTACATTCTAACCGATATGACTGATCAACTAGATGAAAAAGTATTAGAGGGAATAAAAGCAGAAACGCCATTAGGCCGTGCGGGTAATGCCGACGAAGTGGCCGATGCGGTTGTGTTTTTAGCTTCCGATATGAGTACGTATATCACCGGAGAAACCATCCGAGTTGATGGCGGAATGGCAATGTAACTGCTTGTTGCAGATGCTGTCATGAATTTTTAATTTCAATAACTTTAGTTAAACAAAACTACTAAAACCTAAAGGACACAATATGTCACAAGATGTAGAATCAAAAGTAAAAGACATTATCATCGACAAGCTTGGCGTTGATGAATCTGAAGTAACAGCTGACGCTAACTTCACAAACGATCTAGGTGCAGACTCATTAGATACCGTTGAGCTTATCATGGAATTTGAAAAAGAGTTTGATGTAAGTATTCCTGACGAAGACGCTGAGAACATTGCCACTGTAGGAGATGCAGTAAGCTACCTTTCTGGTAAACTCTCTTAAAATACTTATTACTTTATGACAACACGTAGAGTCGTTGTAACAGGAATTGGCGCTCTTACCCCTATAGGTAAGAGCGCACCTGATTTTTGGAATGGTTTAATTTCTGGGAAAAGTGGAGCAAGGCCTATCGAACATTTCGATACTACTGATTTTGCTACCAAATTTGCCGCTACAATCCCTAATTACGATACTTCCGATTATTTCGAGAGAAAGGAAGGGCGTAGATTAGATAATGTTGCGCAATATGCAATCATTGCCTCTGATGAAGCTATCGCAGATTCTAAAGTAGATCTTGATGCTATTGATAAAGACCGTGTAGCCGTAATGGTGGGTACCGGTATTGGTGGCATGAAGACCTTCTATGACCAGTCCATATCTTTAAACGAGCGTGGACCTCGTGGAGTGTCTCCATTCTTCATTCCAATGTTAATACCAGATATCATTGCTGGCCAAATCTCAATACGTCATGGCTTTAGAGGCCCTAACTATTGTGTGGTTTCAGCCTGTGCTACTGGTTCTCATAACATAGGTTCTGCTTACGATGCTATCCGTTATGGTATGGCTGATATGGCAGTAACAGGTGGTTCTGAAGCCCCTGTAACCGAAATTGGAGTGGCTGGCTTTAACTCTATGAAAGCCATGAGTACTCGAAATGATGACCCAGAAGCGGCATCACGTCCATTCGATAAGAACAGAGATGGTTTTGTACTTGGTGAAGGTGCAGGTATCTTTTTCTTAGAAGAATATGAAATGGCTAAAAAGCGTGGAGCTCGCATTTATGGCGAAATCGTAGGCTATGGCTACTCAGCTGATGCTTACCACATTACAGCACCAGATCCTGATGGCGGTGGAGTAATGTTAGCTATGAATACTGCTTTAAACGCCGCTGGCATCAAGCCGGAAGATGTAGACCATATTAATATGCATGGAACTTCTACACCTCTAGGCGATATTGCTGAAACCAATTCGATTAAGAAAGTATTTGGTGATCATGCTAAAAACATCAATTTGAATTCTACAAAATCAATGACAGGGCATACTTTAGGGGCTGCTGGTGCTATTGAAGGTGTGGCTTCATTATTGGCGATTTACCATGGTATGGTTCCTCCAACTATAAATTTGGACGACCAAGACCCAGAGTGCGACCTGAACTACACAGCGAACAAAGCTGTAGCTAGAGAAGTGAGATACTCTTTAAACAACGCTTTCGGATTTGGTGGACACAATTCCACATTGGTATTTAAGAAGTTCGAAGAATAATTTTTTATGCCTTCTTGGTTACGACGCTTATTTAAAAAGAACGAAGTTCAGTTAGATTCGGATGTAACACAACGGCTAAAAGCTATTGAAAGGATCATCGGTTTTACAATCGATGATCCTTCTTTATTTTTAAAAGCGGTTCGTCACCGTTCCACTCTTTCCCAAGAGCAGTATGCCTCTCACGACTCTTATGAAAGGCTCGAATTCTTGGGTGATGCGGTACTCGATTTAATTGCCGCTGAAATCCTATTCGAAAAATTCCCCAAAAAAGACGAAGGGTTTTTAACAAAAACGCGTGCTAAACTCGTTAAAGGCGATACTTTAGCGAAGTTCTCAGAACACTTAGGCATCGATAAGATTTTAGAAGTAGGCGAGCGTAGCCCTAAATCGGATGTATCTAAAAGTATATTGGCCGATGTATTTGAGTCGTTAATTGCCGCTATTTATATCACAAAAGGTTATGAAAAAGCCTTCCACTTCGTTTCCAATGTAATTGAGAAACAAGTGAACTTTGAAAAGCTTGTAAACACGCTCGACAACTATAAGAGCGCGCTTCTGGAGCTTACCCAAGCGGAAAAGAAAAGCCTACCTAAATATAAACTCGTGTCTGAATCGGGACCGGGTCATGATAAGATCTTTGAGATCAAAGTTATTGTGGATGATATAGAACTAGGTGTAGGTAAAGGCAGAAGCAAGAAAAAGGCCGAACAGGAAGCGGCAAGAATGGCTTTAAAAACTCTTGAACACATCCATAACTGATTTGTTTTTTGGCTGATTTACCACGATTCTTAGCCGTTACTAAGATAAAATGTTCAACGGATCAGGAATGCTCGTGCAGCTAATAAAACCAGAATTTGAAGAGCTTATCCAAGCTAAAGATTGGGTAGGCCTAAAGGACGTACTCTCAGACGTTCCTCCTGTAGATATCGCTGATTTATTAGTTGAGCTAGATGGTGATATCGCGGTAGTTATTTTCCGACTCCTCAAAAAACCAATTGCCGCCGACGTTTTTTCGTACTTGCCTTCCAATAAAGGTGTGGAGTTGCTTGAGCTTTTTAACAAGCAACAGCTGAGTGATGTAATGGTAAACCTCGAGCCTGATGAGCAAGTGGCACTAATGGAAGAATTGCCAGGGCACTTAACTCAGCGTGTAATGAATTCCATGAACTTGGAAGATCAGAAACAGGTGAAGAAGCTACTGGGCTATCCGGAAGATAGCATTGGTCGTTTGATGACTCCTCGCTATGTGCGGATTAAGTCTGATTGGACGATTGAACGTAGCATGAAGCATATCCGCAAATATGCAGAAGTAGCGGAGACCTTAAACCGCATTTATGTAGTAGACGACAAAGAGTTTTTGATTGATGATCTTCGGTTAACAGAATTTATTTTAGCCGATCCCGAAGATGTTGTTGAGTCTATCATGGACCGTTCTTTTGAAGCATTGATGGCTTATGAAGATCAGGAGGAAGCCGTAAAGATGTTCGCAAAGTACGATCGTGTGGCTCTTCCTGTAGTGGATACCGATGGCATCTTAGTGGGTATAGTAACGGTAGATGATATCATTGATGTTGCCGAAGAAGAGACTACCGAGGATATGCAGAAGATGGCCGGTATGGATGCACTGGATGATTACTATTCGCAGACGTCCATTTTTGGTTTAGTGAAGAAAAGAATTGGCTGGTTGATCGTTTTATTTGTAGGGCAGATTTTAACGGCCTTAACGATGAGTGGGTATGAAGAAATACTTAAACAAATCGTACTCTTATCTTATTTCGTGCCTCTTCTAATTGCCAGTGGAGGGAACTCAGGCTCACAAGCCGCAACCCTAATTATTCGTGCGCTAGCTACCGACGATATTAAATCAGATGGGTGGAGAAAAGTGCTTTCTCGAGAAGTACTCTCTGGTTTATTGCTAGGTACACTCTTGGGCATACTGGGCTTTATCACACTCATAGCATGGGGATTAATTGGTGGCGACCCTTTAAATCAAGAACTGATACTGAAAGCTTCAGTAGTAGGTTCAAGTTTATTACTCATTGTTCTTTTTGGGAATATCACTGGAGCAATGTTACCTTTCCTATTATCGAAAGTAGGATTGGATCCCGCCGTTTCATCGGCTCCTTTTGTAGCAACTTTAGTGGACGTAAGTGGGATAATTATTTACTTTTCGATTGCAGTGTTTTTACTAAGTGGAATTTTACTTTAATAGCGTATAACAGATGAAAGCATATCTCGATCTTGTCCAAAATGTATTGGAAAATGGAGTCAAAAAAGAGAACAGAACTGGAACCGATACAATCTCAAATTTTGCTGAATTCTATAAGGTTGATTTGTCAAAAGGTTTTCCGCTATTAACCACTAAAAAGGTGTTTTTTAGATCGGTAATTCTTGAATTGCTTTGGTATTTAAGAGGCGAGGACCATATTCGCTGGCTAAGAGATGAAAACGATTGCCACATTTGGGATGCTTGGGCCGACGAAGACGGGCATGTAGGACCTATCTATCCTGTGCTTTGGAGAAGATTCCCTTACTTAGAAAAAGAAACGGTTCGTTTAGAAGGTAATGGTTGTGCTTTTGAGCATGAGACATGGGTTCGAAAAGAATTTGATCAAGTTCAGAATGCCATTCATATGCTTAAAACGAATCCTAATAGTAGAAGGATTGTTGTGAGTACTTGGCACCCCGGATTATTAGGCGAAATGGCCTTACCACCTTGCCATATCATGTACATCTTTAATGTTGCGAATGGAAAACTAAACTGCCATTTAACGCAACGTTCTGGTGATATCGCATTAGGTATCCCATTTAACTTGGCATGCTATTCAGCGCTGACGATGGCCATTGCTCAAGAAGTGGGTTTAGAGCCTGGTACTTTCGCCCATACTATTGTTGATGCTCACATCTATGAAAACCACGTGGATGGTCTAAAGGAGCAATTGAAGCGTGAACCCAAAGAGCTTCCTACTTTAGAGATTGCAAATAAGCCCATTGATGAGTTAACATTTGATGATTTCAAATTACATGGATACGATCCTGATCCGCTCATCAAATTTGAGGTTGCAGTATGATTTTAACCATAGTTGTTGCCCACGATCCAAATCTAGTGATTGGGAAAGAGGGAGGCTTACCTTGGCGTTATCCTGAAGACTTAAAACACTTCAAGAAAACTACCCTTGGTGGCACTATGATTATGGGTAGAGGAGTATTTGAAGAGCTAAACGAAATCCCATTACCCGGCCGTAAGAACATCGTGTTGTCTACAACTAAGACCTATGATAACGTAGACACCTATACGTCCTTAGAAGCCGCGCTAGAGTCTTTAAATGAAGAGGAAGTGTTCATCATTGGAGGGGGAGTGCTTTATAGGCAGGCCATTAAGATGGCAGATAAAATGGTAGTGACGCAAATCAAGAAAGAGTATGACGGCGATACCTATTTCCCAGAATATCGAAATGAAGTAGGAAAAGTTTGGTTGGAAGTGAGTCGTGATGAAACCGACGACTTAATTTTTCTAGAGTATAAAAGAGCCGATTTATAAGCTATTAACCCATTCTGTTAAAGTTCTCAAAAGACTTTAACGCACATAATAGGAGTAGTTCAGAGTCGGGATGATCTGTAACTCGTACCGTTTTTCTCTTAAAATTTTCTAGAATACACACGCCATTGGAGTCGAGTAGAAGCCACCGACGGCTAAAGGCACTAAATTTCTTCCAGTAGAAATAATGGTGTCCAATTTGTATGGTTGCCTTTTTTTGGAATCCACTGTACTGAATCTCGCCAACTATTTTTTTAGTCTTACTATTAATTATCAAACTAGACGGCCGAAAGATACCCTCCGATTCAAACAGGTATTTATTACCGTTTAATGTGGCTAGTGTAGTAAGCGTTATATTTAAAGTCTTCAACTGCCCAGCTAAAGCATCGTTATGAAAGATGTAGGTATATTTTGACAGAAAAGGCTTCTTCCACGTGTAGATGGTACTCATAGAATAAATTTCAGTTACTTAGGGTTCTTGTCAATTCTATGATTCTCAAACATTTCACCTGCAGCTTTCAATAGTCCTAAAAGTCCAATACCAAATACAATGGTACCAAACGACATCTCTTTGATAATGCTTTCCTCACTTTCTATATATAATCCAGCTATTCCAATTCCAATAAAATAGAGGCTCATAACCGCAATACAGATTAAAGCAATTTTGCCTTTTTTGGGGTCTTCCCAAACCCGTTGAGAGATTTTATTTTGAGTAGTTGTGGTGTCTTGAAGAGTAGAAAGGCTGATTGCCAATCCACCGAAAATAAGTGCGTTGTTATAAGGCTCCCATATACTTTCAAAGCCGTTAAAATAGGGTTGAAGTACATAATACATCGCTACCACTAAAATGGGGTATTGGGAGTAGCTAATAGTGTGAAAGAGTTTAGTGAAATTCATTTACAAAGGTATGTTTCTACTTTGGTAGTAAGGGTGGTTCAATATTACGGCTGCAATGGCTAAAAAAATTAATCTCTTTGGTAACAATATCTGTACAGTGGAGATAGTCTCTTAATCGAAGTTATCAATTGCTTAAAATTGCTCATAAATCCTTAATAAAGTTGTAGCTATTTTAATGGAATAATTAACTCCAAAATCTTGTAACAGACAAATTGAAAAGTTTGTGAGACTTATGCTTAGCTTAAACCGTCTATTGCATTGATATTATGAATTAAAAGAAGGAATAGAATGCCAAAAATTGTCCGCTTAATAGGTTTATTGTTTGTAGTAGTTAGTATGAGTTCGCCTATGATATTGGCTCAACAAAATGCAGAGTTCAGTATGATGGAGATTGAACAAGCTACTCTAGAGTTACTTAAAGGAACGGATGAAGTAGAGGTGAAAGAATTCGTAGCTAAGTACCGTTCTGTGAATTCAAATTTGTCGGAAAATGCCCTTCAACAACGCGTGAGCCAAGTTCGCACAACTCTTCGGCCATATTTAGGGGGTGTTGGTATTTCAGGAAGTCCTGAAGGGTTAACCTTCGAATTTTCGAGTGATAAAGGATCAAAGAATTTAGTTGTGCTCATAGACGGAAAAGGAATTCTCAATATGGAAGTGATTGAGCCAAAGCCTTTACCGGTTATTACCGAGGAAAATATTCATAGTGTAATAGATGACTTGGAAGCGCAAGGGGTATCGGGACTTCTATTTGCTCGTAAAAAGGGAGAAGAGATTATTGCGCGACCTTTTGGTTATGCGAATGCTTCTTTAGGAATAAAAAATAATAGAAATACCATTTTTGGAACGGGTTCTCGTCCCATCGACTATACCGTTGCTGCCATTTTATTGCTCGATCAACAGGGTAAATTAAATGTAGAAGACCCAATTACATCCTTTTATGAAAATGTACCTGATGATAAAAAGAGTATGACGGTTCAACATTTGATGACTGGTAGGTCTGGGCTCCCTGATTTCTTTGATATCGAAAGTGATTGGGATGCCGATCTAGCTTGGATTGATCGAGACACGGCAGAAGAACGCTTACTAAACATCCAATTAATATTTGAACCGGGTACAAGCCGTGAGCACTCTCATGCTGCTTTTGGGTTACTTGCGGCGATCATTGAGCGTGTATCAGGGATGAGCTATTATGCATTTATCAGAGAACATTTCTTAGATCCAGCTGGAATGAGCCGCACAGGAGAGTATGGGGAGCATCGAGGTTTAGCACTTGAGGATTTTGCTGTGGGTGGGGGGCCAGAGATAGTTGGTATTCCTAATATTCCACCAAATTGGGGCCCTACATCTTGGTTAATAAAAGGCAGTGGTGGTATGTATAGCACTCTTGATGACCTTAGAAAATTCTATGACTACGTGTTATCTGGCAAGGTATTGGATAAAGAACATCAACGAAGGTTTCTTGGTGAATCCATTCAGTTAGATGGATCGATGCGAGGCTTTGAATTATTTAGTGTTCATGCACCTCAAAAAGACACTGAGCTTTACCTATTTCTTAATAACATCGTGGATATGAGCATAATGCGCGATTATATGCGGGCACTCGAAAAAATGGTAATGAGCGATGGGGAATAACTAAGTAGTTATTTACTGTTTCCAGAACGAAGGTGAGAATATGATTAGCACGGTAAAGATTTCTAAACGGCCAATCATCATAAGCATAATCATTACCCATTTTCCTAGATAAGGCATTTTTGCAAAGCTATCGGTAGGTCCAAATTCTCCCCAACCCGGGCCAATATTACCCAGTGCAGCAATACTTGCGCCCGCTGAAGTCATGATATCGTAGCCAAACAGGGCTATGATAAAGGCACCAGCTGCAAACATGAACATGTACAAGATGAAGAAACTAAGTACGGTTCGTTGAATATTTTGCGAGATCGCTTGGTCGCCAATTCGAACCGGTAAAATAGCTTTAGGATGGATGATTTGTTTAATCTCACGTCCTGAGTTTCGAATTAGGATCATCCAGCGTGCCATCTTAATTCCACCACCGGTAGACCCAGCACTACCTCCTGTAAAGAAAAAGAGGAGGAGTAGAAAAGCTCCAAACGAGTACCAGAGTTCGTAGTCATCGGTGCCAAAGCCTGTAGTAGTAATAATGGATACGGCTTGGAAGGCGCCATAGCGGATGGCTTCAAGAATACTGTATCCATCGAAGAACCAAAGAGAGAACGATACTCCGATAATACCAATCATACAGATCAGGGTATAAAAACGAGTTTCACGATGAGCAAAGAATGGCTGGAATTCACCACGTAGTAATCTAAAGTGCATGGCGAAGTTGATACCTGCCAAGAACATGAATACGGTAATCACAGCATCGATGTACCCACTGTTGAAGGCTTCCACACTGGTGTTCTTAGTAGAGAACCCTCCTGTAGCTAAAGTAGCCATAGAATGGTTTATAGCGTCGAACCAGTCCATGCTAGGGTGAATCCATAGCAAAAGGAATTCAAGGGCTGTAAAGGCCACGTATGCAACCCATAAAAGCTTTGCAGTCTCTTGAACACGTGGGGTTAGTTTGTCTGCGGTAGGCCCGGGGGATTCGGCTTGGAATAACTGCATCCCACCAATTCCAAGTAAGGGAAGTATAGCGATGGATAACACAATGATACCCATGCCACCCAACCAGTGTGCTAGTGAACGCCAAAACAGAAAACTCTTGGGTAAGTCTTCAATGGATGGGTTAATGATACCTGTGGTGGTGGTGCCTCCTAAAATGGTAGAACCGGTGGTGGATAAGCCACTCATGGTTTCAAAAACGGCATCGGTGTAGTTGGGGAGGATTCCAGAGATCGTAAACGGAAGAGCGCCTACCAATGAAAGTACGAGCCACGTTAAACTTACAACCAGAAATCCTTCACGTATTCGAAGTTCTTCTTTGGGCTTGAACATATACCAAAGTCCGCCACCAAGGGTGAAGGCTATTCCCGCTGAAACCACAAAAGAGAACCAAGTGTCTTGCCCATAAATTAAATCGATGCCCGCAGGTAATAGAAGTGCAAAGCCCATAAAAAAGACGAATGCACCTAGTACCCCCATAACTACCAAAAAATCGATGGTAGGACGGTTAAAAGCATTGATTGAACTCTTAGGCATTACTAAAGAGCTTAGTTACTTTATCGATAGCATCAGGTAAACAGAACACCATAACACGGTCGTTTGCATTAATTACTGTGGTACCTGTGGCAATTTCAACCGATCCATTACACAGAATTCCACCAATAATACATCCTTCAGGAAGTTTCAATTTTTGAATCTGTTTTCCAATTACTTTAGACTTTTCTGAAACCAGTAGTTCTATCACTTCGGCTTTGATACCCCGAAGTTCAGTAACTGAAATTACCTGTCCACTGCGCACATATCGGTGAATTTCGTTGGATGCGGCTACTTTTTTGTTAACAACTGCATCTAGCCCAATGGTTTGACTTAGAGGAATGAAATCGGGCTTTGAAACTAAGGCTACGGTCTTTTTAACATCTAAGTGCTTTGCCATTAGGCAGGAAATGATGTTGGATTCCTCATCATCGGTTACAGCTATAAAAGCATCCATATCTGTAATCCCTTCAGCAGCAAGTAAATCGGGATCCGTTGGGTTACCATGAAGAATCATGGCATTTTTAAGTTCAATAGCGAGTTCTTCAGCCGTATCGTAATCTGGTTCGATGAGCTTAATTGACCAATTTTTCTTCTGATCGCCACATAATAGACGAGCAATCATAGAACCGATGGCCGAACCTCCTGCAATCATAATTCGATTCAGCTCCGTCTCATTCTTTCCAGTAGTCTCAATAATTGCAGGAATGTCTTCGGTTTTAGCCAGTATGAATACCTGATCAAAGGTTTGTAGACGAACTGGACCACGTGGCATCAAAGTTAGTCCACGGCGGGCAATAGCAACAATACGAAAGGTGATATCTGAATGCTCTGAGGCGTAATCAATAAGAGTTTTGCCGATAAGAGGGGAGTTGCGATCTAAACGAATTCCCACTAACTGCATTTTATCTTCGGCCAGGTTGATAACATCACTAGCAGCCGAGCGTCTTAGCAGTTGAGCAATTTCATGAGCGGCACTCAATTCAGGGTGAATCATCACATCAATGCCTAAATCGGTTGCTTTTAGAGGCGAATTGCGGTGCGAAAATTCATCATTACGCACTCGAGCAATTACCATCTTAGCACCCAGTTTTTTACTGATCATTGAGGCAATCATATTTACCTCATCAACACTGGTTACGGCAATAACAATATCGGCATCTGAAACTCCAGCATCAGCTAAATCTTTAGCGGATGTAGCATTTCCTTCTTTAACTAAAACGTCTAAGGTATCCGATGCTTTTGATAGGCATTCTTTCTCACGATCTAAGACAATGACATCGTGTTTTTCTTTTGAAAGTACGCTAGCCAGGTCATAACCAATTTCTCCGGCACCAATTATAATGATCTTCAAAAGATGTGATTTTGAGTGATTAAATATGAATCAAAGCTACTATGTTTTTAGGTGAAATGAAAGGAATCACCCAAGTACGCAGCAGCCTTGATTACACTTAAATGTCTACTCAGTAATGATAATAATATCAATGGAAATAGGGGTAGAACGAGCTACTTTCTCGTCTGATACTTGAACGGTAAATCGGTTTTCCCCTTTCACAAGTACTACACCAAGCTGTTGCCCAGTTCCAATGGTTTTACCTCTTTGCTTCCAAGTGTAAACTACATCGGTAGATTCTCTATTTACATTTGGTGCTCTTAGTATAAAGCTTGGGTTAGCTGGGTTCCATTCAATGGTGCGAGTTTCCACAGCTTCAGTAAAAGCGAGTTGTGGCACTACTTGAATAGGGAATACCTGAGCAGTGAGTTCAACACCATCCTGAATGTATGCAAGTGCTAGAGTCTCTTCACCGGCTCTTTGTGCAGTCCAAGTAAGCTCATAACGGCCTCTATTCTTAAACCTCCAAGGATTGTTCATTCGGATATCAGGTAAAGAAAGTGCACCTCCCTCAGCAATAAGCTTTGGAAGATCAGGGTTCGCTACAGGTAGGGGTAGTGGAATAAATTCTACAATGGCTGAATCCACTGAATTTGGTAATCCACGTCCATCATCCTGAATAAGCGTTACGGTATATCCTTGTGGATTCACCGCTTTGAATGTTGGAGTAGGGATTGGCTCGCCATCCAACAACCATGTAGTACTCACTAAGTCACCATCTCGATCTTGACCTAAACCACTTTGGAATGATACCGTTTGGTTTAAGTACACTTTTTCAGGTGCAACAATAGAAGGAGAAGGCTTACTGTTCGCAAAAAACCTTTTTTCCTGAACTACCTTATTGTTTGTTGCAGAACTGTTGTCGGTGATTTCTAAAGTGATAACATGCTCACCTGGCTCAATAGCTTTGATGATTTCAGCAGCATTATTACTTACAAAGCCATCATCCAAGTACCATTTGTATTCTTTGATATAACCATCTGGATCTGATGATTGTAAAGCGTCTAGTTTTAAGTCGGTTCCTGCCGCTACATTTTCTGGTAATTCCCAAGCAATTACAGGAGGAGCGTTTACTTTTATTGATTTAGTTACGCTTACCGTATTACAAGTGGTTTCCTCGTTCGTTTGAATTTCTAGGGTAACTAAGTATTCACCCGGTTGATCAAATCTATAGGAAGAATTAAGTCCTTCAAGAGTTTCTTGTCCGTTCTCTGAGTCAATAATCCATTTTGCAGTCTTCACACCGCCCGCAGCTTGTGAAGCAGTACCGTCTAAAGTAATAACCTCACCTGGTTCGGTGTACTCTGGTAGCTCAAATATGGCCTCAGGGCCTTCAACTACATTTATGGTTGTAGTGGTTTGGCTAACGTTGCTACAACGTCCTGAACCCGAACCTTCTACGGTTAAGGTAACACTATAAATTCCTGGCTCAGTGAAGATATGATCGATAACCGGACCAGTATGTGATTTGCCATCACCGGTATCCCAACTCAATGAAGGGAGGTTTCCAGAAGGATCGGTACTTTGTGAACCATCAAATCGAATACTCTTATTTACACATACTGTAGTTTCTGAAGCAATCAATTTAGCTACTGGCGAGCCTTCAATGATAACTGGGATTTTGGTAACAGACTGCTGGCCAGAGAATCCGTCATCAAGTGTAAGTTTAGCTTCATACACACCCGGTTTCTCGTACACATAAGTTGGGTTGGCTTCTTCAGAAGTTACACCATTTCCAAAGTCCCACTTAACGGAAAATGGATCTCCGTCTGGGTCAAAACTCTGTGAGCTGTTAAATAGAACGGTTTGTCCAGTACATGATGCAATTTCAGGCTCAACCACAGCTTTAACTGGGCGATTGATAAGTACTCGAATCGACTCTGTTGTTACACTATTTTTTAAGCCAAGTCCATCATCAACTGTTAAGCCAATAAAGTGAACACCTGGCTCAGGTGCTTGCCATGTAAATGAGGATTCATTTCTCTTACTGCCATCTGGTAAAGTCCACTCGTAACTCAGTGGGTTGTTATCTAAGTCGTAACTATTTGTAGCATCAAGTTTAATCGGCAGTGAATTAGATCTAAGAACCGTTTCCGTGATAATAAGTGGTTGGTGATTCACTTTTAACTCACCACGAATGGATGAAGAGGAGTTAGGTAGTTTTTCACTATCTACAACCGTTAAGGTAAATCCTTGTGGACCACTTTCTCTAAATATCCTCTGAATTTCACGACCTCTTAGGGTTATACCGTCATCAAACTCCCAAATATACTGGCTAATTTCTCCATCAGGATCATATGATTGGTCGGCATTAAATTTGATCTCTGTATTTGGTGACACAAAGTCTAAGTCGGAAGTCCATACTGGTACAGGAGGGGTGTTTACACGAATGCGCTTGGTTTTGATGCCTTCAGCTAATTCATAACCTGAATCATCCTTAACTCTTAATGAGATATTCGCATTACCGGTCTTATTGAGTTGGGTTGTAAGCGTTCTACCAGTTCCAATCAGTTCACCTTCGTTATACCACTCATAACTTGTAATAGTCCCGTCTTCATCAAAACTTGCACCACCATCTAAAGTAAAGGGTTCATTTGGCCCTACAACTACGGGTGCAGTGAAATCTGCTTTAGGGTACTTGTTGATGATTAACACATGTTCTGCAGAACGCACACTATTTGAGAGACCTTCACCATCATTTACTTGTAATGTAACGCGATACTCACCTGCTTTAGCAAAGGTATGAACTACACGAGCTCCTGTTGCACGATTGCCATCCCCAAAATCCCATACATAATTATCTAAAGATGACTCGGTGTCTTGGCTTTGTTCAGCAGAGAACACAACCTTCGAACTTGAAGTCATTTTAGCGGCTGTAATCACCGGCATAGGAGGGGTGTTAATGCGAATTTTCTTTGTTATCTCTTGAACAGAATTACTTACACCTCGACCATCATCAACCACAAGCTTTACATCAAATATACCTGGTTCACTAAACTGAAAAGAGGCAAGTGCTTCATTCGAGATGAGGTTATTGTTTACAAACCAACGGTATTGTAATGGGTTTCCATTAGCATCGGATGACTCTGTGGCATTTAGAGCGATTCGATCACCCGGAGCTGCTTTTTGTTGTAAGGTAAATACTGGCACAGGTGCAGCGTTCACCTCATAGTTTTTGGTAACCGTATAGATGCTGTTACTTGATCCAGAACCATCATTAAGGGTCAGACTGATTGGGTACGTACCTGGCTCAGTGTGGTTAATGGTAACCGCATTTTGATTTTTAGGGCCTGTTAAACCAACCCCAGACCACATAATTTGAAGAATGTCGTTATCAGCATCCGTTTGATAGGCAATGGAAGCTTGTACTTCTTCGTCGGTACCAATCAGTGGGGTTACATTGATCTCGGCATAAGGCTGCGTGTTAACTCGAATAGTAATTTGTTTTTCGTCTACTGAACAGCTTGGATTAGAACCACCATCAGAAACACGAACAGTAACGGTATAATTACCAGAGATAGTACTAGAAAAACGATACGTAGGGCTATTGCCACGAGGCGAGCCATTTACAAACCATGAAAAGGAAAGTGGTTTACCTTCAGCATCCGATGATCCATTTGCATTAAGCGTGATGCTTTCAGAAGGGGAAATCACCGTTTTAGGAGCACTTAGTACCGCTACGGGTGGAGTATTGATAAGTACCTGTTTGCTATACTCAAAATACTCAGGTAGTAGAGAACGATTGTTAGGAATTAGAACGGTAAGATTGAATGTCCCAGGGCGCTCAAATCCAATAGAAGGGGTTCTACCGGATGCAATTTGAGTATTGTTAAGCATCCATCGGGCATTGCTTAGCTCAGCGTTTGTAAAGTTGTTCCCTGCTAATTCAAAATTCTTATCAACGCAACCCATTGTAGGCACTTCATTGATATTCAATAATGGCTTCGTTTCTTCATCGGTAATGAAGGGCTCCATTAACCAAAGTACAGGCTCTTGAAAGCCATACACAGTAAGCGTATTAATACGATCTCTCGATCCTGAGATGGTTAAACCCCAAGAGTTTTCAATACCATATTTTTGGGCAGGAATACCTGATTTATTTAAATCATACTCCTCGCCAAAGGAATCCATTTTTCGAACGCGAGAATCTTCTTGTCCACTTACCACTAAACGTGGAGATTCGCCTGCATTTAAATTGTAGGGCTTTAATTGAAATAGAGAACTGTTTCTAGAATTGAAAACACCAATACTGAGATCAACCGCGATAATTTTCCAACTATTTCCGGAGAGTATTTCACCTGTTGGAGAAACCACTCTAAAACTGAAACTGTTTACATCATCACCACCATCGGTGCTTACTCTAACTATAAATCCATTTGAGTTCGATGCGGGTAAACTTGCGAGTGTGCTCCATCTATTTATATAACGTTCTTCGTTTAAAGTAGTGAGAGACTGGAGGGGGGAAGTAGTAACTTGTTTTGATCGGATGCCATCATCTATGAGATTATATGCGGCATCAAATTCATATAAACTGAAAGTGGTGTTGGTATTTGGAGTGTTCTGTGTAACCACATCTACCGCGCCACCTAATGCGGCATCATAAACTTCTAGGCGGCCTTCAGGAGCACCTGCTAGAGGTTTAATCCAAATATCGTATACGTTTCGAGTGTCCCCACTTTGAACGGGGGTATTTTTACCCGAAATAGATAAATACACTTCTTGAGCAGAAGCTGCTGTTCCAATACATAAAAAAGTAAGAACGAGTGTTAATCGTTTTATCATATGGACCCAATCCTTATTACTGAACCGTATAAATTTTATTCAACGTAGCCGTATCCTTTTGATTGGTTTTAAATGTAACGGAAAGTTTGCCTTGTTGCACGCTCATTGTTACCCCCCATCTACCCTGAGAATCGGTTTTTACGATTTTAACATTATCTTCATTTTTTAGCTCAACTTCCATCTCCGGATATGCTAATCCCGTAATTGTTACCGGCGAAGTTGATGGCCTAATGGTAGAAGATATTTTTGAACCATTCAATTTAATATTAAATAAATAGTTTTCATTCAACTCTGCGATTCGTAATCGCTTGGTTGTGGTGTTTTTTGAGTTGTCGGTCGCCTTAATTTCTACCGTTTCATCATTAGTTGCAATTTGAACAATCGTTGAAAAACTACCGGATGCAGACACATTTATTGCTTTACCGTCTACCGTAACTTTTGCATCGGGCTCGGTAGTACCTTCTAGGGTCACCGTTTTAGTTGAAGTGAAGAATATATTCCCTTCAAATGCCGATCCAAAAATAGGAGGGGCTTTGGTGTCTTCGTTACGAATAACACGCATCACTTCCGAAAAAGGCCCTTTCAATCCAAGGTTATCAATCGACTGTACTTTCATATAGGTAATACCCATAGGTAAGTTGTTGAGCTGAAGACGGTTATTGCGCGTTTCCACCTTCGTCACATTTTGATTGAAACCATAAGCGGTACTGTACTCAATATTATAGGCAACGGCGTTGGGTACCGTTTTAAAGTTTAATTCATACGAGTTGGTATATATGATAGTGTCTTTGCGCTGTGTGAGGTATTCAGGAGCATCTAACAGTTTTACAGGTGCAATAGGAGGGGCATTATTTCGAACTATAGTCCCTTCGTTCTTACCAATAGTAACGATCACATTGTTTGCAGAAACTTGAGCACTTCCGTCATAATTGGTCAACTTCACATCATTATTACCTGGATTCTCAGCATAAAAATTTTGAGAATTTAATTCAGTAGTAGAGCTTCCCGCATTTAGGATATAAGTACTTCTTTCTTTTCCTGCAGCCGATAACTTAGAAAGCAACCCACCTTCAATAAGTGTGATTTCTGTATCAGCACTTTCATCTAATTTATCGATCCGCGATTTACGGATTACAGCCGTTGTTTGCGGGTTGATAATGATGCTACTTCCATCTGTAAAGGCAACGGTGGCGTAACTTTTCTCAGCGGTCTTAACCCCATCTGATTCTTCAAATAAGTCACCGATGATAGCTTCTTGCCAATCAGCTAATAGACCTTTTCTTTTATCTACTTCACCATCTTTGGCTGTAAGCTGTGCTTGAACGGCAACTAATCGATTGGACTGAATGGTTTGCTCTAGGGTGTCAACCATGCCAACTAAGGCGGTTCCTAAATCTACAGCTTCATCTAAATTACCATCCCGTATTGCAGCTAAGTAGCTTGATATAGTCTGATTTACTGTATTGAGTTGTTCACGAGCAAAAATAGAAGCGCCTTGAGCTATTAAATCGTTTACTCGTTCTTCTTGCTCTTCGAATCTAAGGGATACACGAGAAAGGGCATTAAGCCTGATGATATCTGCCGAAGATAGAGTGAATTTATTCTCGGATATATTGTGGTCTGCCACGGATACTAATACAGGCCAGTTTAATGAATTGCCTGCATAACGTTGTGCCATTTCTTTGAGTTGATCGGCTGAAAAGCTCACCTCTTGTTGAGCTGTACTTGTTTGAATAAGGAGTACTGAAAATAAAAGGGCTAGTACAAATTTCATTAATTCTTTGAATGTATTCTTGGGAAAATAAGAGTGAATTTACTTCCTATTTCTGGGGTAGACTCTAATTGGATATCACCATCATGGCGCTGCATAATTTCTTTCACATAAGCTAAACCAAGACCAGTACCTTTTTCGTTGGCGGCTTTAAGATTAGATTTAACACGGAAGAACTTGTCAAATACTTTGTTTTGATCTTCCACACTTATACCAAAGCCGTGGTCCATTACACCGATAGATATTTGTTCTTCTTCAGCTACGATATCGAATTCAATTTCACGACCCGGATCACCATATTTAATGGCATTACTTAATAGGTTTTGAACTGCATCAAATACTAGATCTTTGTCACCTTCAAATACAAAATCATTTCCTGTTGTATTTACTTTTGTAGTGAGTTCTTTACTTGTGAGTAAAGGCTTGGTTAATGATCTAACTTCCTTAACAATATTCAGCATGTTCACATTGCTAATATCAATGCTAGTATTTCCAGCTTCTAATTTCTGAACTTCTAAGAATCTATTTACTAGTTCATTCATTCTTTCCCCAGAATTAAATACTTCTGAGATAAGAACTTTAGATTCTTCCATACTCATGCTATCACTGTCCATAATTAGCTTAGATAAGCCAACAACACCAGTAATAGGATTTTTAAGTTCATGAACAATCACATTAATCATATCATTACGCTTGATATCTAGTAAGCGATCTTGAGTCTTATCGTGAATAATCACATAAGCCCCAATCTGTTTTCCATCTTCATCAATAATGGATAGATATTGGTAGTCGTAGTAATAATTTACCCCCGTATCTGAAATATGCGTGAGCTGTGCTTGATCTACTTTAATGGTAAATGGGTCGGGGTAGTGAATACTTTGCGATGATTTTTCAACCTTTATATCGGTATGC
>Ga0098059_1000376_pt1 | contig 29592 bp, 33 predicted proteins | sample 20_taG_FD_92580 | JGI IMG/M metagenome (GOLD analysis project Ga0098059, IMG submission 92580) | Marine viral communities from the Subarctic Pacific Ocean - 20_ETSP_OMZ_AT15318 metaG | ecosystem: Environmental > Aquatic > Marine > Oceanic | place: Subarctic Pacific Ocean | collected 2015-01-19
AGCAACGTCTAGTGTTAGGTTGCCAGTAGAAACCAGAGACATAGCTCCACTAGAATTGTTACCTCTAATGTAGTTTGTACCACCGCCCCACTCTAGATTGTAATCGTCAGATAATCGCAAGTGGCCCGAGTTAATATATTGTCGAGAGCCACCACCGTCTACAGTAAGTCCAGATGCTGTTACTGTGCCAGTTACGTCTAATGTTCCTGGTATTTTTACAGTTTTATTAGAAGTGCCAAGCATAATTTGATTTGAAGCTGTTACTGTAGCTGATATTCCTAAAGCTACAGAGTTATAATAACTACTAGGAACATTTGCATATGGCCCTAGCGCTGTTCCGCTTGTTCCTTCCGCTACTGCTTGATATCCTATAGCAATAGCATTTGTTCCGTATGGATGAGCTTCAGACCCAATACCTATATTATTATTATTGCCGCTTCCAGAAGCTGTACTTTTAGCATCATTACCAATAATAATTGAATTAATACCCATAGAATTAGAGCTTGTTCCCAGGGCAATACTATCTGCTCCTCCAGCATTACCTCTAAAAGCTAAAGCTCCACTACCAGCGCCAGTGCCTATAACTAATGTAGCAGCACTACCAGTGCTTGGTGTTATGGTAACTGTGCCATTCTCATCTGCAAAAGAATATGTTGTGTTGGCACTAGTAAATGTTAAATTATTTCCTGACCTAGCAACAGTTGTTCCACCTCCACCTGTAAAATCAATGACTTCGCTTGTTACGCCAGACGCATTTGGATGTGTTGTAATAATTTCGCCATTAGCTACGCCTTGGCTATTTGCTGATATCATAAAATATTGACCAATATTTACATCAGCACCAGCTTCGATCCCAGCAAGTTTAGTTTGCTCTGCATCATCAAACGCATTTGTATTCGCGTTGCTTTCATATAATGTTTTTATTGAAGCAGCATCTAGGTTCTGCTGCACTATCGTCCAATCACTTGAAGAAGACGGGTCGTCAACTTCAGCAATTAAAACATCGCCTATTTCTAACCCTGTTGAGTAAAATGTACCAGCAACCGTTGTTGTATACATATCACCAATTGTTATACCACTTGGACTATTATCTAAATTTGGTGAGTTAGTTGCTGCATTATAGCTTCCCCTATATTGCACTGAAGAAGCAACATTAGAATCAACATATGCTTTTACACTTTGTTGGGTTGGTATTTTAGTAGCGCTATTACTACTCATATTGTCTTCATCAACAACAAAACCCATTCCAGATGTGCTTGTGTCAGCTACCATTACTGCACCAGCAGCATTTACATTTGTAGCATCTGTGACATCTGCGTTAGTTTCTATCCCATCTAATTTTGTACCATCTACGGAAACATCTCTACCATCAAATGTAGAGTTTGTTGTAATTGCGCCTGTCATAGCGCCACCTGATTTCATCAAAGCACCAGCAGCAGCAACATTTGTTGCATCTGTTACATCCGCACTAGCTTCTATGCCGTCTAGCTTAGTGCCATCAGAAGCTAAATCGCGCCCATCAACCGTTCCACCAGCAACAATATTTCCATCAACATTTAATATTCCTGGTATTTTTACAGTTTTATTTGATGTTCCTAACATAATTTGATTTGCAGCATTTACTGTTGCAGACGTTCCAAGCGCAACAGAATTAAAATAATTTGTTGGGACACTAGCATATGATCCCAATGCAATACTATTATCACCAATTGCAGAAGCTTGTCTTCCTAATGCTGTTGTACCACTACCATAACTGTGCGCTTGTTCCCCTATAGCTATGCCGTTATTTGGGCTGTTTGAACCTGTTGATGTTGTTGCTGATTTACCAATCGTAATTGCATTAACACCTATAGCGTTACTGCTTGTTCCCAATGCAACGCTATCAGCGCCCCCAGCATTGCCACGCATCGCCAATCCACCGCTTCCAGCAGCAGTGCCAATAACAAGCGTTGCAGCGCTTCCCTGGGCTGGAGTAATTGTTACAGTACCATTTGAATCAGCAAAACTATATGTTGTAGCATTAGCGGTAATGCCATCTAGCTTAGTGCCATCGGTAGCTATATCTCTTCCATCTACTGTGCCTGAAAGAGTAATATTGTTATACACATCAAGCCCAGTTGCTGTAAATTTATGCTCTCTTATTGAGGTGTCGTCATTTATTTGTATTCGAAGACTGCCCTCTTTGCCGTTTGTTCCAGCAAAAGGATCTTCAGCGTAGCCACGCAATGTAGCGTAAGCAATGTAATCGCCATTTGTATCTTTTCCGTAAAGTGAAAACGCGCCCAGCATACTTGGCGTTTGTGCTGACACATTGCTAGTATCATAACTGGCAACCACAGGATTGCTGCCTTGGAGCCTTATATCATCACCACCTGTAGCAGAAGCTGATATTTGAACATAAGCAGCAACACCATTTATATCATTGCCGTAGACCATTAGGTCAGCATTCATATTTACTGAACCAGAACCATTTGGAAATATATTAATATCTCCATTTGAATTTATTGAACTAAACGTATTGCCATCTAATTTTAAATTATCTACCGTTAGTGATGGTGAAGCTATTACGCTGCCTGTACCATTTGCATATAGTTCTAACGGATCATTAGTATTTGTTGTTGATATCTTACCGCTATCAAAAGCAAATCCTTCAATAACTGTACTGCCACCTATAGGAATTGTTAATGATGAAGCTGTTAAATTTGCAACAGTTAAATCTAATGTGCTGCCTGTTCCAGCAACAGCGTTACCACTAGCGTCAAAACCCATCAATTGATTAGCACGTACAGATTTAATTGGTAATGTAAGATTTGCTGTATAATCTGATTGTGCAATTTTAAGAGAACGATCAAATTTTTCATCGAGCTGTTGAGACATAATTACATTACTATCTAATTGCTCATTTAATGTACTGGCAAGTAAAGGACCGCCTGTAACAAAATCTGTTGTTCTACTTAACTCCCTACCACCAGTAATTGTTAAAAGATCTGTAGCTATTAACGCAGTAGCTAGGGTTATTGATCCTGTGCCATTAGCATTTGTTGCAACGGTATAATCATTTGTTAATGTAAGTGTTGTGCTGTTTTTAAAAACGGCAATATCTGATGCTTGGAGTATATTAAATGTAAATGCGTATGGTCCTGTTCCAGTATTACCCGTAAATTGCACACGCCTGGTAACTGGATTAATGGGTACATCTGTCATTTTATACTCCTACTTATTACGTTCTATATATCAAATTCTTTTAATTACTCAACATCTTTGATAAATCTGGCCCTCTTCTTGGTTCAGTTTTGCCTGGGCTCCACCAATATTTTTGTCCCATTTGTTTACGATATTTAGTTTCAGTCCTTCGCATTTTCGACCTTGCTTTTGGATCTGCAAAAAGTTTTGCCTGGTCTACTATTAATCTTTCAAGTGCTAGTCTTGCATACCATATACTACTTCCTGGTGTGTATCTTGCAGTAAAACCAATTAACTCACTATTAAAATTTGTTGTTTTACCTGTTGCTAATTGATACGCATTACCAAAAGTTAATTTTCTAAAATCATCAAGCAAACCGACTACTGGCCCAGCAATAGTTTCACTTAAACCACCATCATATCTGCTTGCATTTTGAAAAAGAAAATCTCCAAAAATACCAAACCCACCACCTTGTAAAAAAGCTGCTCCCCAAAATTTTGTATCTAACGGTTTTGGATCACGCCCCTTAGACATTTCTTTTAATTGCAATGCTAACGCGCCCATTAATGTTGTGCTTACTATTAAATTTGTCATCATCGAAGCTTTGCCTGTAAATGTTTGTTGGGATATAGCGCGCATAAGATGCGTATTAACAAGCGTAACACCAAAGTTTTTATACATTGCAAAAGATCTTAATAACTCACCGCCAATTGTTCCAGGTTGCGTTTCTCCTGTGAGCGCTGTCCTTCCTCTTACAGACGTTGACGGAACAGCAAAGTTTGTTTCTGTCTCAATCATAACCATTAAATTAGTTGCAAGCTCTCTAGCTGTTTCTGAATTTATATTTGGATTATATTCAATATCTTCAGCACGTAAAAATTTAACACCCCTGTCTTCATATAATGGTGTTTTTCTTATTAAATCCCATTTTGACCCATTTAAATTATAACGCTCTAAAGCTTTTTGTAATGCTGGATTAAGTTGTTTGAAAGATTTGCTAGAATTATCTGCTAAGAAACTTAAAAATTCCATGCCAAAAACATGACGACCAACATTTGTCCAGGGAGAAAGTAATGAAGCTTTCATTGTAAAATCAGCTATTCTTCTTGTAATTTCTGGCCCACTCATGTCTCCAACATAACGTTGTTGAGCTGCGGCCATCGTTGTCCATTCATCTGCAATTAACCCAAGTTTAATGGCTAATTTTGCTTTGTCTTCTGATTTTGCTAAATTTCTAAGATACCCTCTTAAAATACCAGTTTGTGGCAAACCATTCATTTGCCTTGCTATTCTTTGAAAGTTTACATCTGTTACAGCAGAAACTGCTGCTGATCCTAATTGAGCTGCTTGAAGTGTCTGCCTAGTTCCAGCCATTGTCGTGGCAAATTTTCCGTCAATGGGTGCATTACTTTTTCCTGTAACAGCTTTATATAAATTATCTATTTTATTATGAGACTTAGCTGTTTTTTCAAAATTACCTTTTAGAGCGTTTTCTTTTGCTATTGTTTGTTTTACAAAATTAACTGTTGCATTTGGGTTTGGTCCCAATCTTTCCATCAAAGCGATATCTCTAGCCATAGTGCTTATATGAGCCATCATTGTATCAAATGGATTTGAATTACCAAAAGCTTCTTGATATTGTTGCCATGAATCAGAATCTTTAAAAATTAAAAATCTATGATCTTGTTTTCTATTTGCTAGGCTTTTACTGCCCATAACACCGCCTGGTGTTAATTTATTATATCCATCCGTTGCTATTGTTTCATAAATATCTTTTAAAACTATCTCTAATTTTTCAGGACTAAATTTTAATTGAGTTGTTTCATCAAGCATTTTATCTACATTTAAACGTGGTAAAATAAACGATTTCCACTCATCAAATGATGCTTGCCTCACTTTAACAACGTTATGACTTTGTGGCATTCCCCAATTTTCTATTTTACCAATTGCTCCACCAGCTGCATTAAATCTCATTCTTAAAGTATTTGATGCAGTTTTCCATGCTTGAGCAAGTTGTTTTGCAAACACATCTCCAGTATCTTCATTAAAAACTTCTTTTAAAACATTTTTTAAACGAGCTTTATTTCTAGTTTCACCAACTATATTTCTACGAAATGTCGCTAAAAACTCATCCATTTCTCTTGTAGCTGTTCTAGTTATTACTTTTTCTAAATCAACAACACTGTTAAACCTGGTGTATTCATCTCTATCAAACAATGACAAAGCTGCTCTATTTATATCATTACCATTTTTATAGGTGCTAAAATCTTTTGTTATTTTTTTCCATGTTTGTGCTTGCAATAATGCTTGTCGTTTTTTATCAGCTTTAAGTTTTTTTATTGCAGCAGTAGCGTCCATTGATGCTTTAGCACTTGCAGCTGCACTGCCCATTTGTTTGTTGTATTGCGTTTCTAAATCATCAAACAATTCAAATACTTCATCTGCCTGGTCTTGTTTAATTAAACCTTCTGAAACACCATCATTTATACATTTTTTAAAACTCATCTAACACAGAACTCCATTCTTTTTATCATTTCTTCTTCTTGTTTTATTTCGTCTGATAATTGTCGCAAAGTTATAGTTTGATTTTCATTAATTGGTATTTCTAAATCTAAATTAATTTCTTCTTCTTTAACCAATTTGTCCAAAATTGGCTGTTCTTCAATTCGTTCTTGTCTGCCCTTTCCACTGTCTGTGTATATGTTTCCCGTTGGATCTGTTTTTGAGGTTTCTGTAGCGATTGGGTTTTTGCCATTGTTGTCAATTTCTGCGTAACCATTAATTTCTCCTTTTTTCTTTAATTTATCGTATGTAATTTTAGGATTATTTCCTACACTTTCTAAAAATGGCGGTGGTATTATTCGATTTGTTTCAACAAATCTATTAATCATTCTTTTGTAAACTTCATCTGAATCAACTGTTGCTAAGATTAATTCAACATTATAACCATTTTCTTTATATAAATTTATTTGTCTTTGAATAGATTCCACACTATTTCCAATTTTTGGAAATACATGATCTGCCCCTTCTTCGATTAATGTTTTTTGCAAGATTGTTGTTAATTCTGAACTTTCTTCATGTACCGCTTGTACGCCTACACCATTTTTATATTCAGGAATTGTTTTTTTTATTTCATCTGCATCAAGTATAGCAGCTTTTTTATTAATAGCCAGCCTGTTTGCTATTGTACTTTTCCCCGATGCTGGCGGTCCTAGAATAATTGTTACATTTTTATTGTACCCAATTTCTTCTATTGGCGTTTTTGTTTGTACAAAAGCTAATTCCTTTGCATTTTTTTGCCACAATGGAATTGCTTCTTCTACACCAACAATTGTTTTTCCATCTATATTAAAATTTCTTGTATTAATATAATTTTCAGAAGTAAAAGATTCAAATTTTAAAGTAGTACTGGGTGTTAGTTCTACATCTCGCAACGCTTTAACAACAAATGGATTTGCTTGTAATAGATTTTTTGGTGCATTTTCTTTTATTAAAATTTTTAAATCTGCAAATTCATCTGCTAATGGAGGAGGTATTACTTCTTCTCCAAACAAATTATTTTCTAATACCGTTGTTTGCTCAACAGATCCTTGACCATTAGGATCATCAAAATCTTTTACGTTTGATTCTGTTTCAATCTCAGATCGGCTGCGCGGCGTTGGATCATCGACAATGCGTCCAAGTTCGCCATCTGATATCCGTTCAAAATCGCCTGATTTAATTGATCCTCTGACATCTTGGACAAATCCTCTAACGGCTGTTGAGTAGTTTCCTGTTTCGCTTGCAAGCTTTGCTGCTTCGTTAAGTTTGTCTGAGAGCGGCCCTTTGCGATTTGCGACTGCCTGGAGTATTGCGATTGCTTGACCATCTGTATTTGCCCTTCTTTGATTTAAATCTTGAACCAAAACATTACCTTCTTGCTCAAGCGTGTCTGCGTTTTTAATTAAATTTTCAAAACTTTTTTTATCAGTTTTTAATTCTTTAAATGTTCGATCTAAAATTTTAGCACGTTCTGCATATAAACTTTTAGAAACAATCTCATCACCAAATAATGATATTTGTTCTATTTCTTCACGCCCAGCATTATTAACTTGTCTTACAATTGATTCTGCTTGGAACACATTGGGTGGATCTGCTTTTGCTAATATTGTAACCGCATCTGCATGTAATGATTTATCTTCAATTAAACGCCCAATTACAGCAGCGTAATTTGCTGGTATTACACCATTTACAAACGAACCATAAGCATCATCACTTAATTTAATTATTTCTCTAGCTTGTATTACTAATTGAGATCTAGGTGGTAAATTATCTAATCGGCTAGGGTCAACTCGTAAAACTTTTACAGCATCTAATACTTCACCACTGCCCTCAGCAATATTTTTTACAGCTGCAATTGCTCGAACTTGTGGAATTGTCCAACCGTCTGCTTCATCAAAAACATACGCATTTAATTTTATATCTTGCCCTGGGTCTTCTTTCATTAATCTTTTAGCTAATGCTAAACGTTGATGCCCATCTGCTATTGAAAAAGTGCCATCTGAATATTTGTAAACGCTTACAAGACCAGCTTGATAATTATCCCATTTTTTTACGCCTTGAAGTCTGTCTGTAACACCAAGTTCATCAGATTCTTTAAACTGGAATTTTTTTGCTTCAACATTTATTTGATTTGGATTTAAAGATATTGTTTCTGAAATTTCAGAACTGTCTTTTATAACGTTATTTTTAATTGGTGAACTTGGAAATTCTGATATGTCAGGCGTTTTATTTTCGTTTAATGCGTTTTCTGTTTCAATAAGTCTTGATTCGTGTTCTGCTTTAGGAAAAACTTCGGATTGATCTGGTGAATTTTTTAAAGGATTATCATCTATTTTTTCTAAGTCTTCAATTATTTCTTCTATTTCACTTTTTTGCGCTGGTGTAAGAACATTTTTTTTATCTAAAATATTATATAATCTTTTTGTTTTATTTAAAGATAAAGATACGCTACGTCCTAATATTGGAATAAACCCTCCAATTGCCATATTTACAGCTAAGTTTGTCGTCATTTCTTTTATACCATATTCTTCACCGAGTTCAGTCATCCAATCTTTTATTTCTGGCTCATCAATAATGCTTATTAAACCACCTACTAAAGCATTGCCAGCAACTTGCTTTGCTAAAGAAGCACCAGCAAAAGTCGGAGCCCCAGCAAACCCAATTGATAGTGGGTGTTTTATAAAAGCACCAGCTTGCCCTAATAATCTTTGAAAACCGTTTAATAAACCAGGAGCATAAAATTGAGCTTCAATATAACTTTCTTCTATATCTCTATAAACTTGTTTTGTTCTGTCAAAAAATGTTTCTTCAGTTAAATTTTGCAAATTTTCTGGTAAATTTTCTTTATTATTTTTTATATAACTATAAATTTTATTTTTTTCGTTATTATACCCTTCATTGCTTACCGATAAACCTAATTGATAAAAAGCTGGATTTTCAAATTTGTTACCTTGTATTTTATTTAATTCTAATATTATTGGCTTCCAAGCTTCATATTCAGTGTAATATCTTGAATCTGGACCAGCCATGCCAGATACGACACCAAAATTATAGCCAACAATTACATCAGATTTTATTGGTTTATTTCTAAGTTGATTAGGCTGAACAAATCCTAAATTTTTTATATTTGTTTCTGCCATTATTAATTTCCTAAGTTAACGAAACACTGCGTTTAATGGAACAGATTTATTAACATTAGAAGTTTTTTGCAAAAAATCTAATAAATTAATTACTAATAATTCTCCATTAACATCAGACGCATATTGAGGATTGTTTGAATATTCACCTTCTTCAGCATACACAAACACATATTGGTTTCCCCCAATTGCTTGTATATTCCAATCCTGAAACCCTAATCGCTCAGTTTTTAATTCTTTAGCTAAATCTTTGTCAATTATTTGATTTGTAGGGCTAGCATTCATAATAGATTCAACTGTTATATTTTCTAATTTATTTTCAATTTCTTCAACGCTTATACCAGGAGGTAAAAGTGTTTTATTTTCCCGTACTACTTGCACACCTCCAGTTTCATTTTCTACATTATAGCCAGTTGCTAGTTGCAATGCTTGTTCATATGTTTCTTCATTGAAGAATGTTAATTGATTTTTATCAGCTAGCGCAGAATATATTAAATTTGCTGTTTCAGAAACATTTTTCATTCCGTTTCCAGTAGCAATCATTGATTTTCCAAACGTATTATACAAACCAATTCGTTTATTTGTTTCAGTAAATTCAATTGGCTTAAATCCATTTTTATTTAATTCAATGCCTTTTAAAGCTAACAAAGCAGATTGTTTTTCTCCAACTGTTAACAAAGCGCCAATAGTTGCTAACTCTGGTGCATTTTTTGCTATTTCTTCAAAAACACCTAATGAAAAATCATACCCTTGTTCGCTTATTGTAGCTAAAATTGTCAGCTGCTCATCTAAAGATCCTTTGCCTAAAGCTTCTGATAACAATTCTGATTCATCACTTGTTAAATAAGTTATAGTATCAAAATTACCCCACTCTTGCACCTGGGCAGCTTCGTTGCGTCTTTGTGCTAATGAGTCGGATAGATTTGTAAAATCAATTGGTTTTACACTGAGTACACCAGATTTAATAGCATATCCCATCGGATCAGTTTCTAATGCTTTTACCTTATTAGTTTGCAATATTTTTGCAAAATTTAAACCTTCTAACCTTAATGTAACATTTTCATAATCATAAGGACTAGCTCTTTTGTCTAAACTTTCATTTAAAGACATTACAAAACCACTCATTTGATCTGGGTTCATCTTAGCCATTTTGTTTTGTATTTCAAAAATATACTTTAATTTGTCTATTCTTGGCATTAATTCATTGTATTTTGTTTTATAAATTTCATCAAATTTTTCAATTGTACTAAGCCAATCATAAATATCTTGACTGTTAGGAAGATCTTCTGGTTTTAATTTTTTATTTTCTTTTACAAGATTTTCAGCTACTTCTAATCTTTTTTCGATAGGTTCTAAACTCATTAATAAATTATTAATTTCTTTTGTATCGGCTTCTTTTGCAATTTCTTTTATTTCTTTGACTATTTTTGTAGCAAATTTAGAAACTTCAATTTCATAGGTAGTATCTTTTCCTTTTTCTCCATATCCAGGCAATCCTTGCTCTAATTGTATTAAATTATTTTGCGCTTCTTCTGGACTCATTTTTCTTAAACTTTGAGCTAATTGCATTTTAAATTCTAAATTATTTATATTTTGATTAAGCCTATTTCCAAATGGGTTTTGATTTATTTCATTTTTTAAAGATTCAATTGTTTCTAAACTTGGCATGCCGCCATTTTCTAAAATTGTATCTTGTTCATTAATCCTTGTTATTAAATTATTTTTTGCTCCAGTTTGTTTTCTAATATTGTTATTATAATCAACCTTTAAACGGTTCATAAACAAATCAGTTTCTACTAAATTCATGCCTGGCAATGGTTTTGCTTTATATGTTTCTAAAATCTCTTCTTGTTCAGAAATTGTCATTTGATTAAATCTAAATAATGTGTTGTTTTGCACAGCAGATTTATATGTTTTTTCTGCCCATTCATTTACATCTGCTTCTGAAATTTGAAGATCTAATAAAATTTGTTTATTATTAGCAATTAATTTTGCAATGTTATCTGGGTTCATTCCATCCATTACTGAATTGTTTATAACGTCATCAGCTAAAACACCCATTTTTAAGTAATTTTTTTCTTGCAATTCTTTAGCGTATTTTGCTGATTGCCAGGTATTGTATTTATTCATTGCTAAATCAGTTCTACCAGACAATTTTTGCTGAAGAACAGAGCCAGCCACAGGGTCAAATACATTTATACTTTCACTAAACCCATCATTAATATTTGCTAACTGTTGACTAATTTCTGACGCTGGCGTGTTGTTTAATTCTCCAGCAGCCAAAACATTATTAATTTGCACTTGAGCATCTGTTTCTATTTCAGCAATAGCCAATCGAGCCCCTAGTTCATAAGCGGCTTTTTCTGATATTGTTTTAGCACCGCCTTGAGCTTGTAATTGTTCTAAAGTAGCTGCACTTCCTTCTTTACGAACACGTTCCTGGCCTAATAATGTTTCTTGTTCCACAGTTTTTTTAAAAAGAAATTGTGACATTCTTCCAACAGATTGTGAAATATCACTGCCTAATCTTGCACTTTCCCTGGCATCAGCAAAATCAATAGATCGAGGTTGACGAGCTTGTATTCCTAAACGTTGATATTTTGGTAGTAAAGCCATTGTAACCTCAAATAATTATTTTTCCAACTGAGTGCGCTCTTATTCCATAATCTACTGCTGTTTCTGCTGCACCTAGATAAGACGTTGTTCGAGCAGTTTGACCAGCGCCTTTGTATATTGCTGCTTGATGTGTTGCCTGTCCTAACGCTAAAATTGCATTGTCTTGCGCTAAATTAAATTCCCTTATACCTTCTGCCATTGCTGTGTTTTGTATAGTCTTTGCTGACCCAGACATTGGGTCAACACCACCAAAAGCAGCGTTATTAATAATTGTGGCTAGTGTTTCATTTAATCTAGTTAAAGCTGCTACTCCTTGCTGTTTGTAAGCAAGCGCTTCTGAATTACCTCTTAGCTTTTCTTGTGCAGCTTTTTCATTATATTCCCTTTGCCTAGCACTACCTTCTGCTAATTTTCCAACAATACCTATTCCAGCTAAAGCTAATTGCATATCAATTCCCTACACTCATTTTGTATTCTAATCCAAGAACATTCATTTTTAATGGAACACTTTGCGTTATCGTAATTTGACCTGATTTAGTATACCCAAGTAAAGCATGCGCTGTTTTTGTTCCAGTAAATTCGCTTATTGGTGTATCTAAACTTTGGCCTAAACTTCTAAAAGCTATTTGTTGATTATTTATTTTTAAATCTTGTGTGTCATGTACTAAAGCGTCAACTTGCAAAATTCTTTTTTGCACCCCTTGCGTTGAGCCAGATTGTAACGTTGGTTCTGCTGGCATTGTTTTTGCACTGACTGTAAAATCTAAACCAACCTCCCAAGATGCAGTTGCTTGAGAAGCAAACGTAATAATAGAATTTGCTGGAACAACTTGTGTTGGATCAACCAATCCATCTCTTACAATATTAACTGTGAAACCAATTAATTGAGTTAATTGGCCAGACGTTGTATCTGGAAAACTTCCCTCTCCTTTTTCTGCTGAATCTAATAAATATGTAGAATCAAATTTTTCTAAATTCCATTGTATAGCTTGCCCTGACACTTCTCTTTTTACCATAACATACACATCTGATACATCAACGCCAACTGCTATAAATGTACCTGTTGTTGTAAACCTGGATGGCGCTATAACATTTTGACCAATTAAAATAGAATACACCGCTAACGACCCATCATCACCATTTACAATATAAATTTTATCTGCTTCGTCTGTTGATGTTGCTCGAACAGACGCTATATCAATTGGTGTTTTTAACAAATGCGAACTTAATACAGACAATGATTGCACCTGATATGATGCTGTAGAATCAGTGTATTGGAATGCGTTTAATGTTTTACCTTGTCTTTGAATAAAAACTGACGCGCCATTTAAGTTTTCAATAGGTAATCCTGGTTTAGATCCAAGTTGCGTTTGCGGTCTTACTAAAAAATTTGATGGCGTAATTGCTGCATTATCAGTTTGTTGAATAATAAACTCACCACCTGTTGAAAATATTCTTAAATTTGAAGCTGAAACAACATTTACAATAGCGTTTAATTGATTTGTATTTATTGTTGCTTCTACTGATTCATCAGCTAAACCCGTTCCAGGTTCGAAGTTAAAATAGTCTATTGTCCTGGAACCCCATACAGTGTTCGATCTTGTTTTTGACCCTCCAAAATATAACCTACCTTCATGAAAGCATGACGATCTAGGCCAACCTCTTGTGTTTGACCATGTATCCTCATATCCATGTTCACTTTCCCAATTGCCAGCAACAACGGCAGATGCGTCAAAAAATGGTGTTTCTACAACGGCTTTCATTTCTGTAGCAGATACAAATTCTACATACCTTGCTCTACCAAATGTTGTTAAAACGCTTGCATATTCACCAACTGCTGCTGGAGCAAACGCTTCTATTTTATAATGGGTTGTATTATCTGGAGCTGTTGTCCAATTTGTAAACACTGTTAAAACTTTTGAAGAAGCAACAAAACTTTTTACATGCTTTGATTGCCCTGAGCCTGTTCCAGACGTTAATGTAATAAACATACCATTTGGATAATTATCAGCGTATGAACTTGAACTTTTTACGGTAATCGTATTTGCGGTTCCCCCTTGAGCCTGGCCTGTCTCAGTGCTGACCGAAGATGCTGTAATTGTGATATTACCTTCTGTAGCTGACGGAGTAATTGAAAAATTAGGATTGTGTGTATCAAAATTAAAAGCATACTTAGGAATATTAGTAAAAGGTACATTTTCATATGTCCAACTTGTGTCACTGTTTCTAACTAATCTTTTTGTTTCAAGATCTTCATGGCATAAAATTAAAGTTTCGACTGCTTGTGTGTAGTTTATTTCATCAACCATAGTTGGTGTAATACCAGCACAAGTTATAAAATTAGCTCCATTAACAGTAAGTTGAACACCATTTTTAAAAACAAATATTCTACCTGTTGTATTGTATGATGTTAAAACTAAAATATAACTATCTGATACATTAAATTCAAAAGGAATTAATTTATATTTTGAATAAACAGTCCCTTGAGCAATTGTTGCAATATATTTAAGTCCATCACGCCTTGTTATTCCACCTTGCGGCTGCACTAATACATTTGTTGCTTCTTCTAAAGCGTTATTATATTGCTCAATATCAGTTCGAGATCTTACTAAAGGATCAATTTCGCCAACAGAAAAGTTTGTTTGGAACTGTGTAATCCTCATGTTAGTTTCTCACATCAATTAAACTATAATCCTGTACTACTTTATTAATTTGCCCCCTGGAATCAATGTTTGCCGCTTCTCTAAATAAACCGCCCCGACCACTTTCTCCTGGCGTTCCAACAGCTATACCACGAAAATAATCAGCTTTTTGAGACTGATCTGTTACAGGTATTGCTAACTCTCCAGCTAATGCTGTCCTAAGTAATCTAACAAAATATACTGGTAAATCTGCTTCTGTTACAGTTGCTTGGTAATCAATATATACAGTTTCTAAATTTGTAAAAACTTGATCACCGTATATTTCCCAACCAGAATTTAAGGATTGAGCAGAACTTGAATTGCTAGAAAATAATGCAAGTACGCCCGTTAACATATCCCCAGGTAATTGATAAGCATATTTCCATTCATTAGTTGGAGCAGCTGATAATCTGGCTAACTGTACTTTTTTTAAAGACCAAGACCAAGGATATCTACTTATAAGTGTATCTCTTAAATCTGGATATAACCTGGAACATGCTGACGCTAAATCTGTACCCTCGCTAAAACTGCTTATTGTGGTAGATCCTAAAAGGATTAAAGCATCAGAACAAATTGAAATATCTGTATCACCAGTTGCCATTACTCACTCCTTTAATGTTTGGGGGGCCAATAATCCAGCCCCCCAAAATATTTATGATACGCCAATCGCTGTCCCAGCAGAAACGTCAACCGTTCCACCAGAGTTTGATATGACAACAGAAACAGTAGCCGTAGGCGTGTTTGAATCATAATGAAAAATCCAATCCCCTACTGCTAAAGTATCTGACAAACTATTAAAGTAGTTTGCACCAGTTACAGTCGCTTTAGCATCAGCGCTTATGTAACTGTATATTGCTGGAGCATTACCGCGCTTAGACGCTGCGATGGTTGACCAACCTGTTGTTGAAAATGCCATGTATAGTTCTCCTTATTCTGTACAATGAATTTTAACGATGCCTTCACCGTCAATTGCATGTGAACCAGCAGAGAACATTGAAGACACTAAGAAGCTAGTTTTTTCTGGAATATAATTAACTTCACTCTTCTGTGACATTGATTCCGCATAACCCATTGAATCTGTATGCCAAGCAAAACAGGTTCTAGTGCTAGGTTTTGGAATACCGCCTTCGTCACGATCTCCCATTGTAAGGATCTTAAAGCCCATGAAAGAATCAATTTCTCCACGAACAAGAGCCTTAACAGTTGCAAAATCTGAGCTAGTTGCTTCTGTTTCACCTAATAACGCATCAAGCTGAGAAGCATGCATTAACAAATGACGCCCTTCGCTTGGAACATTTTTTTGATTTAGATGTTTTGCAGTTGCTCTTAGTTTTTCAACATTCATGTTAGTACCAGACCCACCTACTGTTGTTGCAACAGTACTTGTTCCTGAAGCAGCATTAAGTGCATCAATACACAGTTGATCCATGCGTCTTGCAATTGATTTAGCAACAACTTGCACTAACTCACGTCTTTCATCAAAATTGATGTGTGATTGGTGAAAGATGTCTGAATATTCAGCTGCGATATAATCCGACATGGTTAATGTGACATGTGAATATGTCACGTTTAGTGGTGTCACGTCCGTTTGAGGAACGCGAACAGTAGCAACACCTTTTCCGATTTTTGGAAATTTAACGGTATTACCAGCTACACCAGTACGAGTTCGCATAGTTCCGCGAAGAATTGCTTCCGCTTGATATGCTTGCTTAACTTCCGACTCAAAAAGAGTAACGAAAGCTGTAGTGACGTTCTGCGCCATAGCAGATACCTCCATTTTAGGTTTCGATTATGACACGATCCGTTATCCGTAATCGGGCGGTTCGCTAACGTATTGTGGCTGCGCTAACCAACAGAATTACTGTATAGACGGGCCAAGCGGTTAACCGTCTATTAAGGGATAACAAAAAAATTTTATTAAATCAAGACTTATGAAGGATTAGAAAACCATTGTTTTTCATATTTCTGCCTAAAGTTTTGATCTGTATTCCACCTGGGGTCAGCAATTGCAGCTTGTAAATCTTCTTTTGATAATTGCTGCGCTTCTACTACAGGTGTAATTGGAATACTTTCATTTGTAATTGATTGATGTAATTTTACAAAAGCGTTTATTGAATCAGCACTTGTTAAAGAAAAAGCAATTGCTTCTCTTTCTGCTACTGATAATGGTGCTTTTTGCAAAATTCTTTCGGCCATTTGTATTTTCTCCTGGCCACGTTCTCCAAGTTTAGCCATTTCTTGCGTTTTATCATACGCAATCTTTTCTTCTTCTTGCTTACTTATTTCAAAAACTTTATTTGCTAAATCTTCAAATGCAGCCTGGCTAACACCATTTTCTTTTGCCCATTCAGTGTAGATGTTTAATGAAGGATCTTCATTGTCTAAACCTTGGTCAATTAAATTAGATACATCATATTCTTCTGGCGCTTTATGTTTGCCAGCTTTGAATTTCTTTTCTAATTCCGTGTAGCTTTTTGCTAACTTTTCGTTATCAGCGCCTTCTTCCCCCCAAAACTTTGCTGGAAACCATTCTGGACGTTCTTCAGATGCTTCTTCAACTTCTGGCTTCGTTTCCATTGGTTCTGAATCTTCATGCAACGGTATAGGCTGCTCTTCTGGGTTTTCTGTTTCTACTTCTGCATTTGGATTTACAATTGGTGTTTCTTCTTCTTCAGACATTATTACTATTCTCCACTCTTTTTTCAATTTTTCTAACGAGTTCTGTCATTCCCTCACGCGCATAACCATAGCTTGCGTCTTCTCCAGGATGCCAGGACGGTTGTTCAATAGTGATAGATCGAAGATGGCTTAATACTTTTTGCCCTTCAGCACTCTTAAACACTTTTCCATAAAGTAGGTCTATTTCATCTACTTTAGGCGTATTATTTTGCGCTGGATTAAGTCCCTCCCAGCCTTCTTTTAAACTCATTGCATAGCTTCCATTGTTGCTCCCCCATCGTTAGCCATTTGTGCCTGTTGTTCAGCCATCATTTGCTCTTGTGCAGCTTCCATCATTTGTTGTTGTTCTTCTGGAGTTGCAAGTAAGTCTTGGTCTATGTTCATTTTTTCTGCTAAAAATCTTGTTATTCTAGGAATTGATAAAGATTGTTGACCCTCTGGTCCTAATGATCCAGCTATTTGCATAAATTGAACAACTTCATTAACTTCCGCTAACCTTTGTGTTTGAGCTAACGGTGCTACTGGTGTGATTTTTACTTCAACACCATTTACTTTTAATGGTAAATCAATAAATCCTTGTTGATCCATAATGTATAATATTCTTGATACTACTGGCATCATTGTTTCATTGATTAAACGACCAAACGCTGAACCAAGATTTGTTGCTAATTCCCTGGATCGTTCTGCTATTTCTGTTGCAGATCTTGCAGACATATTATCTGGCGGCAATGTATCATCCATTAATATCTTTTTAATATTCATACGCAAATCATTTGTTATAATTTGACTTACATTAAAATCACCAGCCCTGGGCAAAGGCGCAAGCGATGCTCCCTGGGGACCACCATTTCTCGCAACGCCAATAATAGCCCCTGGAGCAATCTGAATGTTTTGAGGATTAATAATGCCATCATCTGCTGCTGTATAAACACCTGAAATAGCAAGTGACGCATTTTTTAAAACAAGTTCTACTGTTTTATTAAGTGTTTTTATATCCGCTATCGCTGTTACCAGCGGCCCTCTACCATATATTTCTCCAGCTACTTTCATATATCTGGCAACAATAAAAGGTGAAGATTTTAATGTTCGATACACGAGTTCTTGTTTTTTTGCTGGCCAAATAACATGATAACAAAATATACCCATTTCGTAATCAAAAATAACAGCATCTATTAAATCTATTTCTTTTGATGGATTATCTCTTATTACCTGTTCGAGCTCTACACTTATTTCTGCATCTGGAAATTCTTGCGGTATAGTTTCCGCTTTCATTTTTAGTTTTCTATATACATTATCTACATTGCCATATGTACCTTCTTCGATTGCAACAAGATATTGTGGTATAGGCGTAAATCTTATGGGCGTTGACTCATCTCCTGGCGTTACCATCATAACAGCAGTTCCAACACATAAATCTAACAAAAACTCACCCATTGCTAGATCAAAATTTGTTTGGCGTAATAGTTCAAACATTCTGTTTGTATATTGGTCTAATGCTACCTGGGCTTCTGGTTTTTGCTCTTCTGGTATTGCGCTGCCTGTTTCTAAACGACACCATTCTTTTTGAGGAGGAAATAAACCAGCTTGTATTCTATTAGCAAATCTTTGTGTTGCGTGAATTGCTGTAGAGTCAAAAACGCGTTCCATTTTATTTTGACCAGGAACGCTACCTTCATATTGACCCCCGTATAAATTTCTTTGGGGCAATGCAAATTCATAGCAGTCCTGGTATATAGATCTCCATTGATCTTTTCTGGTTTGCGCTTTTGCTTCTCGCTCGATTACCTGGGTAACATTTAACCTTGCCATACTAAATTCCAATCATATTAGGATTTTTTTGCTTTCTTTTTAGGTTTTGGTGCTACACCACCTTCCCAGGCTTCATTAACATCTGGCGTTGAAGGATCATCACCTTTTAGTTGACCTGTTTCGGTTCTTGCTCTTTTTGGTTCAACAGCTTGCTTTTTATAGACTCTTTCGTCTTTTTTAATCTGTGTCATTAATAATGCACCTCTCCTAGATTTGATTTACCTAATAAAGATTTACTACCACCAAGAGTATTTGTTGTTCTGCCTGATTGGGACGAAAACAAAGAAAATAGACCTTTACCTTTTAACTTTGATCGTTCTTGCAAAGCTTTCATTTGCGTTTGGCGTTGTGCAATATCAGCTTGATCTTGCTTACTTTGCACTTTTTCAGCTTTTTTCTCTTCTTCTGTTTTAACTCTTTTACTACTTCCAAATAATCCTGACATTTTAAAACCTCACCATCATGTAATAATCTGCACCTTCTGGTCCAAATTTTGTCATAACTGACTCTACCTCAAAACCTAACGCTTTGGCAAACTTAAATGCAGTGGTATTATCCTTTTTTACACAAATTTGTAACCTATTTACGTCATAATCGCCTATTGCGATATCTATTAAAGACTTTGAGCCCCTTATAAACGATATCGCATGTTGCTCTAATCCTTCACTTGGCAGCATCCAAACTTCCATTAGTCCAGGCCAGACGGATCTGAGCCCAAATACAGCTACAACGCGATTTTTTCCAATAGCTGCCCAGCTTAATTTTGGGTCTGCGCTATCCCAAACATAGTCCAGGTAATTTGGAATTATGCTTGCATAGAGTTGTTCGTGTTCTTTTAGGCGTAATTTTTGCAAATGCGCGTACATAAGCGGTACTATTTGCTCATCTTGGTTTATTTTAATGTCTGGGAATTGTATAAGTGGCATTAAAATATATTAAATTCTGTTGTTGCTGAGAATGTTTGTCCTCCAGCAAATGTTGTTCCGTAGGTTCCGCGTCTTAATTTTCGCTGCTCACCGCCCCCAAGCATTAGATATCCAAACGCATCGCCACAGTGTGAGTGTTCATTTTTAACGGGCATATCTTTAAACCGCTCTTGTCCAGCGCCCAGGCTTTGTCTTTTAAAAAAGTATCCCCCAGCAAGTGATTTACGCAATCTATTGCATTTTTTATTAACCATAAGCCCAGGTTTACCTCCAACAAGTCTATTCATAGGTGCTGCGGCTGCTTCTCGACGCACACCAAAAGCGTTACTATCTGTTGGACTTGCTTTGAAACCAATAGATCTAAGGTGGTCAAAAGCGGTTACTTCATAAATTTCATCGCGTTTATTACCAGCTGGATCGCCCCATATAACAACTTCTGCTTTATCGAACTTAGCTGCAATTGTTGCCAGGAGTTCTTGCCCGAAACGTTCTAGCCCCATGTTAAATGTAACGAGCTCGTCAATAATACGCCAAGAACCACCAGCAGTACGCTGCCCAAAAATAGCCGCTGGCGTTAATCCAAAGTCTACACCGATTTGCAATGGATATTCTGGATCATATTCAGCATCGCCGCTCATAAGCTCATCATCATATTCAGGCCATACAGGTCTTCCTTCTTGAACAAAAGTAAATTTGCCCTCTCCGTAGCATCTTATCCAATCAGCGTTTTTACCGCCTAAGAGCTGCTCATAATAGCCGCTAGGCAGATGAAGCTTGTTTTCTGCACTAGGGTTTACCATCCACCACTTACCCCCTGAGAAGACAAATCCATTTGCTTCTGGGTTTTCTGGTAATTCTTTTGCAGCTATTTCAAGAACGCCCCCAGGCTGGCGAAAAAATTTCCAAGGAAAACGCCCTGTTATTTTATTTTTTTCAGACAAATCATGCCACCAGTGATCGGAATCTGGTGGGTTTGTGTCCATCCATATACCGTGCCAGGTAGCACCCCCATCAGCTTTTGTTGGATATCGCCCTACTCTGTGGGTCAGCCCGTCAATAACAGCTTTTGGAAGCTCTCTAGCTTCATTTACCCAGGCGCCAGTAAGCTCTAAAGACAGTAATTTACGCACATCTTGTGGCGTAGAAAGCGCCATAAATATAACTTCGCAATCAATACCAGGAGCATTATCTCTTGTTGGCAACTTCAAATGGTGCGTAATAGGTGGCTGCCAACGCATATTTCCCCAAGTATCTTCTGGAAACAGCTCTTGCCAGGTCTTAATTGTTGTTGTTCTTAGCTCTGGATAGGTATTTCTAACCACAACAAATCGTGAATATCGAATACCGTCCCTGGGAGAAGGCTTTTGTTTAACAGCCCTTAACATTATTTCAGCAGCACACCCATAAGACTTACCACTACCAACTGGCCCCATTATCCCACGCACAAAACTTGAATCATGCAAAAACTTCCAAACAGTAGCAGATTTAGAAAAATCTAAATTTAAACTTGGTAAATTAGTCATCCTTTTCCTCATAAGACGTCACAACTGGTCCCGTCATATTAATGCCAACAATTGAAGGTTTATCAATATTTTTTTCCACATCAAGTAATCCTGACGCCTTTGCCAACACGCGCAGCACTGAAACTTTATCAAACAACTCAATCGTTACACCGTGAGGACCAGCCGTTACTTTTTTAATTGCTGCCAAAGACTCATCAGGTATTTTATCAATAGGATGCACCTCACCCGTATGAATATCAATAATATCCGTTACCCTAGCAGTCCCCATTGCAATTAACTCCGAAGCAACAGCTTCCTTATTCTGTGCTAAAGTCTGAGAGCGCCCAATACGACGCTGAACCATCTGAGCGCCCCCAAATCGACCAATAGGTGGAATAGGCTTTTGCTTATCCCCCTTGCTCATTAAAACGGTATCTTGTCATCTAAATCTTTTCCTAGATCACCACTACTAGGAGATGGCTTAAACCCCCTATTCTCATCTTGCTCAAACAACTTAATCCAAGTTTCACCATCCGCATTAGGTGTCGGTAAACTATCTAACTTAATACTCATACCCTTCTCATTATCAAAAGCTATACCAACCTTATGCCAATACACCTTCTCTTGACCTGGCCTCTGTTTAGCCTGGACAACATTGAATATTTTACTCATGACTTCCTCCATATTATTATATTATTACCGATATCGCACTTACAAAGCATTAACAAGCTGTTTAATCAAATATATAAACTTAGTCCTGGGAATAATAACAACTAACTCGCCATCAACCCAAACCCTTAGACCATCAGGATAAACATGATATGTGATAATCGGTTTCATGAAATTTTGAAAAATAGTTCTGTGGGGATATGTACAGTAATGCGCGACCCCCAGGGGGCAAGGGTATGGTCGATTTTAAAGCTCATACAGCGGCCTTTAGTTGTTGCCAGGTATGTCGGGCTATCTTTTGTCATTCCTGGCGCTCTCTGTCTATTTTAAGCAGCCCTACGGCTTGTGCGGCTAAACTTATTGTTGCTTTGCCCTGGTCCTTGTGTGAAATCCAGTAGCCTTGAGCAATTGAACTGGTGAAAAAGTTCTTAACGAGTAACTCAAAATCTTCATATAACATAGATAACCTTCTCACATCCTCCGAGTTAGCGCCAGCTTTATCCAGTTTATGCTGCTCGATTGCTGTGTGTTCTGCTTCAGCTACTTGCATTTGTTGTTTACTACTTAGCCTGGAACGTATGGTTTTCTCAAGTTTAACATTAACATCATATACAACTCTGTTACTTGTGCTGCGCTGTCCTCTCCACAATGGATTAGCATAGACCATGTAACCTAAGTCTCTTAATATCTTAACATGGTTACTTACACCGCTTCTGGTCATTCCAATGTCCTGGGCTATTCGTTGCTGTGATACAAACGTTCTTCCCATAAAATCACAGTAGCTACAGTAAGCTGCTAACACTCTTAAAGTCTGTCCTCTAATGCGTGGATCTTTTAGAGCTCTGATCGGTACAATTGCAAACTGCCTGAGATCTTTGGCTCTTAGTTCAACTGGTTTCATTCTTATATTTATCCACATCTGATTCTTTAATTAACTTTGCATCTATGAGCCTTTGATAGCCTTTTCCTGTAATGTAGCTTTCTCCTACTGGCTCACCGCTTTTAATCCTTTTGGCTGCTATGTGGTCGGGCTCGAACTTTAATATTGCAGCTGATTGACTGATCATTTTATTTATTGTTATTGAATCTTTTACTGCTGACATAAATACTTTGATTGTTGGCCATGATCGTCCTGGGTTTTTCTTTCTAATATAAATACTCATCTTATCAAAAGTCCTGGTAAAGTCTTCACCTTTTAGACCTCCTGGTAACTCTGAATTAATATCCTCAACCAAGTTATTCATTTCTGTTCGAGCTCGATCCTTTGTAAACGTTCCAGGCATATCGTACTGGCTAAGAATACGCTGCACCCATTCTCCAATAATCCTCGTTCTTTCACTGTAATCCAATTTCTTTCCTTTCATCTGCTAGTATCCATTTCATCTGGTCTTCTTGTGACATTGCTTTAAATTGTGTGTCCGTTAACTCATCCCTCCACCTTTCCTGGTTTAACCACGTTGCAAAGAGTGGAATAAATCTTTGCTCCTGGTTTTTGTATATTTCTATAAAATTACTAATTGATATCAATATAACATCAAAATGAACCTTACCTCTTGCCTTGATGTAAGCTTGCTCCGCTTTTCCTGTTCCAACCTTCTTTGGATAGATCTCCCAAATGGTCTTAAACTCCTCCAATAACTCACGCTCTTTTGGAGATACTTTAGTATCTCTTTTAATAGTAGTTATGGTTTTGGTTTTGGTTCGTTGTCGAGCCGTTGGGTGAGCCGTTACCCTAGCCGTTGGTACGTCCGTTATAACGTCCGTTGACTCCTGTTTGTTAGAAATCAATAACTTAGCCTTAGCACTAGCCCTACCAGCAGAACGTTTTTGTTCAACGTTTTCTTGCACCTGTTGGAAGACCTTTTGTTGCTTTTTTTGCGTCCATTTATCATTTTCTAACGTCCAAAAAGATAGGATCGTTTGCTTGATTTTAGACCATTTACCAGGCGTTAAACCAACCATGAGCGCAAGCCTTTTATCATCATTCGGCAAGCTGCACTCTGGCGTTCTCCAGGCAAACATTAATAACCTAAAGTAAATCCCGTGTTCCTCATTCGTTAAATGTTGTGTATCAGCGATATAACTGTCTGTCCAAAGTGGCATTGCTGGATATTTTGCCATTTATTTTACCTTTTCTTTAAGGTGAGCATGTGCTAGGAGATACTCACTGTTCTTTCTTTCGGTTCAGTTGGTTTGCTACAAAACCTTTAACCCCTCGGTTCTCCATGACTGAGGGGTTTTTACCTTCCAATGAACCTCGATAGCAAGCAACGGGTCACCATACTTTTGTAATGCCGTTACTCGATAAACTTGCGCGTCATCAAAATAAACAATCCCATTTAATGCATCTAAAGCAATCTTAACAATATTATCAATATCTGGCCGCTTTGGATAAATTAAATGATGTGCTGCTAATTGCTTCTTTTTCTTTGTCCAAGACTTAGGAACCTCAAATTGAGCGTTGACCTTAACCTCACAAAAATCAGAAAAGGGCTCTAAATCCTTCAGCCACATCGCTTCCTGGGCAGCTGCCTTTAATCTAGCTTCGTAGTCCCGGGTTTTCTTAGGTGTATAAGCAAACCCTTTTCCAAACCTGGGGCGCCCTTTCCCAACTGGCTGACCTAGCTCTAAAACATAAACACTCTGCATTTCTAAACCTTATGCCTGGTGAGCCAACTCGATACACCCTGATCAGAAACAATAACGCGATTATTATTCAAACCCGAATCAATTAAATTAACCGCTAAAACCGCCTGACTGATTCCCTGGCGCTTACTTTCAGAGTCAAGTTTAACCTTGATATCCGTTGGAACACGCAGAAAAAAGCCTTTAAACTCCTGTTTTTTCTGTTTTTTTCTCTTTTCAATCAATGACTTACACCTTTTTTTGCTTTTTTGTCCATATTTTATGGATTACCCTATTGACTATCATTAGATATCGGTTTAATTGTTATTTTGTAGCAAGTCAACATTAGAAAGGAAAAAAATGAAAAATGTTTACGTAGTTATTGGTGAGCATGATGGAATCATTGGAGTATATTCAAACATTCGCAAAGCTAGAAGTCGGGCAATAGCCTATGCTAGAGGTAATTACTGTCGTGCTTATCAATCCATAACCAATCCACGAAGTGGCGAAGATATTTTAGAATGGCGTAATCAATTCAACGAGTCTTTTCGTGACGAAAATTCAGCAGAAATAAAAAAAGAATGCGTAAATTAGAAAGGAAAAAAATGGAAATATTCCAAAATCCAAAAGACTACGCTGCTAAGTTGTGTGCGCTGGGGTTTTCTCCAGCCATTGCCAAAGAGCAGCTCGAACAACATTATTTTGCGACACCAAGCAAGTATGTTGATGACGTAATCAAACACATGGAGGAACTTAATGAAACTAACTAGAGAATTTTATAGATTAGACAAACTGGATGGGGCCAAGATTTACATCCCAACAGACGTTAATGGTCTAGAATTTTGTTTGTATTCACACAAAAACAATTATTTTGCACAGTGTTTTCGCGGCAAACAAGCAAAACCAGCTTGGCATTATGATTTTGGCAGCGATGCAAATGCAGAACGCAACCGTGACAACACAATCAAAAACGAGATCAAAGAACAAAAGCAGCGTTTAGAGTATAAAGCAGAACAACGTAAAAAAGCGCTGCAACCCCACACATGGAAAGTAAATGACATTGTTTATGAGTCCTGGGGCTACGATCAAACCAACGTTGATTTTTACAAAGTAAAAGAATTGATTGGCAAATGCACAGCAGTGCTTCAAAAAATAGGTAAGAAAACATTACCAGGCAGCGATTCATATAGCCACGGAATGGCCAGAGATGTGATTGCAGATGACAGGCTTTGGTTTGGAGATGCTTTTAAAGTACGCATTCACAACAACATGGCCAGGTTGCGCGGCAATTATTCCTACGCACACATCTGGGACGGCACACCAACTTATGAAAGTTGGTACGCATGAAAAACCTCATAACTGACATTATAGCCTGTTTATCATTGTTTGTTATTTTTTACGGAGGTTTGTTTTTAATCTACGGTTTATCATTATGACCTGGATTATTGAAAAATTTAAATATGATGAAACAATGGAATGCCCTGACTGTGATGGTTGGGGTTATTCTGATTGGCAACAAACAAACTTTTCAATGTATCACGGTTTTAAATTTAATGATTGTGAAAATTGTGAAGGTCTTGGAACAATTGTAAAGGAAACAGAATGAATATTACAAATGAAAAAATGACTTATTATGAGGCTTTGCGCGCTTTTAACAGTGGCGATATTGCGCTTGGTTTTGCACCGCAGCATTTAATAGATAAAATAGCTGATAAAAATGAAAATTCATTAGCTTATTGTGGCTTTGTTCAAAGTCAATACGACGATGCTAAACAAGCTATTATTGACGAAATTAATTCTATTAAGGAAACAGAATGATTGATCAAATTGATATAAAAAAAATGCACCACCGCAGCCCACAAGACACCGAACTGGCCGCAGCGGTGCGAGTTGTTCCGCGCGTCGTAGGGATGCGACGTTTTGTTTTGCAATCCCTGGAGAGCATGGGAGGGAAAGCCACAGGAACTGCAATTGCAAAATTAGCAGACAAGCCAATTACTAGCATAAGACCACGTTTAACAGAACTATTATCTTTTCAATTAATAGAAGATTCTGGACAACGTGAGTTGAACCAATACAAAAATAACGAAATAATTTGGAAAATAACAGAAGAAGGGAAAAAATATGTGGATTAATTATGAAGAAATAAGACGCAAAGCAGATCAAATTAGAGAATTGTGTGGAGATGATGAAGATACTTTTCTCGATACGCTCGATGGCGAATGCGATGCAATGGATATTTTGGGTGGATTACTAACGTTGCGCGAAGAAACAAAACAAAATGAAAAAATGAATAAAGAACTTGCAGCAACTTATAAACAACGCGCAGAACGCGCAAACAATAAGCAAGACGCAACAAACATTTTAATTAAACAGCTGCTCGATGCAATGAGCCAGAAAAAGGTTCAACATCCATTTGGGACCGTAACAATAACAAAACCAAAGCAAAAAGTTTTTATCATTGATGAAAAACAAATACCAACGCAGCTTATGACAGTTAAAACATCACCTGATTTAACAGCTATAAAAAAACAACTTGACCAGGGAGAGTTTGTCCCTGGAGCAGAAATTCAATTAGGAAACAGATCAATTTCAGTGAGGATAAAATGAACTTAGTCGAAGCAATGAATGAAATTAATAACGCTAACGAAACTAAAGGTGTACCACAGAGAGGTGGTAAAAAATACACTGAAGTTTTTGTGCGTGTTGAAATATTTAGAAAAACTTTTGGTACTGATCTAGGTATAAAAACAGAAATTATACTTAATGATGGTAAGTTTGTTATTGTTAAAGCAACTATTGAAGATAAAGACGGTCACGTTGTTGGCTCTGGATTGGCTGAGGAGGTTCGCGGCAGCTCAAACGTAAATAAAACATCTGCATTAGAAAATTGTGAAACTTCCGCTATAGGACGCGCCCTGGCTTCTCTGGGGCTGCATGGTGGTACTTATGCCAGTTTAAATGAAATGGATGCCGTTAAGCGCAAAGAAACAGCACTAAAAGAAAAAGAATTAGAAGAAAAAGAATTAGAAGAAAAAGAATTAGAAGAAAAAAAACAACAACAATTAATTGATTGGGAAACAAGAGTTTTAACTGAATTTAGTAAAATTACAAATGATAAGCAGTTTTCAGAACGTGACCGCATGAGTAATTTAAAACAGTTTAAAACAGAATTATCAAATTTACATACAATGCCTGGAGCAATACAAAAAACTGTAAATAAAAAATACAACGAAGCTTTAGCTTATTTAGGGGCTCAAATGGGAAAAAATAATGGAAACGTGGGATCAAATACAGAAACGTCATAAACTTGAAAAAATAAATCTAATGAGAACTTGGGCTAAATTTTTTTCATCAGTTGACGTTCATCAAGCAGAAGCAGCAAGATTGTTGCATATAAATTATAAATTTTTAAATGACTCTCTAATTAAAAATAACATAGAATGGGAAGCAAAATATGAACCAGGAACAAAAAGATCTAATGAGGAAACAAATAGGGTACGCTCTAAGACAAGCAGAAATCGTATTAAAAGACGCCCAGAGACATCCAAAAAGATTAACAATTGCACAAAGAGCAGAGGGTTTAAAAAAGATATTAAATACAGTCCACAAGAAATTATATTAATGAAAGCCTGGGAACAAGCTGCAAAATTAGCTAACGAAAGAATGAGAAAACACAACGGCTTGCGTAAAGCAAACTCCTGGGTATCAAAAGATAATAAATTTAGTTAATTAAATTTAAAGATTGTTCTTTAGTCTCATCATTTCGTCTTATCCAACCACGTCCAAACGTGTCAAAGGTGCTGAGGTCTCTGTAAAACTTATCACGCATATGGTGCATTTGTTCTATTATTTCTGTTGGCTCTACTTCAGCTACTCGTTGAAGTGTCATTGGCCCTATACCACCATCTTGCTCAACACCTACAATACGTTGCAATGCTTTAGCTGCACGACTAACTCCGCTGTTTACACCCCAATCAAAGCAGCTCCAATCAACCCCAGAAGGAAGGTCATCTGCTCGAAGTCTCGCCCAATAATTTTCTTTGTATATAGGGTAAACATCATCGTGAGTAAGACCTTCCATTTCCCCGTCCATAACTTGCCGACCTACATATTGTTCATAGACTGCACGTGTAACTCCAAAATTTGTCTGTCCGCCAGGATCATTAGGGTGATTAACATAGCCCCCTTCGTGTTCAAGAAGACGCGCCATACATTCTTCAAAGTTCTGTTTCATTTTGCATTCTTTCTCATTTTAGCAAATTGGCGTGACCCAAACCAAAAACTAATTATACTTGTGAACAATAAATTTGTGTCGTCACTCCATACTTCATTAAGCGCGTCTTTAAAATCTGCACCGCTATTCATTGCATATGTTAAAGTTGTTATTTTAACTAATAAAAAGAAACCAACAAACAAATACGTTATAACAGGCCGCACAGAACCACTCAGAGCTGCTGCAAAGCCTGATTTAGCATTAGCTGCCCTCATAGAAGCGTATATGCCTTCAGTTTCGCTTATATCGGCTTTTGCGCTAAGTTCATCTAACTTTAAAGATGAAAGTTGTTCAGCATATTTTCCTTTTGCTTCTAACATTTTTAATTCTTGAGCATCTTTTTGACGTTGTTGAAACAAATCAATTATTGAGGGTAAAACTGACGTTCCAAATCCAAGAGCTGCACCTAAAAGACTAAGCATTATTTTACCTTTGTTTTAGAAATAGCAGTGGCGCCCATAAAACCGACAACGACACCTAATTGAGCTACGATAAATGTGTTTAAGAATCCAGCGGCTGCTGACAATCTTTCCAGGGAAACAATTGGTGTAAGAAGAATAATAACACCTACTAAAACAGCGCCCATAGCTATCCAGGCCATCATTCTTTGAGTGTCCATAAGTTTGTCTTCATTTTCCAAACGGACCCATCTTTCATGGCGGTCAAGTTCATCGTCTGTAACAACACCATCGCCATCAGCATCAGCCATAGCATATTTACTATCTTTTTGAAGTTTTTTAGCCATAATAACCTCCTGTTAATGTTTGTTATATTACACTATTTTGTTAATTTGCCAAAGGATTATCGAAAGCTTCTTGCAATCTTTCATTTAAATCATCCTCAAGTTTAGTCATATCTGCATCAATTCGGTCAATTGTTTCTCTTAGAGAGTCCCGTACATCTTTTTCTGTATCTCTATTTAAAGCTTCAACTTCTCGAATAGATGC
>Ga0098059_1000377_pt1 | contig 29576 bp, 51 predicted proteins | sample 20_taG_FD_92580 | JGI IMG/M metagenome (GOLD analysis project Ga0098059, IMG submission 92580) | Marine viral communities from the Subarctic Pacific Ocean - 20_ETSP_OMZ_AT15318 metaG | ecosystem: Environmental > Aquatic > Marine > Oceanic | place: Subarctic Pacific Ocean | collected 2015-01-19
CACCGGAATAAAAGGTACAATAAAATTATGAAAATGCCAGGAATGAAATTAAAGAAAAGTAAAGTGTCTAAGCGGCAAGGTAAAGCTATTGATAAGCTACCTCAAACTAAACAAGCGTATATAAAACGCCGTATTTTAATGGGTGACACCTTGAGACAAGCTAAAAAAAGAGCTAAAGGTCTTAACGCCTAGTAGCTAATGCAAGACGTTTTACAATTAGTTAGTGAGCTTGGGCTACCAGTAGCTGGGGGTCTTATTATGGCTTACTTTATTTTTCTTGTAATGAAACAGCTTATGGATGGTCTTGTAGGTGAAATCCAGACAGTACAAGCTATCTCTAAAATGCTTATTACTAGAGCTTCTACTATGAACAACGATATGATTAGAATAGATACTAGCGTTAGTAGTGCACTAGGTTTATCACCTGATTTAGAACGGATAGCTAGAGCTGAAAATTTTGTAGAGGATGGGCGTATAGATGCAAGACGAGATTAATTTAGCCCCAATAGGTGATGCAGAAGCAGTAGTTGACGGATTGTTTGGTCTGATATACCTATACCCGTCTGATTATTTTGTTGTATTTGGCTCTCTGAGCTTGTTTGCTATTTATGGTTTATCAATCTATGCAGGGATAAAGTACATACAAAAGAAATTTAAATAATGGACATTGTGCAAATAATTTCCGAGTTTGGTTTTCCTGTAGTAATGGTCGTAGGGTTAGGGTATTTTGTATACTTTGTTTGGCAGACAATTACCAACAAAATTGATCCGGCTGTGCAAGAAATGAAGGTAACTATTATAAGATTAACTGATCAATTAAGGTTACTAGATCAAGATATGATAAGATTACAACAAAAAGTAAATACAGTACTAGAACTAAAAGAAGAAAATAGGTTAAAGGATGATGAAGAAATTTTGTAGTGTTGTAGTGTTAATACTAAGTAGTTTAGTACATGCAGATGAATTATTGTTTAAATTTAAAAGTCCTAGCTTTTCAGGAATAAATTCTTCTTCACATTACTTAACAATTGAAAACCAAGAAAATACTAGGCGCGGCACAATTAAACAAGAACGTGAAGCTGAGTTAGATGCTATAGAACGTGAAGAAAACAACTCAACTTTAGCTAGGTTTATGAGAAATTTTGAATCTAGGGTGTATGCACAGTTAAGCAGACAATTGGTAGAACAACTTTTTGGAGAAAACCCAAGCACGGAGGGTAAATTAGAATTAGAGGGTAATTTAATAGAGTATGTAGTAGCAGAAGAGACTGTTACACTTACAATTACGGACGAAAATAATGGTCAAACTACTATTACTATTCCTGTGGGGGACTTTACTTTCTAGTTGTGCGTCTAGAAATTTACTAGAAGGAAGTGGTATCCCTAATGTAATAATAAAAGATGCCTCTGTTCTGTCGTTACAATCAGAAGAATTAAGGGATATACTTCCAGCAAAGCGTAAACCTGTAATTGCTATTTATGCTAATAGCTTGCAAGACTTAACAGGCCAACGTAAAAGTAATGGTAGCTTTGCTATGTTTTCTACTGCTATTACACAAGCTCCCGAAGCATTTTTAATTCGTGCGTTAAAACATACTGCGAGCGGAAAATTTTTTAAAGTTACAGAAAGAGTTGGTTTAGATTCACTTACAAAAGAACGCCAGCTAATTCGCAGCACACGTGATAATTTTGATGAAGAAAGTAAATTAAAGCCTTTATTATTAGCGGGTTTGTTAATGCAAGGAGGAGTAATAGGCTATGATTCTAATACTTTTTCAGGAGGAGCAGGAGCTCGAATGTTAGGTATAGGAAGTTCAAAACAATATAGATCTGACTCAGTTAGTGTATCATTAAGATTGGTCAGTGTGTCTACAGGAGAAGTACTACTAGAAGTTCTTACTTCAAAAAGTATTTTATCCGTTAGTCTTTCACAAGATGTGTTTAGATTTGTAGACATAAATGGTGCTAGTTTAATTGAAATGGAGGGAGGTATTACTGCAAACGAAAGCACCTCAATAGCTTTACAAAAAGCAATCGAAGCAGGAGTATTAGAAATGGTAAAAATAGGTATTAGAAAGGGGTATTGGGAATATGAATAAAATTACTTGGTTGTTTATGTATACAACTACTTTAGCATATTTGTGTAGTGTGTACAGTTACGCAGCAGATAACGAAATATATGTAGACCAAGTAGGCACAACTACGGTTAATATAGACCTTGAACAATTAGGAAGTGGGAACATTATAGGGGGTTTATTAGCGGCAGCTGGTTCTATGACGGCGCTTGATCTTGATGGAACCTCAATGACTTTAGATATAAATCAAATTGGAGACACTAATAAATTCCTGGGGGATATGTATGCAGATACATACACTGGTTACTTTAACTTTGATGGTGATACCAACACGTTCACATCTAAAATGGATCCGACCAATGCGTTTGGCGCAGATGGTTCAAATGTTAATGTGCAAGTGACGGGAAATACTAATGCTATGACTCTTGATTTAGCAACAACTGCTTTAGCTAGTAGTACAGACCTTGATTGGACTATTAACGGAGCGAGTAATACAATTGACGTAGACATTGATGTAGATACAGCAACTCATTTTTTAGACATAGATGGGAGCAGTAATAATATAAATACAGATATGGACGGGTACGCAAACGGTTATTTTTATTTAGATCATACAGGGAACTCAAGGACATTTACAATTGATCAAGCAAGTACACAAGCTAGAGATTGGGTGCGTATTACTTCTAATGGTAACAATGGTACAGTTTGTGTTAACCAAAACGACCAGGGCACAAGTGTCGCTTGCTGAAGATATAGGAAGTATTACACAATTAAACGGTAATACTAGAGTAGTTAGAGACAAACCCTACGAAAGTGCAATCGACTTTTCGCTTAATTCTATGGACCGTTTAGAAACGGCTGCAGGTAGAATGGGTGTAACATTTCGAGACAACACTACGATACGTTTGACTGAAAACTCAAACGTGGTTATTGATTCTTTTATCTTTGATCCAGAACCAAATAAATCAAGTATGGCTCTTAATTTTGTAAAAGGAACTGGGAGGTTTATTAGTTCTAAAACAAAACGTATACCAAAAGAAAATATTAAAATACGTACACATGCAGCCACCGTAGGGATTAGGGGTACGGACTTTACAATAACTGTAAAAGAAACAGGCGAAGCTCTTATAATTTTACTGCCAGATGAGTTTGGTAATAGTTCAGGAGAGATTTCTGTAACCACGGCCCTCGGTCAAGCAATATTAAATAAACCCTACGAAAGCACAACTGTATATAATTTTGAAACCGCACCTACTACACCTGCTGTACTTAATTTAACGCTGGATATGATTGACAATATGTTGATTATTAATCCCCCTGAAACAAAAGAATTAGAAGTTAATGAAGATAAATCAGTAGCAGATAATTTACTTGATGTAGACTTTCTTGAGTTTGATGAATTAGAACAAGATGCTCTAGAAGAAGATAACTTAGAGTATCAAGAGTTAGATATAGACTATTTAGCGGGTAATTTTTTAGAAGATTTGCTTGATGTTATACAAGAGATTGATGCTTTATCTAAGGCTGATAAAGCTTTAGGAGAGAGTGGTATACAAGGGACTGCAATAGGATACGATGCTGAAACACAGATTAGTACTTTTGTTAACGATACCGAAGCAAAGTTTATAAGACAAATAGAGGACTCAGTACAAATGCAAGTTAATAAAAACGATTCTGTATCTATTGTTATTGAACAAGAAGGTAAGGTAAACAGAGTTTTAAATAATGGAGGAACTTCCTCTCGTATTACAATAAGACAAGGCAGCTAACATGGCACGTAATTATCAAAATGAATATAGAAAATATCAAGGCACTACAGAACAGAAAAAAAGAAGAGCGATGCGTAATGCAGCTAGAAGAAATGCAATACGTAACGGCACGGCCCGGAAAGGAGATGGTAAGGACGTACATCATGTAGATGGTAATCCTATGAACAACTCGCCGAGAAATACTAGAGTAGTATCAGCAAGTAGCAATCGTTCTTTTAAACGCGACCGTTATGGACGAAAAGCTTAAGCGAACTTTTTTGCTTTTTGTTTAGCTCGTTTAGACAGATCTTTATAATGGTATAGTTTTACACTTGTTTTAGTATGGCTTTTATTGCTATGTAAATCACCATTAGGCATTTTATGAGAACTACCTTTGTGTAAAGTGCCGTCTCTTTTATAATGTTTAACACCTTTCATTACTTCCCCTTATTTGTTGTTACAGGCGTAAATAAACCTTCTTTAATAAGTTTATCTCTATTAATCATGTGTGATTCTTCAATATCAGCTTTATTTTGACCGTGATACGCGACTGCTAAGTTTTTGTCTACTAGTGTTTGGTTTATGTTTAACCCATCTGTTACTAAAGTACCAAGCACACGTCCGAACTTACCTTTAGAATCTTTTAAATGTGTTTGTATTACACAAGATTCTGCAGCGTTAACGTGTTGTACAATAAAGTTTTTAGCCATTAAACCTCTAGCTTTTTCATCTTTATTTCTAGTACGTGATTCTGGGGTGTCGATTGCGTACAACCTTACCCTGGCCTTATGTAGTATAGAAAAACCTAAATCTAAAATTACATCAACTGTATCGCCATCAATAATTTTAACTACTTCACATTTGTATTCATACATAGAGGTTCCTTTATTTACACTTAGTTTGATCCTCTATCTTATCAGTAATTAATCTATTTAAATAGAACTGAGCTTTACGTAAATCTTCTAATTTATTTTTATGTGGATATCTCCATAAATATTTAATTACATTACCGCGCAGCCAGCCTTCAAACTGTTCTGTAGATAGAGCAGCTTTAATTGCGTCAATACATTCTATGCTGCTGGAGCTTGTGTAATGTACAGGTTTATTTACAGGATCATTATTCTGTGTCATTTTTTGTTCCTAAACAATGTTGTTCTATGAATAAAATGTAGTCTACTAAGGGCAAAGATTCTGTATTAAATCTTTCTTTAGTGCAAGAGTTAACATTTTTAAAATCCTGAGTTAACCAAAAGTCATCTTTGCAACCAGCTAATACATATGTATGTACATTATGTTTAAGTTGTTTTGTCAGCCAAAGTTCTTGTTGATCACTTAGTTGAAATCCCATTCTAGAAGTGTCTTTTTTAGGGGGCTTATGTTTATATTTATATTCTACAAAACAATGCCCAGCGGGCCCACTGTAGTATGTATCTGCTACTCCGCCATGGTAGCTGTCGTTTATTTTCCAACGATAAATTTTACAAGATAAAACTCTATGCACTCTGTTAATGAGTTGACGTTCATTCACGACTCTAAGAGTAACATATAAGTATATAAATTATATGTTTATTTCTATTTAAAATGTTCGTGGAAGTTTGTACACGAAGATGCTACAACAATAGGAGAAAAAATAACACCTCCGTGTACGCACTAAAAAAACTATTTACTAGAGTTTGTTACACCTTCGTAGATAGCTTTGGCTTTTTCATAGTCTTCGTCATGAACCCATCCTTGATTCTCAACAGAAAGATTATGAAACTTTTGAGCAGCACGGTTTTGTGTAGAGACGGATGTTATCTTCCACATGGAAGAAAAACGATCTCCACCCAACTGTTGGATTTGTGTATTCCATTCGCGTGATACTCTTAACTTAGATGAAGCAAAATCCATTAAGAATGGACTTACATCTAAAGCTCCGGTCTTTTCATTCTTACGAAGTAAAAGATGAGACTGAGTCTGTATGACTTCATAGTCTTCAGGAGATCCATCTAAGGTAGCAATTTTTTCAGTTGCTTCTTGCGCAGTACCTACTGTGCCAACTAAACCACCACCTTTCTCACGTTTACGCCAAATAACAAAGTCTTCAGTAAAATGTACGTTAATAACGTATATCTCTTTGAATAGTTCATTTGTTACAGTGTTTAACAAAGCACCGGGTTTGGCACCTGTAACGTACGCATCGTGACTTTCATCCACTTCATTGTTCATTTGTTGCAACAATTTGATCCGTGGGACTTGAATATGGTCAGTAGTAACATTTTCATTACCAAGACCAGCCGCTTTTGAAACGTGTGCAGGGACTTTAGTAGAGACTAAAGATACCGCTGTTTCTTTTGCGGGTGTAGCTATAGCTTGTTCAGACATTTCATCGTCCTTTTTTCATGGTTATTGTTTAGACCTGAAGTTTATTCGGGTCAGTTCTGTTGCTTTGACACCAGGAACGTCTAAGTTCATGGTTCGCAGCTCTCTATAAGCAGTAGCCGACATGCGTTTTTGTAACAACTCAAACTGTCCAGTATCACGGACATGGCGTTGTACAGCCTCCCAGTCTTCTACCGTAGGCACAATTTCTTTTTTCAAAGATACTGTACATACCTCATTGCCGACTCGATCTACACCTTGTTGGTCTAGCTTAGTCATTAATGTTGCTTCTAGTGCTCGTTGATGTTTTTTAAGTTTGTTTTCTAGTTCTTGAAAACCCTTAATCTCCACTCTAGTACTGTGAAGTTCATCTAGTAAATCATTTATATTTTTATCTTCTAACATTACGCTGCCTCCTGTGCGTATAGCTTAGTTAATACATGCAGTAAATTTTCCATTTTGCCTAATTTACCATTTAGTTTTTCATACACTTGCTCTTCCCAGGTATCACGTGCTGTAACTAATATAGTTTCTGTTTTCTTAGTTTGACCGGCACGATGAATACGTCTGTTGAATTGCTGGAAATGTTCTGCATTGTAAGTTGGACTACACCAAATACAGGCTGTAGCTTTAGTTAAGGTCAACCCATGACTCGCAGATTGTGGATGAGCTAGTAAGACTTGTAATTGACCTGCTTGAAAACGTTGTACTATATCTTTACGTTTGTGTGCAGGAGTTTCACCATCTATAACAGCATAAGATATTTTCTTTTTATCAGCGAGTGCGATTAACGCATCACGTTCGTGTTTCCAATTGAATGCTACAATGCTGTGTTTACGACTAGCAACTAGATCTATAACTATGTCGTGTCGCTGCTGGTGGAAGTATTGTACGTTACCTTCTTCGTCATAAACTCCTCCAGAGACGAGTTGTAATAACTTTTTAACCCTGGCCCCGGCATGGACTGCATTAATAGTGCCCATTTTAGTGTACAACACCGATGAGTCTTGTAAAGTTTTGTACATCTTTTGTACAGCTGGAGTTAGACTAGTATACAAAGTACGAACGATATTATCTGGTAGATCAATACAGTCTTCTAAAGCGTGACGTATAGTAATGTCACTTAACATTTGTGCTACTGTTTCTTCTATACCAGGTTTATCTATCCATTCATTAGCAAAGCCATTGAACTTAGAAGTACAAACTTGATTCCTAAAGGAATAATAACGAACGCCTAAACGTTCGCCATCATCTACACATAAGGCAGGATGCCATAAGTCTAATATAGTATTAGTATTAGGAGTACCAGACATAAAGATCCTACGATCAAAATGTCCGACCAAAGTTTTGAGATTTTTAGAACGCTTTGCGTCTTTGTTCTTAAACGCTGTAAATTCATCCACAACCAAAGTGTCAAATCTTTCAAGATACTTAGGATTTTTCTTGAGAAAATTGACAGCCTCAAAGTTAGTGATGACCATATCGTACTTTGAATCTTCAAATATTTTTTTGCGATTTTTAGCATAAGCTACCCCACAATTAATTGTTGGTTGAAATTTAACTATGTCATCTACCCATGCTGCTTCGAGTATAGATAACGGAGCCAGGACTAATGTAACACATTTGTTTTTTACATGAGCATCTAAAACTGAACGAGTCTTCCCTGTACCAGGGTCTGAGGTAATTAAACAGCGTAAATTATTAGTTATGAAATCAGTTGTGTCAGTTTGATGCGCATACGGCGGTGGGATTGAAGTCATTTATTTATACCTTGTATTTATTATTTATTATTTGTAACTGTATTTAAGATTTAATTATACCTTAAAATAGCTCGTTTACAACCTAGGTGAGCTAAGCCTAGTATCTCGTGTAGCGTTGTTTATTTAATACCGTGTTGGCAATGTGGATATTCTCCATTTTTATACGAACACCATCGACAATTTGTTTTAGATGGGTTTGGCATAAATTGCATTGCAGTTGTCATATCTACGGCCCGTTTATGTAATGTAGGCATAAACACCATAGCTTCATCACGAGTATAAGCCTGTTTAGTTATTTCACCATGATCTAAATACCATAGTTCTGTTTGTGCGTGTTGCAACTCAGGGAATTTAAAAAAACTACCGATTGCATAAGTTAAAGCTTGCTGTGCATGGCTTATCTCATTACCAAACATTTTACCTGTTTTGTAATCAATAACGCGAGCTGAAGTAGGTGAGTCGTGCAAGATAGCATCTAGTTTTATACGTGCCCAAACATCTTTTGCCATCCAACCACAAGGGGACCAATCAATTGTAAACCCCCATTCTCCTTCTAGTTCTGTTTTATCTAACTCATACATGTCACGTAAGTGTGCAAACTCACTTGTAAATTTGTTTAACTCAACAGGTAGTTCTTTTAACTTACCACTGACATAGTCTTCTGCAAGCTGGTGGATTACAGTACCACGGGCTGCAGCAGGACCAAAGTCTTCTTGTATGCGTTTAACTTTAGCTATATAAGAACGATAAGCACAGGTTTCAAATGTTTTGAGGGTCGAGTGCGACCAAGCTGGAATAAGTCCTAGCTCCTCTGGAGTCTCGGGTTGGATTACTTTATCCAAATCCGGACGCTTGTTTTGTACAAGCTCTACCATATTACTTAATGTGCAGTTTTCCTGTTTATAAGTTCCATATCTTTGGCATCAAAATGTTCTAACGCTAAAGACTCTTGTAGTTCTTCACTTAAGACCCAAGTCAAAAAGACTCCTCGAGGGGCAGAACGATTTTCACCTTCACCCATTCTCTTACGAGTAGTTTGTATATTTAATCTACTCATGGCTTTTGTAAAGTCCCGTACTGATAATGTTTTACGATTATCTGTTAATACATCATACACTAATTTGAAGTGTTGCATAGGGATAACCATTTCTTGTCCTACTGAAGCTACCCAGTTTTTAAGATATCGTTGTGCTGTACTTATGCCACCAGCGTCAAAAGTGTTTGTAAGTGGGATATCTAAAATCTCAATAAAGTATTCTAAGTTGTTTAATTTAATAGCATTTGCAAATTCTTCTAATACCGACATTGAAACTAACTTCATGTTTTTCTTAGCATCGTTGTCTAACGCAGTGTGAGCCATGCGTTCATCAACTTTAAAGTTTTTTAACAGTCCAGAAAATGTATACAATTCTTTTTCTAATGTGTCTAACTTTGTAAGCAATTCAGGCATAGTTTTATCTAGCTTACGTTCTTGCCTGGGAGCTACGTTGTAACGTCTGTCTCCATCTTCTATTTTAACTGCATCCGCTCGGTTTGTTAGAAAAATAAAATTACAATAACTAGGCAGTTCAACTTGATTTGTGCGCATTGCACGTACTGTTAGAGTAGGTTCTGTAATCTGATGTTTAAGTTTATCTGCCATTCGTCCTATGTTTCCAGAGTCACCCATACGAAACTCATCTACTACTAAAAACAAAGCAGTACGCATGTATAAGTTATATTGCTCCTCTATGTTTTCTAAAGCTCGCATTGGAACTTGAGCTTCGCCGAATAAAGGCTTAAGTATTTTATGTACAAACAGGCCCTTACCAGTTCCAGGTACGCCCGTAAATATCCATGCCGTCATAGTCTTACGTTTGTTTTGGTATATATAAGCTAACCAATTTATAAAGTGTTCTACTTCGGTTGTACCATTTCCTAGAATTTGCTTTAAGAGTTTGTAAGTAAAAGGTATGTGATTTTCAAATACTTGAGTTTCACCATATTCTACTTCTGGCAACTCTGTAGCTGGCTTTAACATGTAAGGCGTTTTTCTAAATAGATTTACATAGTACGGAGCTTTGTCCATTTGCATACCTACATCTGAAGCAGGATTAAATACTACTTGTGCATCAGCTACAAAGTCCGGCATAGGACGATTGTGAGTACGCATAAAACCTTCTAAGGATCCTTTTTGCGTAGGCATTAAAGGAAAGTCATCAGTAAACTGTTCTTTGTTTTTATCAAAAATACCATTGTAAAAAGTATCTGTGTAGTAATCACGTAGAACTATTGGTCTAAGGTCTTTACCTCCTTCCATTTCTTTTGCAAAGACCTCGAAGATGCTTTTGTAAAAGTCTGGATCGGCTTTTTGTATTTCAAATACAGGCTCACCTTTAAAATTGTACATATAGTGAGGGTTGGTAAGAATAAAGTAATAGGCACCGCTATCTCCTCCATTAATATTACAGTTAACATAAGGCTCACTTACCCTACAGATTTCTATTGTCATCCGGTCTGGGTTTTGCAGAACCTCTTGAGATTCGCCTCCGATATTAACTGTTGTAATACGTTCGCGTTTCTTTGTAAGGCCTGCTCGTTTACGTAAGCCATCTTTTATTTGTACTCCTACGCTGTGAACTTTCTCTGGATTAACATCCTTAAGCAAATTGCTAAGGTCCACGGTCGGTTCACCACGAGTAATACATACAAATCTTTCACCAGCTATAGGGTCTTGTGCACCCCCTACAAATTTAGGTGGCGCGATATAAATAAGTTTAGAGTTATCTGCTAAGCTAACATCTAAAGGAAAAGCAATACTTTGTCCGTTAGCAGATAAGTTTAACTGATTAGCTAAAAAATCTATTTCATAGTTTAAAGTTCTAAACCATTCTTTTAATACTTTTGGATACACTGGATATTTAAGTAAAAAGAATAAATGCATTGATACTTTATTGCCTTTCATACCTAAAGAAGCAGACGCTTGTGCAATGTAACTAACATCTTGAAATTCAGCTGGCATGTAAGTAACAAACTGCTCAGCAATAGTTTGTATGTCAAAAGTATTTAAAGTGGACTTAGATGAAGCTATTGGAAACTCAACTCCATCTAAATCTAAAACCAATAAATTAGTTTGTGCTACACGATCCGTCATCATTGCACGAGATTCGTTTTTTAGTTTCTTTTTAAGTAATCCTTTATGTAACGCCGCACCTGTTTGTGCGTATTTAAGTAAAAGATTATAAAATTCAGTAAAACCTTCAGGTGTTTTATCAAAGTTATGATGATGTGAAGTAAAGTTTTTAGCTAATGGATAAGGCTTTTTGCCTTGTAGTGATATTTCTTTTATTAATTTTTGTTTCGCTTTGAGGAAGACGACTTCCATAATGCAACTCCCCTTGTATTATTTAATTTTTTTTGTCATATAGTTCTTTACGGTCTATTTTTATGTCAGAGTCAGCTTCAAAAGCCAACTTGACTTGTTTATTTCCCAATGAAGTTATAACTATTTTGCAGAATATTTCATCTGGCTTACCGTCTTTATAAAGAACAATAGACTCGTGTTTTTTACGTGTAAGTATTAAATTGCTCATTATTTGTCATAGACCTTACTGTATCCCCCTTCGGCATCTAACGGTAGTTCTTGACACCAATGAGGGGGTATTTTCATTATAGACATAATTTGATTTAATATCGAGTCCATATTTTTATCAGGACCAATGCATATAATTTCATCGTGTACAGTTAATACAATATCAACCTCTGGTACTTGTTCTTTTATGTTAAGTAGTTGATCTGTAATAACAATACGAGATAATGCTTGCACTACATTTTCACATACACGTGGACCATGAGTGCGTATCGGAGCCCGTCCTACACGTTGTGTATATAAAAAATCACCAATATGATAATTTAAATGCGGATACTTTAAAAACATTCTATTTGGCAGCTCAAGTGCGTTGTTTGAAATAGTTATGGGTCCAAAACGATTACCATATTGAGCTCTATCCATCATGCCATATAAAAACTGTTTACATACATTCCATAAACCCGGTATGTTTGGATACATAGTTCGATAAGCAGTAACAATAGACAAAGCTGTTTCGTCTGTTACATCTACTGAAGGGGACCCATTACGTAGTGTATCTTGGAATCTATCTTTACCCATACCATAACCAAGGCCTAAGATAGCTGTTTTACCAACATAACGTTCTAGTTTATTAGCTTTGGTAATGGGGCGGTTATATATTTCTGAAGCAAATTCAGAATACACATCTCTACCTGCAGCAAACGATTGTAGTAATCCTTCTTCTTTAGCTAACCATGCAAGCATTCTAGCTTCTATATTGGATAAGTCAGATACATACACTAATTTACCAGGGGGAGCTTGTAATGCAGTACGTAGTTTAGAGCCCCGTGGAAGGTTTTGTAAGTTAATTTTTTCTGAACCTCCAAAGCGCCCAGTGTGAGCTGCATAGTAACGTAATGGCACTGAAAAAGTACCATCTTTATTAACTGAAGTTAAAAAGCGTTCGGCACGAGTTTCTTCTATACGTGACTTTACAGCTTCTCTAGCATCCCAAACGTGCTTGTACTGAGGATAAAGGGCCTGCATTTGTATGTAACCTCCATCAGATTTACTAAATGCTGGAATCATTTCACCGGTGCGTGGGCTTTTCTTAGTGGGTACAGTAATACCCAGGGACTCAATGTGCGCTGCAAACTTAGGTTGAGAAGCTAATGTTTCACGATCAGTACCACTAGCTGCTATTTTTTGTGCTGTTTCTGTTGCTATTTGTTCTTTGTGAGCGATTAAAAGTTCACGGTCGAGCACTAGTTTAGGTTCAACAAACATACGGACTGTAATATCTATAAGATCAAGTTCACTAGTAGGGAAGTTTTTAACCATCTTGTGGAAAATTGCATTAGTAAGATCTACGTCTTGTATACAATAACCCGCTATTACTTTTTCTAATTCAGGATCTAAGTCACGTATACCTTTAGCAGTAACTAATTCATCTCCTTTACGCATTGTTTTATCATCTGGAAATAAACGTTTACATACATCTTTTAGGCTGGCAGATTCGTTTGGGTACAAACCACGACTCATCGCAGCTGTATCGTAATAGTATGCAGGTTTTACTTTATGTATCTGGGTCATAATGTAAGCATCAAACAAAGTGTTATGGCAGACTAAAGCTGTGTCATCCCAAGGTATTTGTTCAAACATATGTGGTATATCGTCTGGTGAAATCCATTCTGTGGGTTCGTCATTCCATTTTATACCTACACCCCACACGGCAAACTGATTATCGTTTACATATGCAGCAGTAGACATTTTAGTAAGAGAAAAACCTACGTCATAGAATGTTTCGTAATCTAAGACTAGTATATTCATGTTGTTTTCTTCTTTTTTGTGAGTGTTAACCAATGAGCATAATCACCCTTCTTTGCTCGCTCCCAACCGATTTTCTTACTATGAATCATGTTGAAAGCCGTACTAAGGGGGACGTATTTAAATTCTATATATTCTGCTTGGTCATCTGCAAAAGCGAATGGTAGCTTTGTGTTACGTTTAACGTAAACATATTTTGCCATAAATACTCCTTATTTAGGCTTGACATTTAGTGTAAATGCCTTATGTTAAAAATAGTAACATAATTTTTAATTTTAAACATAGGTATATATAACATGGCTACAATAGCAAATTTAACAAAAAGCGGTAACGTTGAAGGTAATCAAGCATATAAACATTTTCCTTCAGGCGGTATGTTCGTGCGTAAAGCAACAATTACAACTGGCACTTTAGTTCTAAACGATGTAATACAGTGTCTTGACATGTTTGCAGGTGAAACACTACATGGCATTCGTATGGCAGTAACTGATATTGATACTGGTGGTTCTCCAGCAGTTGTACTTGATGTAGGTTATGGTAACAGTGATTCTGCTACTGCATCTACATCTGACGATATTGTTGATGGTTCAACTATTGGTCAAGCAGGTGGATTCGTTATAGCTAACGTATTCTCTGCAGACGAAGACGCTGGTACAGCATTTGCTGCAGGTCCATTAGACTTTTCGGCTGATGATACAATTGATGTTCACGTACAAGTAGCTCCTGCTACAAGTGCAGCTGGAACAATTACAATGTATGCGTACATAACTTAAAAAGTTCTCCCGGCTCTGTTTAATCAGAGATTAGAAAGGCGGCTAGAGATAGTCGTCTTTTTTTTATGTATTGTTAAAATCAGGAAATCCATAAAATTTCCTTGGTCCTTCTGGCACTAAGTCCCATTCAGCTTTAGAGATTTTTTTACCATTGTAGTAATATATTTTATTCCAAGTTCCTTTAGCAGTATCTTGTGTAACTTCTACTATGGAATCATTAGTATCTAATAAAGCCAACACAAAATTTTGTACAATATCGTTTAGTTCTGTACGAGTTAATAATTTTTTATTAGTAGTATTGTTATACCTACGACCAAGATCTAAACGTTGGTCGTCATTTAATTCTATTGATAAATTAGTTTTCATTTTAGTTCCTTTTCTTTGCATTACGAAATTAGGCTAGCAGTTTTCCGAGCCCGGCGGGCGAGGGAAACGTAGCTGTGTAATGCACGAAGTGCATTTACACGAGCGGCGGGCCTCATTTAGTAATGAAAAGATGAGATATAGATCGTGTATCAGGAAGGTGGTAGTCCGCCAGGGTATTCCACATTAAGAGCTCTGGACTCAACGGTCGTAACTGATCTATATCCCAAAACTTAATGTTCAGTAGGTGGATCTTCTTTCTTAGGAGTAATTCCAGTTTTACTAAGTTCTATTACTTCAAATATATGTTGAATTAAACTTATTAACATTTCAGCATCTTCTTCTGAAAACTCAATTGTTATTTTTTTAGCCATGAGAATCCCTCAATTTAAAAGCTATACGTTGTGAAGCTTTAGATAAATCTTTTAAAAAATATAAAGGTTGGCTATTGTCACGATGCGTAGCATAAGTATAGATAACACCATCTGGCATAATGTGCATATGAGAAGTCCAAGGTATTCCATTTTTTAAATAGTACTTTCTTGTAGTTTTCATACTTTACTAATTTCTTTTAAGTACTTAGCAGTAAGAAACTTTTGGTTTTTCTTTTCATATTCTCTTGCATTTTTGTATGGAGTCTGACCATAACTTTCTAATTCTGCACAGTTTCTATAATACATTCTACGTACCCAGTGCTTGTAATTAGTTTTATCTATGTGTAATTTAGTAGCCATAAATATCCTTTAATTTATAGTAAAGCCTCCTGAGTTACGAGCAAAGCTTGCAAATTCTAAACAATTTTCTATAGAGAAAGGAAGTTCATCATGTTTATATTCAGAGGTGTCGTTTTTGTGTTCTTCTTTTAACATAGCAAACGCTTTCTTTAACTCACCATTAAAGTAAGCCTTGTTTATTTGGTCTGCAATATAATTAGCTTTGATGGCATTAATTTCATAGCCATCGTTATAATGTCCACGTTCGTTGTCTTCTTCAGTTAATACTTTAGAACACAATACTTCATTTATATAAGCCCACAATGGATGCCACCACCAAATGTTATTACGAAAGTAAACACCTGGATTAAGGTTATGAAACTCGTCAACTTTTTTAAAGTATTGAGTTCTTTCTTCTTTGGAAGGTTCTTTATCCCAATCTATAACTGGTTCTGTAGAACCTTTTTTTATTTTAGGTTTTATTCCACTTAAATCAAATCCCATAACTAAGCCCTCCTAGGCTACTAATATATTATAAGCTTCTGGCTCGTTAAGTTTAAGCCAGTCCCATCCTTTTAACACTTCTTTGTACTGATTAAATTCTTCACCTCTTATAATAACATCCCAAACTGCAACTGCATCAGGTGGCAGCACAATTGATCTATTAGTATTAGGGTTTGTAATTGTTTTATATTCCTCACCTACTACACATACAAAAGGAACAGTGCGAGGTGGTATAGTAGGTAAAGGAATTTGTTCTTCAGCATACTCACAACCTCTCTGCTTTGCGGCACAATACTCGCAAAAATCTGGATGATGTTTAGCACAAGGCTTGTCGTACACTTTATTCATAATGTTTAACTCCAATCAGGATCATATTCTTCCCATTTGGCTGTAGGTCTAGACAAATTAACTTTGTAAAACTTGACCTTTTTAGATTTTATGGCTAATTTCTCGTGTTTCATAGTCTTTTTCATAATAAAAAGTACAATAGAAGCAACTAAACCACCTACCATAGCTGCAGCCATACCGCTGAAAGTACCATAGAAACTGACCATAAGCGTTATTGTAATAAGAATATCTACTACAATATCGTGACCAATTGTTTTGCGACCGCCTAGTTTAAGCGCAAGCAGCAGCAGTCCTAATGCGCTGGCTATTCCGACTAAAAGCATTATTTTTCTCCTTCCACATAAGATAAGCCATGTACCCAAATTGGATAGCTTCGATTAAGATCCACAAAGCTGTGGTCAAACTACTAATAATAGTTGCATTCATTTGTTGCTCCATAAAATATAAAAACAAATACCGATTAAAGAAATTACTGTAAGTAAAGTAATAGTGTGATGTAACGTAGCAACTATGCCTAATACACCAAGCATAGCAATAGCACCATATAAAATTGAATTTTTGTACTCATTTAAGAGTTGTTTACATTTGGACAATTTCACCATAAGGAGCCTCCGTGGCTTCTGTTGTAACCCATAACACAGGATAATCAGGTTGTTCACCAAAATCCCATGCTTCTAGATCTGTTAGATAAACTAATGCACATACATTAGGATATTTTTTATTTACATAATCAATAGCTGGCCCAAACGCAGTACCACCACCACCACCGTATTTTACTTTAAGAGGTAAGTCCTCACGGGTGTATGTAGTATCGTCATGGACTTCAGTATCGCATTGTATAAATCGAACTAACTCAGGATTTAAGTCATGTAAGATACTGGTAATTTCACCAGTAAACTGTTCGAGATACTCACGGCATGATCCAGAAGAATCACCAACTATAGCGATCTCACCTAACGAAGGATTATATAGTGAAGGTAAGTACATACCTTGTGCAATAAACCTACGATTGGGTTTAGCCCATGAAAAGTCAGACTTGTTGTTGGCACGTAAAAATCTAGCAAGTACCATTTTCCAATCGACTTTAGGAGCTAAAGCTTTTTCTACTAACTCTTGCATGTGTCCTGGTAATTTACCTACACCCTTAGCTACTTCAGCAGCTTGTTGTATAGCTATATTAGTATCAGCTTCAAATTTACCAGTACCTGAACCTTCGGCTAACGATTCATGGTCGATCACTCCACCGCAACCACCAGGATCAAATCCTTCTAGTAGTGCTACACCAGATATAGGATCATCACCTAGATCTTTAGGCAGTTTGTTATACACATCTTCGGTGCTATGATCTTCGTATTGTTCATCATATAGCTCACCATGCGGTAGTATAAGACCACACTTTCTGAGAGCTAAGTTGATGACATAATCACCGGCAATGTTCCACCGTTTGGGATCGCGTTCCATACGGCGTAACATATGCAGTAGCACAACATGCATTACTTCGTGAGCTATAAGCCCAACACGTTGTGCTTCGGTAAGTTTAAGAAACCATTTAGGATTAAACTTAATGTACTGCCCGTTAGTACAGGCAGTTTCAATAGTCTCATCTTCAATAGGTGTCAAACGTAACGCTAGAGTACCAAAGAAAGGCTGATCTAAAATTAGACGAGCACGAGCTTTGGTATAAGCTTGCATTGCTTCGGACATTAATTATCTCCTAATAAGGAAGAAGTAAGAATAGTATTATTAAGATTAGCAGCTGATACAGCTTCATCAGCAGCAAGTTTTAATTTTTGTTGTTTACGTTTACGTTGTTGCTTTTCGTTGACTTTAGCCATATGGTTTGAAGTAACAAGCTTACTGATACCAGGCCAAGCTTTTAGTGCTTGGTTAAGTGTAGTAAATTGAGTTAACAAATCTTCTAACTTGCATATTTCATATTCTCTTTGTAGTTTAGCTTTTTTGTATTCTAAATCCAAAGCAGTAATATTAGATAATGTAGTGGAAGCAGCAACTTCAGAAGAAGTAAAATATAACTCTAAGGGACTAGGGTCATAGCTATTGTAATGACATGGCACTACAACTTCTTTAGATAAAGGAATACTTATTTTTCGATAATCAGTATCTTTTATAGCTATTGCAACTGGACCATCTGCTCTAGCAGCATTCCTAGTACGTAGCATGTCAACTGTTTGAGTATGATCTCCAGTATCAACTGCATACCAAGCACATTCTGATAAAGGTAAATTTATCCAAAGTTTTGTAGTATGAGAAAAATATTCTTTAGGATATTTTTGACCAGAACGTACACAACCTCCTTCAGGGTTGATTTTGTTTTCTAGTTTTATATTATTATATAATGGATCTGATATATAAGTTTCAGTATGTGCTAATAATGGAAACATATATTGGTCATATAGTTTGTCACCATCAGTTGCATCATACGCAGGACCATTATAACCAGCATTATTTAAAACTGGACTAGTGCGTTTATAGGCACTTTTATACTCATTTACAATATGAGATTGTAGAGCCATAGACATTCTAACTGTAGACATTGCATTCTCCTCTATAGAATTACATTAGAATTTTTAGACACCCACGATGTAATCGCGGCATTATTTAGAAGTGTTGAATCAACACCTAACGAACTTTTGATACCAACAACTTGAAACTCGACTGGTAATTTCTCAATTACTTTTACGATATTAGTTATTTTAGTATCACAGGCTTGAGCAGCCAGAGCACCTGTAAGTGCATACAGTACCGCTGGATTGTCGTCCTTTTTGTAGGTACTTGGGTTAGCAATCAACTCATCTATATCAGGCAATGATGTACAGATTTGTCTGAAAGCCATATATTCCCCAGCAGGCCCATCACCGACAAGTGATGAAACTCCATAAAAGAGTCGGTCTTCGTCAACTTTTGGTAATTTCAACCGTTTGTCTACGAATGACCAGCTACGAGGAGTTGGGAAAGCATAACTCTCTGGATTGAAGTCATACAATAAGCCAGGACGATATCGTAAGAACGAAATCAAAGTCGAGTCTATATTGTTGGCATTAGCCCATGTGCACCAGTCCTCGAGGCTAGCTTCGAGTTCATAGTGGGCAAGTCTATTTCTTACAGGTGATGGCATTTGATAAACTGCAGCGGCATCAGTAAGTCTGTTACCAGCGGCAATCATAGACCACCCATCAGGAATGCGGTAATTACCGACTTGACGGGTGAGTAGTAGTTGAAGGAACGCATTTTGTGTAGCCGGCGGTGCAGTTGGTAATTCATCAATCATAAATATACCGCGTTTACCATCGCGTTCAGCAATTGGAAATATGTCAGGCACAGCCCAACGTGTAAAACGTTTGTTAGTTCCTGTTTGCTGAGCCACGTACGGTACACCACGTACGTCAACAGGATCGAATAAGTTAGCACGAAAATCTAACAAAGTTATGTTACGTTCCGCAGCACATTGTTGTGGTATTTCTGACTTACCAATGCCGGGTCCGCCCCATATCATAGTGTTAAGATTTGCTAACATATTGTCGAATATTTCAGCAACTAGTTTTGAAGGTCGAATTGCGTGCATAATAATTTACTCCTCTAAGTAGATGGCACAGGTTCGATATCGCGGATTTTGATAATCCTTGATCGTAGTTCTTGGTTAAATTGTTCAATGGCTAATTTTTCATAGTCAATGTGTTTTTGTATTGGATAAGGTGCTCTAAACTCTATCTCAATAGATTGTTCTGGTTTGCTAGCATGATAAAACATGGCACGAAACCAAAGGTTCCTGTATTTAGGAATAGTAGTCTTCATAAATAACTCCTCATAGAAAAGACATAAAATTAACTGGCTAGATATATATTAAGCACACTAGGACTCTTTAACTTAAACGAAGGGACACTAGCTTGGCATAAAAAAACCCTCTACCAGACTAAGCTAGTAGAGGGTTAAGTTGAGCAGTTTTTGTGATACACACCAAGGAAGTAATGTGCACGTCATACTCAGGACTTCTATAAACTATGCAGACATAGCCATCTTCTTGCAATGTTCTGCTGTTTGAACATTCATGGAACTGTTAGTTTTGCCAGTTGTATCGGCATGTTGGTTGTAGTTCCATTCTGCTAAACGTTGCAGTCTACGTTCAACCTCGTTCTGGACACGGTCACGATTTAGTGAAGTGCTCTTCAGACCGAACTTGTCATCTATTGCTTCAATAGAATCACGACATAGTCTAAACTTACGACCCAATTGGAACATCTTAGCTTCACGCTCGACAAGCCAATTAGGAACTTCTTCCGTCATAGTAAGAGACGATATAGAATCACTATACTCATAACATATACTGATGAACTCAGCGCAAGTACGAGTACAATGTTGTAAGAACGAAATACCAGTTGATTGCGGATCAACTTCTAGCAATGGCATCAAACCTTTTGCTATGTCTTGAATCTGCAATTGGTAGTACTCTTTCTCTTGGTCAGAATCACCTTCGCAAGCATCAAAGTTCATCTCTGATTTTGCTTTGTCATCATAAACCTTCATGATGCCAGCAACTACAGTAGGACTAAACGTTGGCTTACCATCAGCATCGAGCATATACTTCTTAAAGAAGAAGTCAGGCAAGGCAACATCTGGTTTAGCTTCACGTGCTTCAACACCTTCTGGATCAGCATTTGTATCTGGTATATATGCTGTTTCTGGTGTTTCGTTAGTAGCTACTAACTCGGGGCCAATTTCTTGGTCGTTGGGATCAAAAATATCAACTTTTGACATAAGTGTTACTCCTTGTAACGTTGGTTATAAAAATAAAACATTTAAAATAATATTCGCGAATCTTGTTCGCGTTATTCATCGTGAGTAGGATAGTCCATAGCACGATCTAAAGGACTAAGTTCCATTTCATCTTCTTCGTTTTGAAGGCGTTGTTGTTCACCTTCCTTAAGAAGAGTATTAATTTCATCTAGCTCTGCACGCAATTCTTCAGCGGTCATGTTGTCTAGCTCATGGAAATATCCAAATAAGCACACTCCAAAACCTGTTAAGAATCCTATTAATAGAAATAATATTTCACTCATTGGAATCTCCAACTATTTGAATAATGTTTCCCTCGAATAATTGCTTTTCAAAAGACTTCGGTAGATCCATTCCTGCAACTACATCAAAGTACTGGCACATTATGTCCTTAAACTTGTCGTACTCGGCTTGTGTTACTTTAACCATATCAATTCTCCTTGTGAGAATAAGATTTAAGATCTAGAATTACATCACCATCAGCTCGCAGCGAATTGCCACGAACTGTGATGATAACTCTAGGTTCAATTTCTGATGCTGTAGCTAAGCCATCGGCTACACCGTTATCAACTTTTAAGTTGAAATCTAGCTCTTCTGGTTGTGTCATAATATACTCCTCAGTAATTGACATTATAGTATAAATTTATATGAGCTGAGCTTGAACCCAAGTCTCATCTTGATCTTGTTGATAAGCCCAATGCTCTTGTTGTAACTGATGCTCTGCCTGTGCAATAGTATCCATAGTGTATACTCTGGTTTCTAGCCCTTGGCGATTAGCTAAAGTAATCATATGGCTTGAGCCTTTACTTACACCGTCCCAAAAGACTACGCAAGCATCGGCATATTTAGCCATAGCATCATTACGTACATACCCAGCTTTACGCCCGAGCTTATTCCAATCAGGAAGAAACTGTTTGATAGGGTAGTTGTTAGCTTTAGCAAACTTTTCACCAAGCTTATCAGCACCTCTAGCACCACCAGAAACTATTTCTATGGATTTAGGATCCTGATTTTGAAATAAGAATGAAAGTTTCTTCGAGACGAAGTCAAACTGTTCTGAAGAACTAACACCACGTGAACCTGCAATAATAACTTTAAACATAACTTTTACCTTGTAGTTGATTAAAAACACTTGAAATAATATTTACGAGCTTGCTCGTGCATTGGTAGGATCAAATCTATCTTCTAACCCATAAGTATCTATCGCACACTTCAACGCTTTATAGTGCGGGCTGAAGATACGAGCTTTAACATAAGAAAATATAAAACCTCGATAGTCGTTATATTGAGAAATATAAGCAGACTGCCAAGCATATAAACTTTGGTCTAAAAAACAATAATAGATTAACTTAAACATAATTAGCTCGCCTCACATTTAGGGGTATAGTCAAATTGCCAGCAATAAACTAGTTCTGAAGTATCAGTACCAGTAAAATAGTCGATTGCCATTAGAGTAATAAGAATCATAATAATCTTTATATTCATACGTAAGTCCTTGATTTATAGTTAAAAACATTAGAAATAATACTTACAAGCTTGTCTTGTCCTGTACCAGCACTTAGGAAGTAGTGGTACAGGGGTAAGTAACTGATATATATAGAGAATATAAATAGCTGTACCAGCAACATAAATGAAGTGGTACAGGCTGAGTTCCTTTCTGAGAGAAGCTTAGGGGTGAATCTGTACCAACTGTACCAGTAAAATAAGAAACTGAACTAATAAAAACGAACCATGAACCACGGTTGATTAATATAAGCTGTTAGATTTTAGCGGTACAGTTGGTACAACGGGGGTTGCACGCTACGAAAGCCACGAACCACGGTCGGTCTAGCTGTACCAGTACGGTGTAAAACAAGTGGTACACACGTGGTACAGTCGGTACAGTAGAGCCGACCTTCGCTCGTAGCGGACGCACGCGCACGCAACTTCACCGAAGAATCATCAAACAAGTTGATGATAGTAGTGCAATGATAGTAGCACGCACACTACGAGCCCCACCTTGGTAAAAAAAACCCCGATACCCTTTCGGATACCGGGGACAAAGGAAAGATTTAATAAGGTTGATTGCCTTTGTACTCAGAAGCATAATAATAGTCGTCAAACCAACTATTAGCTTCTACCATAGAACCCCAATTAGTTTCTTCTATAATTGAAGTTACTAGGTCATGTATTTCTTTATACTGGGGAGGCTTGTCATATTCAATACAATGCCAATGAAGCATTGCCTCTAGAAAATGAGCATAATAAGAAAAATCTGTTTGTAACTTAGAGATTTCTTCTTTATGTGCAGTAGAGTGTCCATACATAACGAGTATTGTTACTACGAGAGAACCAATAGTAAAGATGATAAAACCGAATAAGTAAATATCCATAATTTGTGTCCTTTGTAATGATGGGAGAGCCATCTCTGACCCTCCCGTTAGAGTTACCCAGCATCTGCTGGATGGTTTGGAGTCGTAGCTTCACGTTCAGCGTCCGACTTTGCAGCAGCGTATGAGCCAGCAGAGGCTAAGATAAGTTCATCTCTATACTTAGCATTGAACTTAGCAGTCTCTTTGACGAACTTTGCTTCAGCTTTGACAGCGTTGTGTGCATGTGCATCAGCAACAAGAGTTGAGCCAGCGTCCTTAGCTTTAACGAAAGCATAAGTAGCAACTGGAACTGCGTTAGATGCAACAGCTTTAGTAGCTCGAATAGCTAGGGCTGTAGTAGATACTGCGATAGTTTTTAGAATGTTCATATATGATCTCCTTTGATCGTTAGTTATAAACACTTAGAATAATACTCACGAGTCTTGCTCGTGAATTTTGAACAAGGTTCCAAGGGTAAATTTTAGGAAACAAGGTTCCAGACAGGCAATCGGGGATTGGGGTGGTGATTGGTGGTGATAGTAGGACCCTGCCTCCGCGGTAGTCTGAAAATATTTCTATAAAAAATTTCTACAAAAAAATTTCCCAAGATAGGGCTCCGTACCCTATAATAAATTACAGATGAGCAAAGCTATGGAAAAAATTGAACTCACTGAGACAGACCGAGCAGAAATGCAATCTCATTATCCGTACATGGACATAAAACTTAATGAGCTATCGGTACAAGAAGAGCGTTTACTACTGTTTCACATACGTGGCATGAGTAAAGCAGCCGCCGGACGTGCAGCGGGGTACGTGGACCCTGAACATGTGTACAAGATTTTTAAAAAACCTAAAATCCAACAGGCTCTTACTTACTTGCGCAAAGATATGCGCGAACAAGTCAAGTTTGATAAAACTCAAGCTACCTCCATGTACCTCGAAGCACATCGAAAGTCCGCAAATGCTACGGAAGAAACGCGCGTTGTTGATTCTTTGTGCAAGCTCCACGGTCTATTTACTCCAGAAAATGCAACTCAGATTAATATTAATGTAGACTCTATAGAACAGCTTGAAAGACTACCTGATTCCGAACTGTTAAAAATAGCAGGCGTAGATAAACAGTACTTAATTCCTAAAAACGAGGCAAAAAATGAAGAAAAAGTGTAATCATGGGATAAATGCACCTCCTCCTAAAAACCCAAAAAAATTTGCTAAAAAAATGAACCGATATAAGTCTATAAAAAGAGGTAAAAATGGCTAAAGCTACACCTACTAATAAAGCTCTGTATTCTAGAGTAAAAGCTGAAGCAAAACGGAAGTTTAAAGTTTACCCAAGTGCGTACGCTAACGGTTGGTTAGTAAGAACGTATAAAAAACGTGGCGGGAAGTACAAATAATGGCAGCAAAACCAAAAGGTGGTCTAACTGCTTGGTTTGGCAAGGGTAAGAAAGGCGATTGGGTAGATATAGGAGCACCAAAAAAGAAAGGTAAGTACCAAGCTTGTGGTAGAAAGTCTGCTAAAGGCAAAAGTAAAAGAAAATATCCAAAATGTGTACCAAGAGCTAAAGCTAATAGTATGACAGCAGCTCAAAAACGGAGTGCAGTATCCAGAAAACGAGCCGCAGGTAATCCAGGAGGTAAGCCGCGTAATGTAAAAACTATAGTTAAGAAAAAACGAAGGAGTACCCGTGGCAAGAAAAAAAGCTAACCCCATCCGTAGAACTACTGGCAAAGGGGGTAATTACCGTAAGACTAAATCCGGTGCTGGCATGACTAAAAAAGGGGTGCGAGCTTATCGAAAAGCAAACCCTGGATCTAAATTAAAAACAGCTGTAACAGGTAAAGTTAAGAAAGGTAGTAAAGCCGCAAAAAGAAGAAAATCTTATTGTGCAAGATCAGCAGGACAACTTAAAAGAAGTTCTGCAAAAACCAGAAACGATCCTAATTCTAGAATAAGACAAGCTAGGAGAAGGTGGAAATGTTAACTATTTATGATTTATTAAAAAAGGTGAAGACTATGTATGGATATGGGAAAAAAACTAAACTAAAGAAAGCAAAACCACCAGCAGCAAGACCAAAAGCAAAAGCTAACAAGAAAGCAAAAAAAACTAAAAAGAAAATGTAGTGGAAATAGCTAAAACAGAGTGTGTAAGGTGTAAGGCTTTACACCCTGAAACTTTATACCCGTCTGATGATAAAATTTGTGTGTACTGTAAAGCAGATGAAGCGGAACGGATAGAAAAACCGCCAGTAAAGATAAGTAAAAAAGAACAGCAGAAGATAACTCAAGAAGCTGCCGCACAACGTGAACTAGCGCTGCGTGCACTTGCACGTAAACACATGTTACCTTTTGTAGAGCGATTTGATTCTAATTATCAAGCAGGCTGGGTGCATAAAGATATCTGTCAAAGACTAGAACAATTTAGTCAAGACGTAGCAGATAGAAAATCCCCTAGGTTAATGTTATTTATGCCTCCTAGGCATGGCAAATCGACCTTGGCTAGTGTAGCGTTTCCCGCGTGGCATTTAGGTAGAAACCCAGAACACGAATTTATTAGTTGTTCCTACTCCGGTTCATTAGCTATGTCTTTTTCTAGAAAAGTTAGACATCAACTACGTGAACCCAACTATAAAAATGTATTTAGTGGGGCATCTTTAGATCCTACTTCGCAATCAGTAGAATCATGGTTGACTACAAAAGGTGGTGGTTATGTAGCGGCAGGTGTTGGTGGTGGTATTACAGGTAAAGGGGCCCATGTACTGGTAATAGATGATCCGGTAAAAAACCGTGAAGATGCAGAGTCTGAATATAGTCGCGCTTCAGTCTGGGATTGGTATACATCAACTGCGTACACACGTTTAGCTCCAGGCGGAGGGATACTAGTTATTTTAACGCGATGGCATGATGATGATTTAGCTGGAAGGTTATTACAAGCTGCAGCTGATGGTGCAGACGAATGGGAAGTTGTTAAATATCCTGCAATTGCGGAACAAGACGAAGAATTTAGGTTAGAAGGTGATGCATTACATCCTGAAAGATATGACATACCTTCTTTGGAAAAAATACAAAGAGCAATAGGACCAAGGGATTGGTCAGCACTATACCAGCAAAATCCAGTTGCCGATGAAGGGGATTATTTCAATAGAGAAATGATAAACTACTATGATGAACCTGATTTAGATTATACTAGATTACGTTACTATTGCGCTTGGGATTTAGCTATTGGACAACGTGAACGCAATGACTATTCTGTAGGTTTAGTTGTAGGTGTTGATGAATATGATAAATTGTATATAGTAGATTGTGTACGTGGTAAATGGGATGGGTTTGAGTTAGTTGAACGTATCTTAGATTTGTATGAAACTTGGCGACCAGGAGTAGTTGGTATTGAAAAGGGACATATTGAAATGGCTCTGGGTCCGTTTTTGGAAAAACGAGTTAGAGAACGTAGGTTAAATGAAGCATACTTTAGAGACTTAAAGACAGGTAGGAGAGATAAAGAAGCAAGAGCACGGGCAATTCAAGGTCGGATGCAACAAGGCATGGTATACTTTCCAAAAGAACCGCTTTGGGTAGGACCTTTAATAGCAGAATTATTACGTTTTCCTAACGGAGTACATGATGATCAGGTAGACGCTCTAGCGTGGATTGGTTTGATGATGACAGAATTTGCAACATATATTGAACCGATTGAACATATTCCGTCTTGGCGAGATAAGTTAGACAGTATTGCTAAGGGTGATAACAAAAAAACAGCAATGAGCGCATAAATGGCATATAAAAAATTTAAAGAAAAACTCAGCAAAGCAGAACAACATGAATTAGCCCGTACTCAGTGGGCAGCCTACACTAGAGCACGTGACAACGGGCATCAAGACTATGTAGAAATAGCAAGGCAATGTGATGCTTTTTACCGTGGACAACAATGGGATCATGGTGATATTTCAGCACTTGATGATCAAGGTAGACCCGCTCTTACTATTAATACTATATTACCTACTATTAATGCTGTACTTGGTGAACAAAGTACACGGCGTATGGATGTAAACTTTAAACCTCGTGGTAGAGGCAAACAAGAAGTTGCGGATGTACTTGATCGGTTGTTTATGCAAATTGGTGATAATAACAAATTAGATTGGACTGAGTCCCAAGTTTTTGCTGATGGCTTAATTCAAGATCGTGGTTGGTTTGATGTACGTATAGATTTCGATGATCATATTCAAGGTGAAGTACGTATAACTGCTAAAGACCCTTTAGATGTTTTAATTGATCCTGATGCTAAAGAATATGACCCGCGTACGTGGAACGAGATTTTTGAAACAAAGTGGATGAGTCTTGATGAAATAGAAGAAACCTACGGACAGAAAAAAGCAGACCAGTTACGAGTTGCGGTAGAAGAAGGTTCTGTTTTAGGTACAGATTCAGTTGAGCATGAAGAAAACAGATATGGTGATACAACTACAGGTGTAGAGTATAACCAAGGTAACACTTCTAACCCTGAAGAAAATAGATCTTTACGTGCTGTACGAGTTATTGAACGTCAGTACTATAAATTAAAAGAGTGCATGTACTATGTGGATAGTGTTACAGGTGACATGCGCGAAGTTCCATATGTATGGAGTAAAAAGAAACGCGAAAGTTTTGCGGATCAGTTTGGTTTAGAAATTCTTACTAAACTAGTACGTAAAGTACGTTGGACTACTACTGCAGATACTGTGGTACTTAATGATACTTGGTCGCCATATGACCATTTTACTTTAGTACCTTACTTTCCTTACTGGAGACGAGGTAAACCATTTGGAATGGTACGAAACCTTATTTCTCCACAAGAACAACTTAATAAAATTTCCTCACAGGAATTACATATTGTAAATACAACAGCTAATAGTGGTTGGATTGTAGAGACAGGTTCTTTACAAGGTATGACAGCAGATGACTTAGAAGAACATGGTGCAGAAACAGGTTTAGTCTTAGAATTTAACCGTGGTTCTAGTCCTCCTGCTAAAATACCGCCTAATCAAATACCAACAGGTTTAGATCGTATTGCTCAAAAAGCAGCTGCTAATATAAAAACTATTAGTGGTATAAGTGATGCGATGTTAGGTACAGATAGTCCAGAAGTATCTGGTATAGCAATACAACAAAAACAAAACCGTGGTGCTATGATGATTCAAGTACCATTAGATAATTTAACTAAAACTAGACAGTATTTGGCTGAGAAAGTATTAAACTTAGTACAGATGTATTACACCGAAGAACGTTTAATACAGATTACAGATGAACAAGATCCACAGAAACAACGTCAACCAATGCGAGTAAACCAAATGACTCCAGAAGGTTTAATTTTAAATGACCTTACTTTAGGAGAGTATGACGTTATTATAGCTACCGCTCCATCCAGAGATACATTTGAAGAAATTCAGTTTGCTGAAGCTATTCAGTTACGTCAAGTTGGAGTGCCAATTCCAGATGATTTGATAGTAGAGTACTCGCACCTAGCTAGAAAAGGAGACATTGCAGAAAGAATACGAGCAATGCAAGGTACTAACCCACTTACTCCAGAACAAGCTGAACTTCAGCAGTTCCAAGCTCAAGCAGCTATTCAATCTACGCAACTTGAAATTGCTAAGCTAGAAGCTGAAGTACAGCAATTACAATCTATGGCAATCCTTAATCAAGCTAAAGCTCAAGAAACTGCAGAAATTGATCCACAATTGAAGATGGCAGAAATGCAGAGTAGAATTGCCATTAAACAAGAAGAACTAGCTCTACGTGAAAGGTTATCTCAGATGACTAATCAAGTTAGAACTGGACAAAGTGAAACCCAAGCAGCGTCAAAAGTAGCCGTTGCTGCAATGAAACCCACAAAACCTACAGGAGGTAGCTAGAAATGGCTAAAAGCAAAGCGAAAGAAGAAGGAATAATAATGGACTCCATGCCAGGAGCAGATGTAAAAACCGCAGAAGAAGTAAAACCCTTTGAAGTTGATTTAAACTTTGAAGATGAACCAGTAGCAGAAGAAGCTGTAGCCGAAGAAGTAAAAGAAGAAGTTGTAGCCGAAGAACCAAAAGTAGAAGTAGAACCAGAACCAGAAGCAGAAGCAGAAGCAGCAGTAGAAGCGGAAGCGGAAGAAACAGTAGAGTTTCCTACCGAAGAAGTTCCTGAAGTAATAGAAGAACCTATTGCAGAAGAAACTAAAAAACCTAAAGCTCCTATGGTTCCTAAATCTAGGCTAGATGAAGTTTTAGCTAAAAATAAAAAAATGCAAAAAAGAATTGATGACATTGAGAAACAAGAAGCAGAAGTAAAAGCTGAAGCTCCTAAGTATGATTTTGATGTTAAAGAACAAGAATACCAACAGCTAATTCTAGATGGTGAATCTGCTAAAGCTGTAGGGTTACGTAATGAAATACG
>Ga0098059_1000380_pt1 | contig 29534 bp, 49 predicted proteins | sample 20_taG_FD_92580 | JGI IMG/M metagenome (GOLD analysis project Ga0098059, IMG submission 92580) | Marine viral communities from the Subarctic Pacific Ocean - 20_ETSP_OMZ_AT15318 metaG | ecosystem: Environmental > Aquatic > Marine > Oceanic | place: Subarctic Pacific Ocean | collected 2015-01-19
GCACCGTGGCGAACTGCCGAAGGACAGCCATACGATGATGAAGGCTCTCACCTTGACATTGTAGATGCAAACGGGGTGTTGGTGACTGAGACATCTTACTTCACTGACAACGACCATCCCAATACACAACTCATAGCAGATGCACCACTTCTCCTTGAAGAAGTCAAGCGGCTACGCTCAATCGTAGATGACTTGTACGCTTACATCGTGAGTGATGCTGACATCTCCTTGAGTATAATCGAGGAGCAGATGGACTGGAGGGAAGAGGAATGATTGATACAGACAAATACATGGAGGTGATTGAATGAGAATACCACGTATAAATGAGGAATTAGAAGATTTAATGATGTATTTGATAGGCTACTCAACAGAACATATTGCTGGTGTTTATCAAGAAGGTGTAGACATGGGCTTAGATGGTGAATCTAGATGGTCTATTGAAACTGTAAATAAATTGATAGGAATGTGTAACGATAGATGGGGAATGAATATAGAAGAGGTGAAAGAAGAATGATTGATACAGACAAATGGCTAAAACAACTGGCGAGTAAACTAGAGAGAAAACAGGCAGAAGTACAGGATGAAGAACAGGCATTTGCAGCCGCTTTGCAAAATAAAATAGTCAATAATCTCATAGAATGCGCCACTCATGGGCACGACTTGGCACTAGAAACTGTAAGTTCTAGCCTAGAGACTTTTATCTTAGGGTATGTAACATGTAAGAGATGTGGTTGTTTCCAAACCGTAGGTTGGGAAGAGGAATGGAAACTTAGTAGAGAATACTGTTCATTAGACGACGACATACAATACGACAGATATGAGGGTGGGTATGACGAACACATTACATTAACCGAGTTCTTGAGTAGGTTGGAGAGTGATGATGAATGATTCTAGACAAGGTAAGCAACGTACTAAACAAACTAAGTGAGAGAATAGGTGATGAGCCTTTTGAAGTGCCACCTATGACAGCACAAGTAATAGCCCACAGAAGAATGGCTAAACTAAACACTGAGGACATGCACTCTAAGTACGGTTATCAGCATACAGGCTGGGCTGAACTTGCAGTACCGTGTGACTTAGAGAACGTCATTGATACAATTACATATCACCTAATGTGTATGGAGTTAGCAACTAAATGGAATGTACCTGTGTCTTTCATCAGTGCATTAAAATTACACATAGGTGACGAACCTGCTAGATTCTATGTTCAAAGCAAGGGTATTCAACCACTTGTGATGAACAAGAAGTCAACACCTGCGCTATGCCGTATAGCGTATGAAGGTGCTAATCACGGCCTATGGGAGATGGAGGAGTTGTACCAATTGCCTCCGCCCTTAGTAGCAATACCGAAGGAACTGATGTCAGACGTAGATGTAACAGACTACTTTGATGAACCTGATATCACCTTTGCGTAGAAAAGTTTGGACTATATAAATAAATTAAGTAAACAAGGATAACTAAAACAGAGGAACAAAACATGAGTGATAATATGAATGAAGTAAATGATGAGATGCCAGTGTGGACAACCCACCAAATAGAGACTGCCGCTATGCAACATGCAGAGGGTGAAGGCTATGCCTTCTTGGAGAAGGGAGGAAGAACCAAAACTACGTGTGAATGGGACTTTGAGCCTTATGTACTACCTGCTGTAATGAACATAGTAGACCACCCTGAGGGTATAGAAGACGGAGGATACGTAGTAACAGATGCTTACAGAGGTGAGCCTAACCTGTTTATGATATTGAATCCTAACGTAAGAACAGAACAACAACCAGCAGGTGCAATTCTTGGGGCTGTATCAAGCCGCTATGCTATTGCATCTTATACAGATGTATTCCTACCTATGCTAGAACATGCTAACAATGAGGGATGGGATGCTAAAATTACATGTTATGATTTTGGTAAGAAAGCACGTATGGACATCAACATCAAAACAACTGTTGACAAGAACGACAGAACAAGACAGAAACAAGTGGGTGACTTATACAACTACGGGGTTACTATACACACTAGCCTAGATGGTAGTGGCTCATTCAAAATCAGTGGTGTAGCAGAAAGACTTGCCTGTACAAACGGTATGGTAACTACGAGGTCAAAGAATCTTATGACACTCAGACACACAAAAGGCGGTGTAGGTAAGATTGATTTCAGACTACTAAGCAACGCTATTTCAAGCATGCTCAAAGAAGTAGAGGCTGAACTAGAACAAGTCGAACTAATGAGCGACTTTGCTATGGACAATGAAATGTTTGAGAGACTACTAGTAGCCGCTAAAGACAGGAAGATACTCACACTACCTAACGCTAAACCTGTGTTTGGTAAGGGTAGCAAAGTAATCCAAGACTACAACATAACAAGTGGATATGGATTCAGAGCATCTATGATGGGTTGGTCACAACCTGAGGCAGAGTTCGTTAAGGTTGAGGGTGAGTCTGTTGGTACAGCATTCCATGCTTACAACGTACTTACTGGTGTACTAACACACAAGCCTACATGGAGAGGCCCATCTAAACTAAGCGGTACTGGTGCTGCTATCTTAGAGGGTAGTGCTTTGGCTATGGGTGCATTAGATACAAGACTACAAGCAGTTCACTCATTGATGAGAGATGTTGTAGACGGTACAATTGACCTAGAGGATTACGTTACTCCACAAGAAGCGATGGGTATTGTGGTACAATGAGCGACTACCAACACATGAGTATTGATGATGGATACATTTCTGATAAAAACATATGGGAGATGAGAGACAAACTCAGCCCACCTGCTAAGGACTACGTTATGTGGTCATCAAGCGGATGGGAAGAGAATGTGGAACACCTAGTGGAACACATGGGTATTGACGAGTCTGACATCTACCTTGTTCGTTATGGTGATTATGTATCATGTTGGATACCAGTATTTCTCTATACGGCTCATCAATAACAAGTGTAGACAAGAAAGGTGATGAAGAATGAAGATAGACTTAAGCGAAACAAAACCTGTGTATGAATTACACATTTGGCACACAATGTCAATACACGCACCACTAGGTCAGTTTGATGAGTATGTGAAGTATGAAAATAAAGACAAAGCGATAGAAGCATATCACAAAGTAGTAGATTGTGCATACAAATTACTCATAGAGTATGCTGGTGAATATGGTGATGCGCTATTAGAATACAGTAGAGGTGATGTAGAATGAATGAACCAACAAAATACTCAGTATTAGTATGGGATGTGAAACCCGAAGATTTTCCTCATCTCGGTTGTATGGATAGAGTGTTTAATACAAACTCTCTCACTGAGGCAACAGCAATCTATGAAGGATTGACAGATGTATTTACTAAGGAACTATATCACTACTACGAATACGAAACAGAAGGTTGGAACTCTTGTGGTGATTGCTTAATGAGTGATGGAGGGGAAGAAGAATGAATGATGAGATTGATATTCTCCGTTATCAGGGAAGCGAATATGCTTGGGAACAACTCACAAAGGCTGAGAAAATTGAGGATTTAGAAAAGCGTATAGCAACCTGTCTGTTTTACACAGAGGCGTGGGATGATGCTTATAATCTGTTGAAAGAGGAATGGGAAGAATTAACCGAGGCGAGGAAATGATTGACACAGACAAATACGAAGGACACGGCCCTGCGCCTTGGAAATACAACCGCAGCCATATATTTTGCACGATTGAATACAAGGGAGAAAAGAAATTAGCCGCTATTGCTCAATGGGTATCTACTCGCTCTCAAGATGCAGAACTCATGGCAGACGCACCACTTCTCTTAGCAGAAGTCAAGCGGTTGCGTGAAGAGAACGAGAAGCAAAACAATGTGCTTACAACATTAGATGAAATGATTCATCGTAGTGAAGAGCATGTTGAATTGATGAAAGCATTTGAGCAAGGATTAGGCATACCGGAAACATGGAAGGAGATGGTTGAATGAGTGATACAGACAAATACGAAGGACATACAAGTGGAAGCAAAAGTGAGTTACATCCTAGTGGATGGTGGGTTGAATGGGTAGAGCCTTGTACTTGGTACATACGTGACCCCGAAGTTCATCTTGTTGGCAGTGAGGCTAACAGACTTCTGATACAAGACGCACCACTTCTCTTAGCAGAAGTCAAGCGGTTGCGTGAAGGTATTGAGGACTTACTTAGATGGAAAAACTCACTCAACGAATTGACTGTTACAAAACTAACGGAGTTGATTGAATGAACAGAGCGATAGGTACATGCAACGCTTGCTTTAAGTACGGAAGGTTGTGGAAGACAGTAGAGACAGATGACGGAATGGTTACTCTGTGCAAAAAATGTATAGGTGAAGAAAATGAATGAACAAGACAAACAATTGGTAGAATGGCTAAGACGACATACAGCAGACGTGAGCGTGGGAGGCATGTGGATGCCTGAGGGCAGTGGCCTTACCTACGTCAAAGAAGATGAGAAAACATGGCGTTTAACGCACATGATTGATGATGAATCGGTAGAGAGTAACCACACACGAATGAAAACTTTGTTGTGGGACATTGGTGTTAATATGATAGACGATGAGGCAATTATGCGTCCAGCGCCTACTAGTGAGCATGAAGCGCACGCTCAAGAGTTACACATGAAGCGCGAGATGGCGCAACAATGGGCTGATACAGACGGTACACGTTTAGTTGATATGGATTTAGAGAACGTATGGCCTGAGTACATCGAAGACAAAGAGATACTCTTAGACAATGGTGAGACTACTACGTTACAGATATGGGCGTACAGACCGCTTAATCCTAATACGGGTGAGCATTTGAGCATAGACCCTGACGACTATCATCTTTTGATGGGCGACAAATACTTCATGCGATTTAGAACACCTGACAAATACGAAGGACACACAGAAGGTAAATGGAATGTTTTGTATGAATACCATGCATTAAGCCGTGAAGAGATGATAGAACATATAGACACACAAAAAGGTGCTCACGTATCCAGTACAGGTGTTGGTAGTAAGTACATCGAAGGCTTCTTTAGAGAAGAAGAAGTCAAAATACCACCATGGATGTGGGGTACATACTGTATGTTTACTGATGGGAGCGAGGAAGAATGAAAGACGGATTTAACAAAGCGTGGTTTGTACACCCACTATGGCAAGAAGCAAACAACGCTTGTATACATGCAACAGGTGGTGAACTGTATACTATGTGGAATGTGAATAGAGGTTGCACCAACAGTGATGCAAGAGGATGGATGATATACGCACAGGTTGCACAGTCAATCGCTAGTTTGTGTTTTGGATATGAGTATGAAATGGATGCCGACGTACGACTATACTATGAAAACAAAAATGGAATAGTGATTCCGTGATTGAGAAAGATACACGCAAACCAATAGCCGTAATAGAGACAGAGGAATACGTCTTAGAAATATACGGTGATGACGATGAGTGATGCTATCAAATGGCAATCACCCAGTATGGAAGGCAAGTGGAAAGACAACAAGGGTGTCTTGTACCTAAGAGGTATAGACTACTACGGTAAACAATGGGTTGACCTACGTATAATGAACATGAGTAATACACCACCTAACTTCACAAGACATGGGGTTAGGTTGACTGAACAACAAGTAGAAGAGTTAATACCAATACTAAGAGAACTGGTATCAGAGATGAAAGATGAGAGGGAAATGAATGAACGGAAAGAGAGCAGCGAGCGTAACACACGTTGAATACGAGATACTAAAACACGTTACTGAAAAGATTAATCTTCGTGAATTACGTAGTGTTATGGCTACGGATAAGGTAACAGAGGATAGGTTTGACAAGGGCGCAGCCAACGTAGTAGGGCTTATACAGAACATGATGAGTAGACGTGTACACAAACTACCTAAGACACATGTTAGATACGAGGCGAAGAAATGAGCACATGGCAGCCCACAGTAATGCACATGACTAATGGTGATGGTGAAGTATACTGTCGTGAACGAAGTAGGGTATGGCCTGAACGATTCATGGATGATAGAGTAGCACGTACACTACCTAGATGCCCTGCTTGCCTAGAAGAACTAAGCAGACGTAAGACACTACGTGTGTCACATAGAGAGCAAGCACACATCAATACAGAGAAGCAAAAGCAAGATAGATTATTGTCTGATTTGAATAAAAGAATAGCAGAAAAGAAGCAAGCAGAATCTATCTCACCTCTGTATCTAGTGGACTATATAAATAAATTAAATATGAGTGGTTGATAATATGACTAAGGAAAATAATATTGATACAATGGATACGTTTGTATTCACATCAGACAAGGTACACGCTGACCTTTACAGCGTCATAGTAGACTTGGACTTGATAATCAGGAGGCATTCAGGGCCACCACACGAACCATCCATAGAGCATCTGACTAACAACAAGGATGCCTTTGAGAAAGATGCATTGAGATTGATATGGAGCATAGTCCATGCTAACCTAGATGTAGATACAATAGATAATGAGTCACCACAGAAAGGGCAAGCAGGTCTGTTTCCTAGTACTAAAGGAGAGCCTGATATAACGCATCTAATGTGGCAGTTGAAGAATTATAACAAGAAAACTGAAAAGAAGTTTGCTGAATACTAAGGATTCAACCAATTAAACGATTCGTTTAGTTGCCTTTGTTCGTTCGACATTAAATCTTCCATAGGCGCTATCACCCTTTGGTCACCTGTATTGTAAGCGGCATCTACGACGGGCTTGGCGAACTCATCAAGTGTAGGTAAGTCGCTTTGAAACTCTTTACTAGCATCCATGAAATCTTTAGTGTAATAAGGCTTCAAATGATTTACTGGCCCTCTCAAGTTAAACTGTGGGTCAATTAACTTCACTTTTTTATTATCATACTCAGGTACTTTTACTCCCTCATTATCAAACTCACCCCAGTTCTGAGGCTTCACGTCCCACATTCTCATCGCTTGTGTAATAGGTAATTCTGAGTGTAATCTGTTTCTTAAGTTCAAGTGTGTATCATAATTGTTCCAGTCTATATTAGTCTCAAGTGGAACTCCTCTCCTCTGTGTGAATGCAACAGCGTTTCTATTCTTAACATCTTGCTCTCTCATGCTAGGTGTGTCGTTCCATTGTAGTCGGTCTTTCGTTTTTCTGTCTTGCATAAGAAAATCAGGTAGACCCTTCGGAGCAGCATGTAGTTCCTCTGCCTCAAAATATTCAGGATACATTCTCGCAAGCCTTTGTAAAATCAAAGCATTAGCAAGTCCTTCACCGCTTCCGAACTTGGACACGTGAGGAACATCAGGGCTTCTATATGCGGTTCTGTAAGTACCTGCTCCTATCTGTTCGTCTATGTCTTTAGGCACAAATGGTTTCATAGCCTTGAGTAACGCCCAAGCAATCTCAAACGCTTCACTCATGGTATACGGTAAGTGTGTTATGATTTAGATATTTCTTAGTACATAACGGAATAAACTTGGACTATATAAATAAATTAAGTAAACAAGGTTGGATTAAAATGAGAAATAGATTATTATGCCGTTGGTGTGGTGCTAAAGTACACTGGGGACAAGACAGAAAAAAGAAATGCGAGGAATGTAAATGAATGAAGAGATAAAAGAAAAATTGGAAAAATTGAAAGAATATGAAGCACAAGAAAGAACGCAGAAGAGATGGCAGCCGTACAAAGAGATGAAAAAAGAGTTGTTACATATGTATGATTGTAAGAAACACCTGTGTGAGGCTGCACATTTCCAAGATGTGGCTGAAGAAATCTGTAGTGATTATGGACTGGAACTATACACAAACGGTACTGCTTGCATGTGGGTTGCACTTGAAGAACTAGAGAAGCAAATAGGTGCGAAGGAAAAAGTGTTTGAAGAACTATATCGTAGACTTAAGGAGGAAGAGTGAATGTTGTTAAAAGAAATGAAAGCGTTTGCATCTTTAACAGATGAAGAAAGACAACAGAAAATACGGGTAGAAGAACACAGGGGTGCAGCGGAAGTAGATTTTTTCCTTGAATGCTTTTGTGATTGGAAAGGTCGAGACACCGACTATAATCAGGGTGCTAGTTGCGGGTGTAGCAATATAAGGTGGACGTTAACAAAAGAAGCAAACAAAGAATTCCAACGTGGAAATTGTATCGTTTTTAATGTAGATGGAAAAATAATTATGGATGATTACATGTTAGATGGTGTAGTCTTGGGTGATATGGTTTGCGAGAATTGTGGTGAACAACCAAAGATGCCTGAGTGGTATCTTGAAGATTATGCAGCAAATTGAGGAGGCGAATAAAGTATGAGTGAAAGAAAATTAACAGCAAGAGAAATGGCATTTAGATATGAAAGATACAAGAAAATTGTAAATGAGTTTGATGAGTTTATGTGCAACAATTGGACACCTGATAACGTTCACAGTCTATGGAATGAACTGTTTAGTAAATACTCTTCAACAATGGAGGAAGAGGAATGAATATATTTGTATTAGATGACAACCCGATAAAAGCAGCAGCAGCGATGGACTGCGTGAGAGTGCCGAAAATGGTAACGGAATCAGCACAAATGATGGCCTCGGCCTTGCTGAGACATGGAGCACCAAAGGAACGAATGCCGTTGACCAAGAGTGGTACGCCGTACAAAGGAGGTTACCACTTTCACCCATGCACAATTTTTGCGGGAGATACACGTACTAATTTCTTGTGGCTTGCGACACACGCCTTGGCTTTGTGTAGGGAGTATGAGCAACGCTTCCTCAAGGAACACGCATGTAAGCAACCAATCATACACATGATAGAATGGGTAGATTATATCCCTGAAGGCGAACTTACGCCATTCGCTCAGGCCATGCCTGATGAATACAAAGATGATGATGCAGTCAAAGCATACAGAGCCTACTACCACAGCAAAGCAGACAGTAAAGGCGGTGTGCATTACAGACACACAAGCCCACCTGACTGGTGGATGGGGGTGATGCAAGAATGAGTATGATATATTGCATTGGGTGTAAAGAATACTACGATGGTTATTGGCACACACAGTGCCCTTGTACAGAAGGCGGTGAAGAATGAATTGGTACGATTTCATATGTGGTGGGTGTGGTATTCTTCTATCATTCATTTTCTTTATCGGTGTTGTGATAATGTTTGAAATGGCTAAACATTTATCGAAATGAAACCTTGACTATATAAATAAATTAAGTAAGTGGTATTATGAAAACAATTAGCGAAATGGATTGGACAGACGGAGCAGGTGCATCTCTACAAAAGGTAGGGGGTATACTGAAAAAGGCTGAGAAGGCGCGTCATGATGCGAATGAGGATTACTTTTCTAACCCACGTATCTTAGTTATGGACTTAGATACAGGCTCATCGTTTGTTATCAGGACAAAGTATGAAGAGGGTGGTAAGACTAAGGGGTACGGGTACAGGAGATGTTCTTCTGTCAGGCAGCGAATAACCGCTAAGTTACCTACAAAGAAGATAATAGCGAGACTAGTTAGAATGGCTATACGTTCATTCGTACCTAAGGATGCACCATCAGAACAATACAGTGTAGTTGTACAGAAGGCGATAGAGGACATAGCAGCAGAGATAGCAGACGACAGTAAGTGGGAAGCATCTGATGATAAATATGGTAGCGCAGTTACGGCAGCAGTATCAGACATACTAGGTCACACGTGGACTGATAGAGCAGGTGATTCTATCACATGTATAGAGGCTATACCTGCACCGTTCGTTGTGATGGATACAGAAGCAGTCAAGGAAATGGCAGAGAGAGTAGTGGTGGAATGACAGAAAAACAAGGTATCTGTATTGTCTGTAAAGATATATTCACCTACGAAATAAAACGTGGTAGACAGCCTAAGTTGTGTGTGTCCAAAGAATGTAGGAGTATACACAGAAAGGCTGTACGTAAACCAGCCACACCAGTAGTGAGAAAGCAAAAGTGTGCTGGGTGTGATACCATCATAGTCAAACATGGTAGAGGGCAAATCAAATGGTGTGAACCTTGTAGGAAAGAAGTAGTCAAGAAACAGAACAAGCAATACAGAGATGCGAACTACAAAACGGTGGTTAGAACTCAGGGTAACTGTGTAGACTGTGGATGTAGTTTAGGTGTCAAGACAGGTAGAGGTAATCCTAAGAAGAGATGTATTGAATGTCAAAAGATTAGGAGAAGAAAACAAGCACGGGATTCGGCAAAGAGATGTTACAAGGATAAGGTAAGGACGTACAAGTGTGCTGCCTGTAAGAAATCATTTGAGCAGAAGGGTAAGGGTAAACTGAGAAAGAAATGCCCTACTTGTTTAGCAACTACTGTACAACCCGAAGTTGTCATGAGTGAAGAAGCGAAGAAACTATGGAAAGCACTGGAGTGAGTAAAATGATAAAGGTAGAAAAAATATGTAGAAATATAAAAGATGACGGTCACAGGTGCAACAAAAGATTTCGAGGTGAAACATCTACGGGTTCTCATGCAAAATGTGAAGAGTGTAGATATACAAGAGGACCGACCGCATCTTACAAAGAACAAGCAGGTCTTGTAAGAAGTACTAATGTATATGCTAAGGGCGGTAACGATGAGAAGATGAGAGATTTCATTTACAAATTAATGGCTACACATGAAGATGATAAAAGAACTATTGCTGGATTGAAGAAAGTAATAGATTCACTAGATAATAGATTGACATATTTAGAGGAGAATGCAGAACAAGCGGTTGAGAATCTGAAACTTGGAAAAGACATTGAAAAACTAAAAAGACAAAATAAAGTCAATGAAAAGAAAATAGAATCTATGAGAAAAATGATTCATAGAATGAAAAAAGCACTGGGTATATAAATAGGCATTGTGGCGCAAGCATAGAGGCGTACTGAGTGAAACAATTCCCTGACATCTTAGAAGGATACCAACTAGGTCTTCTGTTTGGTCTGACACCTGTACAGGCTAAACGTGCTATACAAATTTATGAGGATATTCGTTTAGACGATGATTGGACTAATACAAGAAACAACTACGCGCTCATGGTTGATTGCCTATATCTATTGGCTAAGAAACATAAGACAGGTATAACCGCATTGAGAGTTGTAGAAATTACAAAGAGACAAAGAGGCTACGGTACACAGCCAATGCCACATAGATGGCAGTCTCAATACAAGGAGATGTTTGAGTAATGTTCTCAGACGTTGCGTTAGCGTGGGAGCGCTGTCGCTTAGGTGACAAGAATCAGTTGTACACGATAGAATACGCTACACCTGAGGAGTATATTTTATTATACGATTTTCTTTTCCCTAAAGAAACCTTGACAGAAAGAATGACACTACTAAAAGTGGCTGGTGAATTAAATACACCCATAGAAATACTCAGAGAAATAATGAACACAACAGCCCCCTTATTGTTAGCATCAGAGAGCAGTGGGTCGAATCAATCTAATTGGACTGTTGAGAGTGTACTATCTATTAGGGATAGTTATGTGGATGGTCATGGTAAGTTTTTATCGCTATCTAAAAACATGAATGAAGTAGAGGCTAGAATGTTTTGGTATTCGGTTATGGGATACAAACAGCCTTTCAGTACACTGTTTTTCTTGAGGTGTATAGGTAATAGAAAGGACATACCTGCTGATGTTGTGAACATGAGTAGAAGTTTTTTGACAGATAAAGAAATTATTACAGCCATATTTCAAGACCCTGACAGACTACATAATCCTAAAGAATGGTACAAAAAACCTAGTGCAGCGTTAAGAAAAAGAAAATACAAAGGTTGGAGCAGGTACAAATCAGTTGGACTAGATGATTTCAACGGAGGTGTATATCAAGAGATTCCAAACAACGGTGTCTGTACAGTAGAATACGATGAAGAATCTATGATAGTCATTGAAAGAGCAGGTGATGTAATTACAGATGTAGCCTATGTTAATCATCCTGAACTGGGGTTAAGAGAACGTTTGACAAAATATGCAAGTGAAGATGATTACATTGCTTGGCCTAATCCTATTCCCTCATGGGATAGACTCGTTAAGTCAGATAGTACGATACGATTTCCAAACACAGGAGCGTTCAATCCCGTTGAGTACAACGGTTATGTGTTAGTAAAAAGTACACACAAACACAATTTAAGAATAAGTGGTTATCAAAATGATGAGGTGTTACATATTCGATTAGAAGCAATAGATGGACTAGACGATTTTGTAGAAGTATCAATTTGCGGAGTTTATATACTGTCAGAACGGGCCTCAGTGCTCTTTGAACTCGAAAGGATACTTGGCTCTATAAATGAAGATAAAACAAAATGGATAGATATATCTGAGGATATTTGTATTGTAGCATCTATATCTTCACCATTCATGGATAGAAGGACAGGTATGTTATCTGACCCAGTATTCTTAGGTATAGAGCAAGACTTAGGTGTTAGAGACATAACACAATACGTTGACTTAATAGGTGTACAAGATGAATGAGACAGATAGAAGAGAAGAATGGATGGGGCTAGGTATTATACTTACTGAATTAAGGATGAAGGTATGGGTAGAAAATAGAAACGATAGCAAACTAGGTATGAGAGTGCAACGTAGAATAGGTTGGCGTACACTGTTTACTACTGGTACATATACACAACAACAATGTGTATCAGTTTTTCTTAATCCATTCGATATAGAACTAAAGGAATACTACTACGATAAAGATAGTATAAACAAATGGTTGCTGCTATTAGATAGGTTAGAAGGATTATACAACATACGTTCAGGGTTATCTGACCAAAGTGGGTGGCACATGTTACAATGGGTTATGGATAACCCTATTCCTAAATCTTGGGATGAGTTCTTAGTTTGGGTAGAATCATACGACAATGAGTGCGAGATGGTTGACGGACTATATAAATAAATTAAGTATTCAAAGTTATGCAATTACTGGAAAACGCTCGTCCTCTATTATTATCTGACTTAGCAGGTTTAGATATTCTAGTTAAGGATGCTAAGATATGGAAGGAAAAGGGTTACCCTCAGGCTTTGTTGTTCGCTGGACCTGCTGGTACAGGTAAAACAAGTGCATCTTATGTAATAGCCAAGCACATGTTAGGTGAAAATTACGATGCAATTAACTTCATCGAGAGCAACGCCAGCGACGATAGGGGCATCGATTTCATAAGAAGTGGTTTGAAAACTGCGATGAGAAGTAAGGGTCTAGGTGTATCACGCAAGGTGATACTACTTGACGAAGCAGATGGTCTAACACCTGCTGCACAAGATGCTATGCGTCAGTTGATAGAGAAGTACAGTAAGAATGCATTAATCATCATGACATGTAATGAGATAGAGAAGATACGACCTGCAATACGCTCACGATGTAAGATATACAGATTCAAACCTGTATCACCACAGGCTGGGGCAGACAGACTTCTAGACTTACTTCAAGATTACCTAACTCCCTCACATCACCATCGACCACTCGCAACCAAACTTGTAGAACTCATGAATGGTGACCTTCGTGCTTGTATAATGTTCCTCGATTCAATAGACCTCGCTAACCTAGAAGAGCGTGTGGATATGCTAGAAGCGTTAACCGAGGACAATTCAGCACAGTTAGCCTTAGAGGGTGATTGGAACAAGTTACGAAGAAATCTTCATGACCTTCTTAACACTGGGCAGAGCCTACCGTCAGTCCTGTACGGCTTCTACAAGAACATATACTCCCATTTTGAGGAAGATGATTCTTTAGATGGTATATGGGACATAATGGCCGTATATGGTGACGTTATGATACACAAGCACACATGGGCTGGCGATGACTACTCCTACCTAGATTATATGGTAGCAAAAATGAAAAAAGAAATAAAAAACGGAAGTGAAAAATAAATGAGTGAAGACGAAAAGAACCCCTTTAAACAGGAGAAAAAGAATGATGAATGGCCGGAAGAAGCGCTCAAGCGTTTGCAAATGCAAGCGGAGCGTACCGGAGAAAGCCTTGAGAAAGTAACAGAATCTTTCATCAAGCACATAGCAGAGGTATACAATTGTGATGATTGGTCAGCAGAAGATGCTGATTTACTCGTAGATTGGAGTGAGAGTTTCTTTATCCAAGACAGACGTACAACAGTAAGCGGTAGCGGTAGTAACCTTTCGACCTTCGTAGGTGAGTTTGTCGGTGTCGATATGAAGCAAGCAGACCGTAGAGGTTGGTTCGTTAGAAACGCTACACAGAAATGGCAAGACAATGCTAACGCAGCCTTATCTGATGGTGTAGTAGGGCATTACATGAAAGAAGGGTCTTTTTGGCATATAAACACTGCAAACGGTGTTGTAACAACAGAAGAATCTATTGAAGAAGCACCGTCACTAGGTTTCCGTGTAGGTAATGATTGGTTGTGTCTATTAAGTAGAGCAGGTAGACCATATCCACATACTAGCATGGGTAGATACTACTACTTCTTAGGTAACGAAAAATCACAATTTATCAACGATGGTGACGTTAGACTATGGAGAATTGATTTAACAGACGATAACAGAAATGTACCGATAAAAATAGGTGTACCTTGTACTATACAAGTTAGACCTAACACGTCTACTAATGAAGAATACAAAGATGTATTGGGCACTAATTACAGTTTCTTCGATACCTTGTCATATACTGATGAGTGGTTATCAGCCAATCTGAAACCGTTATTAAAACCATTTAAATATTGGACTGATAGTGATTTCGTAGATGATTTATACGTACCATTAGATGAACTACACGAAGCCTTTGAATCGAGGAAAAGAACATTCACAGGTAGAGATGGTAACGCTGGTTCAGCAGGTCCGTTAATCATCACTAAAGGCTCAGTTAGCAGATTGAGTACAGAAGCACGTGACAATGAATATGATGAAGACAAGAGAGGATATTCACTATCCCTTACATCATTAGCATTAGAAGCACAACATGGCAACGGAAACGGTGGCGAGGTTATGTGCTGGGTAGGTAGTGCATGTCACGACTTAACAAGTCCGTTTACATTTACAGATGTAGATGATGAAAAATGGGGATACGCAGAAAAGAGTACTGTGTTAGTCTTCGGACGCATAGGAGTATCTGTAAGAGACGGTGAAGCATTACCTAACCTGAAAGTAATGGGTGTATATGCAAACAACAGACGTTCACGAAGAAGAGTTGGCGGTGGAGACACAGGGTCAAATCAATTTGAGTGAGGTGAGAAAATGACAGATAAGAAAAGAACAAAGAAAGAATTGGAAGAAGAATTGGAGACAGCCGTATCAAACAATGCGAGCCTAGTAGAGCAGTATAACACGCTTTACACAGAGGCTATGCAGATACAGAAAGTTGCAGGTGACAGACTGGTTAGCATTAGGTTGCTAGAAGCGTTTGCTAATGAAGTGAATGCAGCATTAAACAAACTACGTAGTGATGTAGCCGAAGTAAACAGAACTAACCAAGCAGAAACACAGGCAGCGGAAGAGGAGCAGAATTAAGATGGCAGGTTTTGGAGCAACAAAAGAGAAAGAGTTGGCTGCGGAGGCAGAGGCAGAAAAAGTCTCTACCCCCGCTACCAAGAGGGTTGATTCTGACCCTTATTCTAATCTAAGAGCAGAGTTTGAAGAACTAAACAAACATGGTCCTAAGACGCACATCTTTATGGCTCTAGTAGGTCATGAGAACACAGGTAAGACAGGAATAGTATTCGATACTTTTCAAAAATATTGTAACACTGGTGGAGACAAGATACTAGCAGTAATCGATTTCGATGGTGGGGGTGCTGCAAGTAAGTCAGCCTTCTATTCTGAGAATGAGCAAATTAGATGCTGGGAACCTTGGGTAATGGGCAAGGGAGACCGTACTGCGTATGACTACCCTGCTACACATGACCGTGTTATGTCTATCATGCAATTCTTACTTAGTGAACATGATACAATATGGGGTGTTCATGTAACTGGTATCGATTTATGGGATAGTGTATGTACTAACAATATGAGAATCGTTGATTTAGGATTAGCGAAAGACGGTATTGAAGCAGCAGACAATCGTGGAGCAGGTTCAGGTCAACGTGTACAGATGCAGTTTGACTGGGCTATACGAACTACTAGGTTTCATCAGTTGACTGCTATGTCACGTGCCTTAGTAAAGAAGGGTGTACGTGTCTTTTGGGAAACTCATCTAAAGGTAACTAACTATGCTATGGGTGGCAATCAAGCCGATGCTACATGGAAACCTGCTTGGGAAAAAGCAAGTAACAACTACATGTTCCAAATTGTTCTTTGTGAAAGAAATGATACACTAGGTGAAAATGGAGAAGTCATACGCTCTGATTTTACAGCCACATTTGAAAAATCTAAGACTAACGCAGCCTTACAAGGTCAGAGAAGTACTATACTAATCACAGAACAGGGTAGAAACCCTAACTGGATTGGGTTACCTGAAATGGATAAACTGTGATACACATGGCTTCCATCACATTAGACAAGAAAGAATGGTTGAAACACTTAGGACAGTTCGGAGAATCTGTAAATGATTTGAAGTTGATACTTACAGAATCTAAGTTGTCATACTCAGTGGGATTTCAGACACACTATCTGTCTGTCACACAAACTTATCCACAGTCTGTAAAAAAGACTGGTGACATACACATATCTAGTTTAGATAAGGTGTGTGCATTCTTGAAGAAATGTGAAGGACTTGTGACATTAAAACAAATGGTTAACGGAAAGACACTTTACATTAGTAGCGGTAATTTCAAAATGCAACTACCTGTAACTGATTGTAAAAGTACACAGATGATTCCCACATACGAGAGGCTAGTAAAAAAGGCAGAAAAGAGTATGTGGGAGTCATTTGGTCAAGATGATTACACATTACATGGTAAAGTAGAGATGAAGGAAATACTCAAGTTAGCATCATTAAAACGTTTGATGGATAAGAATGCTGACTTCGTTGTAGTAGCCAATGCAGATAGTGAAGAGTTATCAGTATCAGCAGGTAAACAACATACAGTAAAACTGTTTGCTAGTAGTAAATTGATAGATGTGGAAGGCCCAAAACATTCACTAACATCTAACTACGGTCCATGGTTACTACCTTGCCTGTCTCTAGTAGACAACACATTACAATCTACGATTCATTTCGGTATGGCTACTGGGTTAGTTGTACAGCAATCGACTGATGTATGTGAGAGATTATTGATAATTATTGACCAAGAGGAATAGTCATGATTATTGATTATTTTTACCCTCATGGTTGGGATGATGTAGGCTATCCAAGTATCTACGTGAGAACTAGGACAGAAGAAGGCGGTCTGTATACGAAGATAATTGCACCTGATGATGAGGGGTATATTCCTCCACACTGCTGGGTAGCAAGTAATACACACCCCATGAAACTGAGTAGAGTAGTTGCTAGGTATCCGGGCGTAGTGATACGTGATACAATCACTGCTGAGGGTAATGATGGTATACCACTAATGAGATTAGATACACCTAATCCACAAGTGTTGTATGACATAAAGAATGAACTACGCACATACGAGGCTGATACACCATACGAAGACCAAATTATGTTTCATATGTTTCCTGACGTAGACAAGATACCTGCATTCGCACCTAGAATATGGTACTTTGATGCAGAGTGGCAACCTAATGAACCACATGAAGGTGCTACTACTATGATTTCAGTCGATGATACTCATGCTGAATACCCAGTGATATTCGCATGGAAAGAAGGACAAGCCGTTTGTTCAATTGATTTTATCGATAGAGAAGGTGGTTACATGCTATACATGTATGAAAATGAAGATGATATGCATAGCGGTTTCATAAAACATCTAGAAGAGTGTGACCCTGACATGCTTATTGCTCACGCTATGATGTGGGCTGACCTTCCTCAGTTCATGAGGAGAATAAAGAACCCTAACAGATTAAGTCCAATTAATCAAGTTATCAAACCTAGAAAGAACGTAGGTTACAGGGATACACAGCAACCCATACTAGGCCGTTTATGTTTTGATACTGCACTACCGTGGAAAACAGGTAGCGGGTTAGAATCAGTTTGGCAGAAGAGTGGTAAAGGGCAATTTAGAAGTAGAAAACTAGCAAGCATCGCAGAAGAACTAAAACTCACAGAAGAACATGGTGAACAAGGTGCTAAAATGGATGCTGATGTACGTACATGGTGGGTAGAGAACTTTGACGAGTTTGTTGACTATTGTGTACGAGATACAACATTATTGAGGAAATGCACAGAAAAAGTAAGTGCTATCCCTTTTCACATAGCCATGCAGAAAGCGCATGGTGTACAATTCAAGAGTACTCACAACGTTACTAATTATCTAAGAGGGCAATTTAACAGACGTACTCCACTAAAGGGTGTGACTTTGTTTAACAGACAAAGAGAAGACCTAACGGCTGCTACGGTAGCCCCAACGATAGCAGGTAGACATAGAGGTGTAGCCTGTCTAGATTTTGCCTCTATGTACCCTGCAATAATAACAGGTGCTAACCTTTGTGTAACCACTAAGGAAAACCACGCTGGTGACAACATTAGAACGGTAGGGAATGGTACTCATTGGGCAAGAGACCGTAAGGGGATACTACCATCTATCGTAGAAGACATGATGGACTTGAGAAAAGAATACAAAAAGAAAATGAAGAATGCTGAGACAGAGGAAGAAGCATTCCAGTATGACATGTTACAAACTGCTGTAAAAGTCGCAACTAACGCAATGTACGGGTATGTATCGCAAAGAAAAGTTGGTGGTGGATGGATTGATGCTGATATAGGTTCTACAATTACATACTATGGTAGACAGTGTATTGATACTTTGTTGTTAGAAAGCGAGAAGCAAGGATACAGAGCGCTTGCTGGACACACAGATTCGGGCTACATACAAGTACCATTTGATGAAACAGATGCACTTGTTGAACATTTGAATAATACCATACGCAACAAACTAGACTTACCTAATATGGATGTAGAGTTTGAAGCGTACTTCGATTACTGGACTACTGCTGATGTGAAGAACAGAAACTTCGGTATCATTACGTGGCCTGAATCTAAGAAAGGTACACTCAAGGTAACTGGATTTGGTTACAAATCGTCTAACGCTTCTCCATTGACTAAATTAGTACATGGAACGATATTCAATCTAGTAGGTACAGGAGCAGAAGAAGAAGAGGTAAATGCTGCTATTAGACCAATTTCTCTCAAGACTTTGAAAGGTGAACTATCAATAGATGAAGTAGCACCTTATGGTAGGATTGGGAAAGACAAGTATGTCAACGTCCCACCTATGTCCGTAAGAGGTGCATACTACTACAACGACAATCTAGACCCAATAGACCCCTTTAGAACAGGAGACAGTGTACGGTGGGTCTACGTTGCTGGTACACCTACTGGGTTACCCAATACAAATGTTATAGGTTTTAGAAAGCCCGAAGAAATTGATGGTTTTTTAGTAGACCATTCTCTTTGTGTTGAGAAGTTTATACGTGCGAAAATTAAGAGATTATATGATGTGTTAGAGTGGAATCTAGATGAAGCATCAGGGGCTAAAAGGCCGAAGAAACATTGGTGATAAAAATGAGTGAAATAGAAGATATAGTGATAAAAAAGATAGATGCAAGAGCAGAAATTGGTGAACGTAAGTATAACACAACTATGGAAAGAGTTGACATGACCAAAAAAGCATGGTTAATTCATGCACAGGAAGAGGCTTTAGACCTAGCAATTTATTTGCAAAAATTGATAATGTTGGAGGAAGAGTAATGAGAAGAGATGTTTGTTGGTGGTGTGGAGGTAAATTGATTTGGCAAGCAGACCATGATAAAGAAGATTTGATGGATGAAGAAGGTACAGTAACACACTTACAATGTTCTTCATGTAACGCATTTGTTCAGTATATTTCACGGGAGGAAGAGTAGATGTCAATTGAATACGATTGGGATAATTGGATTGGGGCAAACCCTGAGTGTTCTAAAGTTGGTTTTAACCATTACCACAACCATTGTGCTTGTAATCCTAATTACGGTAGAAAAGGATATTGTCAAATATGTTTGAAAAAATTAATTGATTTTACAGTATCTAAAGATTGGCCTACACGAAAATACCACAAAAAATGCTACTTAGAAGCATTACCTGATAGTACATACGAATGTGAAGAGTGCGGTTTTAAGTGTAATGAACTCACTCAAAGATTTTGTGATTGCGGAGATGAAGAAGAATGAAGTGGAAAGAATACTTTAGAAGAAAGAAAGAATATAAGGAGAGAAATAAAAATGAATTATAGAAGATTATTTAGATATTTAGTAATGATTATGATTGGTGGATTAGGGGTGTTCAACTCTTACAAATTAGAAATAAGATACGAAACAAATACTAACTTGGAATTATTGTATCAAAATGGCATCATTATTTCCACTTTAGTAATTATTTATTTCACACTAGCATTCTTTATTGAGATATTAGTTTCAAAAAGAAAGAAAAGGGTATATCGCATACCATCTAAGGAAGAGTATGAATTGATGAAAATTACCTCTGTAAAACAAAAAGAAGATGATACTCTTGGTGCACAGGAGTTTTATGATGAAAATATAAAGGAGGAAGAATAAATGACTAGGTTTCAGATAGTAAAATGCTTTTGTGGATGGCAAGGCGAGAAGGGTATCTACATGGTAAAAGGTGTGCCTACTTGCCCCAATTGCCAAAGAAGCCTTTCAGTGTTAAAATGTGAGGGGTGTAGCGAATGAGTAAGTTCATGAAGTTCAATCCAAACGAAACGGCATTCTTTGAGAATGCTGAATATCACGATAGTGAATTGTTAAAGTCATATGATAACAGTACATATGCTTGGCAACCGGGTACAGATAAAGTCTTGAGGATAAGTAAGTCATCTTTGGGTACATACACGTTTTGTCCATATCAATACAAGTTAAGTTACATACATCGTTTACCTAGTATAGAATCAGAGGCTATGGTAAAAGGAACTAATGTACACTCTATTGTAGAATACTTTTGGGATAATGTAGATGATGTGTTAGATGAAGTCTTGACACTTATAGAAGAGAATAAAGAATTACAGGCTAAAGCGAAATTAAAGTCAGTCATACCAGCACCGCCTGAACCATATAGACTTGGAGAAGAAGAAGTGATAGACAAATGGTTAGAATGGCAATACAACAGGCTAGTTATTACAGAAGGTGTCAACTGGAAAGCGGTTGGTAATGAGGTATCGTTTCACGCTAGGATGGACATAGACATAGATGATACACCAGTACCAGTACATCTACGTGGGTTTATTGATAGTATATTTTCTGATGGTGAAGGTGGCTTCGTATTGATGGAGTTAAAGACTGGAAAATGGAACTTAAAGAAAGCCAAATACATGAGAGAAGAAATGCAATTTTATAGATTAGCATTAGAACAAGGTCAATTCAATAAATATCTACCTGTGTCACATTGGGCATGGGAGTTTCCTAACGGTCACGCGAATAACGGTGTCAAGGCAGAATGGGAGATAGAAGAGATAGGTACACGTAAAACAAGTTACGCACCGCGAACTGTAATGAACAATATTAAAAAATTAGTCAAGTCACATATAGAAGATGACTTTGAGCCAAAACCATTCGCTCTGAAATGTGAGTGGTGCGATTTCATGGAATTATGTCCAGCATGGGGTGGAGGTATTGAAGATGAATAAAGAAGAAATAAAGGTGAAAAAAATGATAAAAGAAACTGAAATAATGCTTAAAGAAAGAATGAAAGAAATCGATGACACTTTAGTTGTCAATTTAGAAAGTGGTTTACTTGGATACAGGTTCGACCATAGAGTAACCTTATCTAAACAGATGACACTAGATACTTACACTGAGGGAGTTGAAAATTATTTCTATGTATTAGATATAGTATTGAATCCTAGAGTCTTTATAGACAATGATGAGACACAAGTAGTATCTGAATTAGTTAAAGAGTATCAACATAAGAAAACGAAATACTTCAAGTGATATTTATGTCGTTTATAGAACTTGATTTCCCTAGAGAAGTATTGGAAATAAGTTCAGGTGGTAAACACGGTGGACGTTATCTTGTTAAGAACTGGGGAGAATTAGAAAGATACTGGAAAGGGAAAAACGGTAGTGGTAATGCTTATTTTACGGCTTATGGATACAGACGTACTCAAGCACCTAAACATCACAGGGTGGAATATAACACAGCGATAGTAAGACATTTTGTTATGGATTTTGATTGTAAAGATTTTCGTAATAGAGGAGCAGATGTAGAATTTTCAGTAATGCAACAACAAGTTAGAAGATTACATCAGCATTTACTACTCAATGACTATCATCATTTCATTTGGTTTAGTGGTGGTGGTTATCATATATGGATACCTTTTTCAGATGCGTTTCTACCAACAGATGGTTTAGAGGTAACTAGAATAAAAAGCGCTGGTAGAACGTTAATTTCTAATTGGCATAATGAATTAGATTTACCCTGTAACGACCCTACTGTGGCGTTTGATTTAGCAGGTATGATACGACTACCTAATTCCTATAACAGTAAAAGGGGTTGTTGGTCTATACCGCTTAGTAGCGAAGAAATAATGACACTATCTCATGATGATTTATTAGAGTTATCTCAAACTCCACGTTCAGGGTATATAGAATTAGGTAGTGTACCTTTAACATTGAAATTACCAAAGAAAAGAAATCCATTCAACAGTATAAAGAAAAAACGTAGTAGCGATTTACCTACTATATCGCTTAATAAAATGGTAATGATACCTTGTTTAGCACAAGCAGCATTAGGCGAAGGAAACCCTATTCACAGGGCTAGATATCACTTAGCATCTTTCTTAGCAGATAGATTGCGGTGGTTTTTCCCAGTAGATTCTGTCACCGAAGAAGAGAAGGGTAAACATGTAAATGATATAGTACAGATATGTTCTGAGCAAGGGTGGGTAGATTATAATGAAAATGTTACAAGAACACAAGTTGAGAGCATAGTATTCAAAGGTTATAGCCATGCCACATGCAATACCCTCATACAAGAGGGACTCTGTGTTGGGAAGTGCAGATATTACGATGGGACGGCTGAGGGGATAATATGAACAAGTGCAGTATGTGCAATACACCTATTACATTATTGAATACTAAAGGTGCAAGTATGAGTGAAGGCTCTAAGAAAACATCAATTAGAAGATGTGGTAAGTGTTATTTAAAATGGAAAAAACAAGAGAGGATGAAGTATGGTGAAAGTTGACCTAAAAATAGATACTAATGAGAGAGGAAGTCTTTGTGACTCTATAATCAGAAAAGCGGCATCTGCGGGGCTTAGTGTAGAAAGAGAAACTTTAGTAGTTGGAGACTACCTATTAGGTAGCGCTTGTGTTGAGGCTAAATCGATAAGTGATTTGTTTATGTCAAGTCATAGTGGACATTTATGGAGGCAGTTAGATAACATGGATGCTAATTATGAAAGGTTTTTCTTACTGATACATGGGTCAGTTACTAAATATATATCAGTTGCTAAAAATAATGGTAAGAAGGTAACATACAGTCGTGCACAAAATGAGTTAATAGGTACTATTGCTAGAATAATGGCAGACTTTGATTGTCAAGTCTTCTTCACCCCTAACGTCAGCGAGGCTGCATCCTTTGTTGTTAAGTTACATAACAAACTACACAAACCAGCATCAGCACATGGTGCAAAAGCAATTCGTAGAGTTAGTACTAACGACGTTAGAAAAGATGTGTTACTGACTATACCGGGAATTGGTTCACAGATGGCTGATAAGATGTTAGCACATTGTGGCTCTATTGAAGAAATGTTACACATTGAATCACTTAAGGGTGTAAAAGGTATGGGACATAACTTAGCGAATAGAGTAATTGAAGTCTTGACAAGTGAAGATGTAGTACACATAGAAAGGCGGCTAAAACGATGAAAAGTATTTTATCTTTTTCTAATTCATATATAAATCAACATTGAATAATCTTATGTGTCTAATGTTCTGTCCTTAGTAAATATAATAAGGTGACCTATGGTGGGGTCAAAGTATGAGAGCCATAGAGAATTATACTGCAATAAAAAAATACCCAATATTCAAAGGATATATAGAACATTTCGGAAAAACATCGATTGATAATGACATACCGGGTATGCTTTCTTTCTTCTTTATTCAGGGTCAATTAGCAGTGCCTTATGTTCGCATACCTTGGGGTGCTAGTCACTTAGACCCTAGAGTTCATGCGTTTTGGATTCAGTCTAGTAGAACTGGTAAATCCATAGCATGGGAGTTTATTGGAGATATATTGAATGATATTAATGTACCAACAGATTTGTACACCACAGGTACTGATGCTGGGCTAATAGGTGGATTCGAGGAATCTAAAGATAGCGAAGGTAATGTGGAGAACGTACTCAAAGAAGGATTCTTAAACGGACGTAAAGCACTAAACTTTGATGAAGGTTCAATCATACTCAATCCTAACAAACACAGTCAAGAGACTGTACTCTATCTACAATCTGCTTGTAACCCCGTAGGAAGTAACAACAATACACTAGTAAAACATACTAAAGCGGGTAGGATTGAAACTGAATCTCTTGTCTCACTGTGGATTACTACCTACCCACCATCCGGTGTAAAAGAATACGTACTCACTAAAGGTATCTTTCAAAGAGTGCTTTTGTACTGGTCTAACTGGAGTATGGAGAGAAGAATGAACGTGAGTCAAATACGTGCACAATCAGCATTCAAAAAGCAAGATAAGATGAAAGTTTCTTACGAAGAGATAACAACATATTTTATTGATTTAGAAAAGAGATTGAGAGATAAAATATTAGATGTTACAGAGACTAGTTTCGTAGAATGGGATAGTATGTCTAGGTTAGAACAAGAAGAACTACTACAAGATTCTATGACTAGTATATTTTCAGCCGATGAATCTTTTTACCCTGCTATGTATGATGCCATAGAAGACTTCTATGAATTGTTAACTGGATTAGGACCGGGTATTAGCGAAGTCGTAGCATCGTTCATACCTGCTATGGAAAATTATACAGTCATATTCAGCACACACATGGCTATGATGGATAACTCTTGGGTCGTTAAGGGTGAATATGTAGATATGTCAAAAGAAATATTGTATGACTTATTTAAGAATCTAATACAATGGCTTGAAGGTGAAGTTGAAATAGGTCCGAAAGTTGCTGAAAGAGCAACTCAGAGGAACAAGTGGATAGTATCATTCCAGCAAGTAGAACCAGTAGAATTGGGTAATAAGGGAGATGGGTGGAGAAAGAAGGGTAACCTCATGTCTACATACATGACACAGAACGGGGTAACACGTGGAACAGCATTCAATCACTTTTCAAAATGGGCAAATAGTATGTTTGATACAGCAAAAGATGGGAAAGTTGTATATCTGAGACTTAAGGAGGAGTTAAACAATGACTGACATAATGGCACTAGATATAGAAACGAGTAACTACTCATGGGAAATTGGCGGATGGGAGAATAAATCACTGTTCGATGTATCGGTAGTGGCTACATGGGATGGTAAAGATGCGCATATTTTTACTAAACAAGACGTGCTCATAGACGGTGTAGTAACACATGATTTACACCCACGTATATTAGGAGACCATATCACTGCTCATGTAGAAAAAGGTGGTAAAATATTAGGTCATAATATAATTAATTTTGATTTTCCTGTGTTAAAACAATCACTAGATTGTTGGGCGGTTGGCGATATAATGCAGAAATCTGATAATGTGTTAGATACAAAAAGAATGTTTAAAAAAGCATCTTTATCGCATGGAAACATAGAAACATCTTTGCAGTCATTAGTAAATTATACATTAGGTAAAAGTAAGAGTATGAAGAGTGTAGATGCACCTAAAGCATGGGCAGCGAGTAAGTACACAGAAGTATGTGATTATTGTGTGAAAGATGCACAATTGACATACGATATATACCAGCATGGAAAAGAACATGGTATGTTAAAGTCAAGGTCTTTCGAGACAGGCAAAATAATAGAGGTTGAAGTTGAATGGTAAATGAAATTGAAGAAGAAAATATGAAATTGAAAATAGGGTTACATCACATATTGTCGATGTTAACTAGAGGGCAAAGTTTGGCTGATATACAGAGAGTATCTGCCAAAATAGCAGAGGAAGTTGGTTGGCCATACGTAGATGAGTTAACAATTGATTCAGACGAAGAAGCAGGTACTGTTGGTACGGAAGGTGAGGAAGAATGAGTGATATAGAAGGAGAAAGTGCATTGAGGCAAAACATAGATGCTATACGCACTATTGTAAGAACTGTAAAATCTACTCTTGGACCATTAGGTCGAGATAAGATGATGGTAGACGCTGGTGGTAATGCTATCGTGACCAATGATGGTGCTACTATTTTGAGAGAACTAGATGTTGCTCACCCTGCTGGTAAAATGGTAATCGAGTGTGCACAGACACAAGAAGCATTATGTTACGATGGTACTACATCGACAGTGGTATTGGCTGGAGAGTTATTATCTAACAGTGAAAATCTACTCAACAGAGGTTTACACCCAAACTTAGTGTGTAAAGGGTATAACGAAGCAGCAAGTATGGCAACAGAATATCTAATTAAAGAATTAAGTATTGATGAACCTGTTACAGATGAAATGTTAGAGTCTATTGCAAGAACTGCAATCACGGGTAAAACGTTAGATGCAGCATTAGATGATGTAGCATCTCTATGCGTACAGGCAGTAAAGAAAGCAGGTAGTGCAGATAAAGTAAGAGTATTGTGTTTACCGGGTGGTAATCTAAGAGATTCTTATTTGTTTAGTGGTGCTATAATAAATAAAACCTTAACTATTGAAAATGAGATTAGTAGAGACCAACATATAATTCTTCTTAACAGTGGTTTAGAAAAACAAAAAACAGATGAAAACGTCACCGTACAATTAGACATGCAGGGATATACACAATTCAAATCATCACACACAGATGATATGCTATCACAAGCAAAAATCATTTTAGAACACTTACCCGAAGGTGGTACTGTATTCGTTAGAGATGGTGTAGTAGACCATGTATGTGCGTATTTACATAAGAACAATGTGAATGTTGTGAGAAGACTACCTGAAAGCACCATGCGCGCTCTCTCCGCTACACTAGGTTTACCTATTGTACAAACACCCTCAGACATTGAGTGTTCTGCACGTGGTCAAATACACAAAGAAAAGCATTATGACGTAGAATATTTGTTTACTCAGGGTATGATAGATTCTGACCAATCGACGTTAGTGTTACGTGGTGCAACTAGCACTACCCTTGATGAGATAGAAAGAGGATTTGACGATGCTTTAGGTGTTGTCTCTTTAATCATGAATGGTGATAAATGTGTATACGGAGGAGGTAGTACATACGCTGCTATGGCATCATATCTACGCTCTAGGGCTGCTACTGTTGAAGGTAGAGCACAGATGGCAATAGAAGCCTTTGCTGACTCCTTAGAGATACTACCTGCTACCATAGCAGAAAATGGTGGACAAGACCCATTAGACTGCATTTTAAGTTTAAGACATCAAATACAAAATGGTAATTTATATCATGGACCTAATTTAGATGGTGAAGATACTATTGATATGAAAGAACTAGGTGTCGTAGAGCCATCTTCATTAGTAAGACAAGCCGTACTAAGTGCTACCGAAGTCACGACATCAATACTGAAAATTGATGATATGATTGCAATGCGCGGTGCTAATTAAATGGGACGTTTAATGGATAGGCTGATGGTAGAATGTCGTAATTGTAATTACAGACATATACCTATCAGGTTATCTGCTAAGTATCACGATGATAATGTTAAGAAGCAAAGAATCCAACTGTGGAAGTGTAAAGAATGTGGTCATTTTTGGCAAGATTCTGTCTTTAAGTAGGAACATCAATATAGAAGCGGTGTAGTTTCTACACTTGTTATTGATGAGCCGTATAGAAAAATACTTTTGGAATATCTCTGCTGACTTTTGGCATTGGGTTATTTTACTCACAATAGATTTGGAGAATAAAAATGAAGAATAATTGGTACACGCTCATACTCAGTATGTTTGAGTCAGAAGAAGATTGGTAAGTATGGAAGGTTACAATAGATTTTGGCTTTGGGTAGCGAAAAAAATAGGTATAATAGTCTAACAATCTTCGCCTTCTGTAAAACCATCTTTTGTCTTTAAGTCAATGTAGCATTGTTTAATTATATTGTATTGAGTTTTAGCAGCAGACTCACTCATTAAAAAATTACCATTGAAACCGCCAATAGGAGATGCACCATTAGCATAGGCATCATCCGATGCGTATATTTTACCATTGTATTGTACAGGAAATGTTTTATTTCCTTCATCATCTACTTCTTTGTAACATCTAGTATCAACTATTACACAATGAGCATAATCACAAGTTATCCCATAGTTTGTTTCGTATTCAATTTTCAATGCCATCTTAATTTCTCCGTGTTCTTTCTTTTTTTATAATTATTGGGGTTGGGGTATAGATTCCCAATTACCCATTGTTGTAACATAATCCCCATATTTTTCATACATTAAGTCTTTGTATTCTCTTATGTTTATTGGGTTATCTACTAACCAAGTATCAAACCAAGCAAAATCCCAATGACTATCTTCGGGTATTTCCCACGTTTCTATATCTGCTGTAATTAAAGTAAAGGTTTCATCTTTTACACAATGCTCCCAAACTAAATCTATTACATCTTGACTGTTTTCTATTACAGTTACAGATGTTACATTGGGATTATCCATTAATTTTTGATGTACCAATCCTATTCCTAGACCAGCAATTAATACATCTCCTGTTGCATTATCCCAAAGTTGTTGATGTTCTCTATATTCAGCATAAGAGTCTTGCATTATAGGCCACGGACAACTTTCTTTAGTTAATACAGTATATTCTTCTGCTGTTTCATTCTTCATCATCAAATATCTTTCCCAATTATAATCGGTAGTTTGACCGTTAAAATGTCTAATTGCGAAGTCTCCCGAAGTTCCTTCCGGTATTATTACACGTTGTCTTATTCCCATATTAATCACTAATTTTCTATAAAGTTAAATCGCATACTAAGACTATTTGCTACTGTATCACCTGCTGTATTACTAGCAGTACCGGATAATGATATAACTATTTCATCACCTGCTTCGGGGAAAGTCATACCACCCCTACCACCACCAAAGGTTATTTCTAATGCCTTACCGAGACCTGAACCATTGCTAAATAATGCATTTTGGTTGGTTGTTATTGTTCCTACTACTGCTGCACTTGAACCTGTTACAGATTGAGATGCAATTGCTAATTGCCATGCAAATGAAGTAGCACCTGTGGCTCTCAAATATGCACCAAACGATATAGCATATGCTGTGTCACACCCCGGAAAATGTGTTGACATAGGGCTAACATCTACATCAACAGTAACTTCATCGTTTATACTATCGCTATTAGTATCGGTAGTAAATGCACCATCAAAAGAACCTTCTGAGTAACCGCAATTATCTCCAAGAGATACAAAAGCATTGTTATAATTTCCACTTGAAGATGTAGCAATAGAAACA
>Ga0098059_1000383_pt1 | contig 29342 bp, 43 predicted proteins | sample 20_taG_FD_92580 | JGI IMG/M metagenome (GOLD analysis project Ga0098059, IMG submission 92580) | Marine viral communities from the Subarctic Pacific Ocean - 20_ETSP_OMZ_AT15318 metaG | ecosystem: Environmental > Aquatic > Marine > Oceanic | place: Subarctic Pacific Ocean | collected 2015-01-19
CTTCAGCCGTTGCGAGCGCATCAGAGTCACCTGTTAGTATACCTAAAATACCACCACCATCACCTCCAAAAATCGAACCTAGGTTCGGGCCTGCTTTCTTTAGCGAATCGCTGAGCAGCTTAGCACCACCGGCCATGACCCCGCCTATTAATGATGTAATATCTTCATATATCTTACCTGGATTTTTTATATAATCTATGAGTGTCTCTATTGCAGAAAATACTGTCTTAATCGCCTGCACTCCGGTTGTTGCAAGACTGCGCATAAAACCATCTTCTGGAAACATGCCCATTATTGTGTTTTCTATATCTCTTAAAATCTCTCCACCGGTACCGTCAGTTAAAAATCTTAAGGCCTTAGTTATAATACCTTCAGGACCAACGAAGAAGTCTTTAATTGTCGTCACTGTGGCATTAAAGGCCTTCTTGAGCGCTGGATTGTCTTGTATAGATTTAAATATGATTGCTATAGCTCCAATACCAACAATGCCTTTAGCTATTTTGCTGAGAAGGCCTTCTTCACGTTCCCTCTCCACTACTACCTTAGCGGCTGGTTTTTGTGCTCGGGCAACGGCTTCTGCAATTGCTGTATCAAAAGGTCGCATACCTTGGCGAGTCTGTACAGATTTAATCGTTATAGGTTTTGCTGTTTGGAGAAACTCTCTTTTATTGTCTGCGCCAAGCTCAGATGTAAGCTTATTCAGTGCTACAGATTGTCCCTGTAACGCTGAAGTTAGCTTAGCAAATGCAGCGCTATCAACAGACATATTAGCCATATAAAATATTTATGGCGTAATCTATATGTTGGAGAAGAAATCAGTACTTAAATCAACTAATTGATTTTCTACAGTAAACAGTGAATCTCTGTATGTTTTAACGTTAGCAATGTACGAACTAATTGCATTTAATACGGAAGAAGGCAGTTTCTGCAGGGTGCTTACAAGATTGTCAGCGTTAGAAGCGTCGTTGAAATTTACTTCCGTATCTCCTACAGTTATCTTATCGATATACTTGCAAGCTTCAGTAATGTAGATCTCAATTACAATATCATTTATCTTTTTATCTTTTGCCTTACGCAATACTGCTCTATTGTATGCCGTGTCTTTCCCGACGGTTGGTAGTGTAGTATTAACTACAATATTCCCCGTTTTAAATTTTAACGTCTGTGAACCACTAATAACTTTTTTACTCGGCTTCAATGTCTTGATGTTTTGGTTAATCACATCAAGATCAATATCTTTATCTTCAACCTTATGTTTGGTGTCTGTTGCATATCTTAGTCCGAATAATATACATTCTTTATCGATAATTGATAGATTATTAACTACGTCTTTGCCTTCAATACAGTTTTCAATAACAATGTTATTATATGTATTGGCTAATCCAACCCCTGTCGCGACAACGTCACCAGATGTATCAATTTGTGACTTTAGCATCTCTTTTGTCTGCAAGACGGTTAATGGTTTAAAGTTTAAATCCACACCTGCAACCGGGCAATAAATGGCTACTGTGTTTTCGGCTGCGAAATCTTCAACTAACTTAAGCGTGTCTAGAAACTTATCCATTATAATAATTTATTAGGTTTGTTAAATTAATCCACTAAAGCGACGGAGGAGGTACCATATGTTCGGTCGAATCTTTATCTTGCTGTTCCTTAGCGGCTTTAGCTTCAGCTGTAATATAATTATAATAAAGTGATAATTCGACGGGTGGAGTATTATTAATTTGACCAATTGTAAAATTAAAATTGCGGATTAATTGATATTCGTTTTGATGAGTAGTGGATAGGTCCAGATAAAAACATAAATTTAAAATTCGGATAATGGTACCACCTAAAATAGAAACAGTATATGGTTCCTCTGTAATAACTGAAGGAAGGTTAACTACTTCAATCGTATCTATGCTGCTATTAACCTGTTCTATAAATTTTAAATACTTCGTAAACAATATCGGTGGTAGCTTGTTGATAAGCTCCTTCTTTTTGCTCAGCGAGTAATCTATCTCAATCTTTTCTTTTTTTAATTCTAAATATGTCATACTATCTGCAAATATATCCTCAGGTGCATCATATGACAATTGTCTAGGTAGCGTGGCTTTGCAGATTATAGATTTGTCTTGATAGACGAATTCTTTTTTATACTTTAATTCTAAGATGGAATCGATAACATCATTAATATTAAGCTGATAATTATGCTTTTCCTTTTTAATCTCAGTAGCAAGATCAATAGTAGGGGAGATGCTATAACACCTTGCATCTAGCAACAGGACTAATTTATCAATAATATTAAGATTGTCCGGTAAGACACTATCAGCTGTTAGCTCATCGATTAATTTGTTGAGAAAGATATTGAGACATTTAATATCGTTATTCAATATCATCTTTGCAAACGTCTTATATGTACCTTGGGTTATTTCTGATAATTGAAGAACGTTCGACGTTGTGCGAGCTGGATATATGAATTTAGGCACGTAAAAATTTAGTCCTATATTCCTAATAGTCTACCCAGGACCCCAAATCCAGAGCCCTCACCACTTCCACCTTTTCCAGCTGCGGTTTTCGCTGCTTGAGGTAACTCATGCTTATATCTACTATAAATCCATTCAACGGATGATCTTGAAACATCTGTTGACGAGCTTTGTGCAATTCTCCTGCCCATTACTCTAACTGGACAGCAGTCGAAGATTGTGGTAACCTTTCTCGGTATTAAGCCACCTGAAGCACCAAATAAGCCTCTCGATAAGCCACCTTTTGCAAGTTCGGTTATTACCATATTTGTTGTTATTTTTTCGCTAGGATTTCTTGGCGCAGCTAAACCGCGATGACTGGCGAGTATTGCCCATGGCTTAAGAATAAAATCACTATAAGACAAATTTGACTCATATACTTCTGTTGACATAGGCATATATGTATCACGAGACTGTATATATGGAGAACCAATAAAGCCTCTATTACCAACAGATGGGTGGTAGTTAGCACTAGCGGTTTCCTGTGGCATGGTTACACCTGTACAAAAAACACAACCAACTGTTCTTGTATACGCATCAGATTGCAACCTCTTCTTTGCAAAGTCGACGCCCTGAATCATTTCACCGTGATCTTTTAACGACTGATCTGTAACAAGAGAGGGAATGCTAAATTTTATCATGAAGTATGTGTCGAAAGCGAAATTAGCTTCCCATGTTTCGAGCACACGCATAAACCCATCTCGGGTAGGAGTACCGTCGGAGTTAATCGTGAATATATTACTAAAGATGCCTAACATCTTTAAGTATTTATGCTAGGAGTTTAGGAAAGACCTCTTCGTCTCCAATATTGATAAGCAAGGGTAGCCGTAAAGTTGACAGCTGTCGTACCTTGTGTGACGTCAAACTCCATCACACCAACACTAACGGGGAACACTCCATACAAAGTATACAGTTGGGTTGTATTATGGTCTTGATCTAGAAGAGCAAGTGTGACAGTGGAATCAGCATGAACTTTAAAATCACCGCTACTTGTTTCATCATCAAAAATTGAATTTGACCAATCTTCAAAAACTCTACGCAGAGATGCTTCACTATCACTACGAAAGTTTAAAGCATATCCCTCAGAACCAGGATAAGACGCTGTACCAGGTATGTGAAAGTTTAATCCCATAAATGGTTGATCAAACGTTTGGATAGCGCGCGCTGGTAAAGAAGATGTCGTGACGTAGATTAAATCATCCTGTGACAAAACTGGTACGCCTTGATTAGAGACATCAAGTATTCTGAATTGGAATGATCTTAGGAAGTCACGTTCTTGTGCAACTCTGTAAAAGTCTTGAATAGTTTGTTTAATATCTGCCATAACGTTTTAATTATTTATTGGTTAACTTAAGAGCTCGTTAAAGTCTTGTCCAGTTCTTGTTGCGTAAAAGTTAACTAAGATAAACTCAGCGGCCCTTACTGGTTTCAAGTATATATCAACGACTAATTCATTTTGATCTATAACGTCAGGTGTATTGTTACGCTCGTCACAGACAATCAAGTAGTCATAAACACCTTCTGTATTCTTCGCATTTTCAAAGATTGGTGTCAGGATATTAATGACCTGAGTCCTTGTTAGTAATGTGTTCGGTTCGAATACAAAGAACTTCATCGTATTGCGCACAACCTTTTCAAGATATAGGAACAATCTTCGCACATTTACTCTATCAAACGCACTTGGTTTCTTGAACAGAGTCTTTTGCCCGAAAATCGCGAAACCTTCATTCGGAAACTGGGTGACTGGGTTAACAGCGATCCTATATAGTAGATCTCTTTGACGCTGTGATGGTTTAAGTGCAAGATTCACTGCACCTGTGAATCTACCTCTTGTAAATCCAGCTGGAGCAAACCATGGCTGATAAACACTATCAACATTCGCATAAGTGGCGGCGGCAATTGCAGAGAACGGAGTCCAGATGAACTTATCTGCTACATTGTCGTAATTTCTTGCCCAGTTACCATAAACTGAAACATAACTTGTGTTATATGCACCATAAACGTGCTTTAACGGCCAATATACTGCTTGTGAGAATGATTTTGTTTTATCATCCAGTGCTTTTGTGTTTTCACCCTGCACAAGCAAGTGTCTCGGTATATCGGAAATGTGAATATGATCCTTACGTTTCTGTCCCGCAAAGTCTTTAAACTCATTAAACACTAGTCTGTAACTATCACGGTAAGTCTCGTGCTTAAGCGCGCCGGCTTCGGTTGTTAGACCTTCAGATATCTTAAATACACCTGAACTATCCGAGAAAACGCCAATGTTAACATTGGCTTCATCGTCAAATCCTTCAGTTCCGAGAGCTTGAGCTGATGCGTATACAGTACCTAAGCCACCCTCAACTGAAATATCAACATTAACAACTTCAACATTGTTTAATGCACTATTTTCAAATAGTCTATTAAGCTTAGTAGGCGTGTTACCTATAACCTTATTATTAGGATCAGACTTCTGGAATGTACCAAGCGGTGCTAAGCCGTTAATCGTAGGTAGACCGGCGAGATCCAAGATAAAGTCATTGACTCCTGAATCTAGGAAAGACCCTGAACTATCTGCAATTCGCATCTGCACGAATTTTGATGGGTTGTTGTCGGACCCTGTCTGCCAAGTTCCAGACTTAGTTGAAATATGAGGATTAACCAAGATCTCAACATTAGGTGAACTGTTTTCTACTTCTCCAACGAAGAATGACTTGGGAGTACCACCTGATGAGTTATTAACTTGACGGAAACTGTCTAGAGATCCGACATATCCTTCCGGTATCGAGAAGTCTAATACAAGCGGGTCGGTACCGAGTGTGGATTGTCTTAGCTTTACAACGCCTACAACTAGTGTATCTTTAAATTCTGTTGTATTAAGCTCGAATGAAGGTATACCGTCTTCGATAGTCTCGGATAAGCTGTCTGTAGCATCGGTATTCGTACCGGTGAGAGCAAACCTCATACGTGTTGTCGGTACAGTTACACTATCAATATCATGCCCGTCAGTATTATTAGCATTTACTGTGCCAATTTTACTAAATGAATCGTAGCTATTGGCTGGATTAACGTGAGCACTGTCAGTAATACCAATATAATAACCTTCATACTTGTCGTTAATAGTAGTACGACCTTTATTAAGAACGATCATACCCGCTTTACCCCAATCAGCTGAAGCGCCAGTTGAGAAAGTTTGGTTTCCTGTTACTGAATCGTACCACGTGAAATCTCCTGCAGCTACTTTCTGATAAATGGCTTCATTCATTTTAACCAACGTCGGTTTGCCGAAGATATACCCTGAATCAGCAGCGGATAATGAATGACCACCACCACTTAAGTAAGTAGAGCTCAATGAAACGCTCTCTGCCGTAGAATCGTGAGCGTATACCGGGTAGACTAGAGCGCTGTAATCCTTATCAAACCCTTGTCCGTCACCAGAACCGTACGGAAGTCGGGCGGTGACTACTCTACCGTCACTATTAAAAGAATTTTTGGCGCTGTGGTAGAAGTATCTCTCAGCTGCATTAGTTGGCTTACCGTAGACTTGCTCAAATTCAGAGAAGCTTGTTACTTCTAATGCTTCGTCAGTAGGTCCTTGCTGTGCATACCCTGTGACAAGTATGTCTGTACCGACTGGTATAACCGGTCTTAAGGAAAGATCTACTTCTTTTATTTCTACGCCTGGTGATTGAATTGTACGTGCCATAATGTGTTGACTTTCGGGTTGTCACAAATATTTATTAAAAACCAGCCAACTATTTTAAATACCCTCCAAAATAGTTGTATGTTAACCAGGTAATTGAATTATATATTAATATGACGGATTGGACTAGAGACAAAACACCGGAAGAGGTGAAGGAGATCTACGGAAAGCGTACAGAAGATCTCAAGGATGATATATATTACTGGGAACGTCGCAATTTTGAACATAAACTTACAATCGAAAACACTCCAGAGCAAGTGAAGGAGGAACGTATTAAAAAACACACTCAATCCTATAACGAAAATAGGAAAAAGCACAAAAATTACAAACCTTTCAAGGTTCGAATCGACCAACCAGGGAAAACATCATTAGTAACGGTTTTCGAGTCGGAAAAAGACTTTTTTAATAAGACATTGTTCGAAGCAACAACGCTCGTCAACCTTAAAAAGAATGGAATACATAAAGTTAAGAGAACACTACCAACAACAAAGCATAGCTTTGTAAAAGGTACAGTTTTAACTGTTTTAGATGAGCTCGACCAACATTTGAGTGAAGGTGAAGGTAATACTTGATTGTATTTCACCTTGTGTTTGGTAATTATAGCTAATTCCACCTAAAGAAACGGGGAATGCTTTAGTATAAGTGAATTTAATTATTTCCTTGTTATACTCATTCATACCAATTAAAGAAAAGTCAGTGGCGTAATCTGTTAAATAGTCCTTTTCTCTCTGTGCACCGTGTTCTTGTCTCAGTTCATCTCTATAATTAAAAGCTCCGTGCTTAGCGTCACTGATCATATTTAACCAGCTGTATATATACCAATAGTTGTTAAATTGGTTATCGATCTTAAAGCTAACTGTAACGTCTTCGTATGCAGGACGTGAATGTGTCGATACTTTCATGACTTGACGGTCGTAAGGTTGATCGATTGCAGGTACATTAATAGAAGGTACAACAGTACCCTCAACGGCGTACTGTAAAGAGTTAGGGATTACTTTTGAATAGCTAGAAACTCCTGTTGCTCTTTGAACGCGCGATGAGTATACTTTAAGACCTTCTGGGACGGTGAGGGAGAGCAGAAATTTATCTAGTCTGCTCTTATTCAATACTGATTGTTTTGCTATATCTGCCATATTATAATGTTCCTATATTATTGATATATATCAAAATCATTTTGTACCGGCTGCCAGCCGTCATTTGTACTCTCTGGTGATCCTAACATATGCCATCCCATACTATTCAACTCATCTATATCGTCGTTTGGTGAGTCGCTACTACCATCTCCCGGAAAATAGACCGGTGAAGCAATACCTCTCGTGTCTCCACCTTTTTCATTACTGTAGATTGATGTTGGGTTGATAAAGTGTTTAACTCCATAATCTATAGACCTTATCTTAGCTGGTCGCTCATTATCATCATATTCAACAATATCAAAATGTTTCTGTGTAACGCTAGTTTCTAGAGCAATTAAAGACCATATGAGTGACATTACCCTATCATCTAAACAGCCTTGCTCTTTCTTAGCTGCCCAAGTACCGTTCGGATACCTCACGAAATCTTTTAATTCGTTAATAGTATTTATGTCTCGAAACTCGACACATCTAAGTTCATTGACCCAATAGCGCATATTCATAACACCCTTATACTTGGTATTTGTATGAGCAATAACTCCGAGCCTGTCGTAAGAAGCTGAAGCAGATTTTTTAGGTGAAAAGCTAATGAGATTTGTGAAGCTGTGTGTATGTACTAAATTATCTACTACCTGGGCTCCGCAATTATTTCTCTCAATAGCAGCAGGCGGGAATCCCCAGTGTGATAATATCTCATGTAGCTTGGTTGTAAATTTGTAGGGTGATATGTGATTATCCCAATACGTAGCCACTTGTTTTATATTCTTGAGATCGGTCATATCCATTACATGTACGACTGATGCATTTTCTCCTACACCTTCTGCTATGTCAACACCGATAACATAAATGTTATCAGGTTTGGGTTCTTCCCATAGAAGATACTTTCCGTCATCAAATACAAACTCTGGCTCTCTACATCCTAATTTTAATTTATCAAACAGCTCGTCGTCAATAGCTGATTCACCTGTCTGTATAAATACATTTCCAAACTCTTGATTAAAGGCCTCCATCGAACCCAACGCTTTAATTGTATCTTCTTTCCACTTCTCATCTCTACCGGGAACCTCCCACCAGTCAATACGCACTGCTGCCCAATTGTTAATACCCTTTTCTGCATTTGTGTAAAGATCGTAAAACAGATTATCTGTACCATTAGGAGTGCTAGCTATAAAAATTTTAGATTTCTTGGAAGAAGAGATAATAGGAAAGACTGATTTCCAAAAGTCTTTAACTAAATGATTGTCGATAAATGCTAGCTCATCTAGAATTAGCACATTACAAGAATCACCACGACCGGCATCTGATGAGGTAGTCGAAATACCAATACTTGACCCATTTGCTAATGTCATTCCAGTTTTTCCGTATTCTTCAACACCAGGTTTGAGATAGTTGGGTAGCATCTCATAAGCAGTTCTCACTCTCTTAAAGATGTTAATAGCAGTCTGCTCTTTGTTAGCTACAATTAGTATTCTTTGATCTTCCTGAAAGCAAGCAATCCATAAACAGTAAATTGTCATCATGGTTGTTTTTCCGACCTGTCTGGATGCTAGTAGGGATACAAACCGATTATCTCTCAGATGACGTAATACCTTTTTCTGACAATTATGTAGCTTGATTTTCTCTTTACCACGATCTAAGTTGACGATATGAAAGTAGTTTTCTGCAAAATAAAGAATATTCTTACGAGCCTTCTTTAAGTTTTTTGCCATCTCAGGAGTCCATTCGAACTCCTGCTCAGGTTTAGGTAAATTTTTATTTCCTAAGTAAAACTTTTCATCTCGCTGGTTCTTTGGCATATGTCTAAATATATTTACATTAAAATGCACGATACACAAATAAGTTTTATAATCACATCTAAAAGAGACAGTGTTTATATTAATAAAGCAGTAGACGCCGTCAGGAGTGTATGCAGTGATGGTTATGAAATTATCTTTACTAGTGAAAGGCAGTATACTGATATCGATAATGATGTGAAATACATCAACACCGACTATTATACATCAGTTGAAAACTATAACGAAGGATTTAAGCATACCTCATATGAGTGGATATGTCTCTTAACGGATGATATACACTTAGTTCAAGACCCACGGGAACGGATTCATGAATTACCTGAAGAATACCCTCAATCGCATATTTTTAACATTCATAAGGAAAGCTACACACATAAAATATTCGATCACACCAACCATGTGTTTGAATATCCTGTTATATACATCCCGTGCATCCATAGAAAGATTATTGAAGACGAATTTACAGGTAAGATATTAAGCGAGTGCTTCAAACACCACTATGTTGATCACTGGACGGGTATGTTTTTAAAAATGCAATATCCAGATTTTAGAGTTCAGAGCTTATCGTGCACGGAGGATAAGGATCTATATACAGACAACACGCATACTGAATATGATAAAGGTATCTATGAAGAAGTGGTAATGCATATTAGAAATAAAAACAAATACTACGGTTACAACGGGTTATTTAACCTAACTTTCTAAATTATAACACACGGTGACATAAATATTAATATGCCTAAGCAGTACGTCGACGATTTAAACAGCATCTATAATGAGGACATAGTTCTCGCCAGACCTGGTAAGGGTGCAGAAGACCTTCCAACCCACGGTAAGGAAGGTACTACAGGTAAAGTGTTTGATGATGGCGGCCCAGCTAATGCTGACGGATTTCATGCTGCCGAACTAGACCCTAAGAAGAAAAAAGACAAGAAAAAAGATTCGGAATACGAAGAAGATAAGTTTTCCAGTGCTGTTAGCGAGGAATCAGCAAATAATTCTCAAAATTTCCAGGAAAAGGGCCAAGAAGAAATAAATAATTGTACTATGAGCAACAAATCTACATTTGACAAACTTTTTGAAGACGTAATGGGCGAGGGTGACTTCGACCTTGGAGCCGAGGACATGCATGACGGCATGGAACTCGATATGGACCACGAGGAGGGTGAAGAAGGTGAAGGCGGTTCTCTTAAGGAGAAACTTGCCGATGCTATCGCATCCTTACAAGAGGTTCACGACGCGCTTGAAGACGACGTGGAGGACGATGCGGCTGGTGATATCGAAGACATCGAAGATGGTGCTGATCCATACGCCGAAGCTGTAGATGCTGAAGAAAAAGGGCATGCCTTAGTTAATGGTGACGCAGCGCATCACAATAAAGACAGCAAGGTAGCTGGTGCTGCTGATCCGACTGGCGGATCTGCTGATGCTAAAGCAGCTAAAGGTGGTGACGGTAAAGTGGAAGCCGCTAAGGATGGCGTTCCGCACAACACCAAAGCTAAGACAGCCGGCAATCACAAGGTCGGAGCGAAACTCTAAGCAAACAATAACCTCATAGTTTCCAAGCCTCCTTCGGGGGGCTTTTTTTATACGCAGACTAAATAATTATATGGGAAGCATAATTAAATTATTAGGCGGGTTATTCGACCTTATCGGTGGAATCTTTAAACGTAACAATTCGCCAGAGATGATTCAGAATGCTAAAGCAAAACGAGACGTAGAGTTTCAAAACAAAGTAGAGAAAGCAATAGACAAAAAAGATGAAGACGACATTCGCAACCTTCTTTCCGAATAACCTAATCGCAACCATAATGGTGATGATTATAGCTGTTACAGGCTGTACGATTTTTCCAGACACAGTTGACGACGACTCTGCATCGTATGATGCATCAACACCATCTCAGTATGATAATAAGAGCGGAGGTTTTCTGTTCTTTACTGATGACGGTAATGGAGTTATAACAGATAATGCAAGAAAGCGTTATAATAAGCTAATTGATGATTATAAAAATCAGTTTGAAGAAGAAAAGGGCGTGGAGCTTGAAGAAGATGACGGTATTAAGCAACATACAGACCAATACGGGAATAAAGTGTGGGAAATCGATAAGCAACACCTAACATATTTCGCTCTCCTCAATCAATGGCGAAAGTCAAAGAGGAAAACTGATAGTATTTGGAGTTCTTTATTCTAATTAGATTAAATATTAATATGGAACAAGTAATGTCAGCATATAATTGGGTAATAGAAAACAGCGGTACTATTATCGCGACCGCTACAGCTATTGTAGCCGGCGCGTCAGCTATTGCCGCTATGACACCGACTCCTAAAGACGACGGATGGGTCAAGAAAGCGTACTTGCTTATTGACTGGTTCGCTCTTAACGTCGGCAAGGCTAAAGATAAAGGTGAAGTAAAAGCTAAGAAAAAAGCGGCACCTAAGAAAAAGCCTGCTAAGAAATAATACTCAAGAGTATAATAATAATTAAATCAGGCCCTTAACGTTTTCGTTTGGGGCTTTTTTCTATTTTGACTAAATAATTACGATGCATTTTAATGATCTAGTTAAAGTCTTAGAATCATCGGTAGACAATACTAGAAATAGTTTTTCATCCGATGTTTTTGTAGATCACAATTCCAAAAAGCCTAGACTAAAGCCAGAAATCTCAGCTCAGATTAAGCAGCACGTCTCATTGTTCGATAGACTGGCTCCTGTTAAGGACTTCTTTATTAAAGGCAGTATCCTAACTAAGCAATATGGTCCTAAAGCGGATATTGATATATACATATTTGCTGATGTGCCTGATATAGAGAGTGTAAAGAATAAGATTGAGAAGCTATGGCATAAACTTGATGGTGAATTGGCATTCGGTACAAACTATCCGTTACAATATTATATCTCAGATGTAGATTACGACTTCAATAAAACAGAAGCTGCGTATAGTGTTAAAGAGGATAAGTGGATCAAGCAAACTGAACCTAAGAATATTAAAATTGGAAACTATAGAGCTGACTTAAATGATATTTTTACCAAGCTCGATATTACATCAGGTGAATTAAAGAGAGATGTTCTCGATTATGCTTACCTCGTCGAAATTCCGGAAGATGATCTTAGCGGGCTTAAAAAAGCGCTAGACGACAAACTAAAGGAAATAAACTATGATATATCTATCTTACTTAAGAGCTATAAAGAGATAAAAACAGCAAGGCAGGATGCTTTTGAGAAGGATATGTCCGCAGAGGAGATTAAAAAGTTCGGAAGAAAGACACACCTACCTGGTAATGTGATTTTTAAATATTTAGAACGTTATTACTACATGCATCTAATTAAGCACATCAAGGACATTATTGGTGATGACGAGAAAGTTGATAAGGGCGAGGTTGATGATATTAGAGGTCTCATGATGGCAGGAGAAAGTTTTGCTAGCTTAACAACTAAAGCGATGAGCATTAACGGTGGTAAACCCAACACAAGACAACAGTCAGGGTTTACCGGTATGGGACGTCTACATCAAAACATAGTACCAGACTATCATAAGGCTGACGTAACAGAAATTATACAAGTCAGACGTATGAAGGAGGGCAAAGCTAACAACATACCTGTCAAAGGCGGTGTGCTACATAAGATAATTAAGAAATATAATATCGGTGATCTGACGAAGGATAAGCCGAGAAATTTAGGTAATACAGGAATTGTTGTTATCTGGAATCCGAACCAAAACTGTTTTATGCTTAAAAAATAATGGGCGACCCTTTTCCATCTTATGCGACTGGACAGAGATACTATACCGGTGATTATCGTATCACGGATAAGAGTATTAACGACAACGAACGTAACAATTACTACTACTACTTAAAAGAGCAGATTGATATTTACGGTCAACAAACTGACTACTTCACGTTAGACTATCAGCTATCCGCACATGATGGACTGTACGGTGAAGATCCTAATGCGACATATCTAGCGTCTAAAAGTATTGTTATGTATGTTAATCTATCCGAACAGTCTGTATTGCTTTCAAAGTTCGGCATAGTGGGTGATGATGATGTAACTGCTTATATATCAATCAGCTCTTTCTACACAACAATGTCGTCTGCGTGTGCTACGCGACCAGAACCTAAGTCAGGTGACGTGTTTATGTTGACTGAGTATGGTGACGATAGACCGGGTGGTCGTGGTGCAAAGATGTTTGAAATAACACAACGTCTTGATCAAGAAGTAAGTGAAATTAATCCATTAATGGGACATTATGTATGGTTGATTAAAGGTAAAAGGTTGGATTATACCTTCCAACCCGGGCTTACAGCAGAGAAAAAATCAGACCAAGTCTACGACAATGCGTTCAGTGGAAGATTATCTGGATATACTAACGACCAAACAGACTCCAAGTCATACACCTATGATGTGGATACAGAATCAGCAACAGTATTCGATTACTCGCAATATGGCGATAACGATGATGTCTATGGTGATTATCGCTAATCGTAAAACTTTTTGTAATTAGGTAAGTCCTCGCCTCTAATATTTGAAATGAATTTATCCGCCTCAAGTGTGCTATCAAATGATAGCTCTGTTATATCACCAGTTAATTGATCTTTGAAGAAGTACTTGTACTTTTCTTCCGGTCGCTTACGAATGTTAAACAATTCATACTCTCTATCCGCTAAGAATGGACCGGATCTTTTCCTGTTAAGCTTAAACTGCGATAGAGTCTTATGGCCTGTAGTTTGTGAAGTTCCAGTCGGTCTTAGTATAGTTCCGATGATGTAGTGCATTCGGTTTGATTAATCTCCGCAATTGCTACAGATGTCTCTTCCTCGATATACTTTTGCAAGGCGAGCGGTTTAAGCATATTTTTCTCTTTATCGAGATCAATCTTAAGCTGATTAGCTCTCTTAGTTATAACATCTAAGCCAGATATAAGTGCCGACCACCTTGCGGCCTCATATAAGGTCATCTCTTCTTTACCGACTTTAATTTTTTTACCGATGTCAATATTAAGTGCTTGTTCAATCTTCATAATTTTATTCTAAATACTGTATCTATTATATACCCATTCAGGGAAGGAAGCAAGTCTTTTCTGTCAACGTCTAAATTAAGTGCTGAGGAGAATCGCATAAGTGAGTCAAACATATTGTCAAGCTCGTGAATTTGATCTGAATAAATCTTCTTTTCTTTTTCGCTCTCTAATTCATTAATCTTTTCTTTGACTGCGTCAAGATAAATAGAAAATATTGCACGCATTGTTTTTTCGGCATCTGTAGCTTTACCGGCTTGTGCTTTGGATATTAGCTTTCCGCGCTTAATACTCCTGACATGATCTGTATCAATCTTTCTCCACAAATCAGAAAAATATTGATCTACCTCGTCTGATGAAATTTCTTTCGAGATATCTTTCTCCGGTGGTATGTATGTGCTTGGTTTATCTTGATATTCCATCTGCTGTTAACTTCTCTATAATTTTATCTGTCGGATCCTCGACGGCAGTTGTAGTTTGTGCTACTTCTAAATTAACATAAACAGCTGTTCTCTTCCCACAATTGCTACATTCAAACTCATTATTACCAGTTATGACAATCGGTATATTATTCTTAGTACTGCAAAACGCGCAATTAACCTCAGAAAATTGTTTTGAAAACTCTTTATACATATCTGCTTCAATCTCTCTGTTTGTAGCATTAGCTTTAGCTTCATTAACATAGCCAATTAAATACCAAGCTATAAATTGTAATAGTGTCGTGAGAAGGAAAGATTTTAAAAATGCAATATGGTAGTGTGTAAGAAAGTAAGCAACGACAGCACTCACTATACAGGTTATTCCGAGAGATCTAACTAAGCTTTGTAGCACGAATTAATTATAACCTACTTACTTTGTTTGTCAACTACAAAATTGTCAATATCTTTACCCATAAGATTAATAACTCTCTTGATCAGTTCTGCTTTACGAAGAATAGTTTGAAGCTTCTTTTCGGCTTGCTCTCTGTCTCTCATAACTGGGTTGCGGCCGACTAGTTTTATCGTTGTCTGTACGTCTGTAGCTTTAACATATAGGTCACTGAGCATCTCAGCAAGGCTTTCAGTAGGATAAGGCATAAGCTGAGGCGCCTCTCCGTTCTTGCCTCTAAATTCTGCATCTTTTTTAAGAATATCCAATAAAGTCATTGGTTGAGGGCCAGCACTACGGCCAGACATACCAGTTGCCCATTGATCTGATACTTGTGACCTGTCTTCTGATAAGATTTTTTCAGACATTTTAATTATTTATCCTTTCTAGCTATAAATAATTATAATATGTCACAGAATCTCTATAGTAAACGTTTTGATGTCTTGCTCGAACAGGAAGTAGCGGATATACCATCACCCGACGAACAAGCAGCAGCCGCTGACTTAGACCCGGGAACACCACCAGATGCGTATGACGACGTTCAAGGCAGCGATGCTGTAGCGGACGCCAAAACTCGAGAAAATGTTAGCCAGATCCAGTCCCTTAAGACATGGATTGAAGAGCTAAATTCAACAACTGAACGCATGAATGGGCTTGATGCCAACTCTATGCAATCTATATTAAACAATGCGGCTTGTGACACGCTGTTTGCTGATATTGCTAGAAGTGAGACTAAAAAGATCGGTCGTATTGCACAAGATATGAGAGCTTTATCAGAATCTTTAAAGGCTTACCTTTTATCCTCAGATGAAGGATAAAAAAAGGCGATAAACCATAAATATTTACGTTATGCCAAACTGGAACAATAATTTTAACGATTCACAAACCACTGATACTATTCAAGCTGGGCTATCCGCCGCGCTTGCATACAATGCGACGACAGCCAGACTGAGTTCCTTCGCTAAATATGATAGCGATGGTAACGGTTCTGAAAACTGGAAAGTCAATGATACATTCTTTTTTCCGAACAGCGCTACTACGCTCCATACGATTGCAACCATTGTTAGAACGTCGAGCGATAGTCAAGGTGTTATTACCTTCTCACCTGGCGTCAAAGCTGCAGTAGGATTAGGTGTTGTAATCACCAAGGAGGATAGCTATCAAGGCAATCATGGAAGTGCCGCCGAGCATCTTCGGAAGCGCAATCAGGGTTCGATCTAAATACTACCCAGTTTAAGCATAGCTTTAGGTCCCGTATAAGTGTTATCAAGTATAAACTTATACGGGATTTCGTTTATATTGAGGCCTAGACACATATCGTTAAAGTCCTTAAAGATAGTACCATACTTACTCGGCCATATAAAAACTGTCTGTCCTTGCTCAATTAGCTTACGAGTTTTAAGCTTGGCTGCTCTATCTTGATGTTGTGAGTCAAGAACCCATATCTTATCATGAAACTTAAATCTATCTAATTGTTCATCCTGCTTAGGTGTAAAGGTAGTCTCGCTTGTCTCCTGAATACCAGCTACAGCAACACAGTTCTTAATAAAGCATGCATCAATAGGACCTTCAGCAATAAAAATTTTATCAATAGATGGGTCTATGTTATTAATACTAAAGAGAGACTTTTCACTTCCTATCTTTGATAGGTATTTTGGCAATTTATTATCCTTATTTAAGAGCGTTCTTGTTTGATAGAATACGATCTTATTGTCTAGATCATAGAAAGGTATAACGAGCCTATTTTTATGAGTATAGTCTTTTAAGCTCAGCCACATACTCTTAGGCTTATTGACAGCTATATCTAATTTTCTATCTCTAATATAATCAAGAGCAATTTGAACGGTCTTATCATCCTTATAATACTCAATTTGGTTGGTATCAAATAAATTAATTGAATCAGCTGGAAGAGTTTGTGTTTCTCTATATTCCTTTATTACTTTTTCTTCCTGAATAGGGATAAGATCATAATCCTTAGCCTCACCTAGTATGTCTTTAAACGATATACCTTCTATCTGCTGAATAAACTTAAATGGGTCTCCGGTCCAGCCGCAGTTATGACAGAATATATAATTCTGCTTTGCTATATAATATAAACGTCTCTTTCTACCCCAACTCTTACCTTCTCTACATATAGGACATCCACCCTCATATACGTTATTGTAACGCTTATGTTTGACGTATCCTGCAAGCTGGTAGAACTTTTGCGAGACGTATTCTTCAGGTAGAATCACACGTCTATTCTAATAGAGTAAAAATGAAAAACAACTGTTAATCTTTTTTCTTAGGCTCATCGCTAACGACGCCCTTGAGAACAAACTTACCAGTTCGAGGACAATACCACCACGCCTCTGTGATAATCCTGTCTCCGTAATCTAGAATCTTTGTCTTAGGCGTGCACATCTCTCCACTAAACGGAGATTCAATCTTTTTAAGTACTACGTAATCCATATAATATTATTTATTCCCGAGCCCTAATGCTTCAATGACCGAAGCTACAGCTTCTTCAACACCATGGCTAAAGGTATCGGACCAAGTCACGTCCTTCACCACGCTATATAAGTTATATTCTCTAGCTAAATTATAAAATTCCTTCTTATTATAAGAAACATCGGCCTGCTCACCGTATTGCCTCTCATACGCAACCATCTCATCTTCATAATAATGATAACCGTATCTTAGATCCATTAACTTAATGTTATTTTCGAGAATTGTTATTTGATCCGGAGACAATTTATCTTTTGATTGAGGCCATTTATTAATCATCTTTATAGCCGTCTTCTTCCCTACGCGACGAAGGCCTTTAATATTATCTGACTTGTCTCCTATCATACTCTTGTAGAGAACATAATCATCAACTGACACATCTAACTGTTCTTTGAAGTTGACATTATTAATTTCGATTTTCTTGATAGGATTATATATTTTTGTATTAGCTGTGACTAGTTGATACATATCTTGATCTGCAGATACTACAATCGACTGCTCATTCTTATCCGATAGCCATGCAACCACATCATCGCCCTCCATTCGGCTAGGGTACATATTATATACCCCGAGAGACTCTAGTAACTTCACAATTTTATCGGTATGCCTATAAACATCCTCCACTTCGCTATGGTCTCTGTTACCTTTATACTCACCTTCAGTCTGCTCCTTACGAAAATTCGTCGACGGGTATACTAGCTTCTTATCCCACACACTAACGATCCTATCACAAGGGTATTTCTTAACATAAGATCGTAATGATCTTAAAAACATAAAGATACTATACGTATCAGACGATTCAGAAAGCTGTTTCGCTTTATTTATCCACCAGATACGATAGATTAAATTACTACTGTCAATTATTAATGTTTTCATACTGTGATCTACACACCTCATACGTGTCTGCTGGTAGCTTTTCTATCAGTTCAAGAACTTTACCGTCAATTGCGAATGCAAATTTGTCTTTCGGGACCTTTCTTAGCTCCATCTTAGGTAAAGAGAGGAAATGGTACTCATCTCCCTGTACATCCATATACACGAAGAACTCACCAAGGTAATCACCACCATTAACTGCGTAGATCATCCTTGGCCTTGGCTCTATACCATTCGACAGTAAGTTCGAGACCTTTGATAAAATTTTCCGTATCATATGTTGGTTTCCAGCCAGTTGCCTTACGTAACTTATCACTATTCATGGCATATCTGAAGTCATGACCTAATCTATCCTCTACGTACTTAATAAGTGTATATGATTCCCCAATAATGTCAAGCACCATCTTAACTAACCCAATATTCGACATCTCAACTCCAGAACCAATATTGAACACCTTATTATCAGCGGACGCAGTACTGGCTGCCAATATTCCGGCGCAATGGTCTTGGACATGAATCCATTCTCGAATATTTAAGCCCTCTCCGTATACAGGGATATCAATACAGTTTAATGCATTGGTAATTACCTTGGGTAACAGTTTTTCTACGTGTTGTCTTGGGCCATAGTTGTTCACACAGCGGGTTATAACAGTATCGACACCGTATGTAGTACTGTACGCCTTGACGAGCAGATCAGAACTTGCCTTAGAAGCCGAATATACGGAACTAGGGTCTAGATTTGTATTCTCCGTGAACGGATCATCATGTGTATCCAATGCACCGTACACTTCATCAGTTGATATATGGACAAACTTAATATCATATTTACGGGCTATCTCTAACAAGTTAAAAGTTCCCTTTACATTTGTATCCACGAAGACGCCCGGTCCTGTAATACTATTATCAACATGACTCTCAGCCGCAAGATGATATATTACATCGCAATCTCTCAATGATTGAAATAAGCCAGTATCAGAATCAGCAATTTTACCGATATCATTATACAAAGTGTTAACACGACTTGATTTTTGAATCTCTTGCGAGATATTTCGTTTGTCTGCTGCATAAGTTAGGTTATCGATAATGATTATCTCATCATCAGTATTTTCATATAGATAATTTACGAGATTGCTTCCAATAAAACCATACCCACCTGTTATAGCGCACTTCATATCGTTACTTTAGACATCCTCTCTAGAGCTCTCTCAACGGCCGGGACAGCATCAGGCAATTCGACACCATATTTTTTATTTTTATCTTGAGACAGTACGCAGTTTGATCGATGTGCTTTTATATCTAATTCTTCATAAGGTACAAAGCTCCATCTGTCATTGCTAATGCCTCTGGATTTCATCATATCAACAATCGTCGACGCCTCCATAGCACCATCGTTAACAACATTGTATATACCAGTCGGGAGCTTGTCCTTCGTGTAGCTTCTTCCAATAAACTTACCAATATATTCACACAGGTCGTCGATACTAGTTAAGGAATTGGGTAGACTGATTAAGTTATCATATTTATAAATTTTATTTAGAATATTCTTATGTGACCACGTATTGCAGAAAGGCATTCTTATTCTCCATATGTAAGCCTCCTTATCATGTAGAGCTAATTCGCATGCATGCTTTGACTTACTGTAAAAGCTGCTGTCAGTATCGTATAGTCCAAAATTAGGTACATCCTCTTCAGTAAAAACCTTGTCATAGTCTGTATATATACATCCGCTACTTACTTGTCCGAAAGGAATTGAGTTCTCAGTGCAAATCTGAGCGATTCGATTAGGTACTGTTACGTTTAAATCCCAACACAAATCTTTTGCATCTTCACACGCATCAACGTTGGGTACACCGGTATATCCACTACAGTTAACAACAAAATCAACCCACTGTTGGTCTAGGAGCTCGTGAAATCCTGAAATCGTGGAATAGTCTGTCTCACTTCGCTGGACAACTCGCACGTCTAACTGCTCACTGCGCACGACTAATGTTTCGAGATATTTCTTAAGATATGAGCCTACATAACCCTTACCTAAAATTAAAATATTCATACATTCATTTTACTACATAGAGTCGGAATTGCCACTGTTGGGATAATATGAATTGGCGATCTGTTTATTGAAGAGATGAGCTAAAGCATCACTATCTTTTTTAGTCTTAGCGTAGGTAACAGTTACCGGATCACCGTCAATTGTATACCCTATAATCATATATGTTGAAAGAATTTCTTCGACTTTGCCGCACAGATTTTCGATCTGTAAATTTTTTTCGTCCTTCGTCTTGTCGGATGATATCTTGTCGAATATCTCCGATAGACGTTCTAGGCTGTCATCATTGCTATCATCATTCTTGCGAGGCATGGTCAAGTTTATTTAATGGATTCTTACCTGTTATGCCCCTCTCGTGCAAGTGAACCATAATAACTTCGAGCGAATCTGTTGTAAGTTGGAAGTTTTTTCCAAACTTCTTTCCGCCGTCGTTAAATTCAAAAAACGTACTACCAAAATTGTCTCTATAGCACGTAATAAAGACCGACTCTGCTTCAGGGTTGACTACAATCGTCCAGGTGCGAGGGTCTGGAGTACTGTATGATTCAAATAATCTGATAACATAGTAGCCATTATCTCTTAACCTCTTAATGAAATACCCTTGAGTATATGTTTTATTTTTTGACATTTTTATTTTACTAATCCCGATACGATATAAGTTAATTTGATATCGTTATTATTGATGCCAAACATCATAACATTCAACTTATTATTAATGAGTACGGCGAGCTTGTCTGTTCTTGATGAGCCGAGTAGTCTGATTGTTTCTAGGCTCATCGGCAAGGGTGTTGTAATTTGATCTCCGTTATATTTGTCGGCTAGCTTAAGACATATATTGTCAATATTTTGTCTCTTCTTATCGTTTACTTCAGCGTATATCGAACCATCCTTAGTATAAAAATATACCTTATGTATATCCACAACAAATGAACTGCTCTTAATTAGCCCGACTAGGGATTCATATGCTAGTTCAAAGTTAGTGTTATATTCAATAGCTTTAATTTTTTCCTCACTTAGAGGAGGTGTTTCGATAATTCCATCATCGAGAAGATAGTACTGAAACCTTACATCTTTTGATTCATACTTAATAACTGAGTCATACACATCTAGCGTTATGTCTTCGCCAGGGATGCATTGAATCATTTTTGACAATCTATTCAGATCCGGAATATTGAGATTAATATCTCTATCAATATCAAACTTAGCGTTATATCGTGAGAATAAAATTAAGGTATTATCTGCTGCCGTAAGTAGGCTTGTTATACCAGTACCTGTGACCTTGAGCACACAAGCTGTATTAATTTTACTAAGCTGATTTAAGAACCGATTTACGAACTCAGTCTTGTTTGCTATTTTGAGCTTCATCAAATTTGATTGTAATCGTCTTTGCTTTGTTTTTCAACATAGCCTTCATAACCTTATCGTAAGTATTCTCTAATTTAGAGACGTCTTCCTCGATTTGTTTGAGACGATTATTGATTTCTGTAAATAGGTCTAATTGGTTGTTCATTTGTTGTGGGGATGATGGTGGTGGTGGTGCATATGCAGGCTCGTATTGTGTCTCAGGCAGAGCTGCAGGCAGAACTGGTACCGGCGCGGCTGGAGCGGCTGGTGGTGCAATACCACCAGGTTGGCTCTCAGCCATACTTTGAAGCTCACGCTTAACGATGTCTTCAGGGCTCCAGTTCGCTGAGGATTTCAGATTGCCGGATGACGAAACGATGTTTTCGTCTAGCTCTGACGCCTTAGCTTTAGTAAAAGCAGCTAATTGTGCTATAGCAGCAACGTTTTTATGAGCTTCGGGATCCATATCAACCTAATCCGTCAAGAAGTTCCTTCACTTTATCATCGTTCAACGGATCTTCATCCGTACTGGTGTTGCTCGATGCATCGGATACAGGCTCAGCGACAGGGGCTTGTGCTTGTGGTTCCGGTACAGGTTCACTGTCAGGTGATTTACAATGAAAGTGTTCACTTAACACCTTATTAAGATCATCATACGATTTAACAGGGAACACACTCTCAAGATCATGAATGTTATCATACACCTCTTGAACGTTTTCGTCGTCTAGACCTGCAATCTCAGTCGGAGGAGCAAACCTTGATGATACATAAGTCGGGAAGTCACCTTGCTTCTCGCACTTAATCTTAAAGTTACATCCGTTAGAGGAAAGATCAAAGATACGTGCTCCGAAATCATCTGCATCTTCTCCCTCGATTGCCTCCATAATGATTTTATGTAGCTGTCTGCCGAATCGGATAAGCTTAACCTTACCGGTATTGTCTTGATTGACAGGATCGTTAACAACGTAAGCATTTACGAGCCAATTCTCACGACGCATAATAGCCTTTGCTTTATCCTTTTCCTCTTCTGTACCATGCTTTGAGATGCTCAAACGATACTCACCGATCGGGTCTCTTTCGCCCCATGTCTGAGGGCTAACCTCAGCAGTATAATTACCAGTAGCAAAGCTCTCCCATGCATGTGTATAGTAATGGAAGAATGTTTTCTTAGGATCACCAACATTAGGCAAAAGTCGTACAATGTACGTATTGCCTGGTGTAAGTTTTAGGATCTCTCTATATAGCCCGCCTTTGTTCTTTGTATTAGCATCAGTCAGGGCTGTCTTGATGCTATCGAACATTGAATTAGTATATCCGCTCATTTATTTTTTAGTATTTTAGTTAGTTTTTCTATTGCTTTACTAACGACGTTAATCGTTACTTTAGAATTATAGTATCGTGATCGGTATAAGTCAAGGCTTAAATACAAATGACCTAAAGTAAATTTGGCGGCATTTGGATCCGCTCTTGACATAATATTATCGAAATTGCTCAATCCGAATAGAGAATATATATTAACCTTTCTCTCGCGCAAATGTAGCATAAAAGTTCTCTCAGCATTTGTTTTATGGTTTAGATACTCCTCGACGCCAATTTTATTATCTTTACAGAATATATAAATGAAATATAGTGACTTTTTAATACTCTCAATCTGTTCGTCCGGATTTCTGTCATCACACATCTTTTTAAAGATGCTATAACAACCTGTTGCTTTTAAGGTTGTATAGAAATTAATATCGAGCCCATATTCATACTTCTTCTCGGGATACACCTCATATGGCGCATTGAAGAAGTCGTTGATATTAATATGTGGATGGTTTAGAAGAAGCTTAGCTATTTTCTTTACAGGAACGTAGGCTTTATTTTCTTCGAAATTGTCGAATTTTTTTCTATACTTAAAGTGCTTTCCAGATCTTGTTCGGCTTATTCTTAGATAAGTGTTATAAACGTTTTTTTCTAGCTCGGTCATTTTTTCTCTTAAATGATGGTGAATTAAGATACTTCTTAATATACTTGCTTTTATGCAAAGTGCTATCGTATTCGAAAAAAGATTTAAGAGCCTCGAACTCCGTATCAAAATCACACATACTCATGTACAGCTTCTTTATTTGCTTTTCCTGTAATATCAGTAGAAATATATTGGCAAGATTTAATTTCTTATTATGTATAATACACAGCAAGGTACAGAATTTCAAGAAATTATTTTTATGCTCTCTATATACAATACCAGAGGCCGGATCAGTCTTTACGTTTATATTAATCATTTAATTTGCTTAAAGAGCTTAGTTATAGTTATAAAGTTTTCACCCATTGTTCCACTTGCAGCATACGGAAAGCCACCACCATACGCAATCTTATCCGCAAGAATAGACAGATCTATGTCACAGTCGGGCGATCTCCTGAAACTAACTCTTTTCTTCTCTATGTTAACTACGAAGCACACATTACAATTATAGTCTTGTAGGAGCTTGTCTGATATTTCATTAATATACTTTTCTGCAAACGTTGAGATAACATTATATGTTTCTCCTTTGAACGGAATTGTTCCCTTGAACACCCTTAAGTCGCCTACAACGTTATCAACACTCTTCTTGTAAAAATTAATTAAGCGTTTTTGTTTGTCGGTAAATCCCTTAAAGCCGGTTTTAAAATCTATACAAAATTTCATTAACCTATCGCCGGTTGAGGCTCTATAAAGCATGTCGAGCTCGCGGCTATAAGGGAGATCAAATGTATGTTTCTTTATATCATCTGCTATTACTATTAATAACTTTTGTGATTCGGTGAGATTAACCTTCTCTGCAAACTTTTTGTATATAAGCATCGATGTGCTAGCATTCTCATTGGTAACTATCTTAGCGTTAGAGAGCTCCTTTACGGGCAGCTTATGTGCAAAGACAACAACGTTATCCTTGTTGATTACATTCATACATTCACTCACGTCTATTCCTAGAATGTATACCCGTTCATATTTTTCTCCATTTGCACGGTACCAATCAGAGAAATCTTTCTCGATGCTAAAGATAGATGAACATTTATAAGGTATATCCTGACCGGTTACCCACTTTAAAAGTAGATATGATAACGATCCATCAATATCTAAATTTGTAAATATAAATTGTTTGCTCTGACCCACTTAATATTATTTAAACGGTGACTACAAATCTTCCAGGCTAGTTAATGTCCGATCCACTCCATCCATCTCTTCTGTGCTATTAATCATTTGAGTCTGTGTCAAGCTTAGAGTTGAATAGTCAATAGCCATAGCACACGTTCCAAAATTTTGACCGTATCTATTCTTCATCATCCCCAGTCTGATAACACCGAGCTCTGTATCTCCTTCTTCTTGCCAAATACTCATAATACAATCCGCAGTTGCTGCAAGGCCGATACTTTCACTAATATTTTCAACGCCAGGATTATCCTCATTGATACCACCTCTATTAATTTGAGTTGCCGTTACAAATGGACATTCAAACGTATAGGATAGAGCTCTAACTTGCTCTGATGTATGTTTAACTCTTTCATACGAGTTGTTACCAATGGGTGAATTTAACAAATTGATATAATCAATAACAACCATATCAGGATGTATACCCTTATTAATTAATTTCTTAAGATATGCGCTTATTTGATTAGCTGTTATCGCGTTAGGTGGAAATTCTTTGATAATAAGTTTTGGCTTCTTCTTATCAGCAACATCTTCAACTCTTGTTTTAACTAATTCTGAGCTTGTCTGTAGATCACCAATATTAATACCTGTTACTTTGGAGGAAATACGCTTAGCATACATTAGCTCTGACATTTCAAGGGAAATAAGTACAACAGTCTTACCTTGTTCGGCGACGTTAACTGCGATATTGCCTAAGAATATAGATTTACCGACGTTGGTCTGACCGGCGAATAAATACAACGCTCTTCCGGTCTCCAGGAAGCCACCACCTAGCTTTCTATCTAACCATTCCCAATTAGACGGTATATATTTTTCTTCTGTCGTGAGATCCTTAATGTGTGTATCTACTTCAGAAAAGAATTCTAAACCGAGATCAGCGCTTAGTGTAATTCCGCATGCCTTTTCGAACTTGCTGAGAATATCAGACGTGTCCACTTCGCCAGATGTACATTTATCCACTACATCCATCATGGTCTGATATACAGCTTTTTGCTTTAGAAAGGTTTCTGTATTATCATACAACTCATCCTTATTAAAGTTCTTGTCTAAATTGTTAAAGCTTTGCACTAACGAGACAAATGCCTTCTTTAGTTCAGGGGTATTGAGATATGACTTGATCTCAGTTGAAGAAGGTACAGTATTACGTGTTTTATAGAACTCTGTAATAATACCGACGATGGTTTGAACATTTTTATCCTTAAAATATACAGGTGATAAATCTTCACACACAGATGCTAGATATAGCTCATCTGTGAGAAGATGATACGCTATGACATTCTCAAAAAAATCTAAATCTAGTTTTTCAGCCATTTATTTAAAAAGTAATTTTCCGATTTAATAAAATCTGACTCGACGTTTTCCAAGCCTGGGCTATCATGTACTACCCAAATAGGCCACGTGGTCAATTTTAGCTTATGTTTGTTGGCTGTAAGGCAAAAGTCAAGATCATAATGATGCGCAATTGCTGGAAGATTTTCATCAAAAAGAACTTCTGACGGAAGATTTTTTAACTTAACTGCAAGAAATAAACCGTCAAGTAAAATGCAGCGTTGAGGTACTGGTCCGAAGTATGTTGAGGAGATATAATTACCATCAGCGTGTGCTACGATTCCCGACCTGTCTTGCTCCTTGGATAAAAGGTGCCACAGTGCTGGCTTACGAAGTGTAACGTCCTTTGCACCAGCCAAGCCTACAACATCGTATTTTTTAAATGCCTCTGTAAGCTTGCCTGATAGGAGACTATCCTCCAGGCTGACATCATCATGGATAAAGATAACGCAATCAAAACCTTCAGCCTTACCTAAGGCTATACACTTGTTATAATGAATCCCGATATTTTTATCATTTTTTAATTTAACAACAGCGTTAATGTTCCCAGACAAAAAGGTCATTACATTATCGCTTATTATACACGTGTCATTTAGGCTTTTAAGTATAGAAGTATACAGCTTAGTCTCCTTAAACTCCGTGGCATCGTGCTTTGTGCAGCTACTAATTAAGATTTTCATAAAATAAAATACGGTGAATTGGATTTAAATTTGTCCTGAGGTGCAAAATCGTTATCTACCAATTTATAAACAACACCTTCACTCATTGTACTCCATGTATTATCAGGCTGTTTTGATGAAAAGCAACCCTCTTTATGAAACAGTGTACTTCCACACCTAACTAGATATATATCATTCTCTGTCTCGTCGTAAATCCAGCAAGCGAATGTGCCTTGTAGTTTACTGCAAACTGCAGAGATTGTAGCAACGGGATGGCTCTCGCCATACTCGTCCAGCAAATAGGGTATAACGGAACTATCTACTACGCATGGATTGTCAGGATAGAGACTTTTGTAATTTGAAAGTACACCGTTATGCGCAACATACCACCTACTAGCAGTAAATGGGTGTGATGTTGCAGGTCTGAATTCTCTCTCAGACGAGGTCGGACCTTGTGTATGGCCGAGATAATAATTAAAGTCCTCTGTATCAACGATAGAGGAAGGCATAGTATCACCGCTACCTCTCTGTATTAAAGGGCATCCGGTACCGTCTCTATAAAGATAACCATAAGCAAAGCTACCTCTCTCTTTATTAATAGAGTAAAGCGTCTTTAACTGTTCGTAGTTGTTAGAGCCGAAGATTCCGCACATATTATTTCTTTAATTTCTGTATATCATACCCATCTTCTTTAGCTAGGCCCTTTTCAAGTAGCTCTATAAAAAACTCTTGTATTCCTTTTTTACTCACGCGGGTGCGACCTTTCTTTTTTTTGTATAGACCATCAAAAGCTTTGTTTGTGGAAATTTGTATGTTGCAAGTTTCATCCGGGTTATCTGTTACTTCATGTATATAAACCTTTGGCAAGTCACTTGCCATGACTTCTTCAAGAGTTTCGTCGTTAAGCGGTATTCCTTTATTCTTCATCATATCTATCCTGAACCCACGAGCAAAACTGTCTTACTCCTTCTTTATTTAAAACTACCTGGTCTTCATAATAGTTGCCTTTGAATAAGGCCAAATAACACAGCTTTAATCTCATCCAGAAGGTTAACTTAACGGGGTCTAAGCCTTCTCGCCAAAAACTAACATAGATTTCTTCTTCGTCGTCAAACTTGGTAAGTAACATACCTTCGCCGTGACAACTACATTTAATAAATTTTTCTTGATCAGCCATTACCCAAAATACTTCTTATATATTACAGTAACTAAATATGCTCCGACAGTCATCGGTATAATCCATATTAATGCATTAACTTTATGTTCCGGATGTTCACAAAGACCGCTTACACATTCTTGTAATTGATGGCTTTGCTTCATTATACTATTCATCTTATCAATATAGTTCATAAGTTCTTTCCAAATACTTCGTTTGATTGTTGATTTGCTCTTACAAATGTTGCACATTTAGGCATTTGTTTAATTGTCCTAGCACCAATATAAGTGCAGGCGCTACGCAGCCCACCTAAAATGCTACTGGCTGTATCTGCTACAGGTCCTTTGTACGGAACCTTGACACACTTGCCTTCTGAGCTTCTATATTTTGCCACTCCACCAGAGTACTTATCCATAGCCTCAGATGAACTCATTCCATAGAATTGCTTTTGACCGTTTACTACTTGTCCGGAGCATTCGTCATGACCAGCCAGCATACCGCCCAGCATAACAAAATCAGCACCCCCACCAAAGGCCTTGGCCACATCGCCAGGGCAAGTACACCCCCCATCAGCCATAATAAACCCACCAACCCCATGAGCAGCGTCCGCGCATTCAATGACTGCGCTGAGTTGAGGGTAACCCACACCAGTTTGTATACGAGTAGTGCAAACAGACCCAGGCCCAATACCCACTTTAACAATATCAGCTCCATTTAATATCAACTCCTCTGTCATTTCACCAGTAACAACGTTACCAGCAATAATAACTTTATCAGGATAATCGTTCCTAATCTTCTTAACATATTTACTAAACCTTTCGGAGTATCCATTTGCAACATCTATACAAATAAATGTAATAAATCGATGTCTCTCAAACATAACATCCATCATATCTCTATCGCGATCCTTTAGTCCGATTGACACTGCACAATGCGCAGATGGTACAGCAGCCAATGTTGTATCTGTATCTTCTATGGTGATATACTTGTGAAGACATGTCAGCATACCGAAATTAGATAATGCACCTGCCATTTCAACAGTACCTACATGATCCATATTAGCAGCTACAATGGGAATACCTTCCCATGTCTGATCACAGTTAGGAAACTTAAATTTACGTGTAAGATCCACTTCTTTTCTTGAACCTATAACAGATCGCTTAGGTCTTAAAAGTACATCCTTGTAATCTAATTTTATTTCTTGTTCAATTCTCATTCTTCACTGTTCTTAATCAACTCCGATGATGATCTAATTTTATCACCTAAGCCGTCTACCATTTC
>Ga0098059_1000384_pt1 | contig 29241 bp, 45 predicted proteins | sample 20_taG_FD_92580 | JGI IMG/M metagenome (GOLD analysis project Ga0098059, IMG submission 92580) | Marine viral communities from the Subarctic Pacific Ocean - 20_ETSP_OMZ_AT15318 metaG | ecosystem: Environmental > Aquatic > Marine > Oceanic | place: Subarctic Pacific Ocean | collected 2015-01-19
ATGTTTTTAATAGAATCAGCAAGATTTCCACCTAATTCTGCACCGATGCCAACCGCAGTGTCACTATACTGAGACTTATATCCAACATTGACAGAGGCTGGCATATAAAGAGTGATTTGTGCACTAGTGGTTTTCGTTTTATTCTTCAACGTTATGCTCTTATCGTTTTCCTCCCCCTTACCCGCCGAAAGTTTTATTCTGTCAAAAATAATATGGTGGCCAGGCGCGGCCCTACCAGTCTGCACATTTTGTGGAAACTGTAACAGTCTTTTAGGTAATTTTCTACGAGTTCCAGACTGTGACGCATCGGCCAACGCAGCGTCTTCTATAGACCCGCTAGACCCGCTCGACTGATAAGAGTTTCGTGCAGATTCCTTTGCTTTTGCCGCACCAATGTCTAGTGCTTGCTCATCACCTCCAGTTGGTTTAAAAGCTTTGTATGTTCTATTAACTTCATCCGCCATTTTTACTTCCTAAATAAGTTTACTACATATATTTATACACTATGTCATACAAAGGACGATACACACCACGAAATCCCAAAAAATATAGAGGTAATCACAACAACATTGTATACCGTTCCTTGTGGGAACTGAAGTTTATGAAATATTGTGACAGAAGTGCCTCTATCCTTGAATGGGGTAGTGAAGAAATTATCATACCCTATATATCGCCTTGGGATAATAGAGTGCATCGTTATTTTCCTGACTTCTACATCAAGGTTCATCAAGCAGACGGAAAAGTCAAAAAGATGATTATAGAAGTCAAGCCGAAGAAGCAATGTAAACCACCGACTACCACACCCAAAAAAAAGACACAGAGATGGTTCAATGAGGTCAAGACTTGGGGTGTCAATGAAGCAAAGTGGAAGGCCGCTGTGCCTTGGTGTGAGGACAAAGGAATGGAGTTCAAGATATTAACAGAGGATGATTTAGGTATTCGTTATAAATAGTCTTATGGCACAATCAGATTATATTCGTCAGGTATTAGACGCGGCAGAGGGCCAAGAATACTCAACACAATGGTATAGGAATAAGATAAAAGAGTTTGGTACGCCTGGACGTATGGATTTGCTTAGAGATGGTAGAAGAAGTAAATCACCATCTTTTGGCCAATTGAATATGTTTGTCTATGGACCTAAAAATAGATTGACTCTACCCTATTATGATACCTTTCCACTGGTGATGCCAATAGGTGGAATTGGTGGTGGATTTTTAGGAATCAACTTTCATTACTTACCTGTGCCATTGAGAATGAGATTATTAGATAAGGTAGTTAACTTTCCTAATGATGTAAACTATCAGGGATTAAAAAGGATTAGTCTTTTGAAGCCTACTATTAAAAAATACCTAAACGGTTTTGTAAAATCAGAATTTCGTATTATTCAACCAGATGAATTTGTTGTTGCAGCACTACTACCCGTGCACAACTTTAAGAAAGCACAAGCAAGTCAAGTATGGGCAGACTCTAGGAGCATGGTCTAATGGCTAATCAAAATTTAAGAAGAACTTTTGATGTCACGCCTGGCAAGAGAAATACTATTGTTGAGTTGCGAAACTCAATCGGTAAAGGCGGTATTGTCAAAACCAATCAATTTGTGGTTCGTCTAAATTTTCCTCCTGGGCCGGCAAATAGACCTTTCCGTGCAGTAATGGATGCACCAGACCTTTTGGTCAGAGCACAAACTGTTTTTATGCCGGGCACTAATTTCTCAACAGTGGAAGATACTAACATATATGGTCCAAATAGAAATATTGTTTCAGGTATAACTTTTGCTAATAGTGTGGGAATTACTTTCTTGCTTGACGAAGAATTTAAACTGAAACAAACATTTGATGCATGGCAGAGAGCAGCGTATGATGAGCATACTTGGAACCTGAACTACTATGATGAGTATAAGGGTTCAATAGAAATCTACAGTATGACTAATAAAGGGACTAATGGTGTAAGCAATCAAGATGGAAACATCCCTAATGGTGATGTAAATAACACTGGAACAGATGTGCCAGGATATGGTCTTAAGTGTTGGGAAGCATATCCAATAACCATTGGACAGGTTGACTTTGATGCGGCCGCCTCAACTGCATTTGGAACAATCAACATAGATTTTGGGTTCAGATACACCACAGACATATCTAGGTATGGGTCAGATGCGCCATTTAATGAACCCCGAGCCGATTCAGATATTTCACAGTCACCTAGAAATCTTGCTGGTGGTTTAGAATTCTAGGACTCATTGATTACATAAATTATAACAATTGAATTGATAGGAGAAAATACTATGGCCTTACCAAAACTTGAAGTGCCAAAATATATGATGACAGTACCATCCACAGGAAATGAGATAAAATTCAGACCATTTCTTGTGAGAGAAGAAAAACTTCTTCTTCTGGCGATGGAAGAACAAACAGATACTGCAACACACAATGCAGTTTTAGATTTAGTGCACTCTTGCACATTTGGTGATCTTGGTAAAAAAAGTGACCCAATGTTTGATATTGAGTATGCATTCATCAAGATTAGATCGAAGTCTGTTTCAGAAACCATTGATGTTAGACTATTGTGTCCAGATGATGGAGAAACCTATGTTGAGAAATCCATTGACATAGAAGACATTCAGATTTTGATGGATGATGAACACTCAAGTCATGTCGAACTAACTGACACGCTGGCCATTGACTTCACATATCCAACAATTGACACAACTCTAAAATCAACAAAGATTGAAAGTGAAACAGAAAGAGTATTTTTCATTATCAAATCTTGTATTCAAGCTATTAATTTTGGAGAGGATACTTACAATATTGTTGACATCTCAAAGAAAGAACTTAATGAGTTCGTAGATAGCCTGACACAAGAAATGTTTGAGAAGTTACAAAGCTTCTTCTCCACCATGCCTAGATTGAGACACGTATTAGATGTAGAGAATCCTAAAACTGGAGTAGTTTCTCAAGTTGCTCTAGAAGGGCTGGGAGATTTTTTAAATTAACTCTTTCTCATAATAGCCTAGTGAATTATTTTAAAACTAATTTTGGACTGATGCAACACCATAAATATAGTTTAACTGAAATTGAAAATATGATGCCGTGGGAAAGAGACATTTATGTGGGATTATTGGTTGAATGGATAAAGGATGAAGAACAGAGAATCAAACAAGAGCAACAACAAAGAGGATAATCAAAATGAGTCCAAAAACATTGGAACCAACGAGTGATTATGCAAAGTATGATGTAGATGGAGATGGTATCGTGAGTGATGAAGAACTAACAGCAGTAGCAAAACTTGAAGAACTTGAAATGCAAGAAGAAAAGGCAGATGCTCAGCGTCGTATGGCGTGGGTATCTCTTATTTCTATGCTGGTCTTCACTGGCTTTGTGTTTCTACCTATTTTCCCCGATTCAAGAATCCAAGCCCTTGCTGATCTTTTTGGTCTATTCTATATCGGCATGGCTGGCGTAGTAGGTGCCTATATGGGCATGACAGCATATATGAGTAAGAAGTAAATGTCTAGTTTTGAAGCAGTAGTTACTACTGTTAGAGAAGAAGGAACTTCTCTAAGAAATCAGTTGGCTGCTCAGGTGCCTGAGCAGGAAAGTCCGGCGGTGCGTGATGCTAAAGATGCAGCAAACGCATCAAAACAAGACAAACAAATTGATCTTTTAGAAAAGATAGCAGGCGAGGTCACTAATACCGGCAAAAATATTGATATCTCCGCTTCGGATGAAGACTCTGGTTTTGGTGGATTCATAAAAAAGTTTTTCACTCTCAAAAAATTACTGATAGGCGGTGCGATAGCATTAGCGATTCCAGTGATTATGGGATTCTTAGATAGTGATTTATGGAAAAAACTTAAAACTACTATAACAGAAGATTTGTTACCTGCGCTGAAAGATATCTATAAAACATTCATGGAAGACATAGTTCCAGCGTTGGAGAGGGCCTTCAAATTCTTAAAAGAAGATATATACCCCATTCTAGAAAAAACTTTCCTCAAACAGATCAAACTTTTACAAGGCGCGATTAAAGATATAAGTGCTGCATTTACTAAAATGGCAGATGGTGATTTTCTGTGTGGCATGTATGATTTAATTGTTGGTCTTGGAAGTTATGTACTAAAAAGCATAGACAATATAAATACAGGTTTGTTTAACATCATAGCCAGAATATTTGGATTGAAAGAAACAGACTCTGTTTATGGATCGATATCTAAATTTTTCAAGGATACTTATAATAGTGTGGTGAATTCAGTAGCAACTGCATTTTTAGCAACTCATAAATTTATTTTAAAAACATATACTGATATTACAGATAAAGTTACTGGTTTCTTTGTGGATACTTATAATAAAGTAGTAGAAGAAATAAAATTTACATTGTTAATGGTTAAAATTAGCATTACAAACACATACAATGATATCAAAAAAACAGTTACTGGTTTCTTTAGTGATCTCTTTGAGAAAACGGTTGAAAAATTTAAAGTCGGTGTTGGTATGGTAGAGGCAATAAAGGACAAAGTGTCCTGTATAATAACAGGAGTCAAGGATTATGTATTTGAGTTTGTGGACAATGTTATAAAAGGCATTGGCGAATTCTTTCAAAAAATAGTAGACTTTGATGTGGTAGCCACTATTAGAAAGATGGCGGCTAGTGGCGGTGAACTTGCACAGAAAGCTATAAACTTTCTATTTGGTGAGGAAGGGCCCGAACCTGTTAATACTCAAAGTCTGGTTGGTAGAAGTAGAACTGATGTCGGTCAAATGGACGATACAGGGGGGCCGGAAGAAAGCAAACCGAAACCACCACAAAATTTATCTACGGCAGTAAAAATTGGTGCGTATGATAAAAGTTTGGTTCCCTTTATTGACAGTGATATCAATAAAAAGATATTGGAGAAAGGTGTTGAGTCTGGTCAGATTCAAAAAGAAATGTTACAAGCCATCATAAATGATAAAGATTTATCAGATAAAGATTTAAAATTTATGGAAATTCTTGTAAAGAAAGCGACTACAAAGGGTTCTCTTTTTGTTCATGATATTAGAGCAATAGAGAAAATGGATGAAGTTGTTAAAAAAATCAATGAGTCTCCACTCAATGGAACAGGAGGCGCGGTTGCTCCAGTTGTGGTCAATAATGTTACTAGCGCACCTGTTGATGCATCGTCATCCAGCGTCACTCACGCTGCAGTCATGCCAATGAGTCCACCAACAAACTACAATGCTATACTATAATGGCGGAGCGGACGGGACTCGAACCCGCGACCCCCGGCGTGACAGGCCGGTATTCTAACCAACTGAACTACCACTCCAAAAAAGCCCAAGTCAAGGACTGACTTGGGCCCAATACCTACTGTCTCTCTAGGCTTCTTCTGCCAGTTTCTCAAAGTAAGACATCATATCTTCACCTTCTGACTGATCCGCCTTTGCAACAGATTGTTGACTAACACGGGGCGGTGCCTCTGGTTTAGTTTCAACCTTTGGAGCCGCAACAGGTTCATTCTCCATAAGAGTTTCAACTGTGCGAGAAGGTGTAACACCAGAAAGAACCAACTCAAAACGAGTCTTCAGTTCTTCATAGGATTTGAAGTTTGACGATGCAGTAAACTCTTCAAGAGAATACAACTTGTTGTAAATCCCTTCAAGTTCATCGTCATCATCCAACAAAGCAGATGGTGCAGAAAACTCTGACTTATCATAGTTCCAGTAACCATCAACCTTACGAAGCTTCAACTTGAAGTTCGCACCGTTCCAGAAATCAAACGGATTGATTGGAGTCTCATCCTCAAATGCTGGTGACATTGCTTCTGTGACCTTATCAAAGATCTTCTTACCAAATCGATAAAGAAATACTTTACCTTCGTTTTCAGGATGTGCACTATCAGTCACAACATAGATGTTGGCATAATATTGCAGCTTCCTCTTCTGCTTGCGAGCAATCTCTTTGTCGGACTCAATACCAGAGTTCCAAAGTTTGGAGTTATACTCAGAAACAGGATCGTTGTTCCCCAGAGTAGTCAGCGAGTTCTCAATATACCACTGACCAGTTGGACCCTGAAATGCGTGATTCCAGAGTTTAGCCCAAGGTAGAGTTTCACCTTCGGGAGCAGGAAGAAAACGAATAACGGCATAACCGTTACCAGTCTTATCCATAGACGGCTTCCACAGACGTTCATCTGCATAGGACTTTTTCTCTTGGGGTGCACTTTCTTTCTGGGCGGCACCCAGAAGATCATCAAGTGCGTTATTTCGTTTCATTGATGCGAATGACATATTTGTCTCCTTATGTTTTCGTGTGTTAACGTATAGTGTTTATTAATAGTATCATAACGAATGTGTGTTGTCAATAGTTTATTTATCCTCCTTTAAAATGTTCCTACTCTGTCAAGAAACGCATTCTTGTCAATGTGCTTTATATTAGGAGTGAGAAATTTATCTGAATAGGCTTTCCATATGCTGTCTACCCAATAAAAAGTTACACGGCGATGCTTCTCGAACACCGAGTTCATCTGAATAATCCAGTTGACAGGATTAAACCCTTTGGCTGTCTTCGGCAAATAGTTTTCTGTCCCTTTGTAGATGTTGTTCACTGGTTTTTTGTAATCACTCAAGTCAAAACCTAACATGTAAACTTCAGTTGCACCGTTTTCTGCTGCAAGAAACAATCCAACATTTCCGGCAGACCAACCTTCAAGGTTTGAAATAGTCTGCACACGGTCCTCATCAAAAACTGGTGTAATCCAAACACCCACATCCTTTTCCATTTTGAGTTTCAAATCTTCTGTGTCAAGATGTGGAAAGTCTTTCATCATCTCATCTATTCTTGTCTGCACTGTGGCAGGATCTTTACCCGAAATAACACATTCATCAGATGCATTTGATTTTGGCCAATGAACAAATTCTTTTGGTATGGTTGTTCCCATCATCATCATTTCTGCAACTTGTGTAGGAACCCGAGTCCAGTTTGCAAACCAACACTTATGGTTCAAAGGATATCCTGACATGTAGATTTCTTGTTGCATGGCATAATCCATTGAAACAAGATTGTCTACTACACCATCACGATATATTGCATTGCATCCCCACAACTCTAAATTTGCAATGGGATACTCTAAGTAGTCAGGACAAAACCAACTACGTGATTCACCATTACCTAGAACTACAGCAGATTTCATTTAGACATGCGTCTTTGTATGGAACCCGATGAACCATCAGTGTCAACCGTGTAGTTTGTAGCATCCTCAGTATTCAGCCATCGTTCATTCTTTACGAAGTCAATGCGATATGCATCCTTTTCTGTAAGGTTTGCAAGAACGTTGAATGCTAGACTTACTCTTGACTGGTCTGTCACATTTTGTCCAAACCCGTGGAATAGATACGAGTTGAACATAATCAAAGAACCTTGAGTGCAAGGCATGGCAAGCTTGTTTGTAAAGTTTGCGTTTGCCTTACTGTAGTGTTTTCTTAGTGAGAAGAACGGATCAGAATTTGATGGTATTTTCTCAAACACTAGTGGTGGATGTTGTGGTGTAGATGAAACATAATATACACCACTAATAAGAGAGTTGCCATGATTATGCATACTTTGAGAACTGCCAGGTGCAGCCTTGTTCAACCAGCTTTCATGAATCCAAAACTCTCGATAATCCAATGTCATTACATTATCAAGATAGTCTTTCACACACTCTTCAAACCACACTTTCAAATCTGCTAGACCATCGTGGTCAACAATGTTTGGTGTCTCCAAAAACTGTGTGGTATCTGGATTTGAAACTGCTTGCTGGTTGAACTGAAAATCCTCCATAGAAGGAATCTCAGGTGGATTGGGGTTATTATAAATCTTCAATACGCCTGCCGGAAAGACAGGTATTTCAATCGCGCTCATATTATCGTCCAATGTCTTTAATGTTATCTTTACCTATAACCTGATATGCACCCTTGTTATAGGCGGGAGCAATGGTATAGTTTTTGGACACTTCTAACTCATGGTTATTGTCCCTCTTGGTTGTGTTACCAATACCAGTGCTGTTACTAGGTATATATGGTGTTTCACGTCTATATATTGGAGATGAAATACTTATACCAGTGAGTTTACTTCGGTCTAATTTTTTTGCAACAACAACTTTCTTCTTTGACTTCTTTCGTTTACGAGTATTGTTTGTAGTAAAATAAATTGGCATCAGAGCCATAATCAAATAACCTCATTCAGTAAAGGAAAAACCTTAGCAATTTCTATTGCACATGCGGTTGCAATATCCATATGTTCTCTCTGCGTTCCGTTTGCTGTTCTCAATTCAATGTAATGAACCCAACTACGAAGCGTGCCATTCATATACATACGAGACATAGTTAGTCCTTCTGGTAAAACAGAACGAGCCTGTTCTTTGGCAATACCCTTTTCAATTGCCCACTGATAAACTTCTTTGCAAAGTTCAATCACTTCTTGCTGTTGCATATCCCAATGGTCTTGAACATCAATAGATGCTGCATCAATTGAATTTTGTCTATTCTTTGGGTCTTGTAATCTGGCACCACGACGAACAAACTCCATATCCTTTGTTGGGTCAGCATATCGCTGACTAAACTCTTGAAATGAAAATGAGCGATGTCGCAACATCTGTCTTGCAATGTCTCTGGTGGTATTAATCTCCAAACAAACATTCACCATTTCAAGTGGTGACCAATGCTTGTTCTTTATGAGATACTTGATAAGTTTTTCAGACGTTTCTTCGTTGTTCTGATTACTTGGATTAGATACCCTTGCACAGTAAGCAACTAGATGTGTAAAATCAGCATGAGGTGATTGCATCCAATTATCAACTGATGAACGAGAATGTGATATCAACTTAACGCTCACGGCTCATAATCTCCATAGTCCACCATTTCATAATCAAAATTATTTTTCATAGTTTTTTTTGATTTTTGACCATATGGCCAATTTGGTGGGTAAGGTGTATCGGTCATAAAAGTTCTCGCAGCACTAATTGTTGCATGCGCCTCGGTCAGTTGTTCATCCTCGGAGATAATATTCTCTAATTCATTTACCCTGGCCAGGGTAAATTTTAGGAGTTTGATAAGATCATCACGGTTTAGATTTAGTTCAGTCATCATTGTAAACCTTTACTTTAATTGGCTCCCCAGGATGGGCTCGAACCACCGACCGAGTGATTAACAGTCACTTGCTCTACCACTGAGCTACTGAGGAATATTGGTGCCGGTTGAGAGACTTGAACTCCCGACATGATGCTTACAAAGCAACTGCTCTACCAACTGAGCTAAACCGGCAATAATACATTATCGTCTATGAGACTTCTCACGATGAGGACGATATCCCTTAGGCCAACTAGGTTGACGAGATGCAAGTTTCTTCACTCGCTCACGTAGTTCCTCGTTCTCTTTCTTGAGATATGCCATCTCAGTGTGTTCATCACGCATCTCCTTACGAAGTTCGTCATACTTTGCCTGAAAGAAATTTTCAGAACGTTCTTGGTCGGTCACGTCAATCACTTTTTTCTCCTATGTGAATGTAACTATATCTATATTACTAAAATTTGGTGAAGTTGTCAATACCTTTTAGACAGGTAATTGAGCATGTTTTGGTAGGAAATTTAATTCTCTTGCATTTGCCTCAATCTTCTCTTTGAGAGATTTAGAAATAAGTCTGTTAATAGTATCTGGTTCGATACCTTCTTGTTCACAATACCAGAGAACTGCATCCATATGTGTAATATTTTTCTCTAAAACTATATTTTCTATGTTCATAGAGAAAGTTTTTGCAGTGTTTAACGGCATCACTATGTCCTTTAAAAATGGCCCGTTTGGTAAAGGTGGGCCAATCCTTAATTAAGTTTTACGCAGCGCGCAATGCGGCGTAACCAGCGGCTACAATTGCACGAGTCGGCGTTCCAAGACGATACTTGGAATACGTTTCACCATCAAAAGACGATACACGCTTGTTAAGAAAGATAGCGTATCCTTCCGTGCGAAGTTGACTGATAACTGCACGAACATTTTTCACACCATAACGGGCGCTAATTTGTTTAGCAGTAAGTTCTGCACCATTCTCAAGTGCATTAATGACACGTTGTGTCTGAGTCAAAGTAGTCATAATAAATTTTCTCCTTAGTCATGACAAATTTAAAAGGGTCCGTTGTATAACAAGGTGGAACCCATACCCCGTGAAGTTTTACGCAGCTAGCGCAAAGTCCTCAAAGTAAACGTCATCGTTGGCGTTTAAAGGTTTTGCTAGTTTTACGACATTCGCCTGTCGAGTTGTCCATTTCCCTTCTCTCACCACGTCGAAACCTTGTCACCCCCACCAAAAATATCTCGTGAGAAATATCTTTGGTGGAGGTGGGGAGAATCGAACTCCCGTCCGCAATGCCTCCAGGTCATTTCTTACAACCATAGATAAAGTATACTAAATCCTTGTTCTGTTGTCAATAGTTTTTTCAAATAGATTGCTTAAATACACCTGGAGCAATCGTATATCCCTCAAATACACGAGATCCAAAAAGCAAACGGACCTTCAATAGAACAGTATCTATTCCTTTATGATCTTTGTACTGAAAAATGAGGTCATTAATCTTAAATGGCACTTGTCTAGGAAGTGTTATACAATCTCCCATCGCTAACTTCTGTTGTGATAACACAGCAATGTTTTGTAAAGATTTCATATCAGCTTCAGCGAGTTCTCTCACTGTGACTTCATCTCTACAAATAAAGACGACTTGAATCATCTCGCCAACTGTCCATTCCGCGACAGATGATTTGCTTGTCGGCCAAGGTATGGTATTACTCTGAGCATTTGCCCAATTAGGTAGTAGCAACCCCAATATCATTGTCAATGTTAAAATTAGGTATTTCATTTTTCTCTTCCCATCTATGTATAGATTCAGTAAGCATTGGAAGATAATCGTGTTTTTTCTTTATGAATTCTTGTGTTGTCCCATCTTCAGTAACTACAAGTATCACTACTTGATCAACGAGTATTCCCGCTCTCTCACCAAACATCTCAGCGTATGCAGCACCTTGAATGTAATAATTTTCATTCCATGAATCTGTGCGCTCACTAGTGGAAGTTTTAAAATCTATGATTGATAGTTCACCATTGTATTCTGCAATACAATCTGTTCTACCAGCAACTCTGTACTTATCACTATACAAACCACATTCCTGTGCATGTATATTATTTATATTACAAAGCAGTTTATCCTTCATTTCATTGAAGAGACACCAAGGTAGAAAATCTTTTTTATGATGTGAGATATCCTTGTTGTTCAGATAGTCCTCACACATATGATGAACCTTGGTGCCTCTTGAAGCTGCCTTTCTTGCAATATGATTTGCAACATCCTCACCCACTCTCTTACGCCACTCAAACAGTCCTTTCTTGTTACGGTCCGAGAGCACAGTCGTAATCGATGGATAGTATCCCTTTGGTGTTACATAGAATCTTCTACCATTGATGTTTTTTGTTTTCAAATCTGCCGTAGGATACCACGACATATCTACATGATCAAATTCAGCCATTTACGAAATCAACTCAAAATGTGGTGCATCAATAAACGGACGGCGACCCTGTGACCTTCGAAGGTCAACATAACTCAGCATAGCCTCTTCCATAGTGTCATCCCACTCACGAATGTCAGACACACTCCACGCAGCACCCCAACGAACGCCAACGTCCAACTCAATCGCAGCAGCCTTCATCGCATCTGCAATTTCATCATACACGTTCAGTTCCCAAGAACCGCGACCATTGATGTATGCCATCAAATCCACAGCCTTACCTTCTAGGTGCTTTGACTTCATAGTTTTAGAAGCACCTTTAGCAACCAATGCTTCTTGTTCTTCTTTTGTTCTAAGTCCTTGAATTACACCAAAGTCAACTTCTGTCAACTCGATAGCACGTTCAACAACTCTAACCAAATCTTCTTCTACGCCTTCTAGGCGACTTTTTGATCTTGACGATAAATTGTAAGCCATTAGTAAATCCTCTTTCTTGCTAATTTTTTCTGTCTATGTTCTAAATCTACCAAATCAACTGATTTTGATAGATACGCCGTTATTTCTTTCTGTCTCCGATAATTATAATTAAATAAATTTCTCAAGTATCTTAATACTCGCACTAGTTATTTTCTCCTTTTGGTGGTTGCGTTAGTTTATGTTCTGTAACTGGAATCACACTTTTCTCCCAGTCCACTGTTAAATTACCAACTGACATTATTCTCTCATGATCACATTCTTGTTCAGGCACAGAGTGATATAACCACGCAGGCCAAAGAATTACTTGACCAACATTTGGTGTTACCATGAATGGACGATCAACATCACCCCAGGAACCAGCATCATTAAAAACTAACGGAGCGCAACTGTCACAACCCTTTACACAATAGGTAAAACTCCAGGTGTGTGGCCAATGTTGGTGTGATTTTGTAAATTGTCCTTTCTCATAAATGAGCCCCCAACTGTCTACAACTTCATAGTCATATTGTCTTGGGTCACCATTTTGATTTGTTGCATTTGCAAGTGGCACTGTCTTGGCAAGACTAATCACCAGTTCACTTAGTTTCTTGAACGAGTTATATTCTTGATGCATATCCCATTGTGTCATATAACATTTTGCAGCAGTGGCGCCTTGCAATCTATCACCAGAGTCTCTAATGTCATTCTCCAGTTCTTGATTAAATGCATCAACACTACTTCCCCGTAGATTTTTAATCTTTACGGGAGACTTCATGTGAAATATCGGCCAATCCTTTTGAGTTGGCTTGATATAAATTTTATTCTCCATGAAAACCCATTTTTATCTTGTTAATGATATAGTTTCTTATAAAACCAGATCTAACAATATCTCCAATGCCAAATTCTATACAATTAAATTCTTCCATCTCTTGTAGAATATGCAAGAAGTTATAAATACCATTTTTCTCACTCGTTTTCTGCAAATCGGTCTGACCAAAGTCTCCACAAAAAACAATTCTAGAGTCTTGTCCAACTCTTGTAATGATGGTATCAAGTTCATGAAAATTTAGGTTCTGACATTCATCTACTATAATCACACTGTTGTCAAATGTCAACCCTCTAAGAAAAGAAGTTGACAAGAAAAACAAAGAGCCTTGTGATTTTAGTTTGTCGTATAGATTATTAAACGACTGTTCATTTGGCATCTTGAACATCCAACGGACCATGTTTTGATACGGCACCTGATACAGTGCAGCCTTATCTTCTTCATCGCCCGGCAGAAAACCAATCTCTCTGGTAGGTATCAAAGAACGAACCAGAATCACCTTGTCATATGGTGTCTTCAAATCCAAAACATCTCTCAGACCAAGATACAAGGATACAAAAGTCTTACCAGTCCCGGCAGAACCATACATAAACTGGTGTTTATCTTTCTTCCACGAATCAAAGACAATCTTTTGGTTGTCTGTGATAGGTTTGATATCAACCAAACTAGATTGCACGATATCCTTAGCAACTTTCTTAGACGACATTATTTTCTGTTCCTATGTTTACTGTAAATGTTTTCAGCTTGTAATCTTTTAGTGCTCTTACCACTACCATACTTGTCTGCCATCGGTGAGTCAGGATGTTTAGAAGCAATGCCTCTCATCACATCTTTAAATCCTTCATCGTTCTTTGGACCCACACCCATAAGATGATCTCCAGCCAAAGCAGGAGCACAATCAGGATTCCACACTCGTTTAACATGTGGGTTTTCTTTCATCATTTTTTCCATAGCAGAAATAGACATGAACTCGTCATATTCTGTTCCTGATAACTCATTGAAAAATGTATATGTTGGCATTACTTTTTACCCTCTAACTCTTTGTTTAGTTCTTTTACCTTTCTGTGAATATAAGAAAAAACCAACTCTAACATCTTGAGCTGTCCCTTTAGTTTTTCAGTTTTATTTAGATTGTCAAAAGAATGTTTTTTGTTCAGTCTATCTATATATGAAAGAATCTGTTTCTCTGTCTTTTCTATTCTCTTGGAAATAAAATCATGCGGCCGCTCCGACATTAAACCACTCCGGTATTTTTGCATTCTTCCATTTTGCAAAACTTGCTTTCTCATTTATGTAGTAATAACGATATGCACTGACAGTATCTTCTGTCTTACAATAGTCTGGCATACATTGTGGTGGATCAAAAAAATCAACTACAGAAATATTAGTAGGAGTTTTTCTTAGAGGCGCGTTCAGTCGTTCTGATGCATGATGTTTATTATATCGACAAGTGTATTCTTGCATCAAACCATTCATATGATTGTACAACCAATTATAATTATGCACACTAGCACGAGTCCAGATGGTGCTAGGATGGTTCTTGTGGGCTGTCTTATACAAACCTACCGAGTCAGCATATACATCACCATCAAGAACACGATGTGCAGTAGAGAGCAACTGTGCGCTCTCCAATATCATTTTCACCACATGTTTATCACACATCATTTGTGCAGCAATCATGGGATCTTTATCAACATAAAATATATTCATTATCTTAACCAATAAAACTCTTCAAAAATTGAAACCTCTTCATCAACATGTGCCGGTATTTCTCCATCACTATATTTCCATATTCTACCATCACTTAAAATCAACTGCGGTCGATTGGGCCATTTTTCTCCCTTCTTACGCCAAGGATCTGAACTCATCCCAGAACCAACTTTCCTTTTGTAAATAAGATAATCTTTATCAGGATGATATTTGTGGATAAATTCTTTTGCGGGCCATTTATAAGATGTCCAAGTATACTTGTGTTTCTTATCATGATTTGACAATGACCAACGTTGAAAGTCCTCTGTATCAAAAAATGCTAAATTAGATTTGTATTCTGTCGCACCAGAAAATTGTATTGGCATACGATACTTAACATGTTGCCACTTTAGAGAAAAATTAATCCACCAATATAAATCAAATCTAGTTTTAATTTCAAATGGTGCACGAGTAACATGGTTGTCTATGTATTTCCAAAGTTCAGGTTGCATTTCTAAATCTGCTGGCCAAACTGAACGTTTACCCCCTTCTAAAAAAACTGGAGCATATACTTTCTCTAAATCCCATTTTTTCATAATTTGCCAAGAATCATGAAAAGCATTATCATCATCTAATATACTATCACTACCAAAAAGTTGGTCACCACAATCACCAGATACTTTAAGACAATCTGTTCTGTTATAGTAATCAGTGTCGTACAACATATCCACTGGTACAGGTTTCCATTGCTTGGAAACTACTTCATTGTATAGACTTGGAAATTCCTCTATTGAATCTATAGTATATCTTACATGCAATTCTTTGTCAATAGGTTTTGTTTCTAACAAAGCTAGAAGTGCAACAGAAGAATCTATTCCGCCACTCCATCCAATATGAACAGGAAGATTATTTTTCTTACGAGCTAGATTCCAAATATTTTCTGCTGTTTCTAATGCACAAGTTTCAAATGACTTTTCTGTATTAACATCAGAAGGAATTGGACTATAATCAAACCAAGAGGTATTAGTCTGTCCTGTTCTATCTACTATAGTAGTAGTGGCTCCAACAAATTTAGCAACATATTTGATAACTGGGTTATTAAAGCGAACACCGTGTGTTTGATGATCTCGACACCAAATAATTTTTATTCTTTTCGTATTTGCAAATCTAAAAAGAAGGTGATAATCAAACATTACCATTTATTTTTTATTCCATCTATAAAAAATATGTTTATCAATTTCAGTTGTTCTTTTTAACCTCTTTCTCCAAGAGGGTCTAACATAATTAGCGTGGTAGTTTGTTGCACCATCTGTGATGTCAACCCACTGTCTATCATTATCTAACAATTTACGAACAAAGTCAAGTTTTTCTTGATATATTTTTTTGTCTGATGGATTATCAGATTTTTTATCACAATACCAGCTAAATTGACAAACACCACCTCTTTTTTGATGGATCACTTTACACATAGTGCTTGGAAATCTATCGTCATTGATACGATTTATAACAACAGAAGACACAGCAAGCATTCCTGCTGTGCCTTGATTTCCAACCTCAAAGTACAAGTTTTTAGCAAGACACTCTATCTGTTTTTCTTTGTCTTGTGTGTACCAAGAGGCACCTAATATACCACCAAGAGCCAATATGCTCCCAGTTACCCAAACACCAACATCCATTACGATCTTGCGTGTTCGCCTGGATAATCATCATCTGGTTGCATATAATCTTCAGTCCAACCAAATGCTTCTTTTACCACGTTAGCAGATAAACCCTTATACTTTCTGTGTAGAGCCTTGTCCTTTGCAGCAACCACAAGTTCTGCTTCATTTTGATGCAACCCTTCCAACATTTGAATAAACATGTTTTCTCTACGGTTACCTGTCAATTGAGGATTGCCACCCTTAATATAATGAAACAAAGTTCTTGCCTCATGTACAAGCATGTTATGCTCTGTTCCTTCTGGAGCATCATTTGGTGTGTATGGAACATCACCTTCTGGCAAATCCCATTCAATGTTGGGATCAAAAGACGACTTGAGAACCATTCTCAATGCGTCTGTATTGTGTTGTCTCAACAACTCAACCTTCTTATCTTTACTCTTCGCTTTCGCAACTTTGTCCAAAACCTCAGACATTAATGGTGTATATGGCATATTAAAAATCTCCTATGTTGTCCATCAAATCTTTTAACTTATTATCTATAAAATAATTTAGTAGTTTACTACGGTCACCTTCTGGTGCTTTTTGATATGACTCTATACATTCCAAAAACAACTCTTTAGGTGATTCTTTCAAATCAATCAGCTTCTGATTCCTCTGATAATTACGATACCAAGATGCTGCATAAAGCAATTCACCTTCATTCAAATCCTCTAAGATATCAGCAATCTTTTTCTTACTCAATGGACGCTGACGCAACCCATCAACAAACGTATTGTCCGGCGATAACACATTTGGAACACCATCACTTACATCACCCTTAAGAATATGTTCACAGAGATATTCATTAGGGTCAACACCATCCACAAACTTTTTCGTGATTGGGCTGTATTGTGTGACGTTACTATATTTCTGCAACTGAACAAAGTCTTTGTCGCCGGACAGAATCAATGTCTTACCATTATCAAATTCAAGTTCAAGACACAATGCAGCAATAATATCATCAGCCTCTGCACCGTATACCTCAAGAACCTTGTACGGAAAAAATTCTATGAGTTCATCTTTGACAGTATTCAGACATTCAAAGATGTCATTCCAATTGTGACCAGAAGTTTCTCTGGTTTTCTTTCTACTGGCTTTATACTCTGGAAAGAAATCACGTCTCCAATAGTGTCTGGAATCATAACAGATAACCAGCTCACCATACTCTTCATTAAACTTATGACGATACATACGAAGAGAATTAAGAATCATGTGACGCACCAAAGGCACATCAACACTATCACGTTTTGTGATGTTCAAGTGCATCATGACACTTGCAACACCAATTTGGTTCATATCAACTAAAATCATTTATGGTATCTCTTTTCAGCACACGTCATCATATATGCGTCATTTGCTTCTGGTTCTGCAAGTCTTGCAAACTTTTGTAACTTCTCAAAGTTTCTATCAATATAATCAGAACAATCTTCATAGTTATTAAAAACCAGAGGCCGACCGTCTTGTTGGGTTATCTTTACAAAATCAGGGTACTGATGTTGGGGGTAAGACATTATAACCAGAATTATTAATTCCTTCATACTTTCATATGAGCATTGAAGCTCATACTTCTTCTCTCACCTTCACTGTAAAAAGGATACACAAAATGTTTCAAATAAGAGGGAAACAATAACATAGTTCCTACCTCTGGTTTGAACTTGATATTGTCACTTCTCATGTCTTGATTTTCACCATACATGAATTCAATCAATCCGTTTGAAGGATAGTGATCTTGATACTCTTTCCTTAACTCTTCTTCCATACCATCAGGAATTTTTAGATACACCACAGCAGAAATATCACCGCCATGATGATGATAAGGATTGTACTCTCCAGCATATTGACTGACAATCCAACTATGAACTAAATGAATGTTATCTACGGTAGGTTTTGTGTCACGTCCAGCCATCTTATACCAAAGATATGCTCGGTTCTTACTAATAATGTAATTCAAGTATTCAAGACATTTCTCACGCATAATCTTAAAAAGAAATTCTTTTTCATCCTTATCAGAGATGGGTATCTGAACTTCACTGGTTACTTTACCAACAAGCTTGTGTGACCAATCCCACTTGGCAATGTACATGGAATCACTTAACACACTGTCACCAACTCTATTAATGATGTCAACAAATCTGTCGGATACTTGTGTCTCTAATATTGTTGGACTAAACACCTCATGGAACTTACTCTGTTTCTTTTTCATCTTCATCTTCATTCCGAAATCTTTTCAATGTATCACCCAATCTTCCCATATCTAAAATAAAGTGACGAGACTTTTGTTTTTCTTCAGGCTCTATTTCTTTAGTAAATTCTCGTATCAATTCAGACATTGGATGCTCTAAATCCATCTCTCTATATAGAGTGCTGCGAACAGATTCAATAATCCAACCCATATCTCTCAAAAAGTTTTCAGTATTAGTTTCAAATCCATTCTCATCTATAGTGTTAATCATCTGAATCAACAACCCTTCAGTCAGAGTATCACAGAACATTGCGTTCTCTTGGTCTTCAATGATTTTCTCATCCTGAAGAATAACTTCTCTCTTGGGCCTTGCCTTCCACGGCCCAGCAATCACGTTATTTTTCTGAATCGGTTCTTCACACATGGTCACTTAACCACTCCTATCCGAATCAAACATTTCCTTTGTGTAAACACAATTGATATCTGGATACCAGACACCCACACTTCGTTTTGGCATACCCTTATATGGTCCTTCATGATAATATGCCATGGCTGCACAAATAAATTCCATTTTGTATTGTTGCCTTTCGCCATAAAACAAATCGACCCACACACCATCCTTCAAATATGTTTGCATACTTCTCACATACCCTTCATGGCTAATTCTACGGGAAGTTGCACCTTTAACATTGTTTCTTTCGTTTCTCTTTTCAGAAGAGATGAAATCTTTTTGTACCCTAATCCATTCCTTGATTTTATCAGGATGCAGTTCATGCTCCTCATCCAAATCATGTAGAGATGAATGAAGACCAGTCTTACCATAGTTAGGATTCTTTTTTGCACGAGCCTCTCGTGCCTTCTTAAGACGTTCAGCAGCGGCCCGCCGTTGTTCCTCAGTCATAGGTTTACGTGGTTTGCGAGTCTTCTTTTTCTTAGAAGGATCAGACCAACCACTGTTCTGAGTTTTTGCACGAATTTTTTTAGCCACCAACATAACCTTTTAGATAATGAGCCAATAAACCATTTAGTAACAAAGTAAGACCAACAGCATTTACAATTAACAATGCGCGGTCATTCCAAAGAATTGAAACAATGAACCAACCAAAAAGACCTATACCATGAAATGCAAGGTTCCAAGGATATAAATTGTTTGCAGTCAAAAAAAGACCAACAATTAAAAATGCACTTGAAAGCCACTTGAGATACCAACTTGGTCCACTTGTAGGAGTAACTGTTTTTGTTGGTATTTCATGAGTCTTTAATTCAATTGTACTAGTTCTTACACTAGAATCAGTATCCGAATTCAACTTTCCTTTTCTCCAAAGATTTCAAATAACGTCTACGACCAGCAGCCTTCGCCAGTCTTCGTTTCTCACCTTTTGACCTGAAACGTTCACGTTCTCGGATCTCAGTGTAGAAACCATCCTCTTGAAGTTTCTTCTTCAGAATTCTTAGAGCAACATCAACGTTATCATTACGAACTTCAACTTTCATCTTATCTCCTCATTTCAGTTATAATATCAAACCACAGATACAATGTCAATAGTTTTAATTGTGATTTCCCACTTTATATGCTTCACGTTCCAACCTTCGTTGCAGCTCTGCATTACGTTGTGCCACGCCGCGTTTACAAGATGCATATGCGCCTTGATTTCTAACATAAGCATGACATGCATCAGTTGAATGAATAGGTTGTGGATTTTGCACAATAATCTGAGTCGGTTGCTGATTCTGACGATCAATGTTTCCACCAATCTGTGACCCAGCAATGGTGCCTAGTATTGCACCACCAATAGTTGCAACAGTCTTACCGTTACCACCACCAACTTGATTACCTAAAATACCACCAGCGACACCACCAAGTAATGCACCACCTTGTCGGTTCGTTACAGAGTTACAAGCTGTAAGAGTTAGACAAGACACCAAAGCGCCAACAATTAGAGCAGACTTCATTTATTCATTTCCTCAAATTTTATCAAACATTTATCACCGTCCGAATCGATTTTGGTTTTGATATATCCATCACGTTCCAACGTATCCAACAAATGGCTGATGATGTTTTTCGTTGAAAGATGACGACCCCAAAACCAACAGAATATCATGCAAAAAAGCGCAAGTAATGTGTGTGTATATGTATCCATTTTTACCTCATTGTTTTATATATGATAACAGATTAGTCTCTGTTTGTCAATACTAAAACCTAGTGACACTGTTAACCACACAGTTGGCCGTCGTGAAGAAAGAAGAAAATAATATAATTGATAGAACAAATCCTAATCCTACCCCAAAAACACATGCCTTTAAAATATCCCCATCGTACCATATAGGTCTGTACTTTAATGGACCTTTAGTAAAGTTGCGAGCGCTCATTTTGTTGTCGCCCTATACACGCCATCCCAATCTTCAGGAAGGTCTTCTTTCTGTAATTGTTCTATTCTATCTCTCATCATGGCATAATAATCTTTCATCATGCCGTTGAACTCAAACTCTAAATCATCAAGCCATTTTGATGCCAACTGCCAAGCTTGTTTACGATAGAAAAACAAAAACTTCCCATGTTGTCTTTGCGCCATATCATAGTTCATCGTATTGAAAAGATTTTTATGAGTTCCTAAAGATGTGTAGATAGTGACACCTTCTGTTTTACCCTTCACTGCGATTTTATCTAATTCTAATACTACAAATTCACTCTCCATTTCCTTGGCGGTTTCTTCGCCAAGAATTATTTTCATACCATACTCTTTACTCTGCCCCTCAAGTCTGGCTGCAAGATTAACTGCATCTCCCAAACAACTATAATCAAATCTTTGATTACTGCCCATGTTGCCCACGACTACATCTCCCGTATTTAATCCAATACCAATGTTTATAGGAAGAGATTCCTCTTTCTTCAGCTCCACGTTTAATCCCTCAAGATGTTTCAACATCTCATGAGAGGACTTAATTGCCAATCTACGTTGTTCTTTAACGTCTAATGGAGCATTCCAAAATGCCATTATGCAGTCACCCATATATTTATCTATTGTACCATCATTAGTCATGATGATATCTGTCATAGGAGTCAAAAACCTATTAATGAGCTTTGTTAATCCTTGTGGATCAGTTTTGAATTGTTCACTGATAGGTGTAAATCCTCGTATGTCACAAAACAATAATGTTAATTCTCTCGTCTCACCTCCTAATTTTAATAAGTCTGGATTCCTCTGTAACTTCTTAACCATTGCCGGTGCAAGATAATGTTCAAATTGTTTTTTGATTTCCATTCTCTTTTTGTGTTCTTCCATAAATCTCAAAAATGCTGCAATTGACCAAGCAAAGAATACTGTAATTACAGGGTAACTCCAATCCACCAAATAATCGTGTTTGGTGAAAAGGTGTGAACTTCCATAAAATAAACCCACAGCAGCTGCGGGCATGAGTGTTGCACCAAAATACCAAGGTAGCAATAACACAACAATCATCAATAAAAGTGCAAGACCAAACGATGAACCCAACTCGGCAAGGTTAGTCCAATATGGTCTAGTGATATTTCTGCCTGTCATCATTGTCGCAACAGAAGCACCAATAAGGTCATGTGAATAGATTACACCAACAGGCGTAGATACTGCACTGTCAAGGCCAGATGCTGTTATTGACACAATTACTATCTTGCCACTAAGGTCCGGTAGCTCTTCATGCAATGCATGAACTGGAGTTTTCCATTTGAAGTCCAACCATATATTGCCATGTGCATCCGTATCAATCATCTTAAACTTAGGTATGCGTAATTTCTCAACACCTGCCACACCTGTTTTCATTTGATAAGATATATCACCGGCAACCATCCGTAATATTTCCGTGCTCATTGCTGGGTATAGTTGGTCACCCACTGCAACTACCAAGGGCATACGACGAACCACGCCGTCCTTCTCTGGTGCAATAATCATCATACCAACAGCATGTGATTTTTCTGCTAGTAAAGGTATAGGTCCGATTGCGCCTGGATACTGATATACCCAACCATTCCATGGCTCACCCACTGTTGCAACGCCTCGTATGACACCACTGTTATCTTTCTGTGTGGTAGGTATTTGTCCTATAATGGTTGGGGTTTGACTGAGAACATCTGCAAGTGAATCATCTCCACCAAATCTATCAGGTTGTGCAAAGAGTATAGGAAGCACAACCATACCCGCGCCAGCCTCATACAACCGTATTATTTCTTTGGATAACGTTTCTCTATTCCAGGGCCATTGACCTTTTTTATTTAGAGTTTCGTTATTGATTTCTATTGTAACAAGATTATCCAAGCTCTGTTCTGTCTGGTTTCTTTGGTGTTGGTCTAATGCCTTGAGTCTTACCACATCAAGAAACCACGGATCTGCAAAACGAATTCCACACAGAATCAGAATTACTGCAAATGATATAATCCATTTCTTCATGTCAGTTTCCTTGTGTCACCGAAACAGAGCACCCGCCACTTGTTTGACAATTTTGTGTTAACGAATAAGACTGTGCTGTGTTGCCTCGTTGTATGAGTGTAATATCTGTGTGATAACTACCTTGAAGATTAACTACTCCTGTATGTGCACCATCTCCTTTTTGCATAATCTCTTGTTCCCCACCATCAGTCCTTATGTCCATTCTCAAATCTTTATCACCATTTCCCTTTTGAGTAATAAAAGTGCTGTTATTATCACCGTTGTAATAGTATATCTGTGCGTAGTGGTCAGCGTTACCTGTGCCTGTCTCTTGTCCTATTTTTATGTTGTTACCATTTGCATGCACATCCAGATTTATGGTGTGTCCACCATATTCTTGAGACTGTGAGCCTGAACATGTTGTGTCTGTGCTGCTAGAAAATATTGCTCCCTGACAAACATGAATAGTATTACTGTTTCCAGGCATATGAAAACCTACTCTATTAGAGTCTGAGCCTGTGGTGTTGTACTGTTCAATTTTAAGTGTGTTGTTATTACCATCCAAGTCACCGCCCCATATTTTACCAGAACCCCAATAGGAAACCCAACTGATGGTATTATTGTTTCCCTCTTGTTTGAAATTTAGTTCATTACCAGTGCCCTCCATCGACAAATTGATAGAATTGTTATTACCGTCAATGTCTATGCTGACAGTAGTATCTGTACTCGTACCAATCTGCTCAAGATACACGCTGTTTCCAGCAAGTGCTGTGCTACTCAGACTGATAGATAGTAATAGTGTTAGAAGCGTCCTCATCTCTCGTTGTTATCTCTGGCACAGGTATTCCGCCCTGTGTTAAATTTATTGTATATCCGTAATCGTTAATTAAATCTAGGTCTATCGTACTGTTGCCCACTCTCCGTATTATGCGTGTTGTGTTGCCGTCCACTATCGTATTAACCTGTGTTGCCCTGTTAAACCCGCTGGTTCGGCCATCTATCAACTCTGCCTGTGCTAGGGCAAGAGCAATCTGGTCAAGGATGTTACCAAGTAACTCCACATCCAAATCGTTAATGTCCAACTCGTTAAACTCAAACAGGTCTTCTTCTAACTCGTTCTTATCCAACCCTGTAAACTCAAGAAAATCAATATCCAGCAAATTCTTACTTTTCTTTGAATCACTAAGCAACGCTATAATCTTCTTTTTTGGTGGTCTGATAATCAATAAGTTGTTAATCTGATCCAGTGTTAAATCAAGTATCACTGGCTTGGATGGTTTTGCCTCTGCTGTACCAACCACTGTTGACTGAAATGCTTGGTTCATTATAACCTGTCCTACATCAGTATCCACAGATATCTTACCCACTGTCCCATCAGCATTGGGTAACAGAATAATTAAAGACTTACCAACCTCATCCACCGTCATACTGAATGCAGTTCCCAACACACCAATCCTTGCTGTCGGTGTCCGAATGTCTACATTCTGATTGCTCAGCTTCGCAATATTACCACTCGCATAACGCACTGTGCCAAGTGCAATATTCATAACCAACTTCGACCCCTTTCTAGAGTTGGGATCATAGATAAACTCATCGATAACCAAGGCACTGTGGGCACTCACTGCTACGTTGGTGTCATCTACGAACTTGATACCAACATCGCCTTTACCAGTTTTCACCGTGTCCTTGAACTCGATATCAGAACCCTTCTGTAGAACGGATTTCTCACCTGACCGTTCTACAGAAGCATTTCCTTTGTGTTTCACCACATTCCCAATAGCACCATAAGCACCGATGCTAAAGAGAATGAGACTAATCGTCCATAGTAACCGTAACACTGTGTCCTGATCCAACCGTTGTTATAGAAGTTGTGCCATCATGAGCACCACCTTGAGTAATCGAAAATGTACTAGAAGCACCTGTATGGTGTAAAGTAGTGTCTTGGTCAGCAGCGCCGGTATGAGTTGACGTAATAGTATTACTCGACCCAATAGCTGTGATATTCGTTATCTTCTTATCATCGCCAATCATACTTGCAGTGCTATTCTCATTCACGGTAATAGTATTGCTGTCACCTGTAGCAACGATATCAACATCAGCATCAGCGCCCGATGCAGTCTTTGCTACGTTCACGTTAGTGGTATTTGAATTACCAGTGAGTGTTTGAATGATACTGTTATCAGCAGAAGCACCTTGAGCTCCTACAGACACATTAGAAGTATTACTGTTACCTTCTTGTCTGAGAGTAAACGTCTGTGTTGCACCTACAACAGATGCGGCGATAGTGTTAGTGTTACCAATCTGGTCAATGTCCAATGTCTGATTGTCACCTGTTAAAGTAACGCCCGTTGTACCATCACCAAACTTATTAGTCTGTCCATCTTGATTGATGTTTGCAGTCAGGCTCGCACCAGACTGTGTTATGTAAACGTCACTCGCATAACTCACACTGCACATAACGAAGTAAGCGAGTATCGTAAGTATGCCCGTTCTCATTTTTCTTCCTCCTTTTTAAATTCCCATAATTCTTTTTTCTCGCCTTCCTTGATTATTTCAATAACCGATTGTTCGATTGCCTTCCTTACTGCATAGGTTGTGGACTCATTGTCCGTTATCCCTGATTCTGTCTCCAGCAATTTAGTTCCCATATCCAAAAACTTAAAAACTGTTGCAGATAACTTTGTACTCAGAATAGTTTTCTGAGAACTAACTGCCAATAAAACTTCACCTGTCTGTACAGATATTAATCGTAAAGCCACTGTTACCATGTCCTTACGATATTCATCAGACATACCAATACCCAAATATCTTACACCCATACCACCTGTACTTGTATTGGTGTCATATCCAACTATACCTCCTGTCAGCAATACTCCTGCGAACAATAGAGGTTTAATCTTTTCTGCCTTATCTCCATCATAGTTCTTTCTTGTGTTTCGTATAATCTGTCTTTCTTTTAATAGATTTTCCAGTTCCATTCTTTCTATAACTTGAAACCACTCACCCTTACCTGCTTTCTTTAGGGCTTGGATTAACCATATATCTCCACCCTGTGTCACCGCACTACTCAACAGTGCAAGTGATGAACTCGATTTTCTTTGTCCTGTTACATCATTAAACTTATACACTGCGATTGGCACCTTACGAACAGGCGGTGTCATATTGTATAGTTCATTCACTAACGGCACAGTGCTTGATGCAGGAGCATCCTGTGATTGGATGCTCGCGCAACTAGAAAGTAAAGTCGCCAACAGGAACAGTGATATTAGTCGAACTACCATTTGTATCCACAATTGTTAAATCTACGGTATCGCTGCTTTTGGTATAACTGATTGTTGTTCCCTCAAAAGTAACGGTGCCTGATGTTGAAGCATCTTCTCCAAACATACTGTCCACCAACTGCTTAGACAGTTGGGCGTATATTCTAGACTCTACGTTTTTCATAAATTTCGAAAGGTTCGTGTTTGCCGCGTCTCGTATTGCTTGACGTTCAGCAGATTCTTTCTTTTCCCTAAGTGCTTCACTTCTGGAAAACTCTTGATTTTCTATTGTCAACACATGTGCACTATACCCATTTCCATTAAAAGACGGTGATTTAAACGTATGTGTCATTTGAACTGCATGTGAGTTTACAGACAATAGACAGAGAAGAAAAAGTGAAGCTCTAAGCATCATCTTTTTCTACCTGTTTTCTTGATTCTTGTATTTCTATGATGGTGTGTATTTTTTGGTCGAGTCGAATCATGTCGTTGTCCAACATTCTTACTCGGTCAATCAAATGTACCAAAGTACCAAATGCTTTATCTAAACTTGGAAGAATGTTATTTGTAACAAACTTCCAAATATAAAAAATAAAATAACCCATACCCACAGCGACAACTATGGGTACACCATATTGATTTACTAACTCTACTACATTTATTAAATCCATAACTATTAGTCTTTTCTAGAATCGTCTTTCCCATCGGCAGCAGACATTCTTCGTGTATCGGGCTTTACTCCTAGCACATGACATACTAGAGCGTCTAACCTCACGATTTCATTATTAATAGTCTTTATACGGTTGTCTAAAGAAGAGATCATACCATTTAAACTTTCAGCACTACTCACAACCGAATCAAGTATATACTTTAACAATAATATGATAAAAAACCCGCCGATCACGACGGCCGCGATAGAAAAGCCGAGGTCAGCGATTAAGCTAAACGCTTCCATGAGCTCTCCATCTGTTATATTACTACGAACTATTTAGGAGTTTTTATCGTGTAATTGAACGAAATAGTCTGCATCAACCAAGACTAGAGGTTTAGTGTTATTACGTTTTAGAACTACGATTGGTTCATAATCACCAGCATTTTCCTTTGCTTGTTCATACGATTTCCAAACGTTAACACTTTCTTGATTTTTGCATTCAATAGAATAGGGGAACTTTGCTCTCGCAGCACGAGCCATGATGAGGTCTTCCCCACCTGCGCCCATGCTGCGAGATTCTATATCTTCTGGATGAACTTCTAATTTCTCAATAAGTAAATCACGAAACCATTGTTGAAGTCTACGTCCTTTTGCCTTAGCAGATTGTGTCTTCATCTTCCCAGTCAATTATCTCATCTTCAAAATCTGGGTCATCAATATCAGATTTACAAAATGGACAATACATTACTCTATAATGATAATCGTCCATACTGTATTTTATGATGAACTCAGCCTCACAAGAGACGCAGACTATGAGTTTCATTGAATCTCACAGAAACCTGCTGCACATGCAAGTTCTTGGGCACCAATTGTCATATCAGTTTGCTCATATTCTGACAGTTTCTCCCAGTCCACAGCTGCAGGCATACTCTTCAAAAGCATCTCATATTCTTGCTTTGTGCAATCCTGATAAGGTGCTTGTTTATATGTATGCTCTGCAAATGGAAGGAAACTGACACCACTCATATATTTGAAGTTATCGTATACCCACGACCCAACTTGCAACCATTCCTCTTCTTTAACAGAAATAGTCACAGAAGGCTTATGCTCGCACCAGTTTTCTTGATAAACTTTCCATAGTTTCAACTGTTCGACAGCAGACATGTCTGTGCGAAACACTGCACCAGAATCAACTTTCATGGGAAAAGAAAATACTGATGTATGACTTGGGTTCATAACATCATCTTCAACAGGAAACCCTTGATCCATCATCATTTTTGTCAACGGATCTTTCTTGTCACCACGCACAGTTCGCACATAATAAGGGTTGTGTCTTGCATGAATACCAGAGGCAGAGTCAGTCAATTGACTCACTGTACCAGATGGTTTTACACAAGTCACAGCAACGGACTGATTGATACCAAACTTCTTGGCAAATTCTTTATTCGTTTCTACGGCCACATCTCTTAGTTTTTGCAATCTAGAGGATAGTCCACCAATCTTACCATTTGTAAGTTTACAATCCATGATACCTGTAAGAGAAACACCAAGCAGCCTTTCTTCTTCACAGTTTCTTCTCCAAGACTTGGAGACATACTTAAAGTTTACAAGTGTTGATTGGAATGTACCAAGAATAGTTGCAAGTCTCACCTTCTCCAAAAGAGTCTCTTCTGTATCATGTACGCGAACTACAACCTCTGATAGATTACAGAACTCGCGGTTACGAAGAATGATTTCAGAACAAGGATTGGTGCCATACTCTTGACCTTCTACATCACGCCTACCGTTCTTTGACGCCATCCAGTTGGCAGACTCACGATTAAAGATACCACGTTCACCAGACTTAGAATCATAGAGAGATTTCCACTCATCCATAAAAAGACCAATGTTTGGCTTTTCACTATAGCACGCAGAGTTGTTTGCAAGTGCCCGCTGACCGTTCTCATTCCACCACTGACCAGTCTTGGCATGACGCATAAGGTCATCAGATAGGTTAGACAAACTAATCAGTGCAGAACGACGTACACCACCAACAACCACAACTTCTGCAATCTTACAGACTACATCGTGTGCTTCTATAGAATATAACTTACGTCCGCCTGCATTCTTAAAAATATTGACAGTAAAGTTAAATAGAGATTCAAGTGGTTCTGGACCACTAGCTCGTCCACCAAACGTCTTCAGCGGTGCACCAGCGGGTCTTATCTTACTTAAATCCCACCTTGGTATCTGTCCGACATATAACATACCAATAAGTTCTTTGAGTCCTTTAGCCCAACCCAACTTACTATCAGCCACTACAATAGTAGTATCTGACATATGAAACTCATCAGCAATTACAGGAAGTTGAGAAACATATTGTTTTTCAACACTAAATCCAACACCAGTGCCATTCATAAGAACATAGAGAATTTCGTCAAATGCCTGTGGACGATCAACTGCTACATAGGAACAATTGTAACCTGCGATGTTCTCACGTTTAAGTGCTTCACCAGCCGTCATCATACAACGCATGGACGGCATAACACGCTGACTAAGAACTGCATTTTCTAGTTCATCTCTCAACTTCTTTGTG
>Ga0098059_1000385_pt1 | contig 29221 bp, 30 predicted proteins | sample 20_taG_FD_92580 | JGI IMG/M metagenome (GOLD analysis project Ga0098059, IMG submission 92580) | Marine viral communities from the Subarctic Pacific Ocean - 20_ETSP_OMZ_AT15318 metaG | ecosystem: Environmental > Aquatic > Marine > Oceanic | place: Subarctic Pacific Ocean | collected 2015-01-19
AGGAGATTCTAAGTGAGATCAGATTATGTTATTAGAGAAAAGAACTGTAATAAATGTGGTGGGAATATAATCTTTAGGCAAGACGAGAAAAGCTATTGCTATTATTCCTGCCTACAATGTGGCGGAACTAAAGAACTAGGACATGCCAAAGTATTAGGCTATGCCGAACCTGTTAGTACAATTAGTAAAAAGATGAGCATCCACCCGGATGGGTTAAGAGGCTTTCTGCTTAATTAACTGAACCTTTTTAATGATGACCCACATCTGTGACATGATGGCTGACTTCTCTTTCTTAGAGAGTTGGCCGTCACTCACAGAATTCTGAACTACCGTAATCATTTCGATTGCCGGCTCCAACAAATCCTTGTACTTCAATGCTAACTTGATTGCCTTAAACATAGTAACCCCTCCTCTTTGTTATGTACTTACGTAGCAATACATAGGTGCTTACACCTGTTGCTACTATCGTTAATGCTTTTGCTAACTTCTTCATTTCTAATCCTTATTTTTACCAAATACACTTCCAGTTATTATCGCACCAAATGATAAGTGAAACAATCCACCGCCCTTCAATGTGTTAGGTTCATGCTGCGAAACCAATTTTTTTAAGTATTCCATTTGCACCATAGGATCTTCGATCTCCTGTAGATGACTCATATAATCAGCTAGATCTAATCCCATTCTTGCTACCCCATAATAGATAGGCACTAACATAAAGTCGTATATGCAAATTATCAAGTACACAGTTACGACTATATTTCGCCATATCATTTCACGCTTATATTCCTTTCAGTATTCCCCACAGAACTAAGTGACCGTGTCTTAACGGTACTTCCCAATACGAAACTGGCACTATCTATACCTGTGCCGTCCCCAATTATCAAGTCCTTTATGGTCACGTTACTACAGGCTATGTCCTGTATGTCTATAGGGTTCTTACTTCGTATATTCTCAAACGTGATGTTACCCACCGTAGATGTACTGCTACCAGTAGACACTACTATGCGGTCAACATCAGACCCAGATGCTTCAGGCACGCTCAGAGCACCACGATCTGAACCGAACCTGTAGTCAACCGGGTCTGAGTTTAACGTGGGTGTAATTGAGAATCCGTCAGCTACTGTACTACTTACATATAAATTATATGCGGTACTTGAATTAAATCTGAGTGATGGTGCGATTATATTTTGAAGTAATAGATTCTCACATAGAATCTTAGCACCAGTTCCGTCCGTGTTATCCACCTGTATAGCATATGTAACCCCACTATCTGCCCCTACATTCATATCTTTGAAAGTTAAATCACTTACTATGCTGCCGCCTATGTTAATCTGTAGCGTTTGTGTCTGATCCTTTATTTCTTCCCCTACCGTGAGCTCCACAAAGCCTAGCTGTTGTGTACCAGCCACATCATACATCCCTGATTCGGGATACATAGGTGCCTGAACCACACCGGCTATAGAAAAGTATATGGCTAGGGATAAAAGTGCTGTACTGGCTAGTATAGAGCCAAAGATGATAGCTGATGTCTTGCCTTTAAGGTTGAACCCTGAGAACTTAGGCAGTTTCAACCCACCTATCTTAGGCGTGTCAACATTCGCCATCTCTGGAGCCTTTACGGACGGCATCTTAACGGTAGGTAGTTTTAATTTCCTACCTTTGATTACAAATATTATCTTATTCCAAAAATTCTTATTCATCTTTACTACCTCCTAATTTCCAGAGCTCTCCTAACCCTGCTGATACTGGTATAGTCAGTACTGCTAGTGCCGTTAACAAACCTTCAATTGAATCCAGGGTTTGTGGGTTGGATGATGCACTCCATATGATCCTCGCACCCAAGAACAACCACGTAAAAACTACCGGGGCAAAGATCACTAGTATTATTAGTTCTCTACCTGTTAGTTGTGCTGAACTTTTATCCTCTTTACTCTTCTCTTTATCCACCATTATTCCACACTGCTATTCCGATTATGATAGTTGCAATACAGTTTACACCAAGTAATATCATTATGCCTAATAGCATGGTATCCATGCCACCTATCGTACCTCTAAGCCTACCCATGTCTGACCTTAAGTCTGAGATAGAATTTACCAATTGTTGGATATCCATGACTAGCTAGGAGAGAAACTCGAATACGATACTGATTGCCTACCCTCATCGTAAGACCTTACTCTAGCAGTCAGTACGTTAACCAACCTTGCTTTTAGATAAGCTGCATCTATAGTTACTGCGTTACCATCTCCGTCATCAGTAGCAAATGCTGCCTGTGCTGTAGCATATTCTGCATCACTTAATTCTATTGATATTGTTACTGCCATGTTAAACCTCCAAGGCTTCTAGCTTTTGTCGTAGCTGTTTATTTTCTTCTGATAATCTATCTAGCTTGTCTGCTACCTGTATCAAAGCACCATGATGTAACATGGATAGCTTTGTTGTATTAATCATGGCTCTTTGTTTGCCGTTTTCCATATGCCAAGAGTTTTTACCAATAATGCCTACTGTTTCTAAATATTTTCTACGCTCTGTTTGTCCCTCATCTTCTCTAAGAAGTAACTCTTGTTCCATACCTTTAACTAATCCAAGGTCATCTTCTTTATCGTATGTAGTCCATTCAACATCAGCGTGAGCAGAGCCTTCTATGTCCCAAATGAACCTAACAGTACCACCGGGACCTCGGACAGTTAATAGATTGGCATCAGTACCCGGAGTAGTTACACTAGTGCTTCCATCATATGTCTCACAACGGATTACTACATGAGAGTTAGCATTTACATCTTTAGCAGTATCATCTGTAGTAGCTGCCCCAACAAGTTGCATTCCTCTTTTAGCAGATGAATAACCTTTTAATACTAATCCACCTTGGGTGCTACTTGACTTTCCTATAAACCCATAGGTGTCAGATTCTGTTTTAGCAGTCATATCATGACCACTTCCGTCTGCATCAGTTCCACCAAAGTCACTAGCTTTAAGTGTTATTATTTCACCTTCATTACCTGCCGCATTTATAGTAAGCCCTATAGTCTGATTGGAATTGGCAGTATCGCCTATAAATAATTTCGGCACACCTGCTAATATCAAATCATCTTCTGATTCATCCCATAACATATATGAGCCGGCAGTTTCCCCAAAGAACTTAACATCTTTTCCATCATCGTCTACACCTACGGTAACTGTATCAGTAAAGGTTTTTGCTCCAGTAAAGGTTTGTGTTCCACTTAAATGTGCTGTATCTGAATCAAGATACGCAGAAGCAATTGCAGTGCCGTTCCAAGTACCTGCACTAATAGTACCTAGGGTAGTTATGAGGCTACCCGTTACTATGTTAGTTCCACCTATGGTAATCGCATCAGCTTCTAACGTGCCATCAAAGTATGCATCCTTAAACTCAAGAGCATCGGTTCCCAAATCCACAATAGCATTAGAAGATGGAGTTAAAGCTCCATCAGTTAATGTAAGTTGGTCTTCACCACCAGCTCTAAACCTAATATTATTGTCAGTAGTGAAATCTATATCGTTGTCTGCATCTCTACCAACAACTAAACTTGCATTAGTTATTGTTGTAATGCCTGTTTGTGCTCCTGCAAGAAGTACCTGCGTACCTTCAACCGTGATTGCTCCAGAACCTGACCTAGCAATAGTCGTATCACTAGCATGACCTAGCTCTATATTTCCAGAGGTTGTAATAGTACCTGAACTGACAGTGCCAAGACCACTGACATTACCGCTGGTATCAAACGTATAGTTACCATCTGAGAGTGTACCGGATAACGTGATATTTGTTATACCGGTCAAAGCACCATCAAATTCTACTGCACCGTTGATGTCTACTGTAGTGTCTGACGTAATTGTAAGTACACCGTCAGAAGACTGGTGTATGAATGTACCTGTATCCCCAAAGGTTAATTTATTGGTTGAATTTAGAGTTAAGCCAGTACCATCTGTATGTGTTAACGTGGTATCGTTATCTGCTCCAAATCCTAGAACAGCAGAATCGCTGTTCAGTTTTAAGTCATTGCTTACTAGAACTGCGGTAGAAGCATTAAGATCTATAGTTGCTTCTCCATCAATAGTCATAACACCGTCTGATGATTGATGTATGAATGTTGCAGTATCACCGAACAATATCTTCTCGGTACTATTCATAAGTATTTCATCAGAGAACTGGAAGTAGTCCTCATCTTCCATCCATGTGATTACACCATCTGCTGTATTGGCATCAAAGGTAAGGGATATATCTGTGTCTGCACCTGATCCTATAGTCAGAGAATCTACGTTCATATCGAATGACATAGCAGCAGCATCACTTGATGTGATTGTCCATACCTTGGTAAGGGTTCCTGCCTTCATGACATCGAACTCAATCTGTCCATCCTCTGTACCATCTGTTACATCTTTAGCAACAACAGTCATACGTCCATATTCAATCAATTCTGCTGCACTATTTGCCAGCTTAAAGGAAGTATATATCTCATCATCGTCTGCTCTGGTAGTATTAGCACCGCTGAATACAGCTACCTGATTAGCTGCGTTATTAGTGAGGTTTGTGAACGTAGCAGCAGGTCTTGTGTTACCGTTATCATTACGTACATCGAGCTCTCTAAGAGATATTTCATCATTCCATTTAATATATCTAACAGATGTACCTGCTGAAATCTTTACATCGTACTTACCTTCTGCAATGCCATCAAAATCCCACGCACCGTCACTATCTGTAGTATCTGTGGCTATTACTGTAGTAGTTCCTGCCGTTAAAGCCTGTACTGTCGCATCGCTTACGGCATCACCGTCATCTTGGTATAAATTTCCTTTTAAATTAATAGTCATATTAACCTCCGAGAGCTCCTAGTTGTGAATGATCTCTATATTTTAGTGCCTCTTCTACGTGCCATTTTGCATCACGTAAAAGGTCATCATCATCAAGAAATACCAACGTCATTCCCTGTCCGGCAAGTTGTGCTCTAGCCATTAAGTCTCTGGCTTTTGTTTCAACACCGAACTCATAATGATAATACACCCCCTGTACGTTGATTGCCAAGTCCGGAGGATTATCAAATAAAAAATCTATTATCATACCACCCTTTTGGAGCCTTCCACCTTCTAATGGGGACTGGTATGTAAAATCTGAATTGGGCTGCTTACCCAACGATATGAGAGTTGTATAACAAAGGTACTCAGGCTTACTTCCTTCCCAATCGGGAGGAAGTTCTATGTCATTGTAGTTTTGAGTAGTCATCTATCCATCCACTACAGCTATCCAAGCTAACTTATCACCATTGGTAGCTGCATCTGCCCATAATGTAGAAAATAATATACTTCCACCTATGTCAGCAAAGTTGATTTCAATCTCATTACCTGCAGACAATTCATATCCCAGAGCTGAAGTTATACTTCCTGCTATACCTAGATATGCTATGCCTGAATTTGCTGCGAGTGCCTTGACCTTTATCCACAATACACGGCTAGTAGTATTGGAAAGCTGTACTTCAGTACCTGCTGTACTGACTGTTGTTGTACTGTTTTTTACTATCATGGTTCCACCAGCATTATTGTACTTGATCCCCTCTCGTCATAGCCTGTAGACTCCAGTCCGGTAGCAGAAGTGACATCTACATAGTAGTTTCTGTTGGTACTATCGTCATCTCTGAACGTAAACTCTACCAACGTACTGCTTTCTATTGCAGATATGAGAGCTGACCTAAGTTGTTTGGGAGTCTTGCCTTTATAGTCTCTGTTTAGACTTACACCCACCTGATGCCCCCATTTAGCATCTAATTTCTTTCTCCATATCAAGGTCATAGACACTACATCAGGGCTATTTTTTAGATAGTTAGCCTCACTTGTAGTGGTTGACCTAGCGAGAGTTAGTTTGAACTTGATAGATCTAAACTTTTTACCTATAGGATTATTGCTACCATCCCTAAACGAAAATTCAGTTATTCCTGATGTTGTTCCAAGGGTTGTACTTGTTATAGTACTGATATCATCACCAGAACTATCGGTAAAACTTGAATAGCTTTCATTATAATCAGTAGCATATTGAACCTGTACAGTTTCTTTGGTAGATAAATCCTGTGTTTCAACCTTTAACTCTAATGCTAATTTATCTATCTCACTCTGTCCTGCATTGAACCAAGGAGTCTCATGTACTCCTGAAGATTTATACTCAAATTCTGTAACCTTAGAGGGGTTTATGATATCTACAGGTAGCTTCATATAATATACCCTGTCATTAAATCCCCACCATAATCTATAATTTTCATTCACATCAGAGTATGCATTGGAAACGTGCATGGCATCTATCTTTCTACCTGCGGTAGATGCTACCCACTTAGCTTCCCACCCTAAATCGTTATATCCAAGTATAGAGCTGTATCCTGAAGCGTTATCTATAACAGGAGAGCCGAAATGGTGCATACTCCACTGATATGGAACACTATCAGTCGATGTAACTGTGGGATTTGTAGTAGAATCTACGCCTACCAGCAACTCATTATGAGTACCTTCTGCAAGCATTATAGTTCCTCTATTATCAGTGGGTAGACCGTCATCTCTGTCCGGCCCTACAACAGTAAGTACGGCATTGTTAGATCCGTTGATATATTTGTATAATCCTAATCCACTGGGGAAATATATACTGTCACGCCACCTGGTAGTGCCTTTTCCAGCGTGTGGATGAAAAGGAAAATCCATTTCTGTCTGTACAAACTTAGCGTGCATGACATCATGTGCCCATAATCCCTGCTTTGTAGCTGCATATAATATAGGCTCACCACGTGTATCTCTAGCTACAAATAATCCTGTTACATACCCTTCAGGTAGAGGTAAAAGGGCATCATCTGTCTCTGTTCCGGGTGTTATTGCGTGCCATAGCTGACCCGCATAAGATATACCCCATAACTTACCATCCCATTCTGCAAGGTACTTGGTATCTTTAGCATCGTTAGTCCATGCGGCATTACTACTTCCGTCATAACTAGGAACAGTAGCATAACTATACCCAGTTCCGTTACTGTCATAATGTGCAAGTACAAGGTAGTTATTATTAGACCTATCGGTAAAGTTTAGAGAATCTGTTACCTGGTCAGGAACTCCAAAGCTATCGCTTCCGTTAACTCCTATAGCCTGATCTGCTACCCTACCATCCCACCAATAATCTGATGCATTATTATATACAAATATCTTTGGAGATTCAGATATACTACCGTTCCATACGGCATATATCTTGTCTTTAAACTCAGTTATGGCTGCTATTCCAGTACCTACACCTGATTTTACAAGTCCGTGTGCATGGGTATCTGTTGCGTTTGCATAGTTTCCAAGTACTAAATGATTCTTATATCTAAGCTGACAGTCACTCCACCATGCTCTATTAACCTCTCCACCTTCCATCCTGTCTATACCTATGCCACCACGCCAGTCAGACCATGCTATGATGGATGACCGTAACTGTGAGTCCTTACTGGTATCACCTATGACTACCTTACTTGGGTATATAGACGCAAGTACGCTCTGTACAGGACGTTCTATAGGGAAATAGGTTTCGTTGAGATATATCTCATTTGGAGATACTACCTTATTAGCCATTAACTAACCATCCTTACGTTTCTAAGCATAGGGAAGGCACGTTTACTCTGCTCTGATATACCGAACCAGAAAGCAGCCTGTTGTCTGCGTGCATCCGGGTCTGTAGCAGGCCCGCCTGATGCAGAAGATAGTGCAAAAGCAGTAGCCGTAGCTATAATATACTGATCGTCTATCTCACTTGCAGTAGAGTCAGCACTCAATAGAGCTGGCTTTTCTCCACCTACTAACTTCAATAATTTATACGATGCAAGTGATTTGAAATAAGAATCAAATACTATATCGTTAGATTCTTTATCTATTTTCCATAGATTTCTAGGTACTTTCTCCCACTGAGCAGAGTCGTTTCTTACAACCCTGATGTCATCTAGCCAGATAGTACAGGCTCCAAGGTCTGTAGTGTACTTTAAACCTATAGATATTATTGCAGTATCTAGCTCTGGATTACCTAGTTTAACCCTAAAGAATGTCCAAGTATCATCCTTAAGAATAGGAAGACTAAGTGTTTCTAGTACACTTACACAATTAGCCGTGTCATCAAGTAGTATCTGCAAATCTCCTGCTTCAGTGGCAGTTCCACTACTTCTTGTAATCTTAGCCCAACCCTCTAAGTAGTCATATTTACTGATATCTTTGCTTGTTATGGAGTCTGTTACTATATTACCTGCTCCACCACTTGCTGAAATTATAAACTTATTAGATGCAGTTCCCTGCTTTTTATCTTCTGTGTCAGTTACCGGATATATAAGAACATCAGCACCGTCAGAGTGTGTAGCTGCGGTAGTACTGTTTGCTCCTCTTGAAACTGTCAATGTATTAGAAGAGATACTACTTATAGACATCTCTTCTGAACCTACTGTTATAACTTGGTTAGCTCTTAATGTAGTAGCAGAAGTAACGGTTACAGAAGTAGCTGTTGCATCACTAATAGCACCGTTTAATGTAGTTGTTATTAAAGTTGTAGACTCATCAAGGGTATCATTTAGATTGAGTAAGGTAGTAGAGTCCACCTTATCCCGGAAGTATATATCCTGAACCATAGACAACCCTGAAGGTACGTCAAATCGTAATTGCCTACCATTAGAGTGTAAATCCAGTTTTTCTACGGGGTCATATACGTGTCCTGTAGCGTTGATTACTGCTTGGTTTATCATGTCATGGATCATGTCTGGATTGTAATCCATATCCCATAACTCGTATGAATCCCCATCAGCAGTAGCTATTATAGTATCACCTTGTCCTGCAACAAATGTTAGTGTAGTACTAGATGCTGTGTAATCTGTTACTCTTGCTATATCACCGTCATTACTACCGGAAGTAAATACTATCCACTTACCCTTATGTTCATCATCTCCACCTATAATTGTAGTAAGAGATGAATCTATAAGAGTGACTGTATCGCTTGCAGTAGTAGTAACTTCACCTATACGCATGGCTCCTAGGTTATAGCCAATACTCTGGCGTAATTCTTTACGTGTCCGTCCCTGAATTGTAGGCATTTAATAACTCCATAGGAGCCAATTAATACTTTAACTTTGTCATCTTCTTGCCAGTCTTCTTGGCATAAGCCTTTGCCTTTTTAGGTTGCTTTTTAAAAGTACGCTTCCCAACTTTAATCGGCATTTTCTTCCTCCGATTCGTTACAGCTACAGGACTTCTCCTTTAGTTCTTCAATCTCTTTTTGTTGTTCACCAAGAGTTCTACTAAGAGCAGCTATCTGCAACTGATATTTACCAGCCTCAGTATTGAGTACTGACTGTACATCATCGTTTGTAATATTAATTGACTTAGGTTCTGTTGTCATAAAATCTCCCCTTATTTTATAGACTGATAGAGTATCTTATTATTGCTACTCTGTCTTCTCTTTTTAAAGTTCTTTCTGATATCATCAAGAATCTTTCCTATTTCCTTTCTCTGGCTAACAGTAGGAGCCTTCTTACTACCCTTTGCTCTTACTTCATTAAACCAGGTCTCTGCTGATTGGGCTGCCATATCTTCTATATGTGCAGGATCCGTATAGTCATCAGCTAGGATCTTTATAATAGTCTTCTTACCTGTCTCCTTATCTTCAAGTCGAAAGGTATGAGTAACTACTCTTTCCCCGGTTTCTGCATTGTACCCACTAGGGGTAGTATTTAATTTAACTACCCCCTGTGGTGTCCATAAGTCTGTAGTCATTACTGTATGTTTGCTTTGATTAGCGAGTATTCAGTATCTGCACCAACAGTATTTCCCATGTATCCAACTATAGTACCTTCTGCATCATCATCAGAATCTAAGGCTTCAACAGCACCGTCTAACGTATCGTTAGCTGCAACTACTGGTAATCCTATTGTAATAGCTCCATTACATAGAGCCATTGTTAGACCCTTCACACACATCCATCCGAAAGAACCTGATGCGACATCAGAAGCACTCCACCCAAGAGGGGATCCTACTATAGCATCATGCTGGTAAATCGTTGATGAAAGGTACGGATTAGCTGCTAGTCCACATTGAATGGCTGAAGCACCTGCAGAGATAGCATGTACAAAACCATCTTCTTCATCAAGTGTGATAATGACCGTGTTATCGTCAGATGCATCGTGAGCAGGATGAGATTTAATCCTATACATATGACCTTCTTCACCTATGTCATTAAGTATAAGCCACCCATCTTTGTACTGATCCTTAGTTAAGTCTGTAGTTGGAACTTCTAAGCTTACAGTAGTATCTCCCACTGAAATATCTGCACCTGTAGTTACAGTTATATCACGGTCGTGAGCTGCAACTGCAGCGGGTTGCATCAGTAGCAAACCAGCAGTTATAGCCTCGCCTGCTTTATAGTACTTAAATTCTCTATCATCAATCTGCATTTGAGTACCCAGTTTATGTTTTTGAGAGGTGGTAACTGTTTTCTCCCACCCATATTTACCCATTATCGACTGTGGAAATGACATATTAATATGCCTCCTATTTATATTACAGGGTCAAGCCCTGCGACCAACCGATATTTTACTATAGACTAACGCTCGGTCAATCGTTACACGTCAATCTATTTTTTCTTAACAAACTTTCCGTTCTCGTCTCGATTGAGTGTAGATGCAGCTCTCTCTCTGCACCATCTACACTCACATGTATCACTAGGAGGCCATTGGAACAAACCAATCTTAGCCTTCTTTAATGTGTAATCAGGACTACCGGGTACGTTCTCTATGAAAGTACCTACGTCAAACACTATATTCCCTTTAATATCTAATGCAGGCTTATGCCTGTATAAGGTTGTTTTAGGTTGCCATTCATCCATATATTTAAGTGAATAGCCAATATCAACCAACTCTTTCTTCATTTTATTATGTTCGGTTATTCCTGTTACCATTATTAACTCGTTGCAGGAGCAGCAGCATCAAAAGTAAGAGGTGCACCACGGCTGTCATCAAGTTCAAACACACCATAGTCAGAAGTCATTACGATTTCTGTTGCCCTTAAAGAAGCGTCTCTCTGTCTTTCAGTCTTAGTCGTTAAACTATTAAGTACAGCTAATGCAGATTTATCAGCTATTACACCTATTGCATCATCACCACTACTTGTTGACAAGTTTCCATCTTCAAAGATAGGAACATTGTTAAGTGGTCGTATACCACTCCAGAAGTTGCCGAGTAAATCCTCAGACCAACCTTTTGGAATTGCATACTGAGATGCTGTTACAGCACTACTTGCTATATCAAACACAGCATTTGGATGCTGAAGTATATATAGCTGACTGCCGAACTTGTTTGCTTTAGCGTAAGCAATCGCTGCTGCAACAAAGGCTAGACTCATATCTGTGGCATTTGCTCCAAGAGTAGTACCTCCGTTAAGAGCAGAATACAATGCATGAACATCTGTATCCTTTTTTCTAGCCATACCGTCACCCAACTGCCTGCCTATAATAGACATTACGTTGACTGCCGATTGCCTTAGAAGTTTATCCGTAATGATAACTTTAGCCCCTACTTCAGACGCAGTAAGATCAACAGTTGTCATTCCGATTTCTTCTTCGTCTACTATGTCCTGACCATCGACTAGGTCTGACATAGTCATCTGTCCTACTTTAGGGACAGTCACTTGCTTCTCGCCTTTTCCAAGGCTAAAACTCTCTATAAGAGCCATAGCAGGTGCGTTGTGTTCCTCGGTGTACCGAGCAGCACTTATAATTATTTTCTGGGCATTTTCTAGATTCCCAGTTGTCGAAGTCTGTGGCATGATTACCTCCTATTGGTAATAGATTTTAGCCTAGTCCGGCAGCACGTCTGGCTGCTGCTTCGGTTTGGGAGTTTCTAACCCCCGAGTTATACTGATCTAAGAGTTCGTCCTCAGAACCTGATGCACTTGCAGCAGGTTGATTAGTATCAAATTGTTGTGGCTGGACTTGTGCTTTCTTGAGTGCATCAAGTTCAGCTTTAGTCTGCCTTAGTTCCTGTATCCTTTTAGCTTCAGTCTCCATATCCTGTGGAGTACCGTGTTTCTCAAGAGAAGGCATATCATCAAAACCTAATCCATATTTCTTTGCAAAAAACATGGATGCATTTCTCTGTCCATCCCTAAACTCCTGCTGTTGCTTCAACTGTTGCTGTTGCTGCTGAGACTGCTGCATCTGTGAAACATAGTTTTGAGCTACGGTCTGTGCCTGGTCGGGCATCCAACCCTGCTCTTCTAGTTGCTTCTGATATGCAATAGCCTGTTGTTGAGCTTTGTTTTGAGCATCAACGTCAGCAAGATACTGTAACTGCTGTTGCTGTTGAGCAATAGTCTGTTGTAGATTAGCCATTCTACTTGGTTCAGCTACGGGCTCTTGAGTCTGTACTGGCTCCCCCTGTTGTACAGTCTCAGGTTGCGGTTGAGCTGCTTCTGGTTGATTAGTAACCTGGGCAGTATCCTCCGCTACAGGCTGTTCAGTAGTTTCTGCTACCGGCTCCTGCGTAGCTGTTTCTACCTGTACCTCTGATTGAGGTTCGGGTGTCACTTCTACTATTTGTTCATTTTCTGTAACCATATATTCCCTCCATTATTTCAAATTTTAGTTACACTAAGTAATATTGTCAACGTCTATTATCCTTTATACAATTCCTGCAGCAATGGTTTTTTCTGCCTTTCTTGTTGCTCCAGAGCCTGTCTTTTTTCTCTTACAGATTCGGGAACACGCCTTTCTTCTGCACCAAATCCTTCAACAAATGGACTTCCCGAACTTCTTAGTTTTCTAGCCATGTCGTATTTAACCTGAGTTATATACGGTAAGTGAGGAAGAATATTTTCCGGTATATTTATATCATATGCGTTCATTCTAACCCATGCTAAAGCCATAGATGCCTCTGGATGAGCAGATTTCTGAAGACTATTTTCAAACGAATCCAGCATCTTATTATATTCATCAGCTCCCCGTGCTCCAGACCTTATCTTTCTCCACTCTGCAAGTTTTCTATTTTTAAAGTCCATCTGCTGTAGTTCTTGTTCAGTAATATCTTTCCATTCCTCTCCATACATAGACTGGTCTTTTCTGGAAAAGAAGTCAGAACGTATAGAAAAGAATAGGTCACCTATTTTGCTTCTTACTGCATCTGGGACACCTTTTATATTCTGCATCTCATAACTTTGAATCCATTCATTTACAGACATAGTTTGACCACCGATAGTCAGTCCTATAGTACCTATATTGTTTATAGAATCCTGTTCGTTTCTATTAAGTTCTGCAAGTTCCCCGGTTAATCCGGAAGTTCTTTCCATACCTCTTGCAGTCTCTTTTTCTCTTCCTATCTGCTTAACCGTCTGTTGTGTCACTATACCGGGTTCTTTGCCCATCTCTGGTAATTCTTCATACCCCAAAGGAGATTCCCATGCAGAGGTAAGTTCTTTGGCTATATCCTCTTTAGTTATATATGTAGATGTACCTATACCAAATGTTTCTGCGATACCCGCACCTGCTATTCTAAGATAAGCATCCCATCCGGCTCTACGTTCTGAAGGATCTACTCCAATTCTCTCTGCCATTTCTGCAGGAACCATAGGGGTTGCATATTCGTCATAAGCATCATGTATAGTTTCTATCATCATTGGAACTACCATCTGATACCATAAGCTACTTTGTGTATATGCAGGTTTTTTCATGTCTGTCCATATATCTGCATCCTCACCAAAGAATCCCTCTCCTGTTATAGCATATTTTTTAACTGCCTGTCCTGCAGGAGAAAACTTTGATACGGCAAATCTTCCTAGAACATCTAGCCTGTCTACATCCATAGTCTTTCCCGTAGTGGTTTCTCTTTCTCCTGATGCTGTTTGAGCTACTGCTTTTGCCAAAGGAGCATAACCAGCCCATATATCAAATGTAGTATTTCCTATCTTAACCTTTCCAAAGTCACTTGCATTAGGATTTATTCCTGCATCTGCTCCGGGTATAAAGTATTTAAAGAAAAGCATAAGGCTTACACCGGTACCTACCCATGAAACAAGTCCTGTTGACACACCTGATATTGCTGCTCTAGCCGTAGAATTACCCATTTTTCTTGAAGCCATCATGGCAGAATAGGGAAGTCTTATACGTGAAGTTAAAAATCTTGGTGACCATAGAAATGCGTTCATCACAGAATAAGTTGTCTTTGCCCAATGACTTCCATAGGCATCTGTCATTGCTCTAGGCAATGGGCCTCTTCCAGTAGCATCATTTATAAATTTAGCATTCCAACTTAATGCATCCCAATACTCTGGGTCTTTCCTAAATGAAGACATCTCTTTACCTGCGTTTCTCATTACCATCTCATAGTCTCTAACACGATTCAGGAACGTATCAAAACGTAACTTATTACCCATAGTCACATACGCTCTTTCAGATGCCCTTATATATGGAATACCACGTACCAAGGCTGACTGAAATTCATCTTCTCTAGCTGTTATATTAAGCATGCCGGTCACGTCTGTTAAATCTAATCCTGCCCTTTGAGATACAGGATATAACTCATGATTTTTAATTGAATTATCAACTACAAGTGCAACCCGTTCTCCACCCGGTAATGCAGTTTTAAGCATCATATTAAAAGAACTTTTCCATGCTTTGGGATCATGTGCTAGCAACACCATTCCCTGCCTAAAAGCAAACGATAGGTCAAATGATGCTCTAAGACTTTTGGGTAAGGATATTAGATTCCATATAAGTTCCTGTGGAGTAGAGTTTCCTATTCCTTTTAATCCAAGCACACGCCCAACAGGAGCAAGTGCACTCATTCCCGGTATTCTAGATAATCTATTTGCAATGGTGCTTACTCTTTTAGCTAACAGAGCTTTACCTACATTAGGGCCTAATAAAGTCGCAAGCTGATGTATAGCATATTCGTTTGGAATAGTACCTAGATTAAAGATAGAATGAAAAGCCTTTATTGAATCATTCAGAGCATAAGGGCCAGCAAGTCCACTGCTGCTTACTGTTTGCCCCTTACTTATAGCCTCTGCTTGTAACTCTTCTAGTCTTGTTTGTATACGATCCCATTCCTTCTGTGTGTTAAATTTTCCAGAACGTAATCCCTGCAGCATTTCATCATCAAGCCGATTAAACATTCCTGTATATGCTTTATTATTATAAAGCTCTTCAAAGGCTGCTTCAAATACATCCATCATCATCCTGTGTACTTCTTCAGGATTATCTAATATTTCCCTTAAAGGCTTATCCATTTGATGGGGGCCTAGTCTACCTACCAGAACTCTTAGGTTAGTCTTATATAATGAAGCTGCAGTAATATCATCTCCGGGAAACAAATTCCTCATGTTACCCATAAGAGCTTTAGCCCCTTCAGTTAGTTGTCCTCCTCTAGCTAGTTCTCTAGCTTCATAAGATGGTTTGGTAGCGGTAATAGCTTTAGACATAGGCTCTATAAGGGTATCATATATACCATCAATACCTACTGACTCAGCCCAGCTTACGCCACGCTTGTATTCCGGTGCAGCAAATTTTGTAAGTGCCGGTACAAACCTAAACCATTTAGGCCCATGTACATCAGTAACTATTGCCTTTAATGTATTTTTCCAAGATATTTTTTCTTGCCCTTCTGCAACACCAGTTCTTGTTAATTTCTCAAACATTTTTGAACTGCCACCATGCATTGATATAACCATATTTTCACCTGATTGAAGAAGTTCAGGAGACTCTTTTGCAGACGGAACTATTTTACCGTTTATATATCCTTTTATAGGTTTAGCTTTAAAGAAAGGAGTTTCAAATGCTTGTACATTAAAACGTGCAGCTTCTATTTCTTCTGCTTCACTTATGTTTCTAAGTGCCTTATTTCGGATTTCAGAAGCTGTTTCAAATCTACCAACTGATGCACCAAACATATTTGACTCAGCTTCATCCATGTTCTTTGCAAAAGAATTAAATATATCCAGTTGCTCTGCTTCACTAAATAATCGTTTAGTATTTCTAGTAAGCATTAAAGCAGCTAGTTTATCTGGGAGTATGTGTACACCACTTAACTTCTGAGGGCTACTTAAAAGAGATCTAAAATTATCAATTGTGGCTTGTTCTGACGGGCCAAGTATATCTTTTGGATTAATCCATCTTTCGCCCTCTACACCAGCCGGACGATATTTCATTGAACTTTCTCTTGGTCTAGCTACAATAGGAATGTCTGGAAGGTCAAACTTTTTAAATCTTTCGGGTAATATATCTGGTTTTTTTATTTCCAGCCCCTCAAGCACATCTTTGGTTCTAGCTAGTGGAGTCAATCCCTCACCTTTAGTTACATCGAAAGGCATCCTTTGTTGTTCTGCTATATTAATCGCACGTTGTCCGGGTAATAATTGCTGTTGAATTGGTCTTATGCCAAGACCTTCTGCCATCTCACGTCCTAGTCCTTCTGCAGCTTGTTGTAACTGAGTACCTGGAGTTTGTGTAGGTAATGGAATTGGATATAAAGTAGGGTCGGCAATATCCATTACACCTTGTTGTAAAGGTCTTGCCGCTTTAGCAATAGGCGGAATAACATTAAAGGGAATAGCTAGTGCCTGAGTAGTAGGTTGCGTAATAGGTGGAGTAGGAATATTATCTGCGGCTTTTCTTAAGTCTGTTTCAGGAATATTGAATCTTTTAAACCAAGAAGGAAGAAGTTCTACATTAGTTTCTGCTGCAGGCTTCAGAGCCTTTGCAGCTAGTCCTGTACCACGCAGGGCTTTTACTCCCCTGATTCCCGCTCCAACCACCTTGCCTATTCCGGCACCTAATGCCCAATCCAAAGGATTAAATACACTTGTTCCTATCTCCTGCCACCACGGACGTTCCTCAAATCTCTTCTCTAGTATTTTTCCTGTTTCGTATAAATGTTTGGCATATTCAGGAGAAGTTCCTATGCCTACGGGGCCTGCTTTAAACGCACCAAACTTTTCTGCTATCTCCTTATTCATCTTCCTACGTTCAGCTATTATTTTTCTTGTCTCTATTGCTCTTTCACCACCGCCACCTATATAAGGAATACTTTCAGGTATCAAGCCTGTAGCCAGAGAATAAGCCGCTTCAGGCATTGCCTCAAAACCTAGGTTCCATACGTCTGCGGCAATAGGCATTGCACGTTCCATTACCTGTGTGGTAACTCCCTTCTGCCTATCTTCCTCAAGTCTTTTTATTGAGTTGTCTACGTATTCCTGTGATGGTCTTCCCATTAAAAATATATATGTCTAGCTTTAGGACTATACCTAGCTGTAGACTCTCCTCTTTCACTTGGAGTTAATTTGCCATATCTTTTTGTAAACGGATCGGTTTCTAGATAGTCAGTAAAGAACGTTGCATCTTCTGGTATTCCTTTACTCATCTGATCTTTTTGGTATCCAAGAAACTCATCGTAGATTTGCTCAAAGCTATTTTGGAAAAATCTTCTTTTGGCAGGAGACATATCACCGAATGCCTGTCCAGCTCCACTGCCATAGTAAGCCATCCGTGGTTCTACAAGATCTGGTGCAAGTGGAGTATTAAAATTAGAAAAAGCATTCTGTCCAATGGTATTTCCAGCACCTAGGTCTGAATAACCAATACCAGTACCACCAAAACCTGTCTGTGCTGCAGGTCTGACAATATTGCCTTGAGAGTCTATAGTCCAAGCAGGATTATCTCCCGTCCACCCACCTTCTTTGGTAAACTTATAGCGTTCCTTATCAAGCCTTGGGTCTTTAGGGTAATATGTACCATTTATATATACTCCCATAGTAGCTCCCGTATTTTGCCCTGTATTTACACCAGATGCAAAAGGTCGTGCCGGGTTTTGTGCATCCCATAAATCTATTGAAGTGTATGCCATAATCTATCCTCTATAAGCATTATTATTTAAAATCCTTCTACCGGCATTCCTGAGGTTGGATACCGTGTTGGTGGACGTATAGGCATCAGCCTCCTAAATGGTACCCATGGTGGTAATGGATTAATTTCCTGTTGCATTTGTGGATACCCACGGTAACCTCTTTCTATTTGACCAGTAAATCCTCTAGGTGGTACAACTGCCGGGCCAATTCTGCTAGGAGTAGGATAAGGGTGCGTATAATCCCAAGGAATACCAGTACTATTTGGTTCAAATGCACCTCCTGCCATCCACGGAGTTACATCAACCCCAACATCAGTTCCTCTACGAATAGTTGGGCCAGTCATGGGGCCTCTAGGAGTGTAAGGGCCCTGTTGCATGTTAGTCGACGGACTGCGGGTATAGTCATATGTGTAAGGTATAGGCGAAAGATTATTTTTAAACATCTGTCTGACTTCCGATAGCCCTAAAGGTGAAGGTGTAGGTAGTGCTCCTAACGGAGGCTTTGAAATAGGAGGTTGTTCCCTAGGAGTGTAAGGTAGTGCTCCTCCTAACGGAGGCTTTGAAATAGTAGGTTGTAAGTTTCTAAGTTGGTTTCTAAGTTGGTTTCGTCCCCAATCGCCAAGACCTTCTCTCATTTCACGTCCACCATATTGACTTGCGTATTCAGCGAAAGTTTCAGGACTTCTTTCTCTCCACTCTTCTCTAATACCAGTAGGAAGCCTATTGGTTCTTGCTCCCTGGGCTGCATCAAATCTGTCAACATAATTCATAGTCATAATTTATCTCCAATATATCTATTGTTATTACCATCCTCTGCCCGGATAATCCATACCGAATGTCCTACTCCAAGGATTTTGTATTCCTTTTTGCCAAGCATATGCAAAAGGGTTATCGTATTGTAATTGAAAACCCTCTGGATATCCTAGGATTTTTCTTTGTTCTTGATACACATCTGATGCTATATCAAACTCTGGCCTATCTTCGGCAGGTATTGGATGTGTCCATTCTTCATAAGGTGTTGGATATTCGGACATAGTCCACTCACCAACATGGCCGGGAAATAGTCCCATCTGCTCAGGGGTCAAGGATGAAAATGGTCTAGGTGGAGTAGCTAGAAGGTGTTCCCGAGTTGCTTGGTCACCCCAAGGCAAAGAATCACTTTGATTAAGTATCTTGGCTATTCTATCCTTTGAAGTGGTTCCTAAAGATGAATCCCAAATAGTAGGTTTGGGTATATTTGTTTCGCCAATTGAACCAATAAGTCCCTGAGTACCCTCAAGATCATATACTTCAGAAGGAGCAGAACCTACTGTAGGCAGTCCAGTAAAGGGAGTATAGCCTTGAAGCTGGTGGTCATAACCACTTGTATCTTGAATTCCCGGTATTACAGGAGTAAATGGTGAAACGTAATTAATATCTTTAGGATTTTCAGGAATTGGAGCATTGTCAAATATATTTGCTATATTAGCAGCAATTGAAGCATCATCTCCACCAAAAGCCCCCGGTAATAAATCTGTGCTAGGCGTATATCTTGGTTCTCCTGTTTGGGTAAAGGGAAGATTCTTTTGTGTTAAATACTGTCTTGTAGCCATAGGTATCTCGGTAGAAATATCTTCTCCACCAAAAGACCCCGGTAATAAATCTGTGCTAGGCAGCTCCCCCCGTGTTCTTCTTGTCTCTGTAATACGGTCTTCATCTCCATATACTGTCGGTTCAAAATCAGCAATACTACCTGATTGTCCTTGATGTGTTTTTATATGGGTTGTACTTGCAGCAGTATTATCCGGTACAGTAGATTTACCCGGAGTTTCATTGCTTTCTCCTATAGAAGTGGCTTGTTTATTTGGGTCGGCTGCACCATCAGCAACCACTAATGCTTTAGCTCCTTCTGCTGATGGAATATTTGTAGGTGCTGGAGGAATAGGTTTAGTTGCATCTCTAAACTGTTGACCTTCTACAGGCAAACCAAGTCCGTTAAGATTCCATCCACTAAATGCAAGATAGGCAATCCAATTCTGTGGAGTGGTTACAAGGTCAGGAAAGGCTCTTTCTATCCTAGATTTTTCCATATAATACTGACGTACATATGCTTCCTTCATTTTAGGAGGCAGGGTTGAAATACCCATAACACCGAAAGCAATGGCATCTACTTGGGCTGTAGTTATTCGTCCATATGCTGTTTGTAGATTAGCATTGTCTGATTGGGAAGCAACGTGTTGATCAAACTGATTTAATATTTCGGCTCCACCCATAGCGTTAAATTGACTAGGATCTATAGCAGAAGGAATAAGACCTATATTTCTCATTGCTCTCATTCCATTTATCCAATCATCACGTTTCCACAAAGAGATTCCTGATTCTAAAAATTGTCTAACAGTTCCTGTTGGTTCTTCTGCTGCCAAAGACGGAACACCAAAACCTCCTGCCCATCCTTCAAAGTCTCCAGTAGCTGGCATGATATATCCCAACCCCCATCTACTCATTGCTTCTTCTCTCGGTCTATCCGCAGCCGCTTGGCCATAGTAACCCAAGCTCTGATAGTATGGGTCAGATAAAAGGGCTCGATCCCATACTCTTCCCCATTTTTCGGGGTCTTCCATTTCCCTATACATTTGGGCTTCTGCAGGGGGTCTACTAAATGGAAGTTCATCTTGTGCAGGAATAGTTCCTTCTGCATCTAGATAATAATTTCCCGCTTCATCTTGCCATAAAGTTGAATCGGGTACTGGTCTTAATCGTCCTACTGCTACCATTGTTGTTGCCTCCCTGCGGGTTCTAGTTTAAATCCCTGTTCTAGCATCTTTTCTTCTTGGAACTTCTGTGCTTCGCTCTTTCTTTCTGTCCAGTTAAATCCTCTATCCTTCCACTCGTTAAAGAGTTTTCTTCCTATTACTGCACTTGTTCCGGGTACTGAATTAGGGCCGGAAAGCATATTCATATCCTGCCCCATATTTTCTATTAGAAAACTATTTACATTGTTTCTTAATTGATTTTCATAAGCTCTATTTCGTTCTTGACCTGCACCCCATCGTCCACTTTCTTTCCCAACTATCCATCCGACAACATCATTATAATCACTTATAATCGAATTTGCCAAATTTAAATTGTCTTTTAATTCCTGTGTGGGTATATTTTGTTCTATTCCTAGTTGACTTACCTGTTTAACTATGTTTGGATCTGCGTTAATCATATCTTTAAACCCTTTGTTTTTAGATATAGAATCAAGAGCTGCACCCCACATAGCATTATTCCATGGCTTTACCTTTCCTTTAGAATAATCCTCTAAGTAATTTATATACGGCCTGTTATATGAACCTATAGTTTTTTCTATGTCGTACTGGTTACTAAGTCTTGTTAATTCTCTATCAGTTGCTTTTTTTGCATAAGCACCACGTGATTTATACCAAGAACTTTTATCTTTCCAGTAATCCACCATCATATTCTTACCTACATTATAAGTAGAAAAATCATCACTAGCTTTTGCATCTATTCTTTGAGACATATCAGGAAGATCTGTCATCTTTATATTCTTTGCAGTAAATGTATCTCCATAATCCTGAAGTTCTACTTCTTGAGGTGGCATACCTGCCTGAGATACAGGAGCTGGTTGGCCGTAACCTTCAAAAACCTCTTCTCCGAACCTATTGCCAACCCATTCACGGACACGCATATCGGCAGGTTCGGTACCTATAGACCCCATCATTGCAAACGCAAATTGCTTGTGTAGGTCTTTATCATAGTCGGCCTGTCCTATCAAAGACGATACTGCACCTTTTATTCCTGACTTATATCCAGATGCCTCTACATATCTTCTGTATATATAATCGAGCCACTTGATATAGTCTTCGTCACTTACAACCTGTTCGCCCGGTTTGGCTTCAACCTGAAGTTCTGCTATTAAGTTCTGTACTTTCTGTCTTCTGGAATCTGGCGTAGTCACGCTATCCTCCCGGGCCGATAAGGCCCATACGTGCTAATCTCTCCCCTTCTGATAATGCTCCCGGTCTTGGCGTACCGGGCGGAACCATAGGCCCCATCGGTGGTGTAGGCATAGGCGGTGGAACACCCATAGCAGCGTTAGGCATCACCTCTGGAGGTAATCCCGGCCCACCCTGTGGAGCCATCATCATTTCCGGCGGCATTCCCTGTGGCATCATACCCGGAGGCCCCATAGGTGGCTGTCCCATAGGTGGCTGTGGTGGTTGAGGCATTGCTGCCTGCATCATCTGCATCTGTTGCTGCTGCATCTGCATTTGTTTATCATTAACTATCTTTAGAAGTTCACTAAAATAGAATCTGGCTAGGTCAGGTCTACCACGGTTTTCAAGACTCTGAAGTAAAGTCCAAAGCTGTGCTTCCGGCAGAGCTCTTTCTGCTGCCTGTTCTTTTAGTGTGTCTTCTATCTGGTCTGCATCCTGCATACCGAGTATTGTATCTCTTATGAATATATCAGGCAGCAAAGGAGTTTCTCCTTCTCTTGCTATTTGAGCCTGACTGTATTTAGACATATCATCCTGTGGCAGTTGAGATACCATAGTTACTTCAGGATCTCCACCTTTTTTAACTATATCAGGAGTAATCTCCTGTGAAAAATATGTTCTGTCTTTACCCATGCCGCTTACTTCTACGGCTTCAAAGCTACCTGACGCATATTGAGATGACAGCATCATGAATATACTTCTGTATGCTTTTTCAAGGGCATCTATTCTGGGAGAAAGAACTGACTCTACGCCCTGCCTGAGTGTATTGATAGCATATCCAGACAGTTGAAAGTCAAGCTGTCCATATATTGAATAGGGCAGAGCTCCTCTTTGAATCTCTCCACTTAACTGTCCCATAAACGCCCCGGACTCTTTCGCCATATCCATCATGCCCAGAGGTTCTACATCTTCTCCCTGTGCCAAAGATATCTCTGTTCCTTCCTTGTAGGGATCTTCATCAAGGGTCTTTGTACCGTCTCTGGACTTAACCTTAAGTCCCTGCTTTCTACTTCTTGCTGTAAGTTCAAGCATAGTAGATAGCATAAAATTATTATTTTCATAGTTATTTCTATTGGCCCTGAATATACTTTCTCCTACATCTGATATAGCTTCACTGCCTATAACATCAGACTGTATAAGGGGATTTGCACCCACCATTCCAAGAAATACAGGTACTCCGTCATAGCCATGTTTGGTTCTTTTTTTCAGAATCTTATCATCCATTACGACATAGTTATCTTCCCTGTCATAAAAATCATATACATCTACGCCTGAATCGACTCCATGAGAGGAGGTATCTAGCTTAATACCGTACTGTTCTTTTATCTCGGTAGAAGTCTTTTTAATCTTATAGCACGCCCAGGTTAATCCGGTTGAGGATTCTCCCCAATAGGTATTAAGTGGATCCCAGGGGGTTATATCTATCGTAGTAGACCCGTCTTTTTCTTTTACAAGAAGGGTTCTTCCTGCGTACCACCCTCTTATGGTGGTATACCATGCCAATTGGTCACGTACCCGTGGAGTCATTCGCATACACAGATTATCGTCTGCTGCTTTTAAGGCACCTATTAGAAATCGTTCTTTATCGTTATTTATATCTCTTTGGTCACGTTCATTACCGCCTGCGGGGATTCTTATAATAAGTTCTGCTGCGGTTAAGAAGGTTATTATCTTATCTGCAAACACCTGTGGTTCGTTACTGGTATAGGACTGGTATCCGTCACCTGCATCGTAGGGATCCAGTCTATATAGCTTATGGTCTTCGTCCATCCTGTCCCGCATGGGGTAGGTGGAATCATGGTGGTCGTTTACAAGATTAATTATCTCTACTGGTTTTCTTTTTGCCATTATCTCCACCTTTTGACTTTGATTCTGTCCCTGCCCTCAATATATCCGTAGCCATATCTTTCGACAAGCCCATAAATCAGTGCTTTTATACCGTGATTATGTTTATCTTCCGGAGTTTCTCCAACAATATTGCCTTCTCTGTCTGTTTTCCACCTATAAGTTCTGGTTTGTCCATCAAAAGGTGACGGAGCTGCACCAAATTCACTCAAAACTCCCAAACATCTGTTGTTTATTATAATATTCGGCTCTTTTGACAGCGGATCCGGCTTTAAAAATGATTTTAAACGCTCAGTTCCGTCATTTATTTTAACTTTTTCTGAAGAAAGGTACAATCCCGTCTCTTTCATCCATATCTCTGCAGGTGCAGCCATCGCCTGGTGCTGATAGCCGGCAACGTCTATGACTCCGAACTGTACATCCTTCCACCACTCACGGGATTTACATATATCTATCATCTCTTCTGTAACAAGGCCACGTTCATAGACTTCATCTATGACTACAACCTTATCGTCTATTATCTGTATAGCTTCAACGGCATAAGCACCGGCATAACCGGGATCCATCCATAGGTGTACAGGAGTATCTTCAGTATATTCTATATCTGCTATGTGCATATCGGCCCTGAACTCAGGAAACACCAGTCCTTTAGGCGGTGAAGGTATTCCTTCTATTCTTTCCATAAAGAAACTATCAGATGCTTCTCTTTCCAGCTTTAATATTTCAGGGTCTTGCCTTCCACCGGGGTATAGATGCTGGTTAGTATAGCTTGGCAGTGAAAAACTCTGTTCATCTTCAGTAGGAACAGTCCACGACATATGCATTTGTGGATACCACCCCAGACTGCCCTCGAAAGTCCCTGCTAAAAACAGCCATCCACGTTTGGGAGCGACCCTACCACGGAGCCTGAAAAACGTCTCGAGGTCAAGCTGACTCGCCTCGCACCCGATAATACCGTTCGGGGCACGCATAGCCAGAGTTCTGGGGTCTTTAGCTGATTTAGTCTCTATCCTGGTACCGTCTGCGAGTACAATCCTACCCGGATCTACCCTTTTGGTAGTCTCTTTAAGTACTCCAAGCTTACCAAAGTCATCTACAAGATATTCAAACTCTGCTCTGGTACGTTCATAGTCTGCAGCAACAAGCCAGTACAGTCCGGGTTCTTCTGTTTCAGAAAATCTGGACAATAGATACTTGCTTGCAATCATGGATTTACCCGCCTGCTCACCGCCTGCCACCAGGATAAACCTTTTTTTACTTTCTAAAATAGGGTTTTGTGCCTCAGTAGGCTCAAATCCAACCAGTTTATATATATATTCAGGTACGTTAACCTGAGTCTGGGTTGTCATCTTTCAAGCTCCCGAACTTTTCTTTTAGAGCTTTCTTTTCCTCTTCCCACTTATTGACCGTTTTTTCTGCACCTTCGTTACTAGCCGTAGCTATAATGGGTTTTTCTATATTTATAACAGTGGGTTTAGACATCTTTCTTAGCTCTACTAAAACATCACGTGCTTCAGATGAACTGTCTGTCGTACCCTTATATTTCTCAGGTGCATTACCGTTAAGAAGGAATATAAGAAGTGTGGGATTAGCTTTATAATCCCTATTATCTGCCATTTCCTTAACCAATCCAAGAGCTATATCCTCCAGGTTCTCCACAAACCCCTGCCTTGCTTCTTCAAACCTCTTAGCAAACTCAGGATCTAACCTAATCCAGTCCCTTGCAGTAGAAGGATTTACCTTTATAGTCCTTGCCGCGGCACTTATAGTACCCGCCCCAGGGTAAATCTTTAAAAATATATCCTTTTTTTCCTGTAGACGTAAATTCTTAGTTCCAACAATAGAGCTCATAATTAAAAATAATAACCTAGACATTAATAAATCGCAACTGTAAACTCAATCTAGCCGGGGGTTCCCTTAAGGTTGGATCTCCTCCTTCGTGCATACGCACAGAGCCAATCTTCTTCATTCCTCCGGCTATGTTATAATCATTCCAACCGGGGAGTTCTAACATGAGTGACTTATACACAGGGTTTCTCCATTATCCCTAGCAGCTCACTCTCCCAAGCTTATACAAGTAAAACGCCTAACGCTCCCCGGCAAGAGGAAATATGGCTAAAACATTAATGTGTATATATGAAGGTCACCAAGACTGTAATAATAAAAGATGCACGTGCGAATGCCACGCGCGCGCGTAAGAAGTACATAGTACATTATTTACAATTAGCAATTTACTTAAGTAAATTGTAATTGTAAATATCAGATGTATAAGATAGTATATAAGATCTGGGGGGAACATCTTAAGGGTTGTTTACAGTACCTGTAAATTATTTACAATGCTGTAATTCAACCCTTGTTCTCTTTCTGACATTTATCTGACATTCTTCTGACACTTATGGATCAACGCCCTTTTATAAAAAAAATTCTGGCATGGGTATCCTCCACCTATTACTCATTCTTCTAAGACATACCCCCTTACTACTTATTATTTACTGTTATTGCTATTGACCATTATTTGCTGTTATTGAACTGGTTGGGCCTACTATCTTATCTTCTGATGATACTATATAAGAAAATATTTAATAGGTTGGGCTATATTGATTAAGGTTTGGGCTATGGCTGGCTAAGACTGTATAGACTGGCTCAAGGTGTTTTGTGGGTCTATGCCCTAGTCGGTAGGGGTGTTGGCAGCATATCGCTAATTTCAATTTTTTTGTTGGTAATGCATACAATTATTTAAAATTTTTTATATGTCTATTTGGTTAATCATTTTTACCAATATAATCCCAATCAGTATTGACCAATATTATTATTTGATACAAATTAGCTTTACTTTTATATATTTAGTATGAGACAATTCAAACTATGAATAAGTACGACAAATCGATAGTTGAATCATCCATAGCTAGTACTAAACCTACTAAGCAAGTACAAATATCACTATGGAAGTATTCAAAACAATTACTAACGAATAAAGGTAATTTGAATAAATCTGATTTAATTGAATTTATCAATAATGAATCTGATTTAAATACTTTTAGTAAATCAATTAATCGATTTAATGAAAATGGAACCCAAGAGAATTTTTACACAACATATATTCCAAGTAAGGTTTTGTGTTGTACACTCCGCAAACTTTGCAAGATTCACCAAACAAAAGATAAGAATAGCAAAGTAATTACAATCAAGCCTAATTAGGTTTGTTGTGTTGGTGAACTATCATCACCAATTAAAAATAAAACAGTATTGGTGAACTATCATCACCAATTAAAAATAAATTTGTAGCGAATAAAATTAGATTGTTTTAATTGTGGTTTATTGGATATCCGATTGTATGTAATGCATACAAAACAAAAAGGAAAACATCCAATGACTAAACAATTAAATACAATGACGTTAGAACAGATAGCAAGCGATTTACCATTCAATCTTGATAATCTTGATTTGTTGCCCCAAGATATAACAATTGCAAAATTTTATTATCCAATTGTTAGAAAATACGCAACGGAAAAGAATATCAACATCAGAACTATTCAATTTGAAGATAACAAACAAACTTTAAATCCTATTGTGGTTGATAAAGTTGAATTGCTAAATTCAGATAGAATCAGAATTGTAATTCGATATGCTACAAACTTGATACCGTTTATCAGTGCTAAAGATACATTAATAAAAGGTATCCCATTTGTAATACATCAGTTGAAGAAACATGAAGAACGCAACTTAAAAACTGGTGATAAAAAATGGGTAGACGCAATCAACAAAAACATGAGAATGTCACCTAAAACAATAGGAAAAGAGATTGCTAAGCATGGTTTGAAATTGACCGATCACGATGGAAACGACAAAGCAAAAGCTTATTTTAATGTTGCAATAATTGATAATGATTTAGGTAAATCATTAGTTAAAAATATTGAAACATTATTCCCAAATGATGCCATTGTTTCAACTACTATCGATGGTGAAGAGATTAAAAACAGAACACCAAAACCACCAAAACATTCAATAACTAATTATGTTTTGGTTTGTGAATGTAAAGCAAAAGTAACAATTCCAAAAGAAGACTTTAGCGACTTACAAATTGAAGACTTCATAAAGGATACTGTTTGTATTTGTGGAGGTGGTTTTGTAGATAATACGCCAACAATTGATACACCATATAATAATTTAGTAGATGAAACCTATGGTAACAATGAAGAAACGACAGAAAAAACAAGCAATTAATTAATTCTGTATTACTGCAATTGTGATATTTAATAAATCACAATTAAAACAATCTAACATCTAAATTAAATCTATTTGAATTGATACCAATTATTTTTGGTATTGGTTTGGATAGGTTTTTTTTATTTGTTTTTTTTCTAGGCGTTTGGATAGATCCGTGCGTGAGAGAGTGAGTGTGCCTGGATGCGTGTGCCTGGATGCGTGTGTGTATGTGATCAGAATATTTTGTATGTATTAGTTACAAAATAAATTGTTATATCAAAACACATTAGATTAATTAATCATGTGTAAATCTATGATATATGAGAGAGGTGAGAGAGATGCCATCATTAAACATGGATATGTTTTCGTTTGTAGTAGACGATACGATAACAGAGAAAATGTCGAGCGACAATAGTGACCAGAGAGAAGAGAGAGAGAACGTAGACGGAGAGGAAGAACCAATGCGAGAGACACGCAAGCCAATGCTAACTGGGTTCTTACTCATTTAATTTTGTTGGTATTAGTTACAAAAAATATTAGAGAGAGAGGTGCGAGATGAATAAAATTAACATAGACGATGACAGTGAAGTTTGTACGAAAAAATATAGAATCGCATATGAAACAACATCGACACATGAGGTTACTGTAGAACTAGATGAGAATTTCTTTGATGATACTACTCTATCTCAAGTAGATGTACCAGAGTGTGATGGGTCAGCCTCAACGTACGAACAAGAGTGTCTACCTATAGCTGTATATAACGAAGAAGGAGATGAAGTATGGACAATATGAAAGAGGTGAGACATGAATGATTTAGTGCATAAAATAATTCTGTTCTTAAGAACATATCCTACAGAGGAAGAGATAGAAAGATTTTATGTTAATCAAATACTTCCACATGACAAGAGAAGTATAAGCGAAATTCTAGCAGAGATTGTTTTAGAAGTGCGAGGCGAAAAGTGTCTCAAGTGTACATGGCGAGAAGAAAATATATAGAGAGGTGTAAACATGGGAATCATTTGCGAGAAGTGTGACTGTCCATCTGTTCACAAAGAGTGGCAGATCAGACATGACAGAGGTCAATCATGGGTTATGTGCCAGGCGTGCGGGCATACGCAATCCGTGAGAGTAATGGGAAAGAATTTCATAACAGATAAGAATAGTTTGCACGCACTCATGACAGTGCGAGATTCTATACTTTCAAATTGTAAGTAATACATACAAAAGGAGAGCGAGATATGGAAAGTCCTTTGCAGATTTATAAAGGTGTTGATAAATGGCATGACACGATGAAGGAGATAAGGTGGCACACG
>Ga0098059_1000389_pt1 | contig 28740 bp, 22 predicted proteins | sample 20_taG_FD_92580 | JGI IMG/M metagenome (GOLD analysis project Ga0098059, IMG submission 92580) | Marine viral communities from the Subarctic Pacific Ocean - 20_ETSP_OMZ_AT15318 metaG | ecosystem: Environmental > Aquatic > Marine > Oceanic | place: Subarctic Pacific Ocean | collected 2015-01-19
CAGAATGGCATCGTCACTTTCGATGATCACCACGTCCCGCAGCCCCATTGTCGCAATCAATTTTTGATCAGCCTGGATAAACGAGTCATGGGTATCCAGTGCCATCACATCACCTTTCAGAGTGTTACCGCACTGATCTTTTTCAGATATAGCCCAAAGCGCTGACCATGAGCCCACATCACTCCAGCCACAATCCATTGGCACCACCACGGCATCGGGGGTTTTTTCCATCACCGCATAGTCGATAGAATCTGCTGGGCAATCGAGAAAAACAGCTCTATCGGGTCTGAGAAACTCGCTGTCTACCGAGGCCGATGACATGGCCTTTTGGCAAACCGACAAAATTTCAGGGCTGTGTGCCTGCAGCTCATCCAGATAACGGCGTGCACTAAACAGAAACATACCGCTGTTCCAGAGATAGCCACCCTCGGTCAGATATTGTTCAGCGAGGGCTTTGGCCGGTTTTTCTACAAACCTCGATACAATTTTTGCAGGCCCCCTACCGACCAAATCACCACACTTTATATAGCCATAACCTGTTTCAGGTGCGCTGGGCACGATACCAAAAGTTACCAACTTCCCCTGCTCGGCAAAGGGCAAGGCCGCAATCACCGCCGCCTGAAAGGCATCAACATCCTGTATCGCATGATCGGCAGCCAATATCAGCAATATCGGATCATCACCCTCTTCCGCCTGTTGCAACGCATAACAGGCTGCCAGTGCCACTGCAGGTGCCGTATTTCTGCCCTCTGGCTCAAGCAGAATTTTGCCCGGCTGACAACCTGCCAACCTGAGCTGTTCTGCCACAATAAAGCGGTGGTTTTCGCCACAAACAAATAATGCGGGCTGCGTGTCTAGCGCTTGCAAACGGCCATGAGTCTCCTGCAGCATCGTACTGCCCCCTAACAGTGGCAGAAACTGTTTTGGATATAACTGCCGGGACAGAGGCCAAAGCCGGGTCCCGGAACCACCAGCCATCACAATGGGGACAAGCGACATCAGGTTACACTCCCTTCAAACAAGAAACTCGGACCATCCTAGATTTTTCGCCAGAAGGCCAATGTGTTAAAACCCAGCAACTGGTTGACCTGATAAACACACAACAGGTTTTTTAATGCGATGGCAACCGAGGTGGCAATCGCTGCACCGATCAGCCCATAACCGGGAATCAACAAGACCCCCAAACCGACGGCCAGCACTGCACCAACAAAGACATTCCAGCGCAACTGCCGCTCATGGCCCGTCATGCTCAACAAAGAACCCACAGAACCGACTGAAGTGCCAATAAACTGGCCAACTGCCAGAATCATTAGCGCAGTAAATCCTACACGAAACTGCGGCCCAAACAGCCCCATAAGCCACTGGGGGAAAATCAGCATAAAGATCAGTGACGGTACCGCCACCAGCAAAATCAACCGCACTGACCACAAAGCCACTCGCTCCAGACCAGCCATATCACCCTGACTATACAGGGCGGCAAATTTTGGCCCCGCACTGGCATTGACAGCAAACAATACAAAACCAATCAGCATGGCAGTTCGCTGTGCAACAGCAAACAGCGCCACATCCTCAATCGAGCCCCAAACACCCATCAACAGCTGGGATGACCACTGAATAATTTGCCCGAGAACGACAACGCCCCACAAGGGCATACAACTGGCATACAAACGATCACTGGGAAAGGCGACCTTCTGTTCTATCCCGGGCACCGCCTTGCGCCAGAAAAACACCCCGATGGCCAATGCCAGCGTACAGCCGATCAGGTAGACCCATGCTATCTCCTGCGCTCGGGTGACTGGAAAAACCAGCAGGCCAGCCAACATAGTCAAAGGCACGATGCCGGTTAAAACCATCACCCCAGCAACAATTTTTTTCATCCCCAACAGGGCAAAAACGTTCAGGGTATAAAGCCCCACTAAAGGTAGTGCCACCACCATAATCGGCAATACAGCGCCAAAGCCCGGTTGCTCGAACACATAATTGACCAGCAATTGATTGGCCGCCAACAGTACCAGCATAAAAAACAGGCAAAGGCTACCGCCCCATAGGAGCGCCTTGTGGTAGATGCCATGGAGTTTTTCGGTATCCCCGGCCGCGCGGGCACGGGCTATAAACCGCATCACGCTGTTATCCAGACCCATTCGTCCTACCGAGGCCAGCAGGACGACCAGCGTAAAGCCGAGATAAAACAGCCCCGCCTCGGCGGGACCAAGCTTCCGGGCAATCACAATATTCATCAGGAAGGCGAGGACTGCCGTCACCACTTTGACAGCCAGACCGAGCGAGCTACCAAATAACAGCTCGCGAAAATCGGGCTTACCCGCCAGCCATCGCTTCAGAAAAACAAGCCCTTTTACCATTGAACACCTGAGACGACGAGGGCAATGGTTTGTTGCGGGTTCATTCTGCCAACACCGGAATCACCTGCTGAATGGCCAGCGCCCAGTCACCGGTTGCGGAATCAAGACACGCCCGCAGTTTCGTATCATTGAGCACAGAAAAGGCCGGGCGAGTGGCCACTCCGGGGTATTCAGCAGCCGTCACAGGCAGGACTCTGGGTAGCCGCAATTCTGGCCTGTGTTTACCCAGGTGGGCAAAGATAGCCTGGCTGAACTCAAACCAGCTACAGGCACGCCCGCCGGAATAATGGTAAATGCCGGAAGGAATCTCCATTTCCAGCATTCTAATTAACGTGGTGGCCAGATCTCCCGCATAGGTCGGCGTGCCGGTCTGGTCCGCCACCACTTGCAATGTCTCGCGACCATCCGCCAGCTTCAGCATCGATTTGAGGAAATTTTTACCGTATTCGCTAAACAGCCAGGCCGCGCGAACAATGAAATACCGATTTGCCCCGGCGGCATATTGCTCGCCCGCCAGCTTGCTGGCACCGTAGGTATTCAGGGGATTGACCGGATCGGACTCGCAATACGGTCTGGTACTTCTGCCATCAAATACATAATCCGTGGATACCTGTACCAGCAGAGCACCAACTTGGTTAGCCGCATCAGTCAGGTAACCCACGGCTTCCGCATTGACCCGCCGGGCCGGCTCTGGTTCCGTCTCAGCTCGGTCCACGGCCGTATAGGCTGCCGCGTTGATAATCACATCGGGCTGAAAACTCGCAACCGCAGCGTCCACTGCTGCTCGGTCGGCAATGTCCAGCTGAGCCCGGTTTAATGCCAACCATTGGTGCATGGTCATATTGAGCCTGTCTTGCAAACAATGGCCCAGCTGGCCATCAGCACCGGTCACCAAAATCTTCATGGCTGACAATAGGCCGAAAAAGTCGGTGCGCCAGCATCTTTATCCGACAGTTTGATGCCTGAGACCTCAGGCCATGCAATCGCCAGTTCCGGGTCGTTCCAGATAATGGAGCCCTCGTCAGCAGAATCGTAGTAATCCGTGCATTTATATTCAAAATCCGCCACGTCACTCAAAACGAGAAAACCGTGGGCAAAACCCGGTGGCACCCATAACTGGCGCTTGTTTTTTTCATTCAACAACAGACCGTGCCACTGCCCAAAACTGGGCGACTCCCGGCGCAAGTCCACCGCCACATCAAATACTTCGCCCCGCAGAACCCTAACCAGCTTTCCCTGTGGCTTGTTGATCTGGAAATGCAGACCACGCAAAACCCCTTGTTCGGATCGGGAGTGGTTATCCTGGACAAAGGGCAGCGTAATGCCCGCCAATTCTGCATAGCGCGCCACATGAAAGGTTTCCAGAAAAAACCCGCGATCGTCGCCGAACACACGCGGCTCAATAATCAAACAATCCTTGAGAGGCGTTGCGATGACTTTCATTGATAACCCTCAGCTACCCGAACCAGATACTGCCCGTAATTCGTCTTTTCCAGCGCCTCACCCAGATTACGAAGCTGATCGGCATTGATCCAACCCTGGTGGTAGGCAATTTCCTCCAGACAGGCCACCTTCAACCCCTGCCTCGCCTCGATTGTCTGCACGAAATGGCTGGCCTCCATTAGCGAGTCGTGGGTGCCGGTGTCCAGCCAGGCGAAGCCCCGACCCAGCAAACTGACGTGCAGGTTTCCCTGCTGTAAATAGGCGTTATTCACATCGGTTATTTCCAGTTCGCCGCGTGCTGACGGGGTTATTTTTCTGGCGATATCCACCACCGTATTGTCATAAAAATACAGTCCGGTCACGGCATGGTTTGACTTGGGCTCCAGCGGCTTTTCTTCAATACAAACAGCCTTACCATCCCCATCAAACGAGACGACACCAAAACGCTGGGGGTCGTTGACGTGGTAACCAAAAATAGTCGCACCTTCCTCACGTTGAACAGCCTCACTCAGCATGGCACTGAAGCCAAAGCCGTGAAAAACATTATCCCCGAGAATCAGGCAAACATTACTGTCACCAATAAATTCTTCACCAATCAGGAACGCCTGTGCCAAACCATCCGGCGAGGGTTGCTCCGCATAGCTGATCTCCAGCCCGAACGACTCGCCGTTACCAAACAGACGTTGAAAGGCCGGCAAGTCCTCCGGTGTTGAAATAATCAACACCTCACGGATACCGGCCAGCATCAATACCGACAGAGGGTAGTAAATCAATGGTTTGTCATAGACGGGCAGTAACTGCTTGGAAACCCCAAGGGTAATCGGATGCAACCGTGTGCCCGAACCACCCGCCAGAATAATGCCTTTATAGTTGTTCATATGTTTCCAAAACCGGCTTGATTACAAGCGACAATTCTACCCCCTGTAACCCATCATTTCCTGTAACCCAGCCACTGTTTATTGCAATTTAGCCCTGCCGACACGGTCAAGCCTGTAGGCACCGGAGAGAATGCGCTGCCACCACCCCGGATGATCGAGATACCACTGAACGGTCTTGCGCAGACCGCTCTCGAAAGTTTCTGCGGGCACCCAACCCAATTCTCGCTGAATTTTTGACGCGTCGATAGCATAACGCCGGTCATGGCCCGGCCGGTCTGCCACAAACGTGATTAAATCCCCATAGGCATCAACCCCTTCGGGCTTGCCGGGCGTCAGTTCCTCCAGCAGTTCACAGATGGTTTTTACAACCTCAATATTTTGTTGCTCATTGTGACCGCCAATATTATAGGTTTCCCCCACGGCGCCGCGATTTAAAACCTCAATCAGGGCACGGGCGTGGTCTTCCACGTAGAGCCAGTCGCGGACCTGGGAGCCGTCACCATAGACGGGTAACGGCTTGCCCGATAAGGCATTGAGAATCACATGGGGAATCAGTTTTTCCGGGAAGTGGTACGGCCCATAATTATTGGAGCAGTTGGTCACCAGAATGGGCAACCCGTAGGTGCGATGCCAGGCTCGAGCCAGGTGATCTGCACTCGCCTTGGAGGCCGAATACGGCGAGCTGGGGGAATAGGACGTGGTTTCGTTAAACAGTGCATCGGCTCCCTCAAGGTCGCCATACACCTCATCGGTGGAGATATGATGAAAACGGAATGCTGCTTGCGCAGATTCGTCCAGTGCCGACCAGTAACCTCTCGCCGCCTCAAGCAGTGTGTAGGTACCGACGATATTGGTCTGGATAAAATCTGCCGGGCCGTCGATGGAACGGTCGACGTGTGATTCAGCAGCCAAATGCATCACCGCCGTCGGCTTGAACTCGGCAAACACCGAATCCAGTGCAGCAGCATCACAAATATCCACTTGATAGAAATGGTAACGGGGCGACTCGGACACTGAGGCCAACGACTCCAGATTGCCAGCGTAGGTTAGCTTGTCCACGTTTGCCACAACACAGGATGTCTGGGTCAACAGCTCACGTATCACGGCTGAACCAATGAAGCCGGCACCGCCGGTGACAATAATTCTCACAGTTGTTACACCCCGGTGTTTTTCAGCTGTTGATGACGGAAATTGTCGTCGCTCATTGTGCGATCCTGAAGTAAAAGGAAGCTGGTTCTGAATCCGGCTTTAAATAAGGGCAAACCCGAGCCAGTGATTCATAGTGATCATGCTTCAAAAAATTCAGTGCCGCCACAACCTCATAGCGACAGCTGCTGGAAAGTAGTGCTTCCAGCAAATATTGCTCATTCCAGAACCGAACGTCATCCACCACCCAGGCTTTCAGGTAATCTCGCGGCGTAAAGACATCATGAACGTGAACATAGACACCGGGCGTTAACCGGGGAAGAATATCCAGATACAGTTTTAACACGTCCCCCTGAGGCCTTATGATATGGGAAGAGTCAATAAATAATAGATCCCCTGCCTGCAATTCTGCCACCAAGTCCAACCCCGCATCTTCCACCCGCTGACGAATCACCTCAATGTCGCCAAGTGACTCCAGCCACGGCTGCTCGTAGGGTTCAATGCAGATATGCCTGTAATCTCCCGCCGTTTCAGCACGGTTTTTGAGCATCGCTAATCGGGCAATTTTTGTTGAATTTCCGCTGCCGATTTCCACCATTTTTTTGGGTTTTATAAAACGTAGGATCTGATACAAAAGATCTGCATCACCGGTATTAAACGTTTTGTTATCAACAAAAAAAGACTCTGCCGATTCTTTTTTGACGGCGAGATCGAGTGCGATCAATTCATTGGTAAAACCAAGCTCCTTGATAAACGCCAACTGCCCTGCTTCGTTTAGATTAATGCCGGGCAGATAGCGGGGATTATCCAGAGGTTCGAGTAGCAGTCTGTCATCGAACAGGGGCTCATAATAATGATTGCGCAGGGGAAAGACACCGATGCGTTTCAGTCGCCCTGTGGACTTTGGCAATTTGGCAGCCCCCAGGCGCCGGTAAGCCATGAGTAGGTAGGCAATGGGGACAATCAAAACGGATAATACTGAATCAATTGGCCCACTGAAGTGTTTCGCAAGTGCTTTTAAAAAATTTTTCACCGTACGTCCAGAGGTTATATCATCGGTCATTCATACAGGCAAAGGCTCTACCCGATGGACCGCACAAATGATCGTAAAAACCAAACTCAAAATAGGTCACCGCGTCTTACCCAGAGTGAGCCAATGGCTCAGCAAAGTTTCGTAATCCCGCAATACCGCCGCCCAGGTAAAGCGTGCTCTAAAACACTCGCTGCTGGATAACTTCATCGCTACTACCTTGCTGTCGTCACTGAGTAAATCATCCAGCTGAAGTGTAAGATCCTGCTCATCTGTAAAATAGACAGCACCTTCTCCCGCAACCCACCGGTTGTAAAAATTATCCTGAGCAATCACTGCACAGCCTGCACCCAGGGCTTCGACCAGTGAAGGGTTGGTACCACCAACGCGATGACCATGCAGATAAAAGCGACTGAAATACCTTAAGGCCTGCACAACCGGGGCTTCATAGATAGCCCCGGGAAACAGGACCTCCGCACTCGCGGCCTCCATTACCTGGCGGTGATAGCGATTCGTCTCCGGGTCAAAATTGCCGAGCACTACCAATCTGTGATGGCGACGCTTACAACTAAAAGCCTTTACCATTTCCAGGAATGAGTTCTCCGGCTCCGGACGCGCAATGACCACCGAATACCTACCCGGCTCAAGGCCATAAGTGGCCAGGGCGCTAACATCTGCTTCGAGCACCTCATCGCCGCCATAGGGAATCATAGAAATTTTATCGGCACTCACACGGGTCGCGAGGTGTTGTTTGATTTTCGGATGGTCAGCAATCAGATGATTTCCCACCCAGCAGCCAATGCGTTCATTCAGCCAGAACCATGCTCTGGCAAGCGGCCCCCACTTGTCTCTGCGCCATTCAATCCCATCCATATTGATGATATTCACCTGCCCCTTCATGCGTTGCAGGATATTAAATAGCGCCGTGTTATAGCCAAGCGTAAGGAACAGACCATCCTGCCCCAGTGCATGCCATACGGCCCTCAAATCAAACAGCACTGTGCTCAGCGGGCCCTCCCGATTGATCGGAATATGAACCCGATTCACACTGTGCCAGACTGAACTGTATACGGGTCCGCGGCCCAATTCCTGACAATACACTGTCACATCCCAATCTTTACTGATCAGGTATTGGCACAGCCGCTCTGCAAAGGTTTCAAAACCACCGTGCCGGGCAGGCAGCCCTCTGATACCCATTATGAATAACCGCTTACTCATAACCCAACAGACCCATGACACGATTGAATTCAGCTTCTATTTCTTCAGGCAAGCTAATCTTTGCTTCCATCTCCACAGGTTTTTTTAAGACTCTTGAGCAGTATTCGTCATATTTTTTGTCCGGTGGCAACTCACAGAAATTTAGCACTTTTTTTCGTGCATTCAGCGACGACGCATAGTTTTCATATTTAACGGGAAGAACATTGTCAGGGTATTCAGTAGCCAGACGCATTCCTTCCTTCATTGTCACAATCCACTCGACCGCTGCCCTGTGCTCATGGGCAGAGAACAGCCTGATTTTCTCAATATGTAGCCCCAGAACCAGGTCAGCGGCTACGATCTGATCACAGAGAAGCCTCCATTTCCTATCATTAACGCCCCACCAATCATGAGACTCCTCAACAGTTCTGACGCCCATCCTGTGCGACCATGTTTTTATAGAAAAACATGTATCTATGCCATTTCTGTGGAGAAACAAAAACTTAGCATCCGGAAAAATGGCACGAACAAAGTCGAACCTGAAGACGAGCTCCGGGTATTTATCGACAACGCGATGACTGCGTGACAGGGTCAGGTAATTACCAAGGATTCGATGGGCCTTTCGAATCATTTCTGGATTTGTATCAGTTGCACTCAACCTGTAGCGAGCATCATTCAAGTTGTAGTTACCGACAATATCCTCATCCGAATAGAGGTAACTCCATAAGGCCTTTGGCTCATTGAGAAAACCAACGGCATCATGTATTGCCAGTGTCACACCAAGTATCGTGGTTCCGCTTCGACCAATACCCAATATAAAAACAGGCGCTTTCACTTGCCGACAAAATGGCAAATATTGGTGTAATTTATAAAGGAAGAATACCAGTGGATTTATCCACCGGCCTTTGGTCGTTAATGGGCGCCCCTCAAAAAAAAGATAACTCAACAGTCGGGCATAGGTCTTTTTCCAGCTCAGTTTTATAAAATAAGAATCAACCTGTGCGACCATAAAAACTACAACCCTAACTCTTGGGGATGATTTCCATAAACATAGCGTCCATTTTTAATTACTGACACATCGCTTGTGTATACCATCACCGAACAAGAACAGTTTCGTAAAGAGCCGCCGTTCTGCGGCCGATGGCATTCCAGTCATGATGAGTGACGATAAATGAGTAGCCCTTATCAGACACACGGCGAAGCGCTTCATCATCCATCAGAACACTGGACAGTTTTGTGGCTAGGCTTGCGCTATCATTTTTTTGGAACACAAAACCCGTTTCGCCGTCCTGCACAATATCTAGCATACCCGGCAAGTCTGACACCAGCACGGGCTTTCGATAACTCATCGCCATCAGCAGCACACCACTTTGATAAATACACCGGTAAGGTAGCACCACAATATCTGCTGCCGCATAGTAACTCGCAACCTCCTCATCGGGGATAAAACGGATATGCGTGACACAATTTTCCTCAATACCCAGCCTGACAATCTGCTCATTGTAGCCTGAAAACTCACACTTCCAGGGTCGGCCTGCAACCAGCAAGACAGCCTCGGGAACATTGGCAAGTACCGATGGCATGGCTTCAATCAACAGATCGAGCCCTTTCACCTCTTTGATCTGGCCAAAAAAAAGGATTACCTTGGCCTTCGGTGACAAATTCATAGTTTTGAGGACCAGAGATCTCTCAGGTAATGGTCTGATGGAATGCAAATAATGACCATGGGGAATAACAACAATGACATCTGGGTTTAAACCCGCATAGTCGATAAGAGCCTCTTTCGAATAACGATTATGTACAATCAGCCCATGTGCACAGCGATAAACCCAGCGGCCCAGGTAAGCAGACCAGGGCTTCGTCACAAATGACTCCACGTCGTGAACAGTAATAACGACCTTCCGACCGCTTAAACGCACCAGTAGAACGTCCAGCAATGAAAGAAATCCCATATGAAAAAAATGAAAATGGCATATCGGACGTCTATTTCGACAGGCCGACAATATCGCATTCACCGTACCCCTCAGATAACAAAGACCACGCCTCCAGACAGGGGCCTTGCCATAGATATGTCGATAATCGAAATGGCATGAGAACACAGCATCCTGTGGAGGAATGGTCTCATCGCAGGTATGAAGAACAACATCAACACCCGCCTCTGACAGCCCCTGACATAGACCAAAGTCATAATAATCCATGCCACCGTGGCCACCGACAGGTTCCAGATGAGCAACCTTCATCGGTCAAAGGCCCAGGGGAACGATCCTTTATCGACATACTCAGCAAGGTCTAAAATGGAGGCATCGTAGTAGGCAGTTAACAGCTCCCTGTCTGCTTCAGAAACTTCCGGGTAGCCAACTTTCTTCAGGTTTAACTTTTTATAGACAGTTTTAAGCATAGATTTAATGTTATCGTTTCTTCTAAGAAATACTTCAAATTTTGAATTAATCGCATCGGCAAAATAATGAAGGTAACGACTATGAAATGACATAGTTTCATTAAACCTACGAAAGTCGTAATTTTTATAGTATGAATCATCTAATCCAATCAAATGACATATATTTTCTACAAAACTAGAAGGACTCTTCAGAAGATCTTCATAAGATAGAAGGAAAATATTTTTATCTCCAAACAGGTCAATATAGCGCGAAATAAAATTCGAGTACTTACCACGTGACATAACCGATAAATCGTGAATGTGCGAGCCATTGACAGGAATATATTTACCATTCTCAAAGTCGAGAGAATCAGAAATAAAATCATAGAATTTATCATATTTAAAATCCTTTGAAATACTTTTCCTGTACCAAAAATAGGAATAAAGTCTTTCAATTGGATCTCTTAATATAAATATAATATTTACGTTATTACCGAGAGTTTCCCTGATTTTCTCAGGAACATTTTTTGAAGAACCAAGGTAGGCTGTAGAAGCCTCCAAAAATATTTTGTCTGCATCAGGCAAAGTAAACTGTTCTTTATAACTTTCAATAGACAGCGTAGCATCGTCTGATAAGAAAAATCCTGTCTCCTTGACTTTAGATGGGTTTATATCCCGATGATCAGACAAATATTTAAAAACAGAAGAGGTTCCTGTTTTTGGAGCACCGCCTATGATCACAAATTTAGCCATAAAAAAACCAACCTAATCTTTCACATGAGAAAGCTCTGAATGCTTCCTCAGACCATAAATTACTGACACAAAGAATAACGTAGTTGATACATCAAACAACAATTGAGACCGGATAAATGACTGAAAAAAGATAACAGTTAATACGCCATAGCAAGTTATAGATAAAAGGTTATTTGAAATAGAATGCAGACTCACCTTGCCAGGGCACACGAAAAAATATTGAAGGTAAATCATCAAAGTGATGAAGAAACCAAAGACAAACAGGGATCCAAAAAAACCGATGTCGGATGGATAGAAGTAACCCAAGGTTCCTCTGTAGCCATCATTCCAGTGATTGCTTAGTCCACCATTACCTATCAGCCAGTTACTTTCAAGATACGGCCAGATCAACCTAAGCTCAGAAATTCTTGCATTCGCAGAAGGATTCGCACCTGGCTCACCACTGAGAACAACAGAAAAAGCATCTATAAACCTGGATATATAGTCTTCGCTACCTACAGGAAATAATACAAATAAGAGGCTCCCCAAGATCAAAACAAACAGCACTGATTTAGAAAAGATTTTAAGGAAGGTTTTCCTGTCAAACAAAAGGTAGGACAAAAAAATGATCGCAATTACTAAAGATAGTATTAATGATCTTTTTTCAATAAGAAACACAATAAAAAAGAGAAAGGGTAAAGATAAAGCCATATAATACTTATTATCTTTTAAATATCCCTTGTATAGATAGTAAATAAATCCAAATATAAACAATACTGGATCATACCTAAAATAAACTCCTTCCTGGCTTGACTCACCGCCAATAAAAAATGGTGAGGGATTTACCAAAGAATCAGCGTTTATAAAGATCTGAAGAAAAGCACAAAAGAGCATCCATAGCCAAGCCGACTTAACCAGAATACTTTCCAGGAGATCGGCTTTAAAATAACCATGTTTTATTCCAGTGAAGATTATAAGCGCATAACCTGCAAGCATAAAAGAGCGCTGCGTTAACAAGCCATATATCAGTGGCTGCCCGAATGTATCATATGCTCTCAGCGCAGTATAAAGTGGCACTAAAAAAATTAGAGAGAGTATATATAACTCATATAACTCCAATGACTGCTCTCTACACTTCCAGAAAAGTCCTACAAAATAGCTGCAAAAAATATAGAGGCATGAAATAAACAGAATACAAACTTCAATATATGTGCCATAAGGAATCGGCAGCTTATGAATAAGCCGCATTGATGAAAAAAAAGAAAAGAATATTATAAAACCAAGAAAGAGGTATGATGGCTGCTTAAATACATGGCACTCCAAGACGCTCTTAGACATCGTAAGAATCCAGCCTGGATTCAATGTATATTTTTCTCAATGGATCTTTATATGAATTCTTATGAATTTCTCTTATCAGGCTACTCTTATTATTAATCTTCCATCGTTCATTCTTTCGAACTATGCTGCTAAATGATTGTTCCGAATAAATCATATTTTCTTCATACCTGATATCTAGTTTTTCACACAGACTTGATAATGAAGAAGAAGGGTCAGAAATTAAATCTTCATATTTCACAAGTATATTTTTGGTTTGTTCTAGACATGACTTGGTGATACTGAAATCGTGATTCCATCTTTTTATGGCATCGTCGACCGTAAATTTTCTATAAAACATCCGCCACCAACCGCCAAATCTTGCCCATTGAGTTGAATTTTCCTGCTTTGCCTTAACAAGTGATTCAACAACATCCAGGCCATTTCTAACCACATGAATAATATATGCATCAGGGATTTTACTTTGTATTTCATCAATGCAATACAAGTGCATTGGCGTTTTCTCAATCCACGAGTTTTTTCGATTTTTTAGTGCTATATAGTCCATAAAATCGACAAAAGGTCGATAGTAGTCCGATTGAAACATTCCTATACTAAATTTTTTAGACAAAGACTTATCCGTATCAAAAACAAGGTTTTTAAAATGCTTCCTGACTTTTATAGCTGGCCACAAAAGATATCTTTTTAAAGGATTATTAGAAATAAATGCTCTGGAAAAAAAGAATGTTTCAGGAATAGAATAAATATCAGAATGTGCTGCAAGCATACCCTGCAATAAGGTCGTACCAGATCTTGGGCATCCAACGATAAAAATTCTTTTTTTTATCAAAGAATCATAGTCAAAATCACCACAGGGGGTTTTCGTGCTATCAAATTTTTTGATAACCATATTCATTCATCACCCCATTATCTAATGATTGATTGATTTTATATATCTGCTTTAAATTTAGGGCGTTTATCCATCTACAGTTAAGGTAATAATCTTTATAAAACGCCAGATTTCTAGCACCACCCTTAACATCATTATTTATATTTACCCACGATGACGACTTTCTATTTAGTAAAAATTTATTTTCGATTAGTGTCATCCAATCTTCCGGAGCGCCTAAAAATGATTCGTAGGGAACAATCATGCTTAACCCATAATCACAAAGATCAAGATAGGATTTATTTTTTTTATTCCACATAATCATCGGATTTTTGAAGGATTCAGCGTACCGTTCACGGGAAACAGTTTTGCACTGGCCACCTATAAACTGATCAAATGTTTTCTGCTCTGTATGCAAATGGTAAGGGCGATGAAACATGGAGAGCAGCCATGCATAAGGATTTTTTGCAATAGCTACAAATCCAACATTGTCATTCATACCAACGCTTTCCAGGAATTTTTTTGTGGGCGCCATAGCATGCTTCCAACCAAGATTTGTGTGTTGGGTTTTTTTAAAGTAGTAATCCCTGACAAATTCACAACCCAGCGTCTTATTGAGCAACCACGGTATTGAGCCCGGCAACAAAGCAACATAGAAGTTCTCATTGATAATTTTTTCAATGTAGTTAGTTCCAGAATTTCTTTCGCCAATTATTTTTATATACTCGACAGGCATGCATTACCCTTTCTTAACTGTCCCTATATTCTATAACCATTGCTGTAATATATTTTTCTAAGTATTTGAAAAATCCTAAATTTGAGAATTGATAGAGTTGATACATTAAACTCGTCCCAAGTATCCGGAATTTGATAACCCCACTTCAGCATGAAAGGGCCAAATACATCTAACGCATGCTCAATCACATCCTTGCTGTCATAGTAATCCAGGAACGATTCTTTTCCCTGTGTTTTGTTAACTACCGGCAACTCCCTCTTAAGATCAACACCAATGTTTTTTTCTAAAACATATGTGAAGTCTTCGGTTATTTTCTCAAAACGAATTATATAATCCATATTATTGATATTCGGTGCACTCATATTATCAAAAGGTTTTTTATAGAACCTCATCAGATATTGACCAAAATCAGAATCATTTTCTTCTATATATTCTCGAATCTTCATTTTCTTATCAGTAATGAAACCACCGTTGACTTTCAACTTATCCGGGTTTGTATAATTACCTTTATGGTTATTTTTTATTTTTAAAAAAATACTTACAGCTTCATCCAATGGGTTTCTAACACCAGAAAAAACATAATAGTTTTTTTCTTCTTTGCTCGCCTGACGCAAAAAATCTATATATTGAGAGTGTTTTTTAAGGATAGGATGCCCATCATAATTCGCTACCAACTCCTCTGAAATTGAAGTCGAACCAGTATGAGGCACTTCAACAAAGAGGTATTTGTATTTGTGACTAATAATCATAAATTAAGAATTAATCTCTATAGATGATATTTTCTTTGTTTCCCTGAGGTACTGTGATTCGTCAGGGTGGCAACCTTTTACTGCGAAACAGTAGAGGATAATGCTCATTTATCAGATTCTGCTACTGGCCCAATAACTAATGTCAATTCAGCCCATCATACTGTTGGGTGCTTATAGAAATGCACTTCTGCGTGATAGTCCTAGGAGCTAGAACTTGTAAGCCACACCCAAAATGAGCGCCGCTGATACACATAGTTCGAGGACAGGGCGTCGCTATCAAATAGCCGAACCCGCACATAACTCAAAAATCACCCATCCGATCCGACTTCGGGGGTTAAACCGCCTGTAAACCACTGGCGTCCTAATGCCTATGCGTCCTTTGTTCTGGGCGATGATGAGGGGGCGGCATTATAGCAAGCCATTTCTAGGCTATGCCTCTATTTTCAAGCTCATCCGTCAGATTGAGACCCGGTTCACTGTCCTAACCTCACCATTCAGGTACATTTTATACCTAAAAATTCGGCATCATAGCCCCTTGCGCGTCAGATTATGAGATTGAAGGGACTGTCTTATACCGTATATCATACAAACCTTGCTCTTAAGCTAGCGAACTGAGCTCCCCCGCTCCGGAAGCATGCCGCAAGATGGGCGTCTCGAACACAGTCTTTTATAATTGATAAAGAGTACGACGGGCTAGTTCCGCCAGATTAGGCGTAGCCAAGAGGAGAATTAGTGAATGAAGCAGCCGACAGCCGGCTTGTTGAACCTGTACGCGGCGTCAAAAGACCCCTGAAACTAGTCTATAAGCCGACAATTCAGCACAACCTTCTCTGGAGATTGATTTTGTCTCAGCTACAATTTCCGATGGCTCGCACCTGCTGACGTTTTTTGCCTGTATACTTGAAAGTGCCTTGACATTGGCCGGAGAGAGCCTGAAGGAACAGGATATTCAAGGGGCCTTGATAGCGCTTACGTTCATTCGGTGTAATCCTGAAGCTCTCAAAGCAGACAACAAACAGTTCGAAATTTTCGGGTAAAGTAATGGACTACTGGATGCATGAACGAAACATTGAAATCAATTTCTCCCGGCAAAGCAATTCCATCGAAAATACCACGATGAAGCCCTTCAATGGGCGACTCAGACAAGAACATCTAAACCAAAGCTGGATTTTGTCATTGGCGGACGCAGAGCGTGCAAGACGTCCTATAATCAAACCAGACCCCATTCAGCGGTGGAATGATTCATACTTTCTGACATTGCCAGGGAACATGCAATTCCAGATGAAGAATGCTACAGAACCGGGGTTTTTCCAATTCTGGCTAGAGGACTCAATGCACGGTCAGAGTAGTCTGATATAGCTTACGGGGACCCACATTATCTGCAAAAAGTAAAATTGCACGAAATTTTGATGTGCTAGTAAGCAAAGAGGTGTTGTTTTGAGCAAATCCAACAAACTAGATTGTATTTATTCTGTGCTTTTTAGCATCACTTTAGTGAATATCAGTTTAATTAGGTCAGGTTGAAATAAATAAGTGTCAGAATTTGTAGAAATACCCAAAAATGAAAGCTCTTCAGAAATTTTATACCTGAGATTAAAAGCTTCATATTTAGGTAGATTTTATCTAAAGCATATCAAAAAACGGCCTCTTCTTAGAGCTACTGCGTATTTAGGGTGGAAACAGATCTACCCCGTAGTTCAACGTTTAATGGTCAAGAAAAGAACTAACTGGAAGATGCTGAAAAGTATCAATGAATACGTTTCAAAAGAAAATCTGAACGGCTACCAATTAATTAAGTCCTGTCAGTTCGATATTTCCATAAAACAAGTACTACCCGCTGGCTTTGAACACTTAGGAAGCAATACATCTACCCAACAGAGCTTTCCTTCTTTATCTGTGTATCAACTCAAAGATGCAAAAATACGAGGAGGAAGCAACTTAGTTGATCTCGGGGAAACTCTTATTCACCACAACTTAAGTGATTATGATACAGACTACACTTCTGAAGAATTACATGCTCGATTGATAATAAAGCCCCGACTGAAAAAGGCGAAGTGGCTAGAACTAGATGAGATACCTGAACGAATTTCAGAAGCCGCTGTATTTCTTGACGCCACATCACACAACTATGCCCACTGGTTAACAGAAGTACTGCCGAGACTAGCTGCTTTTTGTGAGGACAAGAATTTTAGTAGCGTTCCACTGGTTATCGATTCAGGCTTGCACCCTAACATAATAGAAACCCTCAGACTTCTTGGGCCAAACAGAACAATATATTTGTTACCTCGAGATCGTGAAGTAATTGTTTCGAAACTATTTTACACAACGGCATGTGGTTACGTGCCTTTTCAACCTAGGAGGAAAAAGTTTCGTTCACACGGTAGGTTTTCCCCGCTGGCGCTTAATAGATTAAAAATACAATTTTCAGAAGCGATGAAAAAATCTTTATCGCATACCCCGAAAAAGATTTACTTAAAACGAAATTCCAGTCAACGAAATATTGTCAATGCATGGGATCTTGAATGCATATTAAAAGAGTATGGTTACACAACAGTTGAGCCTGAGAAGTTGTCTTTTCAAGAGCAACATTTGCTATTTAGTAATGCCGAATCAATCATATCAGCCTCTGGTGCCGCATTGGCTAACTGCATATTTTGCGCCCCTGGAACAGAGATAACAGTCCTCATTTCAGACCATAAGGAAATGATCTACAGATACTGGAGCAACATGTTGTCTCCAGTTGGAATCAATGTTAACTACATAATTGGTAATTCCGTTTATGTGGACATATCCAATATACATTCTGACTTCAAGGTTGAACCCTCAAATTTGGAAAAAAATCTTGAGGCACAGGGCTATAGAAAAAGGCAAGCTCCTCAGATCCATCCAACAGCTAATGTATCTCCCTTTGCAGATATCGGCGAAAATGTCTCGATTGGACCAAACACTATTATTCACCCCAATGTAGTGCTTGGCAATAACAGCTGTATTGAGGCATTTTGCGAGCTAGGTGTAGCGACACAACTGGGTGACAAATCACCGTTAAACATTGGTGAAGGTGCAATTATCAGGTCACACTCTGTTTTTTACGAGTCATCATCTATAGGCTCAGACCTGGTGACTGGCCACAACGTTATAGTGCGTGAGAATACAGTCGTAGGCTGTAATGTTCAGATAGGCACAAATACTGAGATACAGGGTGACTGTAAAATCGGAAATTATGTTCGTTTTCAGTCTAGTGTGTTTGTCGGAAAGAAAACCACCATTAATGATTTTGTCTGGATTTTGCCTTATGTGGTTTTTACAAACGATCCTACCCCGCCAAGCGCTTCTTTACTTGGAGCCTACGTCGAAGAGTTTGCGTGTATTAGTGCCGGTTCTTTGATATTACCCGGAATCAAAATTGGAAAGTCATCGCTTGTTGCTGCGGCATCATGTGTGACAAAGGACGTTCCACCGGGAAAAGTCGTTGCTGGCAATCCCGCTAAAGTTATTAAAGACGCAACAGAGGTTATGTTAAGAGATGGTTCGTGCAGGCCTGCATATCCATGGACAAGCCATTTCGGCAGAGGCTATCCCGAACACATCATTCGCCAATGGAAAGAAAATAATTAAACATGATTCAAGATTGCAAGATAATTCAGCTCCCAAAGATTGATGACCCCAGAGGTAGTCTTACATTCATTGAAGCAGGAAGACATATTCCATTCTCACTTCAAAGAGTCTATTACCTATACGACGTTCCTAGTGGAGCAGAAAGGGGCGGGCATGCCCATAAGGCCCTACATCAGTTAATTATAGCGATGGGAGGCTCTTTCGATATTCACTTGGATGATGGTCATGAAAAGAAAACCGTCCATCTCAACCGCAGTTACTATGGCTTGCATATTCCACCAATGATTTGGCGGGAGATAGACAACTTCTCATCCGGTGCAATATGTATGGTACTCGCTTCCAATTATTATGATGAGTTCGATTATTATCGAGACTATGATGAATTTGTTAATGATGTCAAAAGGGCTTTTTGATGCAAGTACCTTTTTTAGATCTGAACAAACAAAATCAGCTGATTCGTAGAGAATTGGATGCAGCTTACAAAAGGGTCATGGATTCTGGCTGGTTTGTGAACGGTAATGAACTGAAGGCTTTCGAGCAGGAATTCGCCACTTATAGTAATGCTGAATTCTGTATAGGGGTAGGAAATGGACTTGATGCACTTAAACTATTATTAATAGCCTATAAAATAGGTTCAAATCATGAGGTGATTGTTCCATCCAATACATTCATTGCGACTTGGCTAGCTGTTAGCCAGTCAGGCGCAAAGCCCATTCCTGTAGAACCTGATATCGCTACACATAACATAAACCCCTCATTGATTGAATCAGCTATAACTAACCGTACACGGGCCATTATGCCAGTTCACCTCTATGGCCAACCGGCTGAGATGGATTCCATTAATGATATTGCTGAGAAATATGGCCTGATAGTTATTGAAGATGCCGCACAGGCTCAAGGGGCATTGTATAAAGGTCAACCCACAGGTTCTCTCGGCCAAGCGGCTGGCACGAGCTTTTACCCCGGTAAGAATCTGGGGGCCTATGGAGACGGCGGGGCAATATTAACGAACAATGCCACTGTTGCCGAAACTGTCCGACAACTTCGCAACTATGGGTCAAAAGTAAAGTATCAAAATGATTTGGCCGGGTTTAACAGCCGCTTAGACGAAATACAGGCGGCGCTTCTCAGGGTTAAACTGCGCGTGCTAAAGCAGTGGAATGAGCGGCGTAAAGAGGTTGCAGACAGGTACTCAGAGGCCCTCAGTGATCTAAATGAAATTGTGTTACCACAGCTACAGAAAGGGTGTGCTTCTGCTTGGCATCTGTATGTTATTCGAACGAAACAGCGTGATGCATTAAAAGCGTATCTTGCATCACTTGGTATTGACACTGTCGTTCACTATCCAACACCACCACACTTACTGGGATGTTACCGAGATCAATACACTGAAAGTCTGCCTATTACCGAACAGCTTGCCAATGAAGTCTTGAGCCTTCCAATATCGCCAGTACTATCAGACAAGGAAATAGAATACGTCGCCTCATCTGTTCGAAAATTTCTCGAACACAGGTAATATATTCGACAGAAGCATAAAAAGGCTAAATAGATTATGAAAAGATTTTTTATTATGACCCGAGGGCGAACGGGTTCGACGGCTATAATCGACTCCCTCAATAAATCTAAGAATATAGTTTCAGCTCAAGAGTTATTTATTAGACTTCCATATAAAGAACACAAAGATGAAAGATATTATACTTCTAAACCTAGATTTGATGTTTGGTCAGAATCAAAGGGATATTATTTTAAAATATTTCAAAGGTTTTTAAGACAGTCTTACATAATTAGAAAATACTTAGAAGAAATTGAAGAAATTAATGCAAGTGATGAGATTAACGCTTTTGGCTTCAAAGTTCTTAGTCATCATTTTGAAGAGAGGCCAATGCTAAAATATATTTTGCAGGAAAGAGACTACAAAGCAATTTATTTGACAAGAAATATTCCAAGGCAAGTCATATCAGGCATGGTGGCCAAGCAACGTGGAAAATATAATGCACATGATCGCGAGAATTACAGGGATGATGCCATTTATAAAATTGATATTGACGAGTTTAAATCTCTTGTGGCGTGGGAGACACAGGAGGTAGCTAATGACATATCCATGCTTGATTCATCTGCTTTTGAATTTATTCAGGTTCGTTACGAGGATTTTATTGAAACTCCCGATATATTCTTTTCAAACATTTTTAGTTTTTTGGACATTCCAGAAGAAAAACTCCCTAAAAGTTCATTTTCTATAATGATTAGAGACCCAAAACATGTAATCCAAAACTACAATGAGGTTGAGCAGTGTCTTTCTGAAATGGGCATGACAATTAGTTAAAGAATGACCAGTGTATCAATGGATTAGCATACCTATCGTTTAGTAAATTATTATTTGAGGATAAGTACGGACTTAAAATAGAAATGAGGAGTTCGGAGAATGCATCGGCTAAGTTGAATAATTATTATTTCCTATGATAAGGACCATATTTTGAAAAGGTTTTTTTTGATGACAAGAGGCCGAACCGGTTCCACTGCCGTCATGGACTCTTTAAATAAGACAAGCTCAATTACTACAGCTCAAGAGTTGTTTATCAAGCACAAAGCCAATAAAAAGAACAGTCAACTAGTAAATCAAAGTGATCGAGTCATTTTAAGATATGATCCCTGGCGCGAACAAAACCTGGGCCGACTCGAAAGGGTTAGCGACTGGCTGATGAGAAATGGCACTTCGATAGTTAAGTATCTTGATTACGTAGAAAGCACCGTCTCAAAGACGGATGCTAAAGCGTTTGGCTTTAAAGTTATTAGTCATCATCTTAAGCAGAGACCTGGCCTCCAAAATATCCTAATAAATCGAGGCTACGCTATTATTTACCTTACACGAAACATAACTAGGCAAGTGATTTCTGGGATGGTCGCAAAAAAAAAAGGCAAATATAATGCTCATGAAAATGAAAATTACAAAAATAATTCGACATTTACAATTGATATCGATAACTATGTTTCGTTGGTTGGAAAAGAAAAGAGAGCCCAGCAGGACGAACTGGAATCTCTTAAATTATCAGGATTAGATTATACAGTAATTACATACGATGACTTTGTCTCGAATAGAGATCAGCTATTCTTAGATATAGTCTCCTTTCTTAAACTTGAACCAGAAACAGCACCAGAAAGCTCATATATGATTATGATAGAAAGTTTAAAGGATACCATCAAGAACTATGATCAAGTATGCGACGCAACAAAACAACTTGGAATGACACTTGAGTAAGTATTATTTTTAATTCTTTTATAACTTCATAACCGTATCGGATACTCTATTTTGAATATTAATAAAAAACACATTCAAAATATTAAGACGCTAATAGACTCTAATAGAATTAACAGAGCACTACGTAAAATACAATGGTCAGTTCTAAAAATCATATCTGACAATCGCTTTACAGCAGTGCTTTACGATTCACCAGAACTAGATCTTCTGTGTGAGGAAATTGGAAAACGTGTAAAAAGAAAAATCCTAAATTCAGACCCTCCTAGCCCTGATAACATTACTCAGCATTCTGCGGTTATTGTTTGTAGCCGACTCCAGGTTACTGGTGGCCACACGAGAGTAATTGAAGATTTTGTAAGGCTTCTTCCGAATAAGGATGTACTGGTATTGGTCACCGAGGTTCCGGCCAGATCCAATAGACGACATGTCAGCAGGAGGCTGACCGGACTGGGTGCCTCAGTTGAATGGTGCAAAAAGGGTAATCTAGAGAAGCGGCTTTACTGGCTGGAGAAGAGGTTATTATCAGCTAACCCAAAGGATATATTTCTTTTCAATCATCACGAAGATAGTGTTGCTGTCGCAGGGATGCAAATGGCAAAAGAAGCAAAAGTGCATTTTTATCACCATGGAGATCATCACTTATCCCTTGGCATCCACCTTACTAACGCTGAGCATATTGATATACATGCTTTTGGATATGAAAACTGCAGAAATAAACTTGGTATCAACGAAAATACTTATTTTCCCTTAGTAGCCGAAGATAGAGGTACACGGCCTGATTCTATTGAGTTTATGTCCAACGGACACGTAGTCACTTGCACTGCGGCAGGCAAAAACAAGGTCGAAAACAAACACGATGGACCCTATTACATAGATGTCATTTCCAGGTTGTTGACCGTCACTAAGGGACAACACATCCATATGGGGAAATTGAGCTGGGTTGCACGTTTCCGTATACGGCAAGCGATTCAACGTTCGGGCCTGAAGCAAAGTACATTTATTTATATCCCTTGGGTACAAAATGTCTGGAATGCCTTACATGAGCACAATGTAGACATCTATCTAAGCTCATTTCCTATTACTGGTGGCAGGACCTTAATAGAAGCGATGGGATCAGGAATACCTGTAGTTCTCTACAATAATCCTGAGTCACGCTTACTGAGTGGAGTCGATTTGGTTTATCCAGATGCATTTATATGGATTGAGGAGAGCAATTTACTCGACTATCTACAAAGTCTAACACCTGAAAAACTACTCGCTGAAAGCAAACTTGCCAGAGACTATTTTTTAAGACACTACCGTGATGAATTACTGAGAGAAGCTCTGACCAAAAAAGCGTCTCACCACCCTCCTCCGCCCCGCCGCATGAATACCAGAAGATCTGAATTACCAGGTACATCGCCATTTTCAAAGCAAAACACTGACAGAATAATATCTCTTAAAACAAAAACTTACTTTAGTCTAAAATATTTGCGTTCAATTATCTCGAATCTGGTTTTCAGGTGAATGGAGAGCAGCATATATTTGATGAGGTGAGTTTTGTTGCCCCATAATATTGTTAATCTCATGAATCAAGTTTAATGCTTTATTAAATCGAAAACTGAGCAATTCTCGCTCTAGGGCATATGTAAGTGCGGCGAGCCGGTATAAGTCTGCCGGAAAAGATTCAAGATCTGGTCGATGCAAACTTGCTTGCTTGATCGAATTTTCAATTAACTCAAGCTTATCGTGGCTAACAGGCCAATTAGCTCCAATTGGCTCTAACTCCCATTTTCCCCAATGAATTACCATGGGGGCAGCTGCCTGCGATCTGATCGCCAGCATCTGATTGAACTGTGAGTTTATGAACCATAAAGGTAAGCTTTTTAATATCGTAGACAACTTACCAAATTCATTAATAAATTGGGCTATACAAAGTTGCTCTTTTTTTGATGACGCTAACTTTAGATACTTGAGATGGGTGATTTGAAAGCGGTCAGCAAGGGTTTTTTTAGAACGGGAATATTGCCTTCTAAGTGTATTACTGGGTCTTAACCTCAATAACAGCTCAAGAGTTTCTACCTCCCGCGCCCAAGGCTCAGATTGATTTAATGGTGCCATACCAGTCAAATCATAAACATGGCACCTGATGCCAGCAATGTTATCCATTAAAAGTAATGGTGGCGATATTAACTGTCGTGAAGATATATCTTGTAATAGAGACTCCTCGTGGGCTGCTTGAGGAAGAGCCGCCTTATCGAAAGTTTTAATTACGAGGTGTTTTTCTCCTTTATTCAAGTCAATCTCAAAAAAAGCAAGGTTTTTTATCCCAGTATCTAGCCACGATACTGATATTTCTTTGACGCCAAAATCTAAATATTCTTTCAATAAAGTACTAACCCATTGATATTGTTTTTCGTCAATAAGCTGCCATAACGTAGAGTCAGTATTTGAAGTGCCTGATTCAAGAACGTGTTGATGAAAAAAAAGAGCGGTAATTTTGTCGTGATTTTTTGTAAGTGTATAGACATGCCTAACCACAGCTCCTAGGCTGGCTATTATTTGCCTGGAAAGAATAAAGCAGACAAAGGCAGTCAAAAAGCTTGGGGGTGAAAGATAAAGAAAATCTATCACTATAAAAATGAAGACAATAAAAAAACTCGCACCTACAGAATTATTAATTTTTCGTGCGATTTGCAAGTGACTGAGCTTATTGAAGGGATATTCGGAATCACCAAAAAAAGCATGGAAGTTAAGCATCAGGACAGCACAGACCAGAATAACTATTGCAATTTCTGGATAAAACAAGAATAAAACTGTCAGTGAGACAACACTAAAAAACAGACAGGAAAGTAACCCTGAAAACTGTTGGTAAGCATTTTTAGCCAATTCTTTCTGGTTATCAAACAATAGAACCTTATTGGAACTATCTAATAATTCCTGCGCTCCTTTCATGCTACTTTTTTCAGCTACTTTAGTTGCTGCGATTTGTAGTAAATAAAAGGATAGTGTCAGAACACAGAGCACCAGAACTAACAGTTCCAGGCCTATGGCCTGGATTGGGCTTGGTAAAAAGTCTGGCAAGCGCTGCGTACTAAGCAGCATTAGTATCTTTAGTGGGAGCAGAAATGTGATCAGTAGTGATATCTGTGCTGCCAATGAAGCGACTACAGAGGTTATCGTTGTTGATGGTGTAACGCGGGTTATTTCACCTCCTAGAGAAGCAAGCCACTTGGTGATATAAGAAAATGTGTTTTGCATATTTAGAAGCTATAACCGATTAAGTATGGAACATCTTGAGAAAAACTAATGTGTCTGAAAAAGTTTTTCTATAGTACAGGATTCCACATGGTTTCTGACACATTAACTATTGACCTTCTCCTCAAAGAGTATCCAAATCTCGGTATCAGCCAATCGGCAACCATCAGCTGACCTGGTCATTAAGCAGATCTGGGGAGTGGATTGTCGGCCGTGACAGCGCTAGGTTATCAACAAGTTCGACGCGGGAATAAACACGCTGGAGGCTTGCTTTCCCACCCCGAGTTCACCATGATTTTCGGTTTGCCCTCTGGACACCTATTTTAATGGAACACATCTCGATACGTGGTGCTCGCACCCACAACCTGAAGGCCGTTGACCTCGATCTGCCCCGCGACAAGCTGATCGTGGTGACCGGTCTCTCCGGCTCCGGCAAATCCTCCCTGGCTTTTGACACGCTTTATGCGGAGGGTCAGCGTCGCTATGTGGAATCCCTGTCTGCGTATGCACGACAGTTCCTTTCAATGATGGAAAAGCCGGATGTGGAGCACATTGAGGGGCTGTCCCCCGCCATCTCCATCGAACAGAAGTCCACTTCACACAATCCCCGCTCCACCGTGGGCACGATCACCGAAATCCACGATTACCTGCGTCTACTCTTTGCGCGGGTTGGCGAGCCCCGTTGCCCAGAACACAATGAACCGCTGGCGGCACAGACCATCAGTCAGATGGTAGATCAGGTGCTCGCCCTGCCCGACGAGAGCCGTCTGATGCTGTTGGCCCCGATTATTCGCGGCCGCAAGGGGGAGCACATTCATGTGTTTCAAACCCTCAGGGCCCAAGGGTTTATCCGGGTGCGGGTGAACGGTCTGGTGGTGGATCTCGATGATGTACCGGCTCTAGAAAAGAACAAGAAGCACGATATCGAAGTGGTGGTTGACCGCTTCAAGGTCAAACCCGATCTGCAGCTGCGGCTGGCGGAATCGTTTGAAACAGCCCTGAATCTCTCGGAAGGTCTGGCTGTCATCACCGGGATGGAGGGTGAACAGTTCAAGGAGCAGGTATTTTCCTCCCGCTTCGCCTGCCCTGTCTGCAACTACAGCATCGACGAGCTGGAACCTCGGATGTTTTCCTTCAACAACCCGGCCGGTGCCTGCCCCGGTTGCGATGGTCTCGGCGTCAAGCAGTTCTTCGATATCGACCGGGTCGTGCAACACCCCGAGGTGTCCATTGCCGAGGGCGCGATTCGCAGCTGGGATCGCAAAAACCTGTTTTATTTTAATATGCTGACCTCGCTGGCCGACCACTACGGTTTCGACATCAATACGCCCTTTGAGCAGCTCAGCCCACAACAACAGCAGGTGGTGCTGTTTGGCAGCGGTGAGGAAGTCGTCACCTTCAACTACGTGAATGACAAAGGTACCGTCTTCAAGCGTGCCCATCATTTTGAGGGCATTGTCCCCAATATGGAGCGCCGCTACCGGGAGACCGAGTCGCAGATGGTGCGGGAAGATCTGGCAAAATACCTGAGCACCCAAAGCTGTCCCGAATGCAAGGGGGCCCGTTTGCGCAAGTCGGCAAGACATGTGTTTATCGACGAAAAAACCTTACCGGAAGTGGGCAACATACCAGTGGGCGAACTGACGGACTATTACGAGCAACTCAGTCTGCCCGGCAGCCGTGGCCAGATCGCCGAAAAAATCCTCAAAGAAATCCGTGATCGCCTGCGCTTTCTGGTGGATGTTGGCCTGAATTATCTGAATCTGAACCGCAGTGCCGAGACACTTTCCGGCGGGGAAGCTCAACGGATTCGTCTGGCCAGTCAGATTGGCGCCGGCCTGGTGGGTGTCATGTACATTCTCGATGAACCCTCCATCGGTTTGCACCAGCGGGATAACGAGCGGCTGCTGGCTACACTTACCCGTCTGCGTGACTTGGGCAACACGGTGATTGTGGTGGAGCATGATGAAGAGGCGATTCGTGCGGCAGACTATATTGTCGATATCGGCCCCGGCGCCGGGGTGCACGGCGGCGAGATTGTCGCACGCGGCACCTACGAGGATATTATAAATGCACCGAACTCCCTGACCGGAGACTACCTCTCTGGACGGAAAATGATTGCCGTCCCGGCCAACCGCACCAAAGCAGGCAGACAGCAGTTGCGATTGTTGGGCGCCAGCGGCAATAACCTGCAACAGGTCGATCTGACCCTGCCGTTGGGTTTGTTTACCTGCATTACCGGGGTGTCCGGTTCCGGCAAATCAACCCTGATCAACGGCACCCTCTACCCCCTCGCCGCGACAGTGCTCAATAAAGCCACCACACTCAAGGCCGCCCCCCATCAGGACGTGGAGGGGCTGGACCTGCTGGACAAATGTGTGGATATCGACCAGAGCCCTATTGGCCGCACGCCTCGCTCTAACCCAGCCACCTACACCGGCATTTTTACCCCCATCCGGGAGCTGTTTGCCGGCACCCAGGAAGCTCGCTCACGGGGCTACAAACCCGGCCGTTTCAGCTTCAATGTCAAGGGTGGTCGCTGCGAGGCATGCCAGGGCGACGGTGTCACCAAAGTGGAAATGCATTTTTTGCCGGATATCTATGTGCCCTGCGATGTCTGCAAAGGGCACCGCTATAACCGCGAGACTCTGGAAATTCGCTACAAGGGCAAGAATATTCACGAAGTACTGGACTTGACCGTCGAGGATGCCCGGGATTTCTTCGAGGCACTGCCCGCCATTGCCCGCAAATTGCAAACCCTGATCGACGTGGGACTGTCTTATATCCGGCTGGGACAGGCGGCCACTACCCTGTCCGGCGGCGAAGCCCAGCGGGTGAAGTTATCACGTGAGCTGTCCAAGCGGGACACCGGCAATACCCTGTACATTCTGGACGAGCCCACCACCGGGCTGCATTTTCACGATATTCAGCAATTGCTGGCCGTACTGCACCGACTGCGGAACCACGGCAATACCGTCGTCGTGATCGAGCACAACCTCGATGTAATCAAAACCGCCGATTGGGTAGTGGACCTCGGGCCGGAGGGCGGCTCAGGCGGCGGCCAGATTATTGCCACCGGCACGCCGGAACAGGTAGCCACCGCCGATCACTCCCACACGGGGCAATTCCTACGCAAACTGTTGGACAGTTAGGTCTTCTGTCACCGGGCAAGCTTACGCGGACAACGGTAGCAGTCATTTTTTCTATTCGGGTATTGTTATTTCGGGAAACATAGCTAAACTACTGTATAAATATACAGACTGGACGAATAACTATGCTTTCATCAAGACTTGTCTACCAACTCCGCTCCCGGATTCGACTGGCAAAATATGCCAGTCGCTATCAAAAAACCCGCAAGCTGTTTGGCGATGATGCTCACCCTGTCACGTTGGGGCCAGAGCAGTTGAGCCGCTTCTTTGCTTTCGTCGCCAACAATGAACGACAGGAGTACCGCTAGACGGATGACTCACCGCCGTCCCGGTTAGTCGGCAGAGGCTACTCTTCAGCTTCAGGAGCACTGGACGCTAGCGGTACCGAGGAGGAACGCAGGTGCAGATCCCGCTGCGGGAAGGGTATCTCGATGTCGTTGTCAACCAGCGCCCGGTGAATCGCCAGCAGGTATTCTGACCTGACAAACCCGGCCCGCTTGATCATCTCCCCTCTCACCCAGACCGACAGGGAAAAATCCAGACTGCTGTCGCCAAACCCCTTCATAATTACAAAAGTTTGACGGTTATTACCTTCATAGGTCAGTGGCATAGCTTTTGCGGCCGCCAGCACC
>Ga0098059_1000391_pt1 | contig 28600 bp, 44 predicted proteins | sample 20_taG_FD_92580 | JGI IMG/M metagenome (GOLD analysis project Ga0098059, IMG submission 92580) | Marine viral communities from the Subarctic Pacific Ocean - 20_ETSP_OMZ_AT15318 metaG | ecosystem: Environmental > Aquatic > Marine > Oceanic | place: Subarctic Pacific Ocean | collected 2015-01-19
AAATTAAATATGCCAAATAAACTAAATATAACAGAAGAGGTACTAAATAAATTAATTGAGAACGTTCTAAATGTACAATGTGAACATAACTCTCAACACATAGTACAAATATTATTAAGAGAATTACCTGATTATACTAAAGAAAGTATATTACACTTAGCATGTGTAGGTAAAAAGTATGAACCAGTATACCCAGGAGACTATGTTAAAGTAGAACCTCCAAACTATCATGCAGGATCAGAGTTTGAATGGGACGTATTAACGGACCTTAAACTAAATCCAGGAGATGGTATGGTCTATGGTCTAGTTGAAGATGATTGTTCATGGTCATCAGATAAAAAGTATAACCCTTTCTATTCAATGATAAAGGTTAGTCTAATGTATCATGACAAACAAAGTGAGATGAAGTTCCTAGAATATGATTTCTCACCAGTAGATTTAATTAAAGTAGCAGAAGAAGACATTAAATACTTTGATATAATACACCAATTAGATGCCTAGGCTGTCTAAATCACTAGTTGTACATGAGTATAACGGGAGAAAGGATAGACCAGAAGGTACCTTTGGACCATACATGGTAAACAAATACTTCTTAACTGACGCAGCATTAGCTGAAGAAGCAGATGATAATATGGCAATGTTAAGATTACTGAAAGATCATGTACAAAAAGAAAAATAAAAAAAGATTTGGGATAGTAAAAGACCTAGTAATGTCTGACCCAAGTCTATCTATACAAGCTAAAGGACTATATGCTTTATTGTCCTGTTATGCAGATAAGGATAGGGAATGTTTTCCATCATTATCAACCTTGGCTGATAGCCTCAATGTTACTCCTGATAGTATCAGTAGGTATATTAGAGAGTTAAAAGCCAATAAATATATAAAAAGAGTAGGAAGAAAGCTAATTATAATTTAACGTTAGCTATTATACTGCAATTTTTTTTTGAATTTAGACCAATAAATCTAAATATTATTCCCTCAGACAGGTTTTAATATTATACTTTTGTTGTTACAATAAACAGCAAATGATAATACAATTACCCAATGGTAGGATAATAGAATGCTCACTAGAGCAGTACTTAGCATTGACAGATGAAGAGTACAATGACCTTAATGGTTTAAGTTCAGCTTATACTAAAGAAGTGGGTAATCCTTTTTACAACAGCTGTTTAAATACAACTACACCGCCTGAAATCAAACAATCAGTAGAATATATTGAAGAGTTTGAACCAGCCTTAGATGAAATAAACGCTTTTGAAAAAATGGATGACCCGTATTTCCATTCAGATGATATATAATCATCAATAAAATCAATTATTAATCACTAAAATTTCTAAAAATGCAAGGAAACGTAAGTATCATTGCTGATGACATGGGTAATGTTATCAGACAATCAAACAACAACGCAGAGTACGGTTATGTAAGACTGACTCAACAAAGAGTAACCTTTGGAAACAACGGTTGGGTAAAGAATAGTAACCTATCAACATTATTGTTAGGTAAACTAGAAGACCTACAAGCTCTAAATTTAACAACAGACACTAAATTAACAGGTAAAATTGTAATTAAGGAGTCTTTATCACCATTTAGTTCAACTGAACCAGACAGAGATCTTAAATATGCAGGAGATACAGGTATTGTATGCTGTGTAGATGGAGAACCTATTTATAGGAAAACAGTTTTTACAGCTGATGCGTACTCAGAAGATGAACTAATAGCTCACACTAATGGACAAGACATTAGAGAAGCTAATGGCATTACTAGTCAAGTGAAAATGAAAGAGGACGTAAAGCCTGAAGAAGCATTTGATGTTGATAACCAAGATGATGAGGTAAGTAATGACAGTGAAGAAGTTGTTGAAGATAAAGTAGAAGAGCTTGAAGAAGCAGAAACTTTTGAATTATAATAACTTTTAGACTTTAGATAAGAGGGAATCCTGGGGTGTACGGTAATTTATTACCTACCAGGCCCTCTAATCTATTATACCACTCACTGAATTACTCACTAAATACCACTAAATCATCATGTTATCACAAAATCAATTAACAAAACTGAATAACCAACAGCAATTAAATCTTCTCAAGAAAAGGGAAGAACGCTATCACTATTATGGTATATTAACTGAATACCAGCTACATCCACCATCAATAGTAAACTCTTTAAACTATTCTAAACTTAATCCATATCAACATTTTTTATTTAAACGTGTATTACATGGATTAAAAGTTTATAAACCTGAAGAAGTTAGAAAACTTCACTGGGATAAAAAACGTAGAATAACTAAAGTATGGAAAAGAGCTCAAAGAGAGATCAATGCATGGAAGCAAATGATTTGTAATAAGAAAATAAATCATTATCTTAGTAAAACTTTTACAGGCAAGACGGTAGAATATATCATATCAGTACCAGTTGAAGACTTCTTAGAAGACTATCATAACACTATGACCTTCAAAGCTTTAGGTATAACGTATGAAGATGTAATACTAAAATTTATGTCATTAGGTCTCTTGCCAAGAAACTTTTTTACAATAAAAGCTAATGGGCATTAGAAACTTTTCTAAAAAGATGCAGAAAGCAAATACAGCCTACAAGAAATTACGTGGGCCGTATTTGCTTGAACATCCAATATGTCACGCAAAAATTAATAACTGTACAATACACTCCACAGATGTACACCACAAAAAAGGTAGAGGTGTAAACTACTTAAATGTAGATACATGGTTGCCTGTATGTAGAAATTGTCACATGTGGATAGAAGAAAATACAGTAGAAGCAATAGAGCTAGGGTTTTCAACACCTAGAACTTATGATCAAGAATAAAATATTATGAATAATAGAGAGATTGTCCAAGCTGATGCATTAGCAATAGCTATGAAAAATAAAAGATGTGGACTTGGTATATCCATGGGTGTAGGTAAAACTAGAATTGCTATACAACATCTACATGAAAATTACCATTCACTTATAACTGCTCTAGTTGTAATACCTAAGCTATCTATTAAAGATAGTTGGGTTGATGAACTAAGTATAAGCACTCAATACTGTGATCTATTAGATCATATAACATTTACAACATATTTATCATTAAAGAAACATAATCCAAATGATTATGATATAGTATATCTAGATGAATGTCATTCATTACTACCAAGTCATGAAGAGTTTTTATCTAACTTCAAAGGAAAGATATTAGGTTTAACCGGTACACCTCCAAGGAATAGGCATTCTGATAAGGGAAGGTTAGTACAAAAGTATTGTCCTATGAAATATCTATTTGATGTAGATAAAGCTACAGACTCTAAGATATTAAATGATTATCAGATCATTATACATGAGTTATCATTATCAAAACTTCCAACTTTAAAGAAAACTAATAAACAAGGAGGTCATTGGTGGACTACAGAGTATAAAGATTATGAATATGTAACAGGAAGATGTAGAGATGCACAGACTCAAAAACAAAAACAGTTTGCTGCAATCATGAGAATGAGAGCACTGATGGAATATAACACTAAAGAGATATATACTAAATCCTTATTAAGTAATATGAATGATAAGTGTATTATATTTGCTAACACGCAGAAACAAGCAGATAGAGTATGTAAGCATAGTTATCATTCAACAAATAAAAAATCAGATGATAATCTAGAAATGTTTATTGACGGAAGGATTCATCAATTATCTTGTGTGTTACAATTATCAGAAGGTGTTACAATAAAAAACCTTAAACAAGGTATTATTATGCATGCCTATGGTAATGAGAAAAAGACTGCTCAAAGGATAGGACGGTTACTAAGACTGAATCCAACAGAACGTTCCACGTGTCATATATTATGTTATAAAGGAACACAAGATGAAAGATGGATAGCCTCTGCATTAAAAGACTTTGATGAAAATAAAATTAAATACTATAACCCTTTAAATAGATAACTATGGGAAAAATGAAAGCAATATTTATGAAAATGTTAGAAGAAGACTATAAAGGAGATCCTGATGCATACATTCAAGAAATGGCTAGAGTGAGTCTTGAAGAGGTAATAGAAGAATCATATAATGTAGTTACTAAACACGTATGCCCTAACTGTTATGATAAGTCATACCTTCATAGTATGATTCAAAAAGAAAATGAAGTTGAATGTCTAGATTGTGGACAACAGTATATTGAAGTAGATAACGCATTAAGATTTAAATAATGGATACATTTGAATATATACATGAAGGAATAGAATTAGAAATAGAATATAAATATACACCAGGAGAGAAAGCTATAACATATTATGGTGATGGCAGTGGTTATCCTGGTAGTGGTCCTGTTATAACAATACATCATATATGGACAGCCCTTTCAGATAATAGGGGACATCTAGTTAGAGTAGATGTAATGGATATAGTTCAAGCAGATGGTCTTGATTTAGATGTATTGGAAGAGGACATATTAGAATCAATAGAGTAACAAGTTATTACGGGGGAGTGTGCATAAACGGCATAAGCCATCAATCACGTTAATACTATTGTGCATTCCCACGTAATAAAATAAAAATATAGATAAAAGGTATCTAACGTAGGCTGGGTTGATCACCAGCTAGGTAAAAGGATGGTTGGAGTTAGAGACTGGGAGAAGGTAGTTTTACTGGTAACCTGGGCCTTTTATCTATAAAATAAAATAAAAATATGACAGAAGAAGATAAAAAATATAGACAAGGTAGAAGAAAAAAACAAGTAGAGGGCCATGCTATAATGGCACTGATCAGTATGACTGGTATAATAATAATGCTTATTCTAATGAGTTGGTTAGCATCATGAAAGATCAATTATTTGTAGAAGCAAAAATAAAAGATGGAAAGTTACATTTCCCTATAAAAGCCTATGAAACTAAATATAATAATTTCTTAAAGAACCAACCAGAAGGTGTTCGTATAGAATTATTTATAGGAGTTCAAGATGGTAAAGGTAGTAATCCTCAGCTAGCAAGAATACATGCTATGATCAGAGAGATAGCTAATGAGTTTGGATATACCTTTGAAGAAATAAAATTACAAGTAAAAAGAAAAGCGGGTCTATGTTTTATGAAGAATAATGTAGAGTTCTGTAAATCTTTTGCTAAGTGTGATAAAGAAGAATTAAATCTAGCCATTCAAGCAGCTATGGAAATAGGAGACTTTGGTGGAATGCAATTAAGATAACTAATGAAACACAGCATATATCTTTACACCGTTTTTAGTTTGATTAATCAAATCTTTTCTCTTAGGTAAAGTTTCTTTATTAGAATCTTTAGGTAAGTATTTAGGATTGGTGGAGTTAAGCTTTCTTTTCTTCATCAGGTTTGTATTCATCAATTTTTTTTGCAAGATGTTGCATAGACTCTACAAGACTACCTTTTTTCTTTGCTTCTTCTGCAAACTCTTTTAGTTTCTCATCATCTACAGGAATTTCACTTAATTGTTCAAGATTTTGATCTTTTGCAAATGATTTAAATAAGTGAGTTAAAGAGAATATAGTATATATTTCGTGTTCTAATGGAGTTAAAGTAGCATCCTCTCCTGTAATTGTGCCATCTATAATGCCGTGAAACTTAGACACTAATTCACCCATTTCAGATGCATCATTATAAAACTCTGAAATATATCTGTAGTATACATTTTGTAGACCAGGAATAAATGCAGTAGAAACTACAACATCTTTGATCACTTTAGTAAAATCATATGATACAACTTTTCTTTCTTCAGACATAATAATTAAATTTAAAAGACAAATATAATAATAATATATGAAAAAATTAGATATTGATATAAATAATATTAGAGAAAAATTAATTGAGAAACTAGAAAACTCTGGGTGGGAACCTGCATTGTCACCATTCATCAATGGATTAAGCTTTGATATTATTTTAAATAAACTAGTAACATTGGTTGAAGCTGATAGAAGATTTACACCAAAATTTAAAGAAATCCTTAACGCATTTAAAGAATGTCCATATGATGATCTTAAGGTAATAGTTATAGGACAAGATCCATATCCACAGCTAGGAGTAGCTGACGGAATAGCATTTAGTTGTAGTAAAAAAAAGAAACCAGAAGCTTCTTTAAGATATATACTGAAGGAAACTGAAAAGGATACTAGAGATATATATCCGCCAGCATTATGTGACTTAAGACGTTGGTCTAACCAGGGCGTGCTATTGCTTAATACAGCATTTACAGTAGAGGTTAATAAAATAGGATCCCATATTGATTTATGGAAACCATTTGTAGAGTATATTTTTGATTTACTTAACAAGCATAAAAAAGATATACCTATCATAATGATGGGAAGGAAAGCTGAAGAGTGGGAAAGATACTTAAATAACCATAAACTATATAAAGTAAGTCATCCTGCATCTGCAGCTTATAGAGGTGGAGAATGGGATAGTCAAGATGTGTTTAATAAGGTAAATAATCACCTTGAAAAGCAAGGTAAAGATAGGATCGTATGGTAGATTTTTGTATCTTTATAACCAGAAAAAACCAATAAAATATGTGGGATTTATTACAGGTAATATTAAAAAAAAATGTTACACCTAATCAAGTGTTGTTAATGTTTGGAATGAAGAAAGGGGTAAGTGTTTCTCCCAAAAATACCAGAGCTGATGACAAACAACATTTAATTTCAATAGGATATTTAGAAGAGATGAATGGTGTATATAAACTTACACCAGAAGCTAAGGCTTTCTTAGTTAGATTAGATAATTATTTTATCAAAGCTAAAAAGAAAACTGATATACAACTTATGGGAAAAGACTTTGTAGATAAGATAAATAAATATAGAGAGACATTCCCAGCTAAGAAACTACCAAGCGGTAAACCTGCAAGAAATAATGTTAAAGCTTTAGGAGAAGCATTTAGATGGTTCTTTGAAACCTATGATTACTCATGGGATGAAATACATAAGGCTACTAGTATGTATGTAAATGAATATAGAGATAAAGATTATTTATATATGCAAACTAGCCAGTACTTCATTAGTAAACAGGATAAGCATAAAGTAAAACATTCAACACTTGCAGATTATTGTGATATGATACTAGAAGGTGTCAGTACAGAAGAAGATCATTTTAAAGAAAACGTAGTATGAAAAAAAAGCCATCATGGGTGGGACAATATGCCGCCTTTAATGAAGCACTTAAATATATGTACGCCAGATCAACTGGAGAGGAGAAATCTATATATACACCATGGCCTAAATTTAATGATGCTACTACTGATGGATTAGAGTGGAATACATTAACTGTAATAGGAGGAAGACCTGGTTCAGGTAAAACATTAATTAAAGATCAAATTATAAGAGAATCATTTGCTTTAAATCCAAATGATAAATTCAGAGTATTAGAATTTCAATTTGAAATGGTTGGGAGAACCTCAGCCATTAGAGAGTTTAGTTCTATAACAGGTAAGACATATAAAGAATTATGTAGTGCCGGTAGTATACTAAGTACAGATACTCTTAACCAATGTCATTTATATGCAAAGGAAAGAGTAAAGCATCCTGTAGATATTGTTTCAACACCTATGACTGTTAATCAAATGCGTGATCAAATAGATCAATACATGACAGAGCATAAAGGGACCAACACTATGATTACATTAGATCATAGTATGTTAGTTAAAAGAGCACCTTATCAGAATAGTACATTAGATATGCTATTTGAATTAGGGGAATTCTTTACCCAAGCTAAAAGAGATTATCCTTGTTTATTTATATGTCTATCACAATTAAATAGAAATATAGATAATCCAGATAGAGCAGTAGATGGAAAATATGGAAACTATATACTTGAATCAGATATATTTGGATCAGATGCAATGCTACAGCATGCGGATACTTTAATAGGTATTAACAGGCCCGCTAAGCAGAAGATTAGATACTATGGTCCAGATAGATATGTAATTGAAAATGATAGAACATTAGTCTTGCATTTCTTAAAAGCCAGAAATGGTGATGCTAGGATGAGTTTCTTCAAAGCAAAATTTGAACAAATGCAGATAGAAGAAATGGAAACACCAAGACAACAAGAAAGAAGATGATAAATACTAAAAATATAAATAAAGAAAATATGGGGCTAACACCAGCACAACGTAAAGGAAAAGTTGCAAAACTTAGAGAAGAGCATGAAGATTACTTTCAAACAGAAGGTAAAATAAATGCATTATATATTCCTAAGATGGCTTATAGACCATCTGGTAAGGATGATCTGCACGTTAGTTTCTTTCCAAGTGAACTGGAAAAGGAACAAGATGTATACACAGAGTTTGTAAGTATAGACTATGACAGTGAAGATCCAAAAAGAACTTTATACCTTCATAAATATAATCCACATTGGAAAGAAGAGTATGAACTAATTACTTCTAGCTCAGGATTTGTGAGACACATAATTCCTGTAAGTGAGTTAAAAGTAATAAATGATGTAACTAGTAGAGGCAAAGCTATAGTAGACTTTGCTAATCCTAGCTTACCTAATCCAGATGATAAGAAGATTGAAGATCCACTAATTAATAAATTAGAAGAGATTAACCAAACTTTAAAATCATTAACAAAAGTAATTAATACAATAATCAAAGAATAAATTATGGCACAAAGCATATTAGTAATTGCTGATTCAGGAACAGGAAAGTCTACCTCAATCAGAACATTAGAACCCAAAGAGACTTTCATTATTAACATTGCAAATAAACCTTTACCTTTTAAGGGTTATAAGAGTAAGTATACTCAGATATCAAAAGATAATCCTAAAGGAAATATAACTGCAGCGGCCAGTGCGGCTGGAATTATTAAGGCAATGAAACATGTTGATGAAAAAATGCCACACATCAAGACATTAATTGTAGATGATTGGCAATATATGAGTTCTTTTGAATATTTTGAGAGAGCTAATGAAAAAGGTTATGATAAGTTCACTCAGATTGCAGCAAACTTAGCTCACGTGGCTAAGATGCCTAAAGATATGAGAGAAGACTTAACTATAATTTTTCTAACTCACTCAGAAGATTCAACAGATATTAATGGAAATAGAAAAGTTAAAGCAAAGACTATTGGTAAAATGATTGACAATACTCTAACTTTAGAAGGACTATTCTCTATTGTCTTATTTGGTAAAGTAAATAAAAATGATGATGGTGAACTAATCTATGGTTTTGAAACACAAAATAATGGAGAGAACACATGTAAATCACCTATGGGTATGTTTGAGGAAAAGTTTATCCCTAATGACCTAGCGTATGTAAAAGATTGCATACAAAAATATGAAGAATAATAATTAATCAATTAAAAAAAGAAACTATGTTAAATACTAAAGACATGTCTGTAGGATCAGGCAGCATTAAACCAGTAATTGGAGTTGGTAATCATAAAGTAAAAATCAATTCAATTACATTTGACCAAACACCATATGACGCAGATGCATATAATGTTATGTTACATGTAGAGTCAGAGCCAGTAGATGGAGAATTCAATGGATTCTTAAAAGATATGAATAAGCCTGATGGACCACGTTATAAAGGTCAAGTTGGCAGAGTAAGATTCTCACCTTATCCTTATAAAGATACTGTATTACAAAATGGTAATGAAATCAAAAGAGATAATGAAGTATTAAAAGCTATGGTATATTTAGCTGAGGTTGTTGATAGAAGAACAGATCTAGATAAGATTGAAGCTAAAACAATTGAAGAATTTATGAATCAGTGTAATGAAGTATTATCTAATACCGGATATGTTAATGCATGTCTAGGGGGCCGTGAATGGGAAAATAAAGAAGGTTATGTAAATAATGATTTATTCTTACCAAAAATGAGCAAAGAAGGTATACCTTTAGAAGCTGTTGACACAGAGAATTCTAGACTACTAGTTTTTGATAAAGGAAATACTCAACATTTTAGACCATTAGTTAAGAAAGAAGCAACCACAACTACAAGCTTTGAACCAGCTGCAGCTAGTGGTGATGATTTTGATTTGTAGTAATTTTGTGTGAAGCCAAAAAGGGAGACTAGTGTCATAACTGTCTCCCTTTTTTCACTAACTTAATAATATTATTATGGCCGGATTTATAGAATTTAATGTAGTATGTCCTGACTGCAAAGAAAAAACAGGCATATTAGATGTTGGAAAAGACTATGAAGATTATAAATGTACTAATGAAGATTGTAATTCTTCCCATTCATTTCAATTACCAGACTTTGAATGGATCAGAGAAGTTAATCAATCAAGATAATGTTTAGTACTAAAAATCTAGTTCTTAATCCTTCAGACGTCCCAAGTTATTGGGTATTTCAATATTATTTAAACTTATCAGAACCCTTAATAGGACAGGATATAAAAATTAAATCAATTTTTAATCCTTTAGAAAAGACACCTAGCTTTTGTGTGTATGTAGACAAGTCTATTATGCAATACAAATTCAAAGACTTTTCAACCGGTAAGAGTGGGACTAAAGTAGATCTAGTTAAACTAATGTTTAATATAGATTTTCCTACAGCCTCTAGAAAAATAATAAATGACTATAATGCATATGTGAAAACATCTGATTTTAAAACTCAGACTTTTAAAGCACAACCTAAATGGGAGGTGCAATTTATAAAAGAGACTAAGTGGACAGAAGCAGATGCTTCATTTTGGTTACAATTTAATATTGGGAAAAAAATGTTAGAAAAATATAACGTTAAACCAATTGAATATTATAACCTAGTTAAAGAAGAAAATTATAAGATTAAAAGTTTAAAGATAGAGGGAAGATACATGTATGGATACTATGATAAAGAAGATAAGGTATATAAAATATACCAACCTTATAGTAAACATAAATTCCATAAAGTATCTAATCATCTCCAGGGATATGATCAATTAAAATATGATCAACCTTATCTTATAATATGTTCATCTCTTAAAGATGCAATGTGTCTTGCTAGCATTGGCTATAATATAGAAACTATAGCACCAGATAGTGAGAATACTATGATTAAACCGCATGTAATAGAATACCTTAAAAAGAAATATAAAAAGGTTATAACTCTTTTAGATAATGATGAGGCCGGAATCAAAGCTATGGATAAATATAAATCTGTATATAAGATTGATGGTCTAGTATTACCTATATGTAAAGACATTTCAGATGCAGTAAAAAAGTTGGGAGTTAAACAAGTTCATACAAATCTGAAACCCTTATTGAAAGATATACTAAATAAATAATTATGATAAAACGTAGATGGTTTATACCGGGGAATGTACCCAGTAGTAAGAATGGAAGGAGATGGACAGGTAAATACTTTATTGCTAGCAAAGCTGTAATGAATTACAGAAAAGCTACCAAAGAATATTATACTAAATATACAGAAGACTTCAAAGCTGAAGTTGCTAAACAAGAGCTACCTGTAAAAGTATCTTTTGAATTCATCAGAGGGTCTAGACATAAGTTTGATTATATTAATCCTGCACAGACAGTGCAAGATGATATGGTTAAGCACGGATGGATTGAAGATGATAATGCTGAATTTATTATACCTGCCTTTACTCAATATACATATGATAAAAAAAATCCAGGAGTATGGATAGAATTAATAATAGAAAATAATGAAGAAGAAAAAATCTAGAGAAATAATAACAGTTGATGAATTCTTTACACTAAGAGATATGTTGAGTGGTAATGAAGAAGATGCAGCAGTTGCACTAGAAATATATAAGAATAAATATGGATTGGATCAAAAAATATTAAACAGACTAATGTGTAAAGCTCTAAACTTTGAAGATAGAGTTAAGTTCTCAATTGCTGTAAAGTATTCTTTTGAAATTGGGGGAAGACAGTTTACAACTAATCCTCTAGATTCTGATATGATTACAACCCGGATATTTGCTTATATAGATCATTACAAACTAGATGATATCTATAAAGAAATACTAAATAAAATATCAAATAAAAATAAAGATGATACAAATACAAGATAGTGTTGCTAAAACAACCAAAACATTAATATTTACAGAGCCTTTTTATGGGCTCTTTTTAATTGGTATCAACAAGAAATATAGTTTACAAATTCCAACAGCTGGAGTAAGTAAACATAATGTTGGTGTTCAATTAACTATAAATCCTGAATTCTACATGGAGCTAAGCCCTGATCATAGGTTAGGACTTATTAAACATGAACTATTACACTTAGCTTTTGGACATTTAGTTTTAAGAACTAGTTTTTCTGATAAAAGGTTATTCAATATTGCTGCAGATCTAGAGATCAATCAGTATATAGGGTCTAAATATTTACCAGAGGGCGGATTATTACTGGAAAGTTTTCCTGAATTAAATCTTCCTAAAAAGGCAGGTACCACTGAATACTATAGACTTTTAAAAGAAGCTCAACAAGATGGGACATCTCCAACATTAAATTCATTAATGAGTGAAATGGATGGTTCTACACCATATTGTCATACTTCATGGGATGAGTTCAATGAGTTATCAGAAGCAGATAAAAAGTTGGTTCAAAAACAAATTGAACATCAACTAAAAGAAAGTGCTGAACAAACTATAAAAAAATGTGGTAGCGTTCCAGGAGAACTTTCAGATATTATAGATGCATTATTAAATCTTGAACCTCCTAAATTTGATTGGAAAGGTTACCTTAGAAGATTTGTTGGAAACTCTAGTATTATATTTACTAAAAAATTAAGACGTAAATATAATAAAAGATATAGTGGTAATCCGGGATTAAAGATAAAACATAAAAATCATATTTTAGTGGGTGTAGATACATCCGGTTCAGTTAATAATGATGAACTTAAAGAATTTCATAGTGAATTATGCCATATGCATAAGACTGGACATAAAATAACAGTAGCACAATGTGATACTAGCTTGGGTTCTGTAAAAGAATTCAATCCCAAAAGAGAATGGGAAATACATGGCCGTGGTGGGACAAGCTTTCAACCGGTCATAGATCATTATAATCAAAAAGGGTTTTATACAGCCCTTATATATTTAACAGATGGTGAAGCATATACTCCAGAGAACTGCCCAAGAAATACCTTATGGTGTTTAAGTAGCATCTCTGAGATGAATAATGAGTTACCAGGAAAAGTAATAAAATTTAATTAATAAAAAAATGGCACAAGTAAATTTAAATGTAACGGAATTAAAAGGATTCATTAATCATATCATAGATAACAATAGATTCTTACAGAAAGATAATAAGAATTCAGTATCTATTGAGGTAGTAGGTGAATCAGGAATAGGTAAAACTTCTAGTATTCTAGAACTAGCAGAAGAAAATAATTTAAACTTTGTAAAGCTAAACCTTGCACAAATTGAAGAGTTAGGAGATCTAGTAGGATTCCCTGTAAGACAATTTCAAATGTATAAGGAAAAAACCATAACAAATAAGATAGATAACTTAGCTATGGTAACTGCTACACAAAGAGCTGGTGCTAGTAGTCTAGCTAATCTAACCACAAGTACTACAACAAAAAAAGTTGGTATGTGGGTAGATGAACTTGCCGTACAAGAGTATCTAAAGAATGGATATAAAATGACCGGTAAGAACAGAATGTCTTATTGTGCTCCTGAATGGATTGCAGATACAAAAGAAGGAGGCATTCTATTACTAGATGACTGGAACAGAGCTGATGTAAGATTTATACAAGCAGTAATGGAATTAGTGGATAGACAAACTTATATCTCATGGAAGTTACCTAAAGATTGGCATATAATTTTAACTGCTAATCCAGATAATGGAGATTATATGGTTAACTCTATTGACTCTGCACAAAAAACTAGATATGTAACAGCTAATCTAAAATTTGATGTTAATGTATGGGCCCAATGGGCAGAGGGTGCAGGTATTGATACTAGATGTATAAACTTCTTACTATTAAATCCAGAGTTAGTAACTCAAGAAACTAATGCAAGATCTATTACTACATTCTTTAACGCTATATCTAGCTTTGAATCTTTTGAAGATAATCTTCCTATGATCCAAATGATTGGGGAAGGTAGTGTAGGAGATGCATTTGCATCTATGTTCACTACATTCATTAATAATAAGCTGGATAAACTTGTTACTCCTAAAGATTTATTGACACATGATAATGAGCAATATATTTTAGGAGAACTACGTAGTTGTATAGGTAAAGATGATACATATCGTGCAGATATTGCATCTACATTAGCTACAAGACTAGGTAACTATGCAGTAGTATATTCTAAAGAGAATACTATTAATCAGAAAATTACAGATAGAGTTAAAGCTCTTTGTACTCTAGATTATTTTACTAATGATTTACAGTACTTAATAGTAAGAACTATATTCACTGGAAATAAAGCAAAGTTTAATAAATTAATGATGATCCCTGAGATTATTAAAATGACAATGAAATAAAATGGCAAATAAAACAGTATATCAAGATTTTGATACTGATGCCTTGGATTATTTTGGACTTGGAACGGATCCCATACACGGGGTCCTTTCCAATAACTCTATTCAAGATGTATTAGTAACTCAAGATGTAACAACTTTTAATAACATAAATGAAATATTAGCAAAGCCAACTATTCAAGGAAACCAATTAAGTAATTATAAAAAAGCATTTATATTACCTAATTGCAATGTTTCTGCAGATAGAATGAAGGCTGCTCTTAAAGAACATCAAATAACTGTAACCAATGACTATGAGAAAGCTGACGTAATAGTGGGTCATCTTGCTATAGATGGAGGGACATTAGAAAATGGAATGAATATTCCTAGTAGTATCATGAAATGTAAATTATGGAATTATGAATTAGCTGAGGGGTTATATTCTGCACCTGCTCCATCAGGCATTCTTACTCTAATTCAAAACTCTAATAGACATGTAATACTAACAAGGAAAATACTAGATACCATATCTTATTCTAACTTTGAACTAGGAGAAAATCTATATGATGTTTGGATGCTTACAGGGTTGGCTATTAACTTAGCTTGGAAAATTCAAATAGACAACTTAGCAGTTGTAGATGTTGAAACTGTCTTGCATAGTTCAGCAAATAAAGTTATCTTAGATGAAGAATTATTGGGAGATTTAAGAATACAACATAGTTCTTATAATACTGATGATAAAGAAATATTAGGAAAGATTGTTCCTACTATAGATTATACTCAAAACTATCATTTGTTATGGCAATTTTCACAAGATTGTTATAATATAGCAAGTAGATATAATAGAGATAAGGACATGCAATATTGGATTGGAGAGTCTAGGTTTGAGCAATTTACTCATATGGGTGCTGAAGAGATGATACTATGGTTAGAAGAAAATGATTTGCTTAATACAAAATCATTTAAATATTTAGAACCAATAGTAAGAAGTGAGATAAGAATACACAACAGAGATCTTTATACTTTTAAAGTATCTGTTAAGAAAGAATATAAAAAATATTTAAAAAATGTATAAAAATTTTGAAGTAGAATTAGACATAAAAGACCCTGAAAAGTGGAAAGATGGTCATCTAACAGCTGATGCTATCAATATAAAAGAAAATGGTATATTTTTATTAAATACTGATTCGTGGTATTTAACAACAGAAGATCTAAATATGTTAGGGCTTAATGTTAGTAATGATACCTTAGATCTACAAGGGAAATCATTATATAGATACCCTAAATTAAGTTTACCTAGACAAAAGGTAGATTTATTAAAAGGATCTTATGATGTAAAAATAACCAGAAATCAAGATAAAGCGGATATTCATGTAGTATCTAAAAAACTTATAGAAAGTTTATTAGAATTTAAATGGACAGCTTCTCATACCAAAAGACAATTTTATGCTCTTATGATAGATCTTAGAGAAAATGATTTAATCTCTGAGGAATTCATAACAGAAGTACGTAAGATTTTAGAAGAAAGTGATGGCTCAGATTATTTTAGACTAAATGTCATTTATTGTTATAAAGATGCTACTAAAGTTGAGCAGAAACTTATAACTAAGTGTGAAGGTGTTGTTGAAAATCATCAGAAGCTTACTAAACAAAGGTCTGCTGTTATAGAAAAGGATAAGGATATTGAAATATATAATAGTTTATCAACTACCTCTGCTCAAATAGTTCTTGATACAGAAGTTAATAAAAAGATTAGTGAAAGCTTAACTACCTTAACAGAGGATGATTATCAAAACTTGGTAAATCAAATTAATAGTGGTAACATTGAAGATAGAAGTTTAGCTTTGGAATTAATGGCTAATTCTAACTATGAAGACAGCTTTGATATATTAGCTGCTCTATATTTCTTTAACTTTGATAAATGTAAGTGGACTAATAATTGGAATACAGTTAATATTAAAGGTTTTAGAAATAGATTTAAAGTTTTTGAAGGCGGCTGTCAGGAAAGTCATGGTCATACTTATAGTAGATTTATAAGAAATTTAGTAAAAGAAGAAAAATTAACTGAATTTATAGTAGACTTGTGTAGAGAAAAAGTACATAAGAAAGTATTTCCAATGGCAGGTATATTTAAAGATGAAGGATTTTTTGTTAAATTAGAAGATATTCATATATCTGATAAATATAAAGACAAAATTAAAGTAGATAACGTATCAAATGAATACATATGCACATAGATAAAAAGAAAGAGGAAGAGTTTTATTCAAATAAAGACTTTTGTTTTAGCTATTCCTCTTTAAATAAATTATTATTTTCTCCTTATTTATTTTATAAGGATTATATACTACAGGATCGTGAGATTAAAACAGATAAGCATTTAATAGAAGGGAAGCTATTACATTGTATGATGTTTGAACCAGAAAACTTTGATAAGAAATTTGAGCTGGTTCCTGAAAAACTCCCTAGTGATAATATACGTAAAGTACTTAAAGATATGTCTCATCATACAGATGTAGAAACACTTGCAGAGTGTGAAGACTTTATTATATTAGACTCACTAAAGTCTATGAATCTATATCAAACTTTAAAAGCTGATGAAGCTAGAGTAAAGAAAATAAAAACTCAAGAGGCAGAAATATATTGGAAGTTTTTAAATAATCAAGATAAAGATGTAATAGATAGAGATACATTTGAAAGAGTTGGTGTAAGTATAACTTATCTCAAAAATAATGAGGAGGTATTAGATTTACTAGTAAATGATGCACCAACAGACTTTGACTTAGATCCTATCTCAACATATAAAGAAGAATATCTAAAGTCAGAGTTAGTTGACTGTGAGTTTGGTCTACATGGTTATGTAGATTTTTATAAAGTTGATAGTGATAAGAAAGAAGTTATCATATGTGATTTAAAGACAACCGGTAAAACTGTTGTAGACTTTACAGAAACAATTGATTTCTATAATTATTGGTTACAAGCGGCTATTTATATGAAGCTTGTATATGATACACTGGGTGATGATAGAGATGAATATAATATACAATTTAAATTTATTGTTATAGATAAATATTATCAAGTGTATGTATTTGATGTATCAGACAACACTATAAATGATTGGGCCAATGGTTTAAACCAAGTTATTAATACTGCAAAATTTCATTATAATAGCAGAAATTATTCATTACCAATGAATATGTTAGTAAATAGAGTTAAATTATAGTATGGGGGAAGTATATACAGATTATTTTCAGAAGAGTAAAGTCTTTCTTTATCCACTACTTAAGTTACAGAAGGGACTAAATTATGTTCCTTCTCAAACTTATTGTGGATGGGAAGACGTTTATGGACCTGAAGATAAGATGTTTCTGTGTGAGTATCATTCTAAAATGACAAATTCATTTGAAGAATTTGCTACACAGTATTTAAACAATCACCCAATGTTTAGAGAACATATAAGCTTAGAAGAAGATAGACAATTATTTGTTTTTGATTTTACAAGATTTACATTTGATTGGAATAAATTTTTAAAAGGTTTATATTCTCAGTATAGTTTACCAGGAAAGATTAGTATCCTTGATTATTTTGATGCGTCTCAAAGCTCTAAAGAATATATTAAGGGTTTTCTATCCCCAGAAGATGTGCATGCAGATTATGCAAAAAAATTGGGAGTAGATTTAAAAACTATGAAAAAAGTCTATGAAGTTTGTAGTGCTCCTGACATGGAAAAAGAAATATTAGTTGATAATAATTATATTTTATATAAACTATTAGAAGAAAGTTCCATATATTTGTCAAATAAATAAATTAATATGGCACAAGTAGGACAATGCATGATGCTAGTTAACTCTAGCTTTAGAAATGCAAAATCATTTACACTTATACCAGTGAGCCAAGACTCACCATACGTAGAAGCTATGTTTGACCCAGCGTCAAGCATCTTAGCAGTGATCAGTAAAGTAATGAAACAATCATATCACATGGTACCGAAACTTGATGATGAAGGTCAACCACAAAGGTTGAAGAAGCCAAATCCTCAGACAGGTAAAACACATAAAGAAGAAAGAAGGTTAGTGGATACTTTCTCAGAATTCTATTTAAATGATAAAAGTGATATAGAAACTTTCATTCATATGTTTGCAGTTAATGCAGACACTTTTGATTACAAACAATATTTTGTAGACGTTAAGGAAACCAAGACGTCTCCAATTATATTACCTGGTCAGTAGGAATTCCACACTGTTGACTATTAAAAAAAGAAGCCTATTGACGTAGGCTTTTTTTGGCACCATAACTAAAAAATGTAAGAATGAAACACTGGGTAATGGATTATGAAACATTATCTAATTGTTTTACAGCTGTGTTTGAACACTATAAGACTCAAGAAACTAGAGTCTTTGTGATACATGATCTGCAAAATGATTTAGATTCCTTCATAGAATTCCTAAAACAAAATATTAAAAATAAAGAGTGGCATATATCCTATAACGGATTAGCATTTGATGCACAGGTTACTCACTATATATTAGACAATTATGAAGATTGGGACCCTAATTTAGGTGGAAGTGATATTGCTGCTATAATTTTTAAATACGCTCAGACATGTATTCAGAAAGCAAACAATAAAGAATTCAGTGATTATCCTCAATGGAAGATGAGAATGGGTCAAATTGACTTATTTAAAATGCACCATTGGGATAATCCGGCTAAACGTTCAAGTCTTAAATGGATCCAGTATAGTATGGATTGGGAAAATATCCTAGATATGCCTATTCATCATGAGACTGAAATAACTACTAAAGAAGAGATAAATACTATATTAGAATATTGTATAAATGATGTTAGGTCAACTAAAGAAATATACAATAGATCAAAATCAGAGATAGGATTAAGAAAAGAACTTACTAAAACATATGGTATTAATTTATTTAGTGCTTCAGAGCCCCGTATAAGTAAAGAAGTATTTGGTTATTTCTTAACACGTATGTTAAATATACCTAAAAGAGATCTGAGAGGTCTCAGAACCTATAGAGAAACTGTAAAAGTTAAAGATATTATTTTACCTTATATCAATTTTACATCTGATACATTTAACATGTTACTTGATAGGTTTAAATCTATAGAAGTGAATGGAGATAACCTTAAAGGAAGCTTTAAATATAGTGTAAACTATAAAAATGTGAAGACCCACTTTGGATTAGGAGGTGTTCACGGTGCTGCTTCTAAAGGAGTTTATGAAAGTGATGATGATATGGTAATAATGTCCTCGGATGTAACTAGTTTTTATCCCAATCTTGCAATTAAAAACAAATTTGCACCGGGGCATTTCCCTAAAGAAGAGTTTTGTGATCAATATGAGTGGTTCTTTAATGAAAGAAAGAAGATCCCTAAGAGCAATCCAATGAATTATGTATATAAGATTATACTAAATTCAACTTTTGGCCTTAGCAATGACGCTAAGAGCTTCTTCTATGATCCTGAGCTATGTCTTAAGATTACAATTAATGGTCAACTTACCTTAATGATGCTATATGAGCAGATTATGGAAAGAATACCTGAAGCTGTATCCTTATTACATAACACTGATGGGATAGAAACATTGATACCAAGAAGTTCTATGGAAGAATATATGACTATATGTAAAGAATGGGAAGACACAACTAACTTAGAGTTAGAACATGATCAGTATCAGAAACTTATATTAGCTGATGTTAATAATTATATTGGTGTAAACAACTATATAGATGTTAATATTACTAAATGGAGAGAAGTTAAACAAAGTCAACCTCACTACTTATTTAAAGTAGAGAATGATAAATTTAGCTTTGCACCCGTTAAACTTAAGGGACGTTTTGATTTTCATAACTTACAATTACATAAGAATAAGTCTAAGTTAGTTATACCTAAAGCCATATACCAGTACTTTGTACATAATGTATTACCAGAAGACTACTTAAATCAGAATAAAAATATTCTAGATTATTGTATTGGAGGTAAATCTAAAGGAGACTGGGAACAAACGGCTAAATATATTGAGAAAGGTGAGTATTTAGAAAACAAGTTGCAGAAGATTAATAGATATTATATATCCAATCAAGGAGTTAAAATCTTGAAAATCAATAAGAAAGATAAAAGAGAGATCCAACTTGAAGCGGGAAGATGGTTACAAACTATTTATAATAAAATGAAGGTGGAACCTAAATGGGAAAACTATGATATAAATAAAGGTTACTATTTAAATGCAATTGAGAAAGAAGTAAATGATATTCTTACTGTAAGTGCCAACCAACTTAAACTATTTTAGCATGGAATTAGGAAGTTTAGAAAAAGGAAAGAAGTTCAGGATTAAAAAACAAGAACATTATATAGGAAAAAGGCCAGAAAACCTCTTCAGTGCAGATGGAACCCTAATTCTAGGGGAAATATTAACATATGAAGAGGATGATGGCATCTATTGTATTTGTTCAGACAGTGAGGGTAATAAATTTCATTACCCATCATGGTCTAAAATAACCACAATAGATGATTAATTAACGTGTAAATATAGTATTTAATTTGCTGAGTCAGCATTTTTTTATTATATTTACACTTTAAAAGTTTAAACAATATGGGATACACAAAACCAAAAGAAACAACCAGGTGGCATTTAGAAAGTGCGGCCCTACCTAACCATGGTAAAACCTACACGGTAATATCACACCGAGAAGTGATAGATAATACATATAAATTACTAGCAGATAGTGGATTTATGGTCTCTAGAGAATCATATAGAGCCAGTAAGGACGCTAATGTTGCACAGGGAATATATCATATATATCCACAGTCAACTACTGATATAGAAATTGAACAAGAAAAAGAACTAGGAATGATGTTTGCTTGGACAAATTCTTATGATAAGTCTAAAAGCTTTGAGTGTGCTATTGGAGCATATGTTCAAGTTTGTTACAATGGTATGTTATCCGGGGACATGATGAACTATAAAAGAAAACATAGATGGTCTGCCTCAAGAGATATACACATACAAATGTCTGATCAAATAAAAAATGGTGAGAAATACTATAAAAGACTAATTAAAGATAAAGATCTATTAAAAACTATCACTGTTGATTGTAGAAAAGCATCTGAATTAGCTGGGCGTTTATTTATTGAAGAGGATCTATTAGATTCTCAACAATTATCTTGCGTTAAAAAAGAGTTAGAGAAAGCTTCTTATAATTATGGTGTAGCAGATGACTCTGCATGGGCCTTTTATAATCATGTTACGCATGCATTAAAGAAAGCTCATCCAAGAGAGTGGTTAAATGATCAGCAGAACTTTCATGACTTTATCACAATGGAACTAACAGGGTCCCCATCTACTAAGCCTATGTTTGAAAAGCCTGGTGAGTATATAGATCTAGGAGACAAGTCTCAATTAGAAATAGATTTAGTACATGATACCGTGGTAGAAGTAGATGAAGAACAATTAATGAGAGAATTTGATATTGAGCTAGGCTTATGATGAAGATGATTGCTATGAGCATCTTAATGTTGCTCTTACTTTATGCGGCCTGGAATGATATACTAAATAAATAGGAGAAACCAACTGGGGCTAAGTTTTTGCATTCTTGGCCCCACTCCTATATTATCATCTTAAAGATGTAGTAATATGAGAAAATTTATTGAATTTGCATTAATTTGGTACAGTCAACAGATGGCTATACCGTTCTGGATCGTTGGACATATACATTTATCCGTAAATGTGTATCAAGATATCCATGAGATATTAGCTAGCTTAGGTCTTAACATGCTCGTAGCTGTAGGCTTTATAGTAGACTATAGAAAAAATAAATAATTAATAATTAAATTAAAAAAAAGATGGAAAAGTTTTTAATGAACAAAAAATTTTATGTTAGAATTAAAGATATATTTGAACTGGTAGAAACGTATCCTAATGATATGCAACTCGGAGAACAGCTTAGAAAAATATATTGGAAAAATGGTGGTTTAAAAGGAAATCCTAAAGATGTTAAAAAAAGTTAGAACGTGGTTAAGAGTAATCTTTATTAGGATACCTAAAGAAATAAAATATTGGTTACAACAAATGTATGATTTAGAATCATTAAATTAACAAGAAGGATGGATTTCACAACAGAACAAGAATTAATTTTGCTAATAATAGGGTGGATACTCTTAATAGCAGGATTTAAAATATGGAATGACTATGAATAAAACTATGGATGCAAAAAAAAGAAAAGAAAGGCCGGTGTTTACTGGTGTATTAAAATATTTTCCTGATGCTATTATGGAAGTTGCTAGAGTATCGTTAGCTGGTAACCAACAACATCATCCTGATAAACCTTTACATTGGGATCGTAGTAAATCAACTGATGACTATGATGCACTTACTAGACATCTTATGGAGGCAGGTAAAATAGATGCTGATGGAATTCGTCACACTGCAAAGGTGGCATGGCGTGCACTTGCCTGTTTACAAAAAGAACTTGAAAAAGAAAAACTATGAAATATTGGAGCGTATGGTATATACCCCATCATAAACTACTTACTACTGATAATCCAAACTTACATACTCAATGGAGTATAGTTATGGCAGATCATAAAGGAAACGCTAAGAATTTAGCAAGACAAGATGGTCTTGTTACTAGAGTTGAATTATTAAATAAGAATAATAAAAAGGTGTTTTAACTAAATTAAATGAGGGGGAGTGGCAATTTTGCCTAATCTAAACGGATGTATAAGAGCATCCTTTAATATTAAATGTTTTGCTCTCCCTTATTTATTTCCACAATATACTTCCAACAATATCACCTGATGAAACTGTTCCGGTGTTACCATCTGCAGATCCAGTAGTTAAGTTCATACCTATTCCTAGTTTAAACTCAATACCAACTGGAAGAGATACATTTAAAGAATCATTTGCTGGTACAGCATAGGTTGCTAGAGATATATCTGCATTAACTGGAATACTGGCCTTATCAAATAATCTTACAAATTTATCAGAATTAGTCTTATTAAAAAGAGTTATACTGTATACAGTACCACCACCTTTTTTAATAAAAGTTAGATTAGTTCCCCCTGCTGAGATTACTCTATGAACAGATAGTCCGCCAAATCCATATTGATTTGGAACTGACATGCTTTTAGGATAGTCTGAGTTTAGACTAGATGATTCTGCTGTATTAAATTTGACTCCCATTTTATTTTATTTTAATTATTATTATTTAAATACTATGAATACATAGTAATGTTTATTGCTACTTGTGTTGAACTTATGGTACCGTTTGATGTATGTAATGATACTATAAATCCTGTAGTACTTTTTGATCTAAGTTCTGCATAGAGTAATCCTGTACCTGATGGAATTTCTAGATTTACATTTATCAAATAATTAGCATTAGGTCTTGTTGCATTTAATGTTACCGTATATAAATTACTGGCAAAAGATACAGTATTATTACCACTAAAGATTGAATCTCCTTGATTTAATATACCACTTTGATTGAAAGAAAAATAATCAGAAGGTCCTGGATCAGAAACAACTAAATGTTTAACTTCAGTATATTTTACTGTATTAGCGTCACTTACATCTTGATATAGTATTAAATCAGAACCATTAGGAATAGATCCAGATGCATTAGTTGCAGATTGAATTACAGAATCTGTTCCTATATAGTCTACTTCAATATTATTTGCGTTGGTTACTAAACCAGCTCCTCCAGTAACATTTAAAGTTAATGCTCCTGTAGTGTTACCACCTGCTTCAGAACATCCAGTTCCTGCAGTTAGACTTGTCACTATAGGTAATGCACTAATAGCAGTTCTCTTAACTGCATTATTTGCACTAGTATCATTAAATAGTACGTGATCAGAAGGATCAGCTGTACCAGTTCCTGGAACTAAAAGCATATTACTTGCTCCCGTATAATTTATTCCTATAGTAGGATTAACTGTACTTGAACCAGCTTCAAGTTCTAGACCTTCACCTGGAGTTACAGATGTAACTGTACCAGCTGGTGCTGCTGAACCTGGGGTAATTGCTGTAATATGTCCTGATGCATTATATGTTATAGATGCAGGATAAGCTGCAGTACCTGCTGTAATAGAAGCAGTATGATTAACTGTGACAACGTTTGTATTAGGTGTTCCGGATATTTCAGAAACTACTGTTGATAAACCAGTTCCACCAGCAATGTCAAATTTCTCATCAGTATTTACTACAACTGTATTTCCTGTATCTGCTTGTAAGTCAAATCCATTATAAAAACCTGGCATTAAATAAATTTGTTGTCTCTTAAGTGTATTGTTATCAGAAGAATCATTAAACATATACCAATCAAGAGTAGCTGGGTTTGACTCCACAGCTCTTGCCATAATAAGGTTATCAGTACCTGCAATGTCTACACCAATTGTAATAGTATCTGTGGTGGAAGTATTTACTGTTAGACCACCAAACGTTGAAGCTTGATTTGCAGCAGCAACTGTAAGGGTACCACCTAAATTAATAGTTTGTGGAGTACTTCCATCATTTACAATAAAGCTACCAGCAGCAAAGAAGTTAGGAAGAGTATTCTTTTTAATAGTATCACTATCACTGGCATCATTAAACCAAATAGAATCTGCATCTGTTGGAACCGCAGTAGCTGCTTCTAGTATAGCATTATCTGCACCAGCGTAATCTACATTAACAATTGGACTACTTGCTGTACCTGTTACAGTAATACCTGTTCCTGCATTAACAGTGGTACTACCGCCACCTCCAGCTGGAACTTGCCATGTACCATCAGCTCTTAAGAATGTAGTTGATTGAGCAGATCCTGATGAATCTGGAACATATCCTACTACATTACCACCACCAAATTTATTCATACTAAGGTTAAGATTACTTCCTGAAATGCTTCCTGCAAAAGGTGTAGTTTGAGCTGTAGTTAAAGATAAATTTAATGTAGTTAAATTATTAAATGGTAAGTTAGATATTAATGTTTTCTTTATAGTATTACTACCACTCACATCAGAGAGAATCATATAGTCACTACCAGCTGCAGTTGAGATTGCAGCATTTACTTCTATAAAGTTATCAGTTCCTACAGTATCTAAACTTATAGTAACTGGATTAGGATTAGCACTAGCTGCAGTTACGTTTAATCCAGCATCCCCTACAAAGTTTATTGTTTCCCCACTACTTATAGTTACCGCTGAGCCACCGTCTCCTTTAATATCAAAACCACTAAATCCTCCTGCACCAACAATAGATGCTATAGTTGCACGCTTAACAGTATTATCTGAAAGATCATTGAATATCATCATATCATCAGCCGCAACTGGTGTTGCAGTGGCTGTCTCTAATATCATATTATCAGCTCCTGCGTAGTCTACTGCTACTGTTACTGTAGGTCCTGAACCGTTAGTAACTGTGATACCTGGTCCTTCTACAACTGATGTTACAGTACCAGCTCCTGCATTTTTCCATTCAGTACCTGAAGCGGTAGAACTTAACATTTGTCCCGTGGTACCTGGTGCGTTATTACTATCATAGAATGCACCTGTAATTCTAGCATTACCTGAAACATGTAATTTTTGTGATGGTGCAGTAGCCATATTAATACCTACTCCTCCATCTTGAATATTTATAGCAGTAGTGGTTGATCCCATCTGGGCCTGTATGAAACGTAATGCTGAAGAGCCTTGAGCTGCACTATTTACTCCAATTTGTTGTATTGTATTTTTAACAGCTGCTGAACCTAAACCATCTTCAAATAATATTTGACCAGTAACAGCAGTTGCATCATTTACAGAAGAGACTATTCTTACATTTGTTGATGCATCTTGTGGATTTTGGACATGTAAAGTCTGGCCACTTGGACTTGCTGGAACAGCTCCTATAGCTAAACAATCATTTGAATTATGCCAGTATAAATTTGCATCACTGCTTAAAGCACTAGTTGATGACCAAAAAGCTAGTCTTGTTGCTACACCACTACCTGTTACAACGTTCATACTAGATACTAAGTCTGCAACTTGTACTCTTTTATTTTGAGCAGCAGAAGAATCATATATAAGTAGTTCATCTGCACCTTGTACAGCTGCTCCTAGATCTACCAGAGAATGTACTGTAACACCAACTGCTATAGTACTTCCTGTAGAAACTACATTTCCTCCAAGCACATTATTAGTAGTAGAAGCCTGTATACTTTGATAAGCTACAGTTGTACCATTAGATACAATTAGTTGGCCTGCAGTTCCTGGAGGTGTGGCTGTTTGTAGATTACTAGAATTACCAACCCAGATATTACCATATGGAAGAGTTACAACTGGATCATCATCTGACCATAAGACTCTACCATCAGCTAGAGATCTTAGTACTCTATTAGCAGCACCTGCAGCTGCTCCTGAAGAGTCATGTACTTTGTTATAAAGTGCTGTAAATTTAGTAGTATCACCAGAAGTACCTAAACTATTGTTTAATTTTAATACACTATCTTTATCAACTTCTAAATTATCATCAACGTTTAAGTTTCCATTAACTATAATTGAATCAGCAACAGCATTTTGAATCATAATGCTATCCTTTATAGATGTATTTAAAGTTGCACATACACCAGAAGGATCTGTGTACATAGGAATTCTATACTTAGTTGCTGGAGTATTAGGGTCTTGTACTATTACCCCAAATAATAAATCACATCTTAGGTCTCCCCATTTAATGATAAAAGGTTCTCCTTTGGGATTATAGGCGGCCCCAGTATTTAGAAAACTATTAGAATAGATCTTAGCAAATTCAAACCAGTCTCTTTTTTTATCAAGCTTAGTTTGTTTTTTGCTTCTTTTTAGTAGGCCTAATACCTCTTGTAAGTAAATACTCATGATTTATTTTTTTATAAGTACAGTGCAGCTAATTTAATGTTAGCTGTAGCTGAACATGTTATTGTTATCATACCATCTGCATCATTAAATGCGTCAACTTCAAAAGGTCCTAAGAATCCTTCTTTACCAGCTGCTAAGCTAAGCACTGCATTTTCTTTCTTTAATGTACCTAAAAGTGGGTCTACCACAGTAGTTACTACTGGTACTACTGTAGCTGTCATAGCTGATCCACTACCATTCTGTACATGAAAAAATTGTATTGCTGTATTCTTAAGTTTATCACCCCCTGATGCAGGTGTAACAGTAGTAGGTTCTACTCCTGCTTGTGTAATTTGTTGTGCTGTTAATGTTGCCATGATTTATTTTTTTTAACTATTTCTATATCCATTTTTAAAAGCTGCTGACTGAACAGGTTCTTTAGCTCTGGTAGATTGTTGTTTAATCTTAATACCAGCCTTTGCAAGTCTTGTTCTTTTTGCTACTTTTTTTCTATTTCTTTTTTGTTGAGTAGCTTGAGCAACGGAAGTTGGATCAAAATACCCATTAGTTGTTTCTCTTTTATATCTTTCTCCTTGTTCAGGAAAGGAGATATTTTCTTTTTTTCCTCCCATGATTATTTCTTTTTTTTCATTTTACCTAAAGTTATTGCTAGCCTTGCACGTTCTGCAGTCTTTCCTTTTCCTTTTGCTTTCTCCCTTAACCAGCTTTTTTTAATATCACCATCAGCCTTTAATGCTCCAGCTCTTTTAGCTGTTGCTCTTAAAGCCCCTGGCTTTTTAATTGCTCCTTTGATCCAATTTTTCTTAGATCCTGATTTTTTCTTGGCACCACCTTTTTTATACTTGATACCTGCTTTTGTTAAATTTGCTGGCATAATTTCTATTTTTTACGTCTTCCTTGTGCACTAGATCTGTTAGCAGAGTATGCTCTTTTGCCCTTAGACTTTTTCATACCTTTGCTTTCATCTCTACGTGATTTGAAAGATTGTTTCTTTTTTCCTTTATTTCTCATTCCCAAAGACTCATCTAGCCTAGAGTTGTACCCTTGCTTTTTCTTTTTCTTTTTTACTGATCCACCTTTTTTCATCATAAAATCCATAGTATCATCTACCAGTTCTATACCCATCTGAGCAAAGTAGTCTATTTGATCTCTATTTGATGATGGTGGTTTATGAAATTTGTTTCCATCTCCCCAGGTCTTTTTTGGTCCACCCGTTTGATATAATTTTTTTGTTGCCATGACTTTTTATTTTTTGTTATTACTAATTGACTTGAATTTTTCCGCCCCTCTGCTTCCAAAGTAGGCCACATAAACGGTAATGAGAAGTGACTTGAGTAAATCTACCCAGCCAACATCTATTCCAAACTCTATGTTAAAA